>ENA-OSEO01000033-OSEO01000033.1-sediment-metagenome-genome-assembly--contig:-NODE-33-length-336706-cov-9.404362_pt1 | contig 336706 bp, 311 predicted proteins | sample MGYA00237883_ERZ534232 | MGnify/ENA metagenome assembly ERZ534232
ACCCCGGGGATAACAGGCTGGTGAGGTCCAAGAGTTCACATCGACGACCTCGCTCGGCACCTCGATGTCGGCTCATCGCATCCTGGGGCTGGATAAGGTCCCAAGGGTCGGGCTGTTCGCCCGTTAAAGCGGTACGCGAGCTGGGTTCAGACCGTCGTGAGACAGGTCGGTCTCTATCCGCTGTGGGCGTAAGGGATTTGAGAGGAGCTGCCCCTAGTACGAGAGGACCGGGGTGGACAGACCTCTGGTGTGCCAGTTGTCGTGCCAACGGCATTGCTGGGTAGCTAACGTCTGGCAGAGATAACCGCTGAAAGCATCTAAGTGGGAAACTCGCCTCAAGATTAGATCCCTGTTCTCATAAGAGAGTAAGATCGCAGGAAGACTACCTGCTTGATAGGCGACATGTGTAAGTGCAGCAATGCATTAAGCTAAGTCGTACTAATGATCGAGCGCTTCTTATACGTGGTGCGGAGAACTCGATTTTCTTTGTCATAATCTTATATACTATTCACGGTCAAAATAAAGTCTCTAGGTGATTGGAGCGATGGTGGTACACCCGGTTACATCTCGAACCCGGAAGTTAAGGCCGTCAGCGCCGATGGTACTTGGGGGGCGACCCCCCGGGAGAGTAGGTCATTGCCTAGAGACTTTTTTTGTTTAACTCCCCTTTTTTTTGATCAAAACCCCTTTATACAATAAATTCCATCAGATTCGCACAGATAAATATATTCCATTAATAAAGGAAACTCACACAAGAATGTGTGAGCTACAAGTGATCCTACAAGAGGTCATCCTGAGCGAGATAAACAACCGTTCGCAGAACACTCACTTCGGGGAAGAATATCTTGTTCTGATTACATCATAGTTTTCCAAAATAAAATACTTCCAATATGTCGATAAAGCGCTTGGCTAAGAAGACAAATGAAAAAAAAACAGGAATTTTTATTTTGGAATAATTAATTCACTGGTTTTATGGCATGAACAATCCCAAAGAATGGCGCAAGTTCATGGATATGGTCAATCTGAAAGCCAGCAGTTTGAAGTAACCGTTTAAGGTCCGTAAAAGTGTAAAAACGATCGTCTTTGGGAGTGTACTTCTTCATATCTTCCCATGTGTAAATGTAATCCGGGCATTTTTGAAATTGAGGTTCGACATACTTTTTATACAGTTTTTCCGGCATCGTTTTGGGGAGCAGATAGCGATAAACCTCGTTGAATGTTGCAGGCTCTGTTAAGGGGTCGAAGAAGAGCAGCGGATCACAAAAAGTAAGGGTTCCTCCAGGAGCTAAAAGAAAATAGAGATTATCCAGAGCTTTTTGCTGTTTTGATCGAGGTACTTGATGGAAAACGAGTGAGGTAACTGCCTTATCAAGTTTTCCTTTAAAAGATAGTTTTTCAAAAGAACCGTGAATGAATTGGATATTCGTTAGTTGGTGCTTTTCGGCTGCCTTTTTTGCGGATTCGAGATTTTTTCGGGAAGGTTCAATCGCAATGACTTCCTTAACAAAAGGAGCAATTTCCAAAGTAAGATTACCCCATCCACATCCGATATCCATGATGATGTCCTCTGGATGCGCTTCGAGGATTTTGATCAACTCGTGAATAAGTTTCTCCGAAGATTCAAAAGTGACTTTCCCTTCCGGGCTGATAAACGGCTTTGCGTATTGTGTAAAAATAATATCCCATTGGTTGTGTTCCATAAAACCTCCGATGAGAATTATCAACTAGATTGATAAAGGCTGTCAACAGATAAAAAGGGGAAAATACCGGTGTCTATCTAAAACCACCGAAGGTTTTCTGATTGGCACCTGTCCATAAAAGTGCCTTACTAGGCTTGCATAATCATCTGTGAATATCAAAAGAGGAAAGGCTTTTTTGCCTCTATCTGTGGCCATCTGTGGATAAGATTCAATCCCTCGCGCCTTGCGGCGCTCGGTTAGGGTGACACCAGATAGGAGCATCTGCGGATATAAAAAAAAGCCCAGTGCCAATTGGGCAGCTGGACTTTATCTACAGTGAGGTTATTCTAAACAGGACTGAATGAAAGAGATCGGGAGATCCATACGTTGGGCAGTCTCTTCCACGCTGAGACCGTCAGCAATGGAACGCTTCACGACCGCGGCCAATTTCTCCCCCACTTCGATGATGTGTTTATCCAAATCGTAGAAGCGCACCACCCGCTGCCCCCAGGCATGTTCAAGCAAAGGGTGGACGAATTCAATGTCGTTCCTTTGGGATAGCTTTTTGGTAAAGCCTTCGATATCATCTTCTTCAAAATACAATTCGCAAACGTTGTTCTTAAAAGTCAGATCATGCTCCTGCTTATGAATGAAGTCTTTCCACGTATCCAGCGTTTGCAGTCCGATTCCGCCGGTAAGTGTGACATTCGCGCCAAAATCGGCGGTGACGTCCAATCCAAGCACTTCTTTGTAAAACTGCCTGGCTTTCTGCATGTCTTTGACTACAATCAGGGTGGATGTATATTTCATCTACAAATTTCCTGTTCGTTTGCAGGATTCCCTAAGCTTCTGCCGTATTGAGCTCCGTTTTCTTTTTACGGTTCCTGATCTGGTTTTTTATCATGAAGCTGATGAAATAGGACACGCCGGCCACCAGGATAATGGTCGCTCCGGAGGTCAGGTTGAGGTAATAGGAAAGCAGCAAGCCTACGAAGGTGAAAAGGATGCTCAACAGGATGGACAAGCCCATCATGCGCTTCATGTCGTTGACGAACAGACCGGCGATGGCCGGCGGCATGGTCAGCAGGGCGATCACCATGATCAGCCCGACGATGCGCATGGTCATTACCACGGTCAACCCGACCAGACACACCAACATCAGATACAAGCGGTTGACCGGTACATTGACCACGAAGGCGAAAGTCTCGTCGAAGGAAATGGCTTGCAGTTCCTTATAATAGAGCGCCACCAGTACCAGGATAATGACGTTCAGCACCAGCATGATGATCAGGTCGCTTTGCGGCACGGCTAAGATGCTGCCGAACAGATAGCTCATCAGGTCGGCTTTGTAACCGGGACTCATATCCAGGAAGATGATGCCGATTGCCATGCCGATGGCCCACATGACGCCGATGATGGTGTCGGAGCGTTCGCCGGTCTTGCGGTGCACCATGCCCATGCCCAGCGAGGCGCCCAGGCTGAAGATGATCGCGCCAATAATCGGGTTGATGCCCAGGAAATACCCCAGGCCGATGCCGCCGTATGCGGCGTGCGCGATGCCACCGCTTAAAAAGACGATGCGGTTGATGACCACGTAAGTGCCGATGATGCCGCAGGCAAAGCTGACCAGCACGCCCGCGGCCAGCGCGTTGCGCATAAATCCATATTGGAAGATCTCAAGCATGGTTTTCTCCTTCCGATTCGTGTGGGGAAAGCACGCGGTGGGGTAGACCGTGCGCGATCAGGTCAATGGGGCATTCGTAAATGGCGTCCATCATTTCCTGTGTGACTTCCTTACTGCCGTGATAATGCATGCGCCGGTTCAGGCAGCCAATGGTTTTTACGTAAGAGGATACCGCGTTCATATCATGGCTGACCATTACGATAGTGACGGATTGGTTGATGCGTTTCAACAGGTCATAAATGATCCCTGCTACCTGCGGGTCCACGCTGGCGGTGGGCTCATCCAACAGCAGGATCTGCGGGTTGGAGGTCAGTGCGCGCGCGATATATACGCGCTGGCGCTGGCCGCCGGACAGTTCGCCGATTGGTCGCTGGCTTAATCCGGCCATGTCCACCTGCTCAAGGGCGTAGTCGATCACTTCGCGTTCGGCGGTTGAAAGCCGCGTGAAGGGTTTTCGGCAGCCCAGCAGGCCCATCTGCACCACCTCCCATACACGGATGGGAAACTGGCGGTCAAACTCGATGTATTGCGGTACGTAACCAATGTGGCAGCGGCCTTCGGCCACGCTCTTACCCATGATGCGGATGCTGCCGCTGGACGGTTCCAACAAGCCTAACAGCGCCTTCAACAGGGTGGTCTTGCCGCCGCCGTTAGGCCCGATCAACCCGATAAAATCCGACTCGTAAACGGTCAGGTTGATATCTTCAAGAACTGTCTGGGTATCATAAGATACCCAGACGTTTTTAATTTCAATTACAGGTTGTTTTGCGATTTGTTTATCCATTCTGGTTGTTTAGTGCTTCTCCAAAGGTCGCGCTTACGTTGCGCAGGTTCTCCAGCCAATCTTCGGCCAGCGGGTCGATCAGAATAACCTGCCCATTGACTTCTTCGGCGATGTATTCGGCGGTCTTGGTGCTGAATTCCGGCGCGCCGAAGATGACTTTGACGTTTTCTTCCTTGGCTTCGTCGATTATACCGGCTAATTCCTGCGCGCTGGGTTCGGAACCTTCGATCTCGATGGCGATCTGCTCCAGGCCGAAATCACGGGCGAAGTAACCCCAGGCGGGATGGAATACGATGAATTTTTTGCTGGTGATGCCGGCCAGGTTCGCGTTGATGTCGACTTCCAGTTGGTCAATGTCGGCGGTGAAACTGGCCAGGTTCGTCTGGAAGTCTGCCTCGTGAGCAGGATCAATGGCAGCCAGCGTTTCATAGATGCTTTGTGCAATGATCTTGGCGTTTTCCGGTGAGGTCCACACATGCGGATCCAGACCGCCTTCCTCTTCTTCCTCAGCTGCGCTACTTTCCTCGCCTTCGTGATGATGGTGTGCGGTCATGGGTATCTTTTCCAGGTTGGCCGAGACATCTACGATTTGCATATCTGTGTTGGCGGCTGCGATGCGCTCCATCCAGGCAGCTTCAAAATCCACGCCGATGCTGAAATACACACTGGCTTGACTTAAAGCGGTCATCTGGTCGGATTTGGGTTCATAGGTATGCGGAGAATCTCCCGGGCCTACCATTACGTTGACGTTCACATAGTCGCCGCCAATGCGTTCCACGAAGTATTTCTCCGGCAGGATGCTGACAGTTACGTTGATCGGGGTGGCGACTGCTTCGCTCATATTCTCCTTAGTATTAATAGCAGGAGCAGTGGTTGGTTCCGGGCTGCTGACTTCAGCAGTAGCTGTTCCGGTACTGCAAGCAGCCAACATGATGGAGGCCAGCAGCAAAGTGATAATGGGGTGCAATTTGGATACTTTCATTTTAATTATCCTCTTGATTGATTGATTTTTGACATTCCTCGCAGAGCCCGGCCAACTGCAGCCAATGTTCCGTGATGCGATAACCGAACTTTTTGCCGATCTGGTTGAACTGCTCTTCCACTTCCAGCCCGTCAAAATAATAACTGCTGCCGCACTTGGTGCAGATCAGCAGGTGCTGGTGTTGTTCCGAGCAGCGAAATACCGTCTGGCAATCACCCAAATGGTGGACATGTTCCACTAGGTGCAGTTCTTCCAGTTTCTCAATGGTGCGGTAGACGGTTACCAACCCGATCCCGGCGGATTGTGCGCGCGCTAAATCGAAAATTTCTACCGGCGTCAGGGGGCGTTCCGTTTCCGCAATGATGTCCAGGATGGCGCGCCGCGGTTGGGTAATGCGGTAGCCGGCCTGGCTGAGTTGGTTCTCCCATTTTTGACTGAGTGAGGTACGGTTTTTCTTTTCCATAAGCTCTTATTGAAAATGAATGTCAATATCAACAATTATACCCATTATGCTGAAAAAGTAAATATACTATTAAATATATGGATATTGATTTTGGCGCAATAGAGATATTTCGAGATTTGCCTGCCGATATAATTACCGCGATCGAGGGCTCTTCTCTTTTGAAGCTGGTACCGCCGGACACGCCGATCTTGTGGGCAGGCATGGAATGCACGGCGGTTTATTTCATCCTGGAAGGCCGCGTAGATATCTCGCGCCTGTCGATACAGGGGCGCGAGCAGGTGCTGGAAAGGTTGGGCAAAGGCGATGCTTTCAACCTGGTGCCGATCTTTCTGGGAAAACCGCTCAACCCGGCAGACGCCAAAACAATCGGCCCGGCTGAACTGCTCGTGATAGGGCGGGAGGATTTCCTGCGGCTGCTGGATCGTTATCCGGTATTGATGCACGCCCTGGCTGCTTACCTGGCCAAACGCCTGTTGTCCATGGTGGGCCTGGCGGAACGCTTGGCCCTGTTCCCCGTGCGCCAACACCTGGCCGCTTTCCTGATCAACCAAGCGGATGCGGTTGGAGATGACGTTGCCCGATATTGGACGCAGGAAGATATTGCCCGCCGGCTGGGAACCGTGCGGGATGTGGTCGGCCGTACCCTGCGCAGATTTGAGCAGGAAGGCCTGATCCGTTTCCAGCGCGAGCACATCCAATTGCTGGATCGGGAGAAATTACAATCGCTGGCGGACGGCCGCGAATGAGACTTAAGTCGTAGAGAAAAAACTGCCTTGTGTTTATGCTTATGGTTAGAAAGGTAAAAACAGCATGGCCGATTGGAAGATTCCACAACTGAACCAGGAAAAATGCGTTGTGTGCGGCATTTGCGTGGATGTTTGCCCGCAAGGCGTGCTGGCGCTGCAGGCGGAAGAAGTGATTTTCGCCCGTCCGCAGGACTGCACCTACTGCGGCACCTGCGAAGAAAGCTGCCCGTATGGCGCTGTGGCGTGTTCCTACAAAATCGGCTGGGCATAAACCGAGGAGTGAGCATGAGTGAATTTATCAACAACGTCTCCCGGCGTAAGGAGACGTTGAAGGAAGCATTGCGCCAAATCCACGCTGGTAAACCCTACGAGGAAGTCAAACAAACTTTCGCGGAAATCCTGCAGCAGGCCAGCGCGGGTGAGATTGCCGAGATCGAGCAGGCTCTGATAGCCGAAGGGCTGCCGGTGGAAGACATCCAATATCTGTGCGATGTGCACGTGGCCATGTTCCGCGAATCGCTGGACCAGCAAACCCCGCCGCAGATGATGCCGGGTCACCCCGTATATACCTTCAATGCCGAAAATGAATTGGCCGCATTACAGCTGAATCAGTGCCGCCAGCTTTTAGGGCAGGCACAGGATAATCCCAAAGCAGAAACTTTAGCGCAGCTGGCCGCCGCCCTGCAAAAACTGGCCGAATTCGATTGCCACTACGAGCGCAAAGAAAACCTGTTATTTCCCTTTCTGGAAAAGTACGGATTCAGCGGCCCTTCTGCGGTGATGTGGGGCATCCACGATGACATCCGCAAAGCCTGGAAGAGCATGCGCAAACCACTTCAGGATAAGGATGCGGATCTCTCCGCTGCGCTTGCGGCGGTGTCCGAAAAATTTATTCCCATGGAAAATGCCATGCGCGAAATGTTTTATAAGGAAGAACACATCCTGTTCCCCAATGCGTTGGAGCGTTTGAATGCATCCGATTGGCGTGCCGTCCACGCCCAGGAGCCTGATTTTGGTTTTGCTTTTGTCGTGCGTGGCGCGCAGTGGCCGCCCGATGAGCAGCCGGTCGAGATTGAAACCGCGATCGTTAATGCAATAATAAATACAGAGAAGCAAGAAAGGATGAATGAAATGAATGAATTTCCCCTGACCACCGGCGACCTGACCTTGTCGCAAATCAACCTGATGCTGACCCATCTGCCTGTGGATATCACTTTTGTGGACGAAAACGACACGGTGCGCTATTTCTCCGAAACGCCCACGCGTATTTTTAAGCGCACGCCCGCTATCATCGGCCGCCAGGTTCAAAATTGCCACCCGCCGGCCAGCGTGGATAAGGTGGTGAAAATTGTTGAGGATTTCCGCGCCGGAAAGCGCGACAGCGCCGAATTCTGGATTCAGATGAACGGCATGTTCATTCACATCCAGTATTTCGCCATGCGCGACGCGGCTGGAAATTACCGAGGTACATTGGAAGTCTCGCAGGAGATTAGCGCCTTACGAAAGTTGGAAGGCGAAAAACGCCTGCTGGATGATTAATTTGAGGTTCGTTCGATTTGTCATCGCGTGGAGCAGAGCGACGCGGCGATCTCAGTTCATGGCTTGAGACGCACCCGGCTTCAATTTCGAGCGATAAAAAAATAATAAGGCGCGTGACCGTCTATACCCGGTCTCTTGAATAAACGCGCCTTTTTAGAACCACGAAATACTCGAAATACACGAAAAGTATTCTGTTTTATAAGAATCATTGGCGGGAAAAAAAATAGCAGGAGCAGGCAGTTGTGGATATACCGGCCAGGGTTCCGCCTGTCAGTATCTACTTACCAATCATGAATACAGATGGAAAATGGTCCTGCGGCACCATGAATTGCCACCTAAGAAAAAGCAATAACCCAGGTTTTTTTAAATCTGTGTGAATCAGTGTTTATCTGTGGTTGAAAACTTTAATCCCCCCGTCTTTTTCTGGCAAACCAGACATTATCAATCGCAGCTATGCCCCAGAAAATACGACAGATATGTCATCTGTGAAAATTAAATAAATAAAGTTTTTACGATTTTTATCCGTGTTTATCTGTGGTTAAAAACTACTTCTCCATTTTTTTCTGGCAGGCTTGGCAGTAGCCGAACAAAGCCAGGTGTTTGGTGATCACTTTGAAATGGTGGCTGTCCTCGATCTTTTCGAACAATTCCTCCACGCTGCCGTCCTTCAGGTTGATGATCTTGCCGCAATTCTGGCACACCAGGTGATGGTGCGGCTCACCGGCCACCAACTCAAACACCTGCGCGCCGCGCCCGATATCCGTAATGGATACCTGCCCGTCGTCCACCAACCGGCGCAAGGCGCGGTATACGGTGGAGTGGTTGACCGCTGTGAACTTGAATTTGACAGCTTCGTAAATCTCCACCTCGGTCAGGTGGTCGTGTTCCTTTTTTAAGATATCCAGAATCTCGTTGGTTACGGATGAGGCACGCATAACGGTTTAATTATAAACCACCCGCGTGCCTCCTTTGGTTTAATCCAGGTAACCGCGCGCTTTCAGCAGCTCCGCGTTAAGGATGGACCCGCTGGCTGCGCCGCGCAGGGTGTTGTGTACCACGGAAACCAGACGCAGGTCCAGGATGGGGCAGGGGCGCAGGCGCCCAATACTGATGGACATGCCGTCTCCGGCGCCGCGGTCCAGGCGCGGCTGCGGGCGATCCTCTTCCTCGCGTAAAATCATGGGTTGGGCCGGCGCGCTGGGTAATTCCTTGATATCCTCCGGCCAGGGATAGTTATCCAACGCTTCCTTTACCTCATCAATATCAGCGGGTTTTGCCAGCTTAACGGACAGGCAAATGGTGTGCCCGTCGCTGACCGCCACGCGGTTGGACTGGGCGCTGATGATCATGGGCGCGTTGATGCGCTGCCCGCCGTTCATCTTACCCAGCAGCAAGCGCGGTTCCAGTTCCAGTTTCTTTTCCTCGCCGCCTATTAAAGGAATAACATTGTCGATAATGGATAGATAGGGCAATCCCGGATAACCGGCGCCGGAAACAGCTTGCATGCTGACCAGAATGACTTTCTCGACTCCGAACAGGTCCTCCAGCACTTTGAGCGGGAAGACCGCACCGGTAGTGGTGCAGTTGGGGCTGGTGACGATGCGTCCCGGCCAGCCGCGGTGGCTCTTCTGCAATTCCAGCAAATCCAAATGGTCTGCGTTGATCTCGGGGATCAGGATGGGCACGTCTTCGTCGTAGCGGTGCGCGGAAGAGTTGGAACATACGGTATACCCGGCCTGCGCAAATTCGACCTCGATATCCGCGGCCACATCCGCCGGCAGAGCCGAGAAGACCAACTGTACCGGCATGGGTGGAACGGCCGGAAGCACCTGCATATCCGCTACGGCCGCGGGCATGTCCCCTTCCAGATACCAGCGGCAGGCGTCTTTGTATTTCTTTCCGGCGCTGCGGCTGGAGCCGGCCAGGGCGGCTACCTCGAACCAGGGATGGTTTTCCAGCAGTTGGATAAAGCGCTGGCCGACCATGCCTGTGGCGCCAAGAACAGCGACCTTGATTTTATTGTGATTAATTTCCATTGATAATAACCTCTCGATGAATTTCTTGAATGGCTAGTTTCGCGTCCTGGCTGGTGACGACCAGGGAAATGCTGTATTCCGAAGACCCCTGGGCGATGGCGATCACGTTGATTTTTTCTTTGGCAACCGCGTTAAAAACGCGGGCGGAAATGCCGGGTGTTTTGCGCATGCCGGACCCGATTACGGTAATGATAACCACATCCGACTGGATTTGGATGCCGTTGATATCGGCGCGTTCCAATTCAACGCTTAAGTCATGCTGAAGCGATGCCTGTACCTTGCGTTCCATATCGGAAGGTACCACGAAAGCGATGGATTGTTCCGAAGAAGATTGGGAGATCATCAACACGCTCGCGCCCTGGGTGGCCACCGCGCCGAAGGTACGCGCGGCAATGCCGGGCACGCCCAGCATGCCGCGTCCCTCAATCGTGAACAGGCTCAGGTTCTTGATGCCGGTCACGCAGGTCAGCTTACCGCGCAGCGCGCTGGAGTGCTTGGTAATGCGCGTGCCGGGATGCTGCGGGTTGAAGGTGTTCATCACGCGCATGGGAATGTTCTTGGCCACGATGGGTTGGATGGTTTTGGGGTGCAGCACCTTGGCGCCGAAGTAAGCCATTTCGCTCATTTCGTCATAAGCCAGCTGCGGGATGACGCGCGCGTCTGGTACGATGGAAGGGTCGGCGGTCATCACGCCGTCCACATCGGTGCAGTTCCACACCTCGCTGGCGTCCAGACATTCCGCCAGCAACGAGGCGCTGTAATCGCTGCCCCCGCGGCCCAGGGTGGTGGGGATGCCCTGCGGGGTGCCGGCTATGAAGCCGGTCACCACCGGCACGATGCCGTCTTCCAGCAGGGGTGGGAGCAGGTTGTTTACTTTTTGGCAGGTTTCGTCCAGCAGCGGCCGCGCGTTTTGGAAGTTGTCGTCCGTGACGATCAGTTCGGTGGCGTCCACCGGCTGGCTGCGCAGCCCGGCTTGCTGCAGGCAGGCGCTGAAAATGCGCGCGTTCATGCGTTCACCCAGGCAGGAAATGGCGTCCATCCCGCGCGCTGTGACCTCACCCATCACCTGGATGCTGTCGCAAAACGCTTTCAGGGTGGCTAACTGGCTGTCGATTTCGGCGCATAAATCCGCTTGCATCTCCCGCGGAGCGAGGGCATGGATGGCTTCGAAGTGGCGTGTTTGCAGTTCGGTAATGATTGTGCTGTACTGATCTTCGCGGCGCTGCAGCGCGGCATCCGCGCAAGCGATCAGGCTATTGGTCACCCCGCTCATGGCGGAGATTACCACCACGACGTTGTCCCAGAGCTGAGCCTGGTCGCTGATAATTTTGGCCGCTTGCTGTTGGGCGGTGGGACTGCCCATGGAAGTTCCGCCGAATTTAACCAGCAATAATCTTTTAGCTTCCTGTGCATCCTGTACTTTTTTGCCTGCCATGCTCACCTCATCATTAATTTATTGGTATGCAGATAAGAAAAAAGCCTCGATGGGTTCGAGGCTTTTTCTAATTATTCCGTTGGTAGATGTTACTTATCTGCGGGAATCCATGCGTGCCTGCGCAACCCATCGCTCTCCTAAAGAAGGAGTTGATGTGGTCATAGTACCAGAGCCGGTAGTCATAGTGCGCATGGACATATACATCATATTGGGCGCAACTATACCATCGCGCGGTTGTTCAGTCAAGAAATCAGAGAGGGAAAAAGAGATTATTAAACAAATGTTAAGGTAAAGCGTAAAGAATAATAAAAAAAATAATCAATCTATTTGAATAACTCGAACTCCCGAGTTTTTTATAATATCTAGAGCGGCTTTGGGAGTCTGTGAATCGGTGATTAGAATTGAGATTGCGGAGATTGGAGCAAGAGGTACGGGACCTAAGCGTGTAAATTTAGTGTGGTCGGCAAGAATGATCAGCTCTCCTAATTTTTCAATCATTGCTTTATCTACATTGACAATTATTGGCGCATCGGTTGTTAATCCATAAGTGGGGTGTATCCCTGTAACACTACGAAACAGCTTTTGAGAAATAATGCTATTCATACCATCTTCGGTTAGATGACCCATAAGGTTAAATTCATTTTCTAGTTCCCCGCCTAGAATGATTGTTTTAATATGAGGGAACGTGACTAATTTAGCCGCAATATTTAACGCGTTGGTTATTACAGTAATCCCCTTTTTTTCAGACATAAAGGGAATCATATACTCTGTTGTAGAACCACCTGCAATAAAAACAGTCTCGTTGTTATTGATCAAAGAAGCTGCCGCTTCACCAATAGATTGCTTTTCCTTAAATTGATCAATAATTCTCTCTAGTTTAAAAGGATTTGGATTTTCAAATTTGTTCAGGATAACCCCATCATGAACTGATGAGACTAATTCTTTTTCCTCCAAAGAGGCAATATCCCGCCGTATTGTTGACGAGCTAACCCTGCAAATATCACACAAATTATTTATAGAAGCATATTTTCGTATGTTCAGATAATCCATTATTTGGTTGTGACGTGAGGTGATTTGATCGGAATTTGCCATGGCGAATCAATTATAACAAGGATTAACCCATACAATAATGACATTATAATTCTAAAAAAAGAAAAAATACATGCAAAATAATGATATAATGCAAATATAGCTTCACTATAACAATAATAATGAAAATAAGATAACAGTTAGGAGCAATAATGGATGACGAAAAAGAGAACCCAAAAAACATTGAAATTTATCCAGAAGATAGAAAAGAGCACCCATTTCGGATTTGGGATTCGATACATGCTATCCCCGAAATACTAGAGGCGTGTTTAAAGTCAGATGTAGTTGAGTTGTCAAAGCAAGCAGCTCGTGAAATAAAATGTCGGAAAATCGATAAAGTTATTTATTCTGGCACTGGTAGTTCTCTCAGCGTTAGTATTTATGGAAATAGGAGTTTAGCTGAGTTATCCGATATTTTATCAATGAATATGACATCTTATGAGTTTGTGAATTATCCACAACCCTATCTGGATAAGAGAACCGCTCTCATTGGATCATCCCATTCGGGTGGAACCCAGGTCATACTTCAGGCAATAGAGAAAGCTAAAAAGGCAGGTGCATATACTGTAGGAGTCACAGAAGTACCGCAATCCAACCTTGCCAAAATGTCCGATGTGGCGCTCATCGGTTTGGGGGGAAGAGGAATGGCAATCCCTTCAACCAGAAGTGTCATGACTGAGATGTTATGTGTGCTGATCCTTAACCTGGCAATAGCGGATGAGAGAATCCCTGGTGCGTGGAATCGATGGGAAGATGAGCTGAAGAAAATCCCTCAATATACACAAGCTGCTATTCAGGTTTCGGACCATTACATCCCTGAAATTGCTGAGCGTTTTAAAGGCTTAAATGCTTATTATGTCATCGGGACTGGACCCAATTGTGCGACAGTCTATGATGGAGCATTGAAGATCCAGGAAATTTCATGGAGACCGGCTCTTGCCTACCAGGCTGAGGAAGCTATTCATGGACCTCTCTTGGCAGTTGGAAAACAAAATGCCCAAATATTGATAGCTGCGGATGGAAATGGTTATGAAAGGGTCCAGAGAATTGCCAGAGGGTTGCATCTATTGGATATGCCGATTTTCTCAATTTCTAAGCTGGGAGCGGATATCAAGGATTATTCTTCTGCCTTTTTAGGCATTCCCGGAGAAATTCCTGAATTGATTTCACCTTTCCCCTACCTTATTCCTTTATTCGAGTTTGCTTATTGGGCTTCGGTTCATAATGGGCAAAATCCAGATAGCCTGAGGCTAAAGGAAGCGAATCGAGAAGAAATGTATCGTGTGCTTACTCCGATTGGGACCCATTAATAGATTATTCCATTTCTAAATTTTTGGGAATGAACATTCTATTGGAAGGTGGTGATCGCAAATAAGGTTAATATTGTTTAGAACTAATCTGTAAAAATATTAATATTTTGGAGGAAAAATGGATATAGGAATTGGTTTAAATGTAGCAATTTTAGCAGCCTTGTGGTGCTTCCTTGCACAAGTATGCTTGTATAGCACTACTATGTTCCTGATCGACCCCATTATTTCGGGTCTGGTCACAGGTATCATAGTAGGCAATATTCCACTAGGCCTGGCTATTGGAGGAACCCTTGAACTGATGTCTTTGGGTTTGTGGCAATATGGCGGCGCTTCTATTCCTGATTTTATGACAGGCGCTGTCATCGGTACGGCATTTGCGTCTTTATCTACGGGATCAATGGATGAGTCGATTGTCGCGGGAATTGCAGTTGCCGTGCCAATTGCAATGTTTATGTCACAGGCAGACATGATTGCTTATACGTTGAATTTACCCTTATTGCATACTGCTGAAAAATATATTGACCAGAAGAATGAAAAAGGTATTGGCCGGATGCATCTTTTGGGAGCCCTCCCGATTGGATTAACCCGTGCCTTGCCGGTTTTCTTCGCGATTTGGCTTGGTTCAGGCCCTGTTACTAACTTGATCAACAATATTCCTGCCTGGTTAACCAACGGATTAAATACCATGGGTGGTATGCTGCCAATTGTTGGCTTTGGGATTTTGTTGACATTCCTGCCGCTTAAGAAATATTGGGCTTTCTTTGTTATTGGATTTGTCAGTTTTGCCTACCTGAATGTACCATTGGTTGGAATCGCGTTGATGGTTATGGCTGTGGTTGCCCTATACTTCTCTATCAAATCAAATGGGACTGAAGGAGAAATCCAGAGTGCAAAAATTAAAGAAGCTTCAAGTAATCCAAAGAATAGCCCTGTTTCTCGTAAAGATTTGGTCAAAGCCATGTGGAGACACAACACGACCATGGAACTGTCCTGGAACTATGAAAGAATGCAGGCGTTAGGGTTTACCTGGTCCATCCTCCCCGTTCTTAAAAAAGTTTACCCGAATAAGGATGAGTTCTTCGCTGCGCTGAAACGCCACATGGTCTTCTACAACACCAATGTGATTTACGGTTCTCCCACGATCTTCGGCGCAGTGTGCGCTTTGGAAGAGAACAAAGAACCTGGAATTGCGGACAGCCTGAAGATGAGTTTGATGGGACCCTTCGCCGGCATCGGCGACACGCTGGTCAGCGTTCTGATGAAGCCGATCTTCGCTATTGTGGCCTCCTCAATGGCTCTGGCCGGGAACACAATGGGTGCCTGGTTGATGATGCTGTTGAACGTCATCTGGTTTGTAAGCAAGTTCCCTGGTTTCTGGTTCGGCTATCAAAAGGGTCTGACACTGGTTCAGCAGCTCAGCTCTGGGATCGTGGGCCGGTTGACGGACGCCGCCGGCGCGTTGGCTCTGGGTGTCATGGGTGGTTTCATCCCCAGCATCTTGGCTGGCGTGACCACCCCATTGCAGGTAGCGCGTGACGTCATGGTTGAAGGCGAACAGGTCAGTCAAATCGTGAAGATCCAGGATACCTTCGACAGCATTCTTCCTTACATGATCCCGCTTTTGCTGGTCTACCTCATTTACTGGTTGATGAAGAAGAAACATTGGAAGAATATGCAGGTCCTCATTTTGGTCATGGTGATCGGCATTGTGGCCGGTGCCCTGGGGATCCTTTAATCGATTGAAATAATGAAAAGTACTGCCAGGATTTGGAAAGAGAAAAATGATAGGAATAATTGTAGCCGCGCATGGTGAATTTTCAGTCGGCATCAGAAGTGCCGTTACCCTGATCGCCGGAGAACAGAAGCAGTTCGAGACCGTACCCCTTCGAGAAGGTGATAGTATTGAAATGTGTAAAGAGAGCCTTCAAGCCAGAGTCCGCGAGGTCGATGATGGCGAGGGTGTGATCATATTCACCGACTTGTTTGGCGCTACCCCTGCAAACGTTGCAGCTTATTCCGCCAAAGAGGACGTTATAGTTATCGCGGGAGTAAATCTTCCTATGATTTTGGAAATCCTGGCAGTACGCAGTTCAATGAAAGTTGAAGCGGTTGCGAAAATGGCGATGGATGCGGGGATAAATTCTATCGTGAACGTGAATGAGTTTTTAAAAAGCAAGCCTTGATAAGGGAGAATCGAAATGAGCCTTTACTTTCATATTGATAATCGGTTGATCCACGGTCAGGTGACTGTGACCTGGTGTGGTCATTATGGGATCGAGAAGATAGTCGTGGTGGACGATAAAGCCGCCAATGATCCCATCCAGAAAATCATGCTCCCTCAGGCGGCCAGAGGCGTTCCCACCTCGCTCTTCAACCTCGAGGATGGGAAGAAATATCTCCAATCGATCGATGCGCAGAAAGAAAAGATCCTGGTGATATCCAGCAATCCGCACGAAGCATTGGGCCTGATCGAGGCCGGAATCCATCCGGAAAAGATCAACATCGGGAATCAGGCGATCGTGCCCGGAGAAAAGTGCATTACAGTGTTGCCCTGGATCGTTATAAAGGAGCGGGAAGTCGAGGATTATCGCAAGCTCGCGCAATTGGGGTTGAAAATCACCCCACAAAGAACACCCGAAGATAAATCCGAGGATTTCCTCAAGCTGTTGGAAAAGAAAAAGATCATTTAAAAAGAAAACGGCACCCGGTTGAGATAAAAGCTAAACAGCTGCCAGGCAGTCTTTGCAGTTGCTTAGCTTTAATTATTGCCCCGGGGCGTTGGGCCAGAGCAGCGAAAGTGCCGAAAACCAATTGCTGACAGGGGAAAGAGAGAATGGCTCAGGATCGGCGCAAGAGGTCTCCGGGCGACGCCGTTGCGTGATTGCCGCATAGCGACGGCGGGAGTTGGAGATCATCTTAGGGGAATAGAACGCCCGCGGCGTGTTTCGCGTTGATTCTTAAAACTTCCATTTTCTGTGAATTAATCACCTTTTCCTTTTATAATATGCAAACTATTGCAATAGCATTAATTCTATTTTGAGGTGAATCATGAAAGCTCCTGTTCCAATGCACATTCCGGATGGATTCCTGTCTGTAGCAGTCTCCGGAATTTTATGGGTGGTCAGTCTTGTCTTTATCTTTATTGCGTTGAAAAAAGCCGGCAAGGAAATTGATGAAAGCCGGCTGCCCCTGGTGGGCGTGTTGGCCGCGGCCATTTTTGCCGGCCAAATGCTGAACTTCGCGGTTGCCGGCGGCACTTCCGGCCATTTACTGGGCGCGGCATTGGCTGTCCTGCTGGTCGGTCCCTGGCCGGCGGTGCTGGTGATGACCAGCGTGGTGACGGTGCAGGCCCTGGTTTTCCAGGATGGCGGTGTGCTCACCCTGGGCGCTAATTTGTTCAACATGGCCATCGTGGGTGTGGCGGTGGCTTACTTCGTCTCCAACCTGTTTAAGCGCTGGTTTGGCGATAAGCGCTGGGCACCCCTGTTGACCGCTTTCGCGGCCGGTTGGTTCTCCATCTTTATCGCAGCCCTGGCGGCTTCGCTGGAATTGGCCCTTTCCGGCACTTCCCCGGCCAACATTGCTATCCCGGCCATGGGCGGCATTCATGCCCTGATCGGCATCGGCGAAGGCCTGATTACCCTGGGCGCGGTCAGCCTGATTATGAGCTCCAAACCGCAGCTGCTGGAAAAGAAATCAGAGGAAAAGGTGGGTTCATCCTTTGTATGGATTTCCGGTCTGGTGCTGACGGTAGTCCTGCTGATCATTTCTCCATTGGCTTCCTCAAAACCGGATGGCCTTGAATGGGTGGCGGAGAAGTTGGGCTTTCTGATCATGGCCCAGGACGCCAGTTACCACATCATTCCCGATTACGTCCTGCCCGGCATCCAAAATGAAGCTCTGGCCACCATTATGGCCGGTGCGGTGGGTGTCGTGATCGTAATGGCATTGGTTCTATTGTTAACACGGCGAAAAACATCGCAGCCAGCAAAGCATTAATGCCGGTTGACATTGAACAACGGGCATCATATGAATGCGGAGATAGCCTCCTGCATCTCTGTGATGCCCGCATAAAAATTACGCTGTTATTGGTTTATTTAATAACAACAGCCCTGCTGCCGGTAGGCGCGTGGGCTGTTTACCTTTTATGGGGCGGCGTTCTGCTGATTGTCGCTGTCCTCTCCGAAATCCCCGCGTCCCTTCTTTTAAAAAGAGCGCTGCTGTTAGAGGTGCCCATCCTGCTGGTGCTGATTCCGCAGATCTTCCTGAAAACCGGAAATATTGTCGAAATCCACCTCTGGTCCGGTTTTGCTTTCAGTCTGTCATTGACCCGTCTGGAACGTGTTGCCAGCCTGTTGGTGCGCTCATGGCTTTCGCTGCAATTCGCGGTGATAATCATGTCCGCCACCCGTTTTGAGGATGTTTTGGCGGGACTGCGTGCCTGCGGCTTGCCGCGCATGTTGACTGCTATTTTCGGTCTGATGTGGCGTTATTTATATGTACTGCTGGACGAGGTGCACAGCCTGACCCAGGCGCGCCAGGCGCGCAGCAGTATATTGCCGGGGTCCGATAAACAGGCCGGCGGCAGTGTCCTGTGGCGCGCGCAGGTGACCGGCGGCATGGCCGGCATGTTGATGCTGCGCTCGCTGGATCGTTCACAACGCATCTATCAGGCTATGCAGGCCCGCGGTTATGATGGCGAGATCCGCTCTGAAATGGCAGCGAATCCGTTGACAACCGCGCAATACTATTCCATCGCTGCTTTTATTCTGGCCGGATTGCTGATGGTATTGCTGGCGTATGGGATGGCTGCGCGATGATCTCAATAAACGATTTAAGTTTTGCGTATGACGATGGACGCATGGCGATCGAACATGTGTCGCTGGATTTCAAACCGGGCGAGAAAGCCGCCCTGGTTGGGCCGAATGGCGCCGGCAAGACCACCCTGCTGCTGCATTTGAATGGCATTCTACGCGGACAGGGTTCCGTGAAGGTGGGCAGCCAGGAACTCGACGACCGCACGATCAAGGCCATTCGCGCCAGAGTTGGGTTGGTATTCCAATCCCCCGACGACCAATTATTTTCCTCAAGTGTTTTCGATGACGTGGCTTATGGGCTGGTCTATCAGGGGGAGGATAAAATCGTCATCCGGGAAAAGGTGGCGCAAGCGTTGGAAGTGGTGGGTATGCCGGAAAGCCAGGCGCGTTCGCCCTATCATTTAAGCCTGGGCGAGAAGAAGCGCGTGGCGTTGGCGACTGTGCTGTGCATGCAGCCTGAAGTGTTGGCGTTGGACGAACCCACCGCTGGGCTGGATCCGCGCGGAAGGCGTGGCATCCTCAATCTGCTGGCTGATTTGGATCAGACGTTGATTGTGGCCACCCATGACCTGGAAATGGTGCGCGAGATCTTCCCGCGTGTGATTATCATGGATGCCGGGCGCGTGGTCTACGATGGCGAAACCCAAACGGCTCTGGCGGATCGAGTGCTGTTGGAAGCTCACGGTCTGATCGGATAGATAAAAACAGCCGTCTTTTGGAGACGGCTGTTTTTGCTTAACCGGACAAGTTATTTTTGCATGTCGCTCAGGCGGTGCACCACCGGCCGGGTGCTCAGATAGAGTTCCTTGAACATTTCGTAAAGCTCATCGTAAACCGCCTTATTTTGAGGATTTGGCTGCACTTTCTCGGCGATCTTGACCCAGTTGGTTTTTAATTCATCCACACTGGAAATTATCCCGCTGGCCAGTCCAGCCAAAAAGGCGTTTCCGTAAGACGCACCGATGGTTTTCTCCGGGATGTATTGGGGCATGCCGGTCACATCGCTGACGGTTTGCAGCCACAGGTCATTGGCTGACCCGCCCCCGACCGCCACACCGTGATGGATTTGCGCGCCATTTTTCTGCATGGCTTCCAGGTTCATGCGGATGGCGAAAGCTGTACCTTCCAACAGGGCGCGGTACATTTCCCCGCGCGTGTGGCTGAGCGACAGCCCGGCGATCACGCCGCGCGCCTGAGGGTCGAAGATAGGCGTACGCTCGCCGCTCATATAGGGCAGCATCAGCAGCCCGTTGGCGCCCAGGGGCGCCTGCGCGGCTTCCTGGGCCAGGCGTGCGTAAGCATTCGCGCCGCCTGCGCGTTCGTCCCGCAGGTAATCCAACCCGAATTGATCGCGGAACCAGGTGGTGGCGGATCCGCTGGTGGACAGGCCGGCGGAATATTCGTATTGGCCTTTAAATGCCCCGGCTTCCAGCCAAAGCTCATTTGTGGCTACCGGTTTTTCGATCAGGAAGATCATGAAGGCGGTGCTGCCGTACATGATCATCAGCTCCCCGCTGTCAATCACGCCCACACTGACCGCTTCCGACAGGGCGTCCACCGCGCCGAAGTTGACCGGCGTACCTTCCGGGATGCCGGTGGCTTGGGCGGCTTGGGCGCTGATCCTGCCAGCGACCTCGTCCGACCAGCCAATCTCGGGCAGTTTGTCCAGGGAAGTGATCTGTTCGGCGAAGCGTGCGCTCCACGTGACTGTCCGGATGTCGATCAGCGGATTGAATTCGGTGGCGGTATGCGCGTCGATCACGTAATTACCGGTCAGCTTATAGATAATGTAGGAGGTCGCCGTCAGGAACTTTGCGGTCTTTTGGTAGATCTCTGGTTCATTTTCTTTGATCCACAGAATTTTGGGGCCGATAGCCTGGGTGGTGAGCCGCGTGCCGCCGAAATCAACCAGGGCTTCGCGTGTATATTCTTTTTCCAGCGCATCAATTTGTTTTACAGCTCGGGTATCCACACCGTATAGGATGCCGGGGCGCAGCGGGCGGCCTTGCGCATCGACCGGCAGCACACAAGCGCCAATTGCGCTGACGCCGACGCCTGCAATCGTGTCCCCTTTAGGCAGCTGCGCAACCAGTTCTTGGGCTAATTTCTGAAAGTCGGCCCACCAGATTGCGTCGGCATCCTGCTCCGCGTAACCTGGTTTGGGCATGGAGATATCATGGTCGGCGCGCGCGTCCGCGATAATATCTCCGTTGGGGCGGCACAATACGCCTTTGGAACTGTACGTGCCGATATCGATTCCTAATAATAATTCGCTCATCCTTACCTCAAATATATTTCTTTTGTGTCTCCAAACTCAGAAGAAGATGGACGGAATTGCGGTCAGAACGGATTAAATACCCGGAAAACCGGGCAATATCCATTCTTGGCAATTCAAAAAAATCTCCCTGCGGAGTTTAGGTGGAAATAAATTTTAAGATAGAGGCAATCCCAATTATAGCATCCTTCAATGGACTGGAATTACGGCGGCTTTTACTGGCAGTAGGGGAGCAGAGGGTGCGTAAATCTTAAAAATTTCTTAGGAGGTATTGACATGTATAGGCAATTTCAATATAATGAAATCGATATAGGAAAACGATTAACGAAATCGATTAAGTAAATGATTGCCTGACTATGAAAAATAAACCTGTGACAATGAATGATGTGGCGGAAAAGACAGGCGTTTCCAAAACGACCATTTCCCGCATCATTAACCAAATCCCCAACGCCGCTTCCAAAGAGACAGTCGATCGTGTGCTCAAAGCAATCGACGAGTTGGGCTATTATCCCAACCAGGTCGCGGCCAGCCTGAAACGCACCACCACCCGCACCATCGGCCTGGTGATGGGGGATATTGAAAACCCCTTCTTCGGATTGATGATAAAAGGTGTGGAAGAGGTTGTACGCAACTCCGGCTATAGTTTGATTCTGGCCAACAGTAATTATGACGACGCTTTGGAACATGACCTTTGCATGTTGATGCTTTCCAAACAAGTGGACGCCATTCTGATTGCTCCCAGTGGATTTTCCTCCTGCAAACAATATGCGCCTATCCTGGACAGGCAGACCCACGTTGTATTTATTGATAATTACGTTCCCGGCTGCAACGTTGATTCGGTGATCGTGAATAACTACGAAGCTTCAAAAGAAGCCTGCGACTACCTGATTTCTTTGGGGCATCAAAAAATAGCCTTCATCGCCGGCCCGGCAAATCGCATATCTTCCGACCAAAGGACCAAGGGCTTTGTGGGCGCCATGGAGGAAGAATTTGGATCGCTGGAACCTTCCTTGCTCAAACGGGGGGATCATACAATCGCGGGCGGCTACAGATGCATGTCCGAATTGCTTCAGCAGCCTGAAGTCCCCACAGCAGTTTTTGCCTCGAACAACCTGATGACGGTCGGCGCTCTGGGTGCCATCAAAGATGCCGGTTTATCCATCCCTTCCGATATCTCCGTCCTCGGTTTTGACGATATGTATTGGTACTCAATCAACCAACCGTCTTTAACGGCTGTTGATCAACCGGCTTTTGAAATTGGCCAGACCGCCGCCAAACGTGTGGTCATGCGGCTGCGCAATAAAAAACAACCTTCTCCTGAAGTAATTGAGCTGAAAGCTAAGCTTATTGTTAGGGACAGTACTGCTCCTCCCCAACCTCATCGAATTACCCCGAAAACTTAGGGTTTGAAAATAATGGAAAGGAAAGTAGCTTATGGATACAGGTGGAACGAATGAGCAAGTTGCAATAGAAGTAAAGGGTATCAAGAAAAATTACGGTCACTTACAGGCACTACGAGGGGTTGATTTAAAGGTTTACAAGGGTGAAATTCTGGCTCTGATTGGAGACAACGGAGCAGGTAAATCGACCCTGGCAAAAATCATTTGCGGGGCGATTCAAAAAACCGAAGGCGATTTATTCTTCTGGGGTCAAAAAACAGAAGTCCAATCCATCAATCACGCGCATAAGATTGGCGTTTTTACGGTTTATCAGGATCTTTCTTTGGCGCCCGATTTACCCGTCTCGGATAATCTCTTCCTCGGAAGAGAGATTATGAAAACCGGAATTTTGGGGCGAATGGGGGTTTTAGACAGGAAGGCTATGCGCGCCGAATCCAAGAAGGCGTTGGCTTCTCTGGGAATTGGGTTGAAGTCCATATCCGTGGATACCCGTGCATTATCCGGAGGTGAAAGGCAGGCTCTGGCAGTGGCCAAGGCCGTTACCTGGGCTAACACAGCCTTGATCATGGATGAACCCACCGCGGCTTTGGGAGCGCGCCAATCCGCTATTGTTTACGACACAATCCGAGCAGCCTCCGCACGCGGACTGGCTGTGCTGGTCATCTCGCATGACATTCCAAAAATGGTCTCCTTTGCAGACCGCATTGTGGTGCTGCGTCATGGACAAATCGTGGCTTCTCTGGAAGCGAAAAAGACAACTTTGCAGGAAGTACTGAATTACATGTTAGGTGGCAAAGGAGAGAGTAAAAATGAGTGATCAAATTCAGGGAGAAGCGGTTGAGAAATTAAAGAACGGAGAGAATGGCGTTCAGCCCGCTGAAGGTCATTTGTCGAGCATTGAGCAAAAAGACCTGACTCCTATTCAGAGGGTGTTAAGTTCAACGGCTTTTTGGATATTGGTAATTCTCGTGATTTTAGTTGCAATTTTCGGGTATTTAACCCCCAATAATGTATTTCTGAAACCGGGAACACTTTTTACAGTCGGTCTCAACGCTTCCCAGATGCTTATTTTAGCTGTAGGCGCAACCATCCAGTTGGCTTCCAAGAACATGGACCTTTCAGTCGGCACCAATTTGATCCTGACCTCGACCCTGGCAGCCAAGATTTTGAAGATGGTCGCCGGTACACCCGAACAGATCATGGCGGGATCATACCCGAATCTGGGTATGGCCATCGTTGCAGCAGTTGCCGCTTCGATCCTGTTCGGCGGATTGTTCGGAATGATCAATGGTTTGATCGTCACCAAGCTGAAAATGGAAGCGTTTATTGCCACCCTGGCAACCATGATGGTGTATTGGGGTATTTCCCTGGTCATCACCCAGGGTGCTTCCGAAGTGGGTATTCCGCGCGCTTTGCAGTTGGGTTTTGGGCATAAGAAATTACTCGATCTGATTCCCCTGCCGCTGGTGGTGGCGTTGATTATCAGCGGAATTATGTGGCTGATGATGCGCTATACCAAGTTCGGCTTATATACCTGCGCAATCGGATCTTCCAAAGAATCATCAGAAAGATCGGGTATCAACACCGATTTATATGTAGTCTCAATTTTCGTACTGGTGGGTGTCTTGGCGGGTATCGCCGGTTTCTTTGACCTGGCACGTTTTGCGACGACCAACCCGCAGGGCCATCAGACGGATGGGTTGCTGGCAATTACCGCGGCGGTGATGGGTGGAACCAGCCTGAAAGGCGGACGGGCATCCATTCCGGGAGCCATGTTGGGCGCGCTGATTCCCACTATTATTCAGACCGGTCTGGTCATCATGAGCGTTGGCGCTTTCTATCAAATGATTGCAACCGGCGTTTTCCTGGTTATTGCTGTGTATCTGGATCAGAAAAGATACGCAAGTCTTCTCAACTGAGGACGATTGTATTGGAAGAGATAGAGGCTGGAAGGAGGTGGAACACTAGAAAAATCTTTTTATTGGTTTTTTAACGTCAAGAAATAGATAAATATGGAGTAGAGATGAAAGAAAAAACACGTTTACTGATTGTTTTAGCGGTATCCCTATTATTGGTATTGAATGCCTGCTCGACCACTGCGGCCACTGAAGCTGCGGTTGAAGAACCGGCAGAAGCAGCTGTCGCTGCTGAAGACGAAGCCGCGGACACCACTGAAGCGGCCGCTGCTGAACAGGAACCCCTGCTTATCACCGCGGTTGTAGCGGAAGTTGGCATTCCTTACTTCACGACCATGCACTGCGGTGCTATCGCCGCCGCCGAAAAATATAACGTCGAACTCAACTGGGCCGGCCCGGCAGAGTGGGATTTCAATAAGCAGCAGCCCTTCATCGATGGTGCTTTGGCTTTGGAACCCGATGGCATGATCATTGTGCCCACTGACCCGGATGCGTTGGTAACCTATGTGCAGACCTGGATGGATGATGGAATTCCGGTTGTAACCGCTGACGTGACCTTATCGGATCCGGTTGAGCTGATGGGCATTGAGTCCGATCAGTATTCCGGTGGTGTGGCCGCCGCGAAAGCATTGTTCGAAATCACCGGTGGGGAAGGTTCATATTACACAGTTGGAACAACCCCCGGTTCTTATGGTGCTGGCCAGCGTTTGGCCGGTTTCATCGACACCATGAAAGAACTGAACCCGGATGCCAACATCCTGGAAACCTGCTATGCCAATCACGATGCCACCAAGTCGGCCGAATGCGTTTCCGCCGCTATTATTGGCAACCCGGACCTCAAGGGTGTGTATGTGGCAGTTTCTTCAATTGCAGCAGGCGCAGCTTCCGCGATTATCGAACAGGGTAAGACCGGCGATATCGTTTTGATGTCCTACGATGCCGATCCCCAGCAGGTCCAAGACCTCAAGGCAGGCATTTACGGCACCTTGATTGCTCAGGATCCTTATCAGATGGGTTGGTTGGCTGTTGAGACTCTGGCCAAATATGTCCGCGGTGAAATCACCAAGGAAGAAATCACCCAGCATGTGACCGTCGGTATGGCTGCTTTAACGCAGGATAATATCGACGACCCAGATTTATTGAAGTACCAGTACGTAGGGGATGTTAATCTTTGCCCGGTAATTGTTGAGTAAAGAAACCGCAGAGGTGTCAGATAGGGATTACCCCTATCTGACACCCCCTCCATTAAGAATTATAACGTAACAAGCATAATAAGGTTTTATCGAGGAAAAAAATGGGAATAAAAGTATTGTATGTAGGTGATACCCAGGTTAATTTGACAACCTCTATGAAAGGTATGGATTCCTGGTCGTATGCTTACTATTCTGATTCCGCTCGCTATCTGCGCAATGCGCTGAATGCGTCCAAAGATATCGAATGTGTCCATATCCCCGGCAGCAACGCTACCGTGGATATGCCTTCAACAGTGGAAGAATTCAACCAATATGACGCGGTAATGGTCAGCGATCTTGGTTACAACAACATTGTATTTCAGCCGGGTAATCTCCCGCCTTTTAAGACCCCAATGGGGCCTGACCGCGTAACCGCGCTCTACAATTATGTGAAAAACGGCGGCGGATTCATGATGATCGGCGGCTGGCTTTCCTTCTCCGGCCTGCAGGGCAAGGGCCTTTATGGCGGCACGAAGATCGAAGAAGTCATGCCTGTGACCTGCGAACCGCGCGGCGCGGACGATCGTGTGGAAGTCACCGAGGGCTTCGCGATGAAGTTCGACCAGCCCGATCACCCCATCCTGAAGGGGTTATCCTGGGACGTGCCCTATATGTACATGGGCTATAATAAGACTTTCCTGAAACCCGGCAGCGAATTGGTGGCCTCCTATAATGGCGACCCCCTCATCGCAACCTGCTCTTCCGGTAAAGGCCGCAGCATCGTGTTCACCTCCGACGTAGGCCCGCACTGGGCCGGCAATTTCCTGGAATGGCCGGACTATGCAACCTTCTGGCAGCGTATCGCGATGTGGTGCGCCGGTAAGCTGTAAAAGCTAGATTTTTCATCAACAGAAGAAGCCCCGAAATAATCTGATTTGGGGCTTTTTTTCTTCTATTGGCAAATTTAAAAAAGGAACCTTCAACCCGGAATCTAAATGATAACAAGCAAAGTAAAAGGCCGTAATTTCTCGCTGGTGAATGCCTATTTTCTGTACTGGTGCGCGGCAGCTGCATTTATGCCCTATATGAGCGTGTATTATGAAAGCAGGGGCTTGGCTGGAAAACAAATCGGTTTACTGATCAGCATACCGTACATGGTCACTGCCGCGAGCAGTTTCCTGTTTGGCTATTTATCCGATCTGATCAAGAAGCCGAGCGCAATTCTGCGTTTTTGCGCGCTGTGTTTTATCGCTGCGCTGGTGATTCTGTCGCGCGCCAATACCTTCTGGATGACTGCCCTGGGCTGCCTGACTTACGCGATTTCCGCTGCGCCCATGAACCCCATCCTGGACAAGATCACCCTGGCTTTATTGAGCGACAAATCCCAATACGGTCGGGTACGCATTGGCGGTTCGGTGGGCTGGGGTTTGGGTGTTCTGACGGTCAGCTACCTGCTCAGCGATTGGAACTTCGCTACGATGTTTTTTGTCTCCCAATCCTTATTGCTATTATTCTTTTTTAATTCATTTCTGATTCCCCGGGAAACCGGTGTTTTGAGCCGCTCTGAAATTAAGTTGAATTATATGTGGGCCTTTTTAAAGAGGAAGGGAACCATAATCTTATTGCTGGCAAACGTGGTGTGGAGCCTGGCGGAGTCCAGCATTACCGGATATCTGTTCCTGCACATCAAGATGTTGGGCGGTTCCTCTTTGATGATGGGCCTTTCCATGGCAATCGCAATCTTGAGTGAGATGATTGGTTTTCTGTTGGTGGAAAAAGCCCTGAAGCATTTGAAACTATCCACAATCATTATTTTCGCTTTTGCGCTGCAATTTCTCAGGTTGTGTTCCCTGTCGGTGATCAAGGATCCGGTCGTGCTGGTGCCCCTCCAGTTCTTCGGGGGTGCTTCTTTCGCGTTGATTTGGTCGGCTTCGGTAGCCTATATCGACCGCCACGCGGATCAGGAAATGCAGACCACCGGTCAAGCGCTGAAAAGCGGCGTCATGAGCATTGGCTCCAGCCTCAGCGTGCTGCTGGGTGGATATGTTTATGAACTATATGGTTCGACGATATTATTCTCCGGCGTGGCCGCTGTGATTTTTTCGGCCTTGCTGCTGGGGATATGGCTCACTCGCCGTAATCTGCTGCTGGATCATTGATTGCTTAAACCGCACCGTCCACCAGGCCCTGGTGAATCATAAAGCCTGATGGACAAGTGAGATTGTGTGTGCGTTAATTTTGGAAGAGTATTTTATGCACTCCAAAGGCGTCGCAGCCTGGGGAAGAGCCCTCAAAAATGTAGGGTTCTTTTTGACTCCACTGCTGATAGCGTTTCGCCACACGCCGGAAAGCCTTTTGTGCTTGCTGTGTGTTCTTTCCCAATATCGCCACGGTACCGCCCGCGCCGCCGCCGGTGATTTTGGCGCCCAGCAGGCCATTGTCCCGCTCGGCTTGCACCAGCTCGACGATCTTGTCGGTGTATTCCGATCCCAAACCGCATTCGCTGTACCCCAAATGCGATTGATACATCAATTCGCCCAGCAGGGCGCCGGTCAGGTCGTCGATGCGGTCGGACGGCTTGGATATCAGGCTGAAAAACGATTTCACGCGCCAGTTTTCTTCGACCGCGTAGCGAGTAGCGCCGCGTACCGGGTAGTCCACTTCCGGCCGCACCGGCGTGAAGGGGTCCAGATGGTCGCTGAACTTCCGGCTGAAATCCGCTCCTGATTCTGTTTGGGGCAGGCGCTCATCAAAATTCTTCCGGTAGGTGGAAGGGGATAAATTGGCCAAATAACCGTCCCATTGCGGTTCCACCCAGCGCGGCAGCGCGCCGCTTTCGTCCAGCCAGGGCGTTAATTTCTCCCATTCGCATAAGTAGCGGTAGCCCATGAAAGTGGCTGCCCGCGCGGCTTCGTATTCGATCCCCGAAACGGCATGGCGCACGTCGGAATCAATGCCCCATACGTATAAATTTTCAGGCAGCTGCACCAATGGGAAGGGCAGGCAGGGCTGGCACAGCATGGGCACGAAGCCATTCTCGTCCCCCATTACCACCGCCAGCTGGTCCATGATGCCGCAGGCAGACTGGGTCAGGGCAATCTCGACCCACTGTGTCCAGGAGGCCAGGTCAACGCCGCTGACCTCGATGCCGTATAAGGCAGCGATGGCTTTCATGGCGGCCACTTCCAGCGCGGCGGAGGAGCTCACGCCTTTGCCCAGAGGTACATCCGATTCCAGATAGAGAGAAAAACCGTACGTGATTTTCTCCGGGAAATGTTCCAGTAAATAGTATATGTTTCCGACGATATATGCGCTCCAGGCGCGTTTGTCATCCGCGTTGATCCAGCTGCGCACGCTTTCCATGGGCTTTAACCGGCCATTCTCGTGCAGGTCGGCCAGGGAGAAAATGATGTGATCTTCCCAGCCCAACGATTTCACGTCCGGGTTGTAAAAATGGATTTCCACATCGGGCCGCCCTTGGACGGCTGCCATGGTTGCTTCGCGGATGGTTTTCTCAAAGACCAGACCGCCGGTGTAATCGTCATTCCCGCCCATTAAATCCAGCCTTCCGGGTGTGCGGTTGATCAGAATTTCTTCATTCCTGGAAAAATAACCTTTTTCGGCTAATTCCCCAATATTTTGATGGAATTTCTTCAGGCTTGGATATCGATCCATGTAGAAGTTCAGGTCTTTTGGCATCGCAGTACTCCCTTTGGGATGGTTAAACCACCATTTGTTCAGGTTTTGGTTATAAAAAACATTCTAACATAAGTAAAACGAACGGTCAAACGTAACAATATATAACCAAATATATTGACAAACGAAACTTTAATCCCTATAATCACAATTGACATGAATAAAAAATCAAAAAACCAAAGATTATCGGGGGCGAAAAATTGGCTGGGCTTTGTGCCTTTTTTGCTTTTCTGCTTCGCGTTCGAGTTTGTCCCCATCATTTTCCTATTCCGGGGCAGCTTCATTGATAAGGCCACCAAGGGCTTTACGTTGAATCACTACGCGGCCATGGGGAAGGCAATCTACATCAATTCCTTCCTCAACAGCATCAAGATCTCCGGACTGACCGCGGTGATCGGGGTTATATTCGGTACCTTGATTGGCTACGCCATCTACCGCCTGCCTTCGGAGCGTTTCCGCAACGCGCTGATCTCTTTATCGGACGTCACCACTAACTTTTCCGGAGCGCCGCTGGCTTTTGCCTTCGTGATCATTTTGGGAATGAACGGCGTCATCACGCAGTTCCTGATCAAGTATTTCAATTACCAACTTTATCCTGACTTCAGCATCTACTCCTTTTCCGGCCTGGTGCTGGCTTACGTCTATTTCCAGCTGCCCTTGATGGTGCTGATCATCATTCCGGCATTTGTGGGCATCAAGAAACAATGGCAGGAATCTGCGGAGAGCCTGGGCGCCAATACGTTCCAGTTTTGGTGGCACATCGGCATTCCGGTGCTGGCCCCCTCGCTGATTGCCGGTTTGACGCTGTTGTTCGCCAATGCCTTTGGCGCTTATGCCACCGCCTATACCCTGGTTGAATCGCAGCTCTCATTGGTCACGCTGCAGATCGGTTACATGATCGCCGGAGAGGTCCGGCATGACCCCGGCATCGGTATGGTCATGGCTATCATCTCGCTGCTTATCATGGGATTGAGCATCGCTATTTATCAAATCTCCACAACCCGTGTGCGGCGTTGGTCTAAATAATCACGTTTCTTTTAAGACAAGAAAAGGATTCAAGGATGGGAAAAACGCAAATTGTAAAGAAGAAAGAAAAGGTACGTCCGGGTGCGTGGCAGATCATCCTGATTGCCGGATTCCTTTTCTACATGTTTATTCCGATCATATCCACTTATCTGTTTTCCGTCGCGACTCGTTGGGACAGGACGATCCTGCCCGAAGGATATACGTTGGAATTCTATGGGAAAACCTTCGAAGCATCATATTTCCTATCATCTTTGCGTAACTCGATCATTTTGTCGGTTTCCACCATTTTCGTTAGCCTGGTTTTGATCGTCCCCACCACTTACTGGGTGCATGTCCGTCTGCCGCAGGCCAAACCCATCCTGGATATGCTGATGATTTTACCGTTCGGCATCCCGACCGTGGTGTTGGCGCTGGCATTGGTGCAAGTTTACAACCCCACGCCGCTGGGCCATTCGCCGGTTCTGCTGATTGGCGCGGTGTTCATCTATTCCATGCCTTTCATGTACCGGCCTATATCCAACGCGCTGAATGCCATCGACGCCCAAACATTAACGGAAGCCGGGCAGAGCCTGGGCGCGACCACCGGCCAGGTCTTATTGAAGGTGATCATCCCGAACATCTTCGCGGGCATCATCAGTGGCAGCCTGCTGGTTTTCGCGACTGTCTTCGCGGAATTCACGCTGACCAAGCTGATCCTGGGTGCCAGGTTTAAGACTTTTCCCTTATTGCTGGTGGAATACACCCGCATCAATGGCAACATTGCAGCAGCGTTCTCGGTGATTTCCTTCACCATCGCATGGCTGGTTTCAATACTAATTCTTTGGGTGGGCAAGAAAAGCCAGGGTGCCTCGGCTGAAGCTGTGCGATCCCATTAGGTATAGGAGAATAACAATGTCATATCTGGAACTCAGGAACGTCTTCAAAACCTTCGCGAATGTCACTGCCGTGAGGGATTTCACGCTGGATATCGATAAGGGTACTTTGGTTTCATTCCTTGGCCCGTCCGGTTGCGGAAAGACGACCACATTGCGCATGATCGCCGGTTTTGAGACGCCCGACAGCGGGACCATCGAACTGGATAGCGAGGATATCACCCAGGTTGTGCCCAACAAGCGCGATATCGGTATGGTCTTCCAGGCGTATGCCTTGTTTCCCAATATGACCGTGCGCCAAAATGTTGCGTTTGGTTTAAAGATGAAGAATACGCCCAAGGACCAGATGGATAAAAGGATCGATGAAGTTCTGGAAATGGTGCGCCTTTCCGAAACCGCCAAACGTTACCCTCACCAGCTTTCCGGCGGGCAGCAGCAGCGCATCGCGCTGGCGCGCGCCCTGGCGGTGCAGCCGCGTGTGCTCCTGCTGGACGAGCCCCTTTCGGCGTTGGATGCCGAGGTGCGCGTTGCGCTGCGCGGCGAGATCCGGCGCATTCAATCCGAACTGGCCATCACCACCGTTTACGTGACCCACGATCAGGAAGAAGCCTTATCCATTTCGGACAAGGTTGTGGTCATGGAAGGTGGTGTGATCCAGCAGGTCGGCACACCGGAGGAGATCTACCGCGCTCCGCAGACCCGTTTTGTCGCTACCTTCATTGGCACAGCCAACCAATTCTTCGGCAAGGTGCAGGACAAACAGCACGTGCTTGTGGACGAATTGAGTTTGGAAGTCGAGAATCTGGAAGGGTGCGCAACCGGCCAGCAGGTGGTGGTGCTGGTGCGTCCCGAATACATCCAGGTCACCACGCAAAAACCGGAACGCAGCGGCTGCAACATTGTTTCGGGTGTGGTGGAAACCATCACCTTCCACGGCGCGGTAACCCGCCTGGGGGTCAATGCCAATAACCAGCGCATCGTGGCCGATATCAATGTGTCAGAAATCGAACCCATTGGGCTGAATCAGAAAGTTTGGTTGTTGTTTGGATCAAATGCCTGCAAAGTGATGGCGGTTGATAAATGATCTTCATCAATGCTCACGAAATCGTTCTTGATCAAGCGGAAAAGCTGCAAGCTTGGACCGATTATGGGAGCATTGTGGATATTGCCATGAATTTCATCAAGAACTGTCCGGTAGACTCTGCCAATGGGCTGCCCTGGTATTTGCAGTATTCCTGCTTCTGGACCGACCCGCTGCGGCCAGCGGACTGGCCGGATAACCCGGCTGGCAAGTTTGCCTGGGCCGTCACCACGCTGCTGAAATACTACCCCTACTCGGGCGATGAAGCTCACATCCAAATTGTTGGCGAAATGCTGGACAGGTTGTGGCAGAACCGCACTCCGCAAGATTTTGCCTGGGGCGGAGTGCCCTATGCCTCCGCGCATCCGGGCACCGCCGTTTATTACGGCGCGCGGGCGGATGGCGAATATGCCACTGAACCGGACAAGATCGGCCAGGTCGGCCGCGCCTATCTGGATTTCTACCAGCTCATGCAGGATGAGCGCTATCTGCGCATGGGTGAGCACTGCGCGCAGGTTCTGCTGGAGAAATTGCGCCCCGGCGATGCGGAGCATTCCCCGCTGCCGTTCCGCGTGGATGTGCGCGATGGGAAGGTGATCGAGGAATACACCGCCCACATGATCGCGGTGGTGCGTTTGTTCGACAGCCTGATCGCGTTGGGACAAACCCGCTATCAGGACGGCCGCGACCGGGTGTGGGATTGGATTTGCCGTTACCCGCTCACCAACAACCTGTGGAAGGGTTACTTTGAGGATATCCGCCTGGATCCGCACAATGAGAACCGCGACCAGCTTTCTCCCTTGGAGACTGCCCGTTACATTTTGGAACATAAAGAGGCGGTGCCGGATTGGCAGGCTTCGGTCAAAGCGTTGATCTTATGGGTGAAAGAGACCCTGGGCAGCCAGCCCTTCTTCTCCAGCATCCCGATCCACGAGCAGAAATTCTGTAATTTCTGGATGGGCAGCCATACGGCCCGTTTCGCCGGCCTGTGCGCCTTGTATGCTGAAGCCGCTGGCGATTCCTCTTTCAGCGAATGGGCCAGCGGTTCGTTCAACTGGGCCAGTTACATGGCGAATGAGGATGGTTTGGTAACGGTGGGTGTGGACCGGCCGGATTATTACAACCAATGCTGGTTTACTGACGGTTATTTTGACTATGTGCCGCATTTTATCGACGGCATGACCGCCATGCCGGAATATGCGCCGGCAAATGAAGACCACCTGCTGCGCTCCACTTCGATTGTGCGGCACATCGATTACCGGCCCAAGGAGGTCTGTTATCTCACAGCCGATGCGCAGAGTACGCAGCGCATGCGCTTGACTTTCAAACCGAAGAAAATCACGGCCGGTAAGTTGGAATTGCAGCAAAAAGAACAATTATCCGGTGAACCTGGTTGGGTTTTGGGAGACATCCCGTATGTTATCGACGTTCGGGCGGGCGCCCAAGAGGTGTGTATTTACGGATGAGTTAAACAAAAATTAATGGCCTTTACTGGAAATGGAGCTGACAAATTGGGCCAGAGAATAATCGATATTGGTTAAGGAGGTGCGCTGAGGAAAAGATTTGTAATGGGAAGGATCATTAGAAAAAGAATAAATATGAAGGAGAAAGGAAATGTCTAAATATCTAAAGATTTTGTTAGGCCTTTTGGTTGTGGTTTCATTGGGGTTGTCGGCATGTGCCACCTCGGCACCGGCTGCGGCGGAACCTGCCGCTGAAGAACCTGCTGCGGAAGAACCAGCAGCTGCAGAAGAAGCCGCTCCGGCGGAAGACCCGATGGCAGCCTTGATCGCGGCTGCGCAGGGCGAAGGCAAACTGGTTTCCTACGGCCTGCCGGATAGTTGGGTCAACTACGGCGGGATGAAAACGCTGTTGAATGACATGTACGGAATTCCTACGGAAGACACCGACATGGGTTCCGGTGAGATCATCGCGGCCCTGGAAGCCGAAGCCACCGCTCCGGTTGCCGACATCACCGACCTCGGCTTGAACTTCGCCAAGATCGTTGAGGATGAGGGCCTTTCCCAGGCTTACAAGAATGCCTACTGGGATGAGATCCCCGATTATGCCAAGGATCCGGACGGACGTTGGTCGGCTGCCTATTGGGGCGCCATCGCCTTCCTCGTGAATGCGGATGCGGTCACCACCGTTCCCACCACCTGGACCGATCTGTTGAACGACGAATACGTCGGCAAGGTCTGCATGAAGGACCCGCGCTCATCCTCGACCGCCAACATGGTCGTGTTGGGAGCAGCTTACGGCATGGGTGGAGACGAAACCAATGTCCAACCCGGCCTGGATTTCTTCCAACAGATGATCGAAAAGGGCATCCTCAACGGCGTGAAACCCTCCACCGCGGCCATTCAGAAGGGTGAATGCCCCGTCTCCTTATTCTGGGACTTTGACGGCCTCAGCAGCAAGGAAGAGAACCCGGATATGAACCTACAGGTTGTGATCCCCTCCGAGGGCACAGTTGCCGGTATGTATATCCAATTCGTTACCGCCGGCGCGCCGCATGCCAATGCGGCCAAGCTGATGATTGAGTTGGAATATTCGGATGAAGGCCAGATCGCGTACGCGAACGGCTTCGTGCATCCGGTCCGCACCAGCGTGACCCTGCCCGATGAACTGTTGGCCAAGTTCCCGCCTGAAAAGGACTACGAAGCAGCTACGTTCCCGAAGGATTACGTTGCCTTGGATTCCGCGGGTACCGCTATTTCGGATGGTTGGGAGTTGATTGCACAGTAAGTAGTGCGATGTTTGGGAGGATGGGGTAGGTGATTCACCTACTCCATCCCCACACTGAAATTTTAACGTATTAGTTAGCCAGGAATTATTAAATTATTCATCAAATTTAAATGCGGAAGTTTGAAAGGAGTTTTTATGTCATCAACAGGTGAAAGTATTCGATTGAACCGACTTTTTACAGATGGGAAGAACGTGGTTATTGTGGCGGTGGATCACGGCTTGTATTTCGGGCCGTTGGAGGGCATGATTGACCTTCCTTCAGTGATCGATCGCGTAGCCGGTGCAGACGGGATTTTGATGTCCCCGGGCATGCCGGCGCACTGCCAAAGCGTTTTTTCCAAACGCGGCGCTCCGGCCTGCATCATCCGCCTGAATTGGGGCTCCAACTACCCGGCTATGTGGCATTACAAGCATTCCTACAGCGTGCCCATGACCACCGTCGCGGACGCGGTTATGCAGGGCGCCGATGTTGTGATCGGCAGCCTGACCCTGAAGAACCCTGAAGAGGCTGAGGATGCGCAGAACGTGGAAGTGTTTTCCGATTGCGTCGCGCAAAAACGCGAATTGGGTATTCCGCTGATCGGCGAGGTGTACCCCACCGGCGGTGATGATTACCAACCGGAAGATTTGCAGGACGAGGTCTTCATTGGCTGCCGCATCATCGCGGAGCTGGGCGCTGACATGGTCAAGACCTTCTACACGGGCGCGGGCTTTTCCAAAGTCATTGCCGCAACACCCGTCCCGGTGCTGGCGCTGGGCGCCAAGAAACTCCCCAAAGAAAGCGATGCTCTGGTGCTGGCGGCGCATGCGATTGAAGCCGGCGCGCGCGGTATTGTGTTCGGCCGCAATGTCATCCAATCCAAAGAACCCGAACGGCTGCTGGATGCGCTGCAGGAAGTTGTCAAAGAGTTCCAGGCGCCGGATAAGGTCGCGAACAAATACAAACTTGAGTGATATGGAATTATTACTGGGAATTGACGTCGGGACGACCTCACTGAAAACCGGCTTGTTTGCAAGCGACGGGCGCTGTCTGGGTATCGAACGTCAGGAATACCAACTGGATACGCCTTCGGCGGAACGCGCGCAAGTGGACGCCAAGCGCTATTGGCAGGCCTGTGTGCAGACTGTCCACAGCCTATTGGAGCGAGTGGGGGAAGATCCCGCGAAGATTTCTGCTCTGGCGGTATCCAGCCAGGGAGAAACCATCCTGACCTTGAACGCGGATGGCGAACCGGTCTATCCGGCCATGGTTTGGCTGGATAATCGGGCGGTTTCCCAGGCCGAGCGTCTGGCAGAGCGCTTCAAGGATGCGGTTTACGAGCGCACCGGCGTGGCGGAGATCATCCCCACCTGGTCGGCCTGCAAGGTGCTTTGGCTGAAGGAAAATGAGCCGGATGTCTTCGCCCGGGCTGCCAAGTTCCTGTTGGTCCAGGACTACCTGATTTACCGGCTGACCGGCCGCTTCGCTACGGACGGTTCGGTTGCCTGCACGACGCTTTTCTTTGATATCACCGCTAACGCCTGGTGGGAAGAGATGCTTTCCGCGGTGGGCATTCGCACGGACCAACTGCCCGAAATTGTAAACCCGGGAAAAGCCGTAGGGACGGTATGTTCGCAAGCAGCCGCTGAGTTGGGCCTTTCCGCCCACACAAAAGTGGTGACCGGCGGGATGGACCAGGCGGTGGGCGCCATCGGGGCCGGCAATATCCAGCCCGGGGTGGTCTCGGAGACAACCGGCGCGGCCCTGGCCATCCAGGTCACTGTGGATGACCCGCTGCTGGACGCGAACCGCAGCATGCCGGTTTATTTCCACAGCGTGCCGGGTAAATACCTGTTGGTGCCGGTTTGCCCGACTGCCGGCATGGCCTTCAAGTGGTTTCGTGACCAATTCGGTCAACTGGAGATCGAAAAAGCGGAAAGTCAGGGACTGGACAGCTACGACCTGATGACCCAGCCGGCGGCTGCGATATCGGCCGGTTCGGATGGGCTGGTCATGCTGCCCCACCTGATGGGCGCATTCAGCCCGGATACCAATCCGGCTGCCCGCGGCTCCTTCACCGGCTTTACGCTCAGCCACACTAAAGCCCATTTCGTGCGTGCGCTCCTGGAAGGCGTGGCTTTCATGCTGCGTAGGAATATCGAATACGTTGAAAAGGTCGGCATTCCCGTACGGGAGATCGTATCCACCGGCGGCGGGTCGCGCAGCCGGCTGTGGAACCAGATCAAAGCGGATGTCTGCAATAAACCCATCCGGACCCTGCAGAACGAAGAGACCGCTTTGATCGGCGATGCCATTTTGGCTGGGGTGGCCTGCGGTGTGTTTGGTTCGATAGCGGAGGGCTGCGGGAAGATGAGCGCGGCTTTGGAGACATTTACTTCCGGAAAAGATGTGACTGCATACGAGGCGGCCTACTGGCGCTACTGCGCGCTGGACCGGGAATTATCCGATTATTACACGCATTACTTTACAGAGAAATAAACAGAAATATTTATTAAGAAAGGAAGAAGATATGTCGAATAAATCGAAAGTTGGCATCCTGGCTATGGCTTTGTTGGAGGACGATTACAACAAGACTGCCCACGTCCGGCCAATGGCCCAGAAGGTGGCTGACCGTATCGCGGAAATTATCGGTAAATATGCCGAAACGGTCTGCCCGCCGCTGGTGGAGGAGGAGCATCAGGCGGAAAAGGCGGCAGAAATGTTCAACGCGGCAGGCGTGGATTTGATCGTCGCCGTTGAAATTGCCTACACCAAAGGCATTGTCCCCACCCGTTGTTTCCTCAATACGACCGCTCCGGTGGTGGTGTGGAATACCCAGCAAATTGAATTCCTGCCGGAGGACGCTGATTTTGACCTGATCATGGTCAACTCGGGCATGGCCGGCGTGCCGGAAATGACCTCCGCGCTGCTGCGCATTGGCCGACCCTTCTGGATGGTCACCTCCCTGATGGACGACCCCAAGGGGCATCAGCAATTGGCGGATTATATTAACGCAGCCGGTATAATTCATCGGCTCAAAACAGCCCGCATCGCGGTCTTCGGACACGCCTTCGAGGGCATGACCGACCTGATGATCGACCAGCTCAGCCTGCGCCAGGATGTCGGCCCGGTCTGCTGGCCGGTCGAACCTGAAAAAGTGGCTGTGGCTATGGGTGAAATTCCGGATGCGGAAGTACAAGCCCTGATGGATAAGGAATCTGGACGTTACCAAATTGATATCGCTAAAGAACAATTCGAGAATTCCTGCCGTTTAGCCCTGGCGCTTGAGAAGGTGACTCGGGATGGGAACTTTGACGCAGTGGCGTCCTTCGACCAGGTTTGGATGACGGATCCCCGCGTGGGCATTATCCCTTCATACGGAACCGGGCGGCTGTGCGAGCTGGGTATTCCCTGCTCCACCGAAGCCGACATCACCACCGTTACCGCCATGCTGATCCTGCAGGCTATTGCCGGCAAGGCCACATTCCTGGAAAATTACGTGGTGGATTACAAAAGAGATGCTATCATTCTCTCCCATGACGGGCACGGCAACCCGGCCATGGCGGCCAAACCCGCGGATGTCGCGCTCAAGCACAGTATATACTATGAAGGTGTCAAAGGTTTTGGTGCCGGCCTCGAGTTTGCTTACGCACCCGGTCCGGTCACCAATCTATCGTTGGTTCCGGTGCGGGGCAAATGGCGCTTGATTATTTCGGAAGGTGAATCCATCGCAATAAAGCCGCGTCCGGTTGCTGCGCCGCAAATGTTGTTCAAGCCTAAATCGCTGCCGATTACGGAGTGGTGCAATGCCTGGTGCAAAGCCGGCTCGCCCCACCACCAGGCGCTGGCTTTTGGGCACCTGAGCGATCAAATTAAAATTTATGCGGAAATGCAGGGATTGGAAGTGTTTGAGGTTTAACCTTTCAATGCTTGCGTGAAATTCTAAAAATCGTGGTGATGGAAATGAATACGATAAGTACAGCTGAACGGCGCTCACAAATCGCCCAAATGGTAATTGAAAACGGTCAGGTATTTGTATCGGACCTGGTGGAAATGTTTGACGTGTCTGAGGTTTCCATCCGCCGCGATTTAACGATTTTGGAAGAAAACCAAAGGCTGAAACGTGTCCACGGCGGCGCGGTGCCGATTCCCGGCAACTTGCGCACGGATTCGTTCGATGAGAAGGAAAAGCTGCACATTCACGCCAAGGAACGCATCGGGCGGGTGGCTGCCAGTCTGATCAAGCAGGGCAACATCATCCTGCTGGATTCCGGCACAACTACTTTACAGGTTATTCGCAACATGCCACACTCTTTGCGCGTGAGCAATATGATCAACATGGTCACCAACTCCATGCCGGTGTCGCACGAAGTCCTCACCTGGCCTTCTCCTAACGTAACCGTATTGGGCGGCATCTACCTGCCGGATTATCAGGCTACTGTAGGTCCCCAGACCTTGAACCAATTGAATGAACTGACTGCTGATATTGCGTTCCTGGGGACCGATGGCTTGACTTTGGAAGGAGGCGCGACCACGGCCAACATTCTGATGGCCGAGGTCGACCGCATGATGGCCGACCACGCCCGCAGGACCGTATTGGTGACAGACAGCTCAAAGTTTGGCCGCATGGGCTTTGTGCCGGTCAAGCCGTTGGCCAGCTATGACACCATCATCACGGATAACGAAGCGCCGGCTGATCTGGTCAGCGCCATCCGCGATATGGGCGTCGAGGTGGTCCTGGTTTAACTTCCGTCATAGTAATGAATTAAATACTGAATAGGTTAAGTCATGTATTCTGGTTTGAAGATCAAACCGCCATTTTTTGAAATTGGCCCAAAAGCTTATCTGTACGGAGCCGCAGCCTTGAAGTTGGCCCAACATGCCGACCGCATGAGCCGGAAATATGACGTGCGCATCATTATTACGCCCCAATGCGTGGATATCCCCCTGATCGCGCACAATACGCAGGACCTGCTGGTCTTTGCCCAACATATGGATTCCATCCCGGTTGGGCGGGGCATCGGCACGGTGCTGCCGGAAGCGATCAAGGAAGCCGGGGCGCAGGGTGTCTTGCTCAATCACGCCGAGAAAAAACTTGGCATGGCGGAAATCGAACGCACCATTGCCCGCGCCGACGAAGTCGGGCTGGTTTCCATGGTGTGCGCGGATACGCCCCAGGATGCGCTGGAAATTGCCCGCATGAAGCCCAATATTGTTTTAGCCGAATCACCCAACCTTATTGGTGTGGGTGTGCGCGACGAGGCAGCCCAGCAGGAAATCGCCGCGACCAATGCGTTGGTATGGGGAGTCAATCCGGACATTCTGGTGCTGCACGGCGCCGGCATCAAAAATGGCAAGGACATCTACGATATTGTCCGGCACGGCGCCCAGGGCAGCGGGTCCACCAGCGGCATTATCCTGGCCGACGACCCCTTCCAAATGCTGGAAGAAATGATCAGCGCCATGCGTATGGCCTGGGATGAAACCCATTAACACAAAATAATAACGAGGTCTAATTATGTCTGTTTATCACGAAGCAGTTAAAGTTCAATCCAATCTGGTCCCGACGTTCCATGACGTGACCGGCGCGGCGCAGGAAGCGCTCAAAAAATCCGGCGTCAAGAACGGCATCCTGGTGGTCTTCTCGCAGCATACCACTTGCAGTGTGATGCTGCAGGAAGAAGCCCACGATGAGAATTTCTGGGGCATCAAATCCCTGATGCAGGACCTGCTGAACGTGTTCGAGAAAGTCGTGCCCACCTGCCGCACGGAAGGCCAATATTTACACCCTGGCCCGATGCACATCGCGGATGCCACCCGGCGCAATGAATTGCCATCCTGGAGCCTGAACACGGACGCGCATTTGCGTTCCATCATCATGGGGCGCTCGGAATCCATCCCGATCATCGATGGCAAGCTCGAACTGGGCGAATTCGGACGCATTTACTTTGCCGATTTCGATCAGGTGCGTGCGCGCGAACGGAACGTTCACTTCCAAATCGTGGGTGAATAAAGACTTGCAAATTCCTATGGGGCTGGACCTCAGTTTTCGAGGTCCGGCCCCATTTTATTTAAATAATTGTTCCCTAAACCGCCCGCGATGCGGGCGCTTTTGATCCGGATTGTTGAATGTAAAAAGTCATGCAAAGAACATAGCCATTTCTAATAAAATAGGTTATCTTATTCACCAGCTGTATAGAATATTTTGGACATCACGAAGTGCATTGTTGTAAAGGAGAGATATGGATTTGAACAAATTCTTCTGGATCAATGAACCGGTGAATTATTCTCTTGGTAAGAACGCTTTAATTCTTGAAACTGAACCGGGAACCGATTTTTGGCAGCGTACCTATTATGGTTTTCAGAACGATAATGCGCATGCTTGTGTAGTGCAGGCAGATCGTCCGGAATTTACATTTTCTGTAGCCTCGCGCTATTCACCAAATCAGTTGTTTGACCAAGCTGGGGTCGTTATTTATCTGGATAGTGAAAATTGGTTTAAAGCATCCGTTGAATATGAGACGGCTGAAATTTCGAAGTTGGGCAGCGTGGTAACCAATTTGGGTTTTTCTGATTGGGCAACGGCGGACATTAAAGGCGGTCAGGAAATTCAAATGACCTACCGGTTGAGCAGAAGGAAAAGTGATTTTTTGATCGAAAGTGCCGCGGATGGCAAAATCTTTCATCAAATGAGAATATTTCATTTGGTGAAGGCGGACGGCCCAATACAGGTCGGTGTTTATGCTTGCAGCCCGCTGCAATCCTCATTCAAGGCTCAATTTGAAGACCTCCGTTTTGGGGAATGTGTTTGGGAAGCATATCAATAGACGTAATCGAATTACCTGGATAGATCCAGGCCCATTTCCTTTAATTCGGTTTTGACTTCCTCGTACATGCGCGTCCATTCCGGCAGGGGCTGGAGCGTTTCCAGGTCGTAAGCCTGGTCGAAACGCACGCCCGGGTTGCCCTCCGGCAACCGGAAGACGTGCTCGTATTTTTCCAGCAACTGTAGAATCCATTGGTTGGCCTGCGCGCGGGTCACACCCTGTCGGCAAGTGGCGTGCCCGACTTTGCCCATTAAGCGCGCTTCCAGGCCGGTGGCGTGCGGCACCAGCCCGTCGGCCGAACCGCAGCCTTCCAGGTGCCCGCCGCTGACCGTGATGGCCAGGGCGTTGGCAGCTGTTTCGTAAAGCAGTTCGCGCGTCAATGCTCCGCTCTTGGGATAAACGTCCGTCACGATGATGGCCGGCGCGTTGCGCGCGAAGGCCTGCAGCACGATGCTTTCCACCCACAGCACCTCGCGCGTGCTGGTGGCGACGTGGCGGATGTGGATGGGATGCAGGATGTGGTAATCGGCGCGGTTGGTCAAAAGCCCCAGGATCATGGAGGCTACCGAGATGAGCGCGCAGCCGGGCGCGTCGCCGCCCAGGCCGCCCGAAATGGCGCAGTACAGCCCGCCGTTGCGCATACCGTACTCGATGGAGTTGACCGCGCGGGCGATGTTGCGGTTGTCGATCTTCAGTTCGTTCAGCATGGGCACCAGGTGCGCGTCACAGGGGCGCAGGTAATCCGGGTTGGCGGCCGCCAGGTCGCCCAGCTCCGAAACGCTGCTCTGTGCCGCCAGCATGCCCATGCCCGGCCGGCCCACGCGCGCCAGCGCCTGGTGCAGGTAGGTCAGTTCGCGCCGCGTGGCGCTGATCTCTAGCGCTTCGCCGGTGCGAACTTCGCGCCCATCCACCTCGGCCAGCGTGCCGCAGGTGATCAGGTCCACAATGGGCTCTTGCGCCCAGCTGACCACAGCCGGCAGGAACAGCGCTTCCGGATGGGGCGCGCCCGGGTTGCCGGCCCACACCAGCGGCGGGCGGCTGTCTTCGATCTTCCGGGCAAACAGCACGCGTTCATCCGCGCCCTGGCCCATGGATAAGGTCTGCTTCATTTCCCGCAGCGCGCTTTCCAGTTCGTCGCGCTCAAAGCGCAGGATGCGTTCACTGCTGCGGTTGTAGGCGCCGATCTCGACGGCCAGCGCCAAACCGGCTGCGAAGACGCGGTCGGCCAGAGCCGGATCGTCCGGCACCAGATTTTGCTTATCCCATTTCAGGTCGTACTGGCTGACCAACCGCATGCAGGTCATGGCCACTTTTTCCAGGTCCCAATTCTCCTCGGAGATGTAATCGCCGGAGTCGGAACGGTCGATGATTTCCAAATAATCCATGTTGGTTTCCTAGGCTGAAGCGTTTTGCATGAATTGGCGTGCCAGCTGCAGCGCCTGTACGGCGTTGGCGGCGGTGCCGTCCGCGCCGATGCGCTCGGCGTATGCCGGTGTGACGGATGCCCCGCCGATCATCACCTTAAAGCGTTCGCGCTGTCCCATGGCTTCCAGCGTCCGGATCAGGTCGCTCATGAAAGGCATCGAAGTGGTCAGCATGGCCGAACAGCCGATGATGTCGGCGCCCTCGTCCAGCGCGGTGGAGATGATGCGTTTGATGGGCACGTCCACGCCCAGGTCGATCACTTCAAACCCGCCAGTGGTCAGCATTGTCGAAACGATGTTCTTGCCGATGTCGTGGATATCCGACTGAATAGTAGCCAGTACGACTCGCCCCATGTTGTTGCTGATGCCGCTTTCCGCGCTCAGGCGTTTCAGTTCCGGTGTGATAATGGTCATGGCGGCTTTCAGGGCGCGCGCGGTGAACATCAATTGCGGTAGGAAGACCTCGCCGGCTTCGAACTGCTGCCCGACGATATCCGCCCCGCGCATCAAGCCCTCGTTGAGGATGGTCTGCGCGTCCACCCCGGCTTCCAGGGCGGCGCGCGCGGCCGTTTCGGCGGCCTCGCTATCGCCGTCGATCAGGGCTTGTTGGATAGTAGTAATGATCGCATCATTCATGCTGGCGTTCCTTCCAAGTGAATTATATCTTGCCAGTTTTTTGCCTGTTCACTTGTGTAATTAAAATAGAAGAAAAAGAATTGTCAGATTTTAGTTTATATTCTAAAATCATGTATTCGTTAAATGAACAAGCGCTCTCTTTAACGAGGCTGAATTGCCAAGGTCCACATTGCCCCATTTGAAAGGATAAGTGAATTCTTTTAATTCATATTAAAGATTAGCATGATGAAAATATTATTGGTTTGCCAGGGCGGTATGTCCTCTTCATTTGTGGTGAAAAAGATCAAGGAAGCCTTCAAGAACAAAGGCGAATGTGTTCACATCATTTCGAAGGCATCCATGGAAATTGTGGATTACATCGACGAAACGGATATCGTTCTGGTTGCCCCCAATGTTTTGTACGAAATAGAAGATATTCGCGAAACCTGCACGCAGCACGGGATCACCCCGGTCATTCTCCCCATGGAACTCTATGGCCGTATGGATGGAGAAGCCTTGCGTATCTTTATCATTCACTCACAGGACGGAGGAAATGATGGTTGAAAAAAAGCTGTGGTACGAAAAATACTTTATCGATCCGCTCAATAAGTATGCGGCCAACCGGCTGATCAAAAGTATCACAGGGGGCATCAATGGGGGAGTGAACATCCTCCTCATCGGTTCCTTCCTGACCATCATTTCAATAATAATTTCTGCCGTCCCCGGGTTAAACCAAACTTCCTTTGCTTTGAAACTGGCCGATCTTAAAGTGTTGGTCTTTGGGATTGTGGGGATGTTCTTCGCCTACAGCATCGCTTCATCCAACGCCAAATACAACAAGATCGACAAGCAATCAGTAGGTTTCTTCGCGGTAATTGCCTACTTCATCTTTATGCGCCCGGAATTTGTGGAGGACGCGGCCGGTACGACCTATTTCAGCGTTGAGTTCAGCCGTTTTAGCGCCAATGGGATCTTTGTTGCCATCATCTCGGGCTTGTGGGCGGGAGAAGTCTCGAATTTCTTCAAAAAACGCGGTTGGGTGATCAATGCCGAGGGGCTGCCGGACATCATCAAAACCTGGTTTGATTATTTGATCGCCGGCACTGCTGTGACGCTGGGCGCCTGGGCTTTTACCGGTTTGCTCAACATTGATCTGCACACCCTTTTCAGTTCCCTGCTCACCCCCGTTGTTGATGTTTTTACATCTTTTGGAGGCAGCTTACTGATAAATGCTTTAAGCCCCTTGTTATTTTACTTCGGCATCCATCCCCTTTCTGTGCTTACACCGGTACTTGCGATGTATATGACCGCCACGGCACAAAACGCCGAGCTGCTGGCCCATGGTCTGGCACCCACAATTGCCAATGGGTTCGTGATCAACAACCTGGCCACGACTTTTTTGCTGGATCTGGGCGGCGCCGGCTCCACTTTAGGGTTGAATTTCGCGCTGTTGTTCTCCAAACATAAATACCAACGGAAATTGGGGCAATTGGCCATCTTCCCCAGCCTCTTGAATATCAATGAACCACTTATATTTGGCCTGCCGATCATGCTCAACCCGACTTTTTTCCTGCCCTTCTTTGTTGTGCCGATCATTAACTATGTCATCACATATTTTGTTCTGTTTTTCGGTTGGATCAAGATTCCCTCATCGATGGCACTTTCCATGCACATTCCTGCCTTTATTAACGCATTCATCCTTTCGGAAGATCCCAAGGCGGTTATCCTGGTCACATTGCTAATCATCCTGGATGGGCTGATTTGGGTGCCTTTCTTGCGGTTGCATGCCAAACAGGTGGAGGTTCAGGAGTCGTAATCGTACATTTTCCAAAAAGGAAGCTTCGGCTGCTCTGTGTGTCCTCCTATTTTATGGTTGGGTGGATGGATAAGCGTTGCGGATTTTCATGATTGACTCGCAAAATAGAGGAATAGATGGTTGAAGATAAACTATGGTATGAAAAGTATTTTGTCGATCCCCTCAATCGATTTGCGGGCAACCGCATAATAAAAAGTATATCGGGCGGTATCAATGGTGGTGTGAACATCCTTTTAATCGGTTCTTTTCTCTCTATCATCTCAATTGTCATTTCATTTATTCTCGGGGTAAACGAGACATCCATCGCAATTCGATTTTCCGAATTAAAAAACCTTGTTTTTGGCATCGTGGGGATCTTCTTTGCTTATAGCATTGCTGCGTCCAATGCTAAATATAATAAGATCGACAAACAATCCGCCGGCTTTTTTGCCATTATTGCCTATTTTATTTTTATGCGGCCTGAATTTGTTGCTGATGAAGCGGGTATTACTTTTTTAAAGGTGGAATTTAGCCGTTTTGGCGCCAACGGGATATTTATCGCCATCGTCTCCGGTCTATGGGCGGGGGAAGTATCGAACTTCTTTAAAAAGCGCGGTTGGGTGATCAGCGCTGAAGGACTGCCGGATATTATTAAGACCTGGTTCGATTATTTGATCGCCGGAACCTTCGTGACCTTAAGCGCCTGGATTTTTACAGGCTTATTTAATATCGATCTGTTCACATTATTCAGCTCATTGGTCGCGCCAATTGTGCAGATATTCACTTCTTTCTGGGGCGGCCTGTTGTTTGCCATCGCCGGCTCCCTGCTGTTTTATCTTGGCATTCATCCACTATCGGTCCTTACGCCTGTATTGGCAGTATATATTGCCGCAACGGCGCATAATGCTGATCTTCTCGCGCAAGGACTGGCCCCCACAGTGGCAAATGGATTCTTGATTAATAACATGGCTACCGTACTCTTGTTGGACTTGGGCGGAGCCGGGTCCACACTGGGATTAAATTTTGCTATGCTTTTCTCGAGATCGAAATTTCATAAAAAACTGGGCCAACTGGCAATCTTCTCCAGCCTGTTTAACATCAACGAACCGTTGATCTTTGGATTGCCAATCATGCTCAACCCCACTTTTTTTGTGCCGTATTTAATAGTACCGGTTATGAACTACGTTATCGCTTATTTTGTTCTTTATGTGGGATGGATCAGAATACCTTCATCTTTGGCTTTTTCCTATATCCCGACCTTCCTTAACGCTTTTATCCTTACAGAAGATTACAGAGCGATTATTATGGTTGTCTTATTAACTTTCATGGACACGTTGATTTGGATACCGTTTTTGAGATTGCAAGCGCAAGGAGCTTCAAGCCAGGCGCGGTGATATCGGAGTGAAATATAAAAGATAAATAATATCTTGCACAGTTTAGAATTAAAATTCGTTGAAATTGATTGCATCAAATGGTTGAAAAACTTGAAAGGTAAATGTACCCCTAATGACCGAACAAACCCATTTCAACATGGTTGAAATTGCCACGAATGTCATCGTGTTCGCGGGTAACGCCCGCAACTTGGTAATGAAAGCCCTCAACGCGGCTTATGAGGAAGATTTTGAGGCCGCCAGGGAATTCATGGATCAGGCGGAAAATGAACTGCGCTCTGCGCACCGCACTCAGACGGGAGTAATCCAATCGGAAGCCCGGGGTGAGAAACTGGAAATGTCGTTGTTGATGAACCATGCCCAGGATACCCTTATGGCCGCTATGACAGAATTGAATTTGGCTAAACAACTGGTGCGCATGATCCAAAAGTTTGGCAGCAAGCAGGACTGACTGGTGTTTGGTCGGCTAATGGCTGCACAACTGGCATAAATGACCGCTGCAGCTCATGCATTTGCGCATGAGCTTTTTCTTTTCCAGCATTTGATATAAAAAGGGTGCGGAATTTGAGATTTGTTGACAAATCCACTCATCAATTTTAGAATCCAATGTAAACTTAGCGGTATATCTATAACTGTAAACGAAAACAGAGAAAAAATAATGCGTGGAGAAAATACAAGGCAGGATATCATCGACGCGGCGTGTGAGTTGTTCATCCAGAACGGATTCCATGCCACCACTACACGCCAAATTGCGGAAAAGATCAATTTGGTGCCTGGCGCGTTGTATAACCACTTTAGCAGTAAGATATCCGTCTTTGAAGCTGTTCTGGAAGAATACCATCCCTGGTACAAGATCCCGGATGCGCTGCGCAACGCCAAGGGCAACAGCATGCCGGAATATATCCGCAATGCTTCCAGCCTGCTCCTGGAGATGTGGGACGAAAAGCCCGAGTTGATGCGTTTGCATTTGATCGATATGCTTGAATTTAACGGCAAACATTTGCCGGCGCTTTTTGAAAAAACCTTCACCAAAGTTGCGGAAACAGTTGAGATCGTCCAATCTGAAGAACCCGGTTTAAAGGAAGCGAACCTGAACCTGCTCTATCGCGCTATCAACGGATTGTTCTTTGGATATATCATGTCAGATAAAGGCACCGCCGACGCGGACTCACCTTTCTCGGAAGGCGGCTTTGACTATTTCGCGGACGCCTACTTGCAGGGATTGTTTGCGCAAAGGGATGCTGAACCTGGCGAGGATAAGCCCGACAAGGCCTAAGCGTGTTTAGTTGAATTGTGGTTGTTAGGGGGATTAGTTGGTATGCTTTCCCGGAAACATTAAAGAAATAACAGGCTAGGGTTTTTCCTGGTGTATTTCCGTGTATAAACGCTCTACGAGTTTAATCATATTTTTGGCGATGTACATTTCCGAAACAGTGGACATGAGCGTGTCCTGCGCGTGTGTCAGCAGCAGCGAAAATTCCAATGTGTCCCCCTGCGATTCGGTTTTGATGATCTTGGATTGTTCGCGGTGGGCAAATAGGGCTTCTTCCTTGGCTTCTTTGATCTTTTGCCTGGCGTTGTCGAAGTTGAAATCATATAACTCTGCGTAGGCGTCCGCGATCAGTTTGCGCGCGTTTCCCGCGTGCAGGATCGTCATGGTTGCGAATTGAACGGATTTAGATTCATTCGTCATACTGATGAGCCTCGACTTGGTTTTTCAAAAATTTCTTAAGCAGCGATCGCGATTAAAATAGTGAGCGCTCGTTCGTGAAATTATATCAGAATCGAATTTCGAAAAATGGACAGCATCTTTTTTTATTCCATGAAAGATGGTAAAGCGTATGAAGCATTGTTCCGAGCTTGTCATTTTCTTTCTGTATGGCTTACGGACTACAATATTTCCACTTAGTCATCCTTATTGTCACAAAATCCACATTAATGCTCTTGAAATTTTACCCAGAAAGATTATATAATCGAAATATCGTTGAAGTGTGACACAAGTTATCGCAGGTAATTACATCTGTATATTTACAAATAAATATATTTCTTACATAATGATGTCAATGCTTTATGGTATGTAAATAGAAGTAGGTTAAGGGGATGCGGGGGTTTTTTATTGTTATTTATTGATTTTTTCTTTCCTTTATGAGGTAGCCACAAATCAATTCTTCCATGCCGGAGATAAATATCGAATAAATACATTGCGATTGCCATACTTTACGGGTACCAACAAGGTACACGAGTGTGGTTAAAATTGAGGTCGATTAATTCAATCTAACATCAAAGAAGGGTGGAGGTGTTATGCCCGAAAGTTATGATTTCGTCATAATTGGGGGAGGGGTCGTAGGATGTATGCTGGCGCGCTGGCTGTCGCGCTATGAGGGCAGCGTGCTATTGATTGAGAAAGAGGCGGATATTTGTATGGGGGCTACCGCAGCCAACACAGCCATCGTACATGCGGGTTATGACCCACTTCCCGGTTCGTTGAAAGCGCGTATGAACGTGGCCGGCAACCAAATGTGGGACCAACTCTCCGGTGAACTGAATTTCCCCTTTGAACGCCGCGGCGATTACGTGGTTGCCATTGGTGACGATGAATTGCCCGCCCTGGACACACTCATGGTGCAGGGCAAGAGAAACGGCGTCATGGGCATTCAAATTCTTCCCAAAGCGGAAATGATCGTGCGCGAGAAGAATATTAATCCGGACGTGAGCGGCGCGCTGTGGGCCACCACCGGCGGCATCTGCGATCCTTTCGCGGTGACCGTGGCAGCGGCCGAGAACGCTGTATTAAACGGCGTCAAGGTCATGCTCAATACGGAATTCGAAGACTTTATCATGGACAGCTCGCGCATTGTGGGGGTGAAAACCAACCGTGGTGATATCCGCTGCCGTTGGGCTATTAATAGCGCCGGAGTTTACTCCGACGTTGTCATGCACAAAGCCGGTGTACGCCCCGAGTTCATCATCAAACCGCGCCGCGGTGAATACTTCGTCTTTGACCGCGCGGACATCACCATCGACAATGTCCTTTTCCCTGTGCCATCCGAAAAAGGAAAGGGCATTCTGGTGACCACCACGCTGCACGGCAACACCATCATCGGTCCCAACGCCAACCTCATTGATGATAAGGAAGACCGCGCCACCACCAAACCCGGATTGGATGAGATTTGGGAAGGGGCGCTGAAACTGGTGCCCTCGCTCAGTTTGAAATACGTCATTGCCATGTTTGCTGGATTGCGGCCTTACGGCAACGGTCCCTGTAAGACGCCCGGAATCGATTACCAGCATGATTACATCATTGAAATCCCTGAGAAAGTACAGGGTTTCGTCAATCTGGGCGGTATCGAATCGCCCGGTTTGACCTCGGCCCCGGCTATCGCGCAGGAAGTGGTGGAGATGCTCAAGGATGCCGGGGAGGAATTGAAAGAGAAGAAAGGTTGGGACCCCATCCGGCGCGGGCGCCCACGCTTCCGAGATATGAATCACGAAGAACAGAAACGCCTGGTCAATATGGACCCGCGTTATGGTCGTGTCATCTGCCGCTGTGAGAATGTGACCGAAGGGGAGATTGTGGCGGAAATCCATTCTCCTATCCCGGCCCTGACTTACGATGCCATTAAGCGCCGCACCTGGCTGGGCACCGGGCGCTGCCAGGCGGGTTTTGATATGCCGCGTGTAGTCAAAATCCTGGCGGATGAATTGGGCGTCTCTCCGCTGGAGGTGACCAAGAAAGGCCAGGGATCAGAATTCTTAGCCAGACCAACGAAACAGGTGGAAAACTGAGATGACTCTTAAAAATGTCTATGACGTAGTCGTGATTGGTAGCGGCCCCGGCGGTCTGGCCGCGGCAGTGGCTGCCAAGAAGGAAGGCGCCCAGGATGTGCTTATCATTGAGCGCGACGTAGAACTGGGCGGTATCCTGTTGCAGTGTATCCACAACGGTTTTGGTTTGGAGACATTTAAAGAAGATTTGCCCGGCCCGACTTATGCGGAACGCTTTATTAAGGAAGCGCAAGCGATCGGCGTGGAAGTGCTGCTGGATACTATGGTGCTGGATATCACTCCCCAGCGCAGAATTTACGCGGCCAGTAAACGCAACGGCTTTATCGAAATCGAGTCCCGCTCCATAGTGCTGGCTATGGGCTGCCGTGAGCGCACCCGTCCGCAAATTCGCATCCCGGGTAGCCGCCCGGCCGGTGTTTACTCTGCCGGTACGGCCCAACGCTGGGTTAACGTTGAGGGTTATATGCCCGGAAATCGTGTGGTGATCCTCGGTTCGGGTGATATCGGTATGATCATGGCGCGCCGCCTAACCTTTGAAGGCGCGAAAGTAGAACGCGTGCTGGAAGTGATGGATTACCTGACCGGCCTGACGCGTAATTACGTGCAGTGCTTGTTGGATTTCGACATTCCGCTGCAGTTGCGCCATACCGTAAAGCGGGTGATTGGCAATACTCATGTGGAAGCCATTGAGGCTGTGCAGGTGGATGCCAAATGGAATGTAGTGCCGGGTTCTGAGGAAGTTATCCCCTGCGATACCCTGCTGCTTTCAGTCGGCTTGATTCCGGAGAATGAACTCTCGCGCAAGGCGGGCGTCATTCTCGACCCGATCACCGGCGGACCGGTAGTAGACGATAATTTCCAAACCAACGTCCACGGTATATTTGCGGCCGGCAACGTGGTGCATGTTTATGACCTGGTGGATTGGGTCACGGAAGCCGGTTACGAGGCAGGCAAATGCGCGGCTGCGCATGCCATCGAAGTGCGGCGGAAAGAACATCATCTTATCCCTCTGATTGCCGGTGATAACGTGCGCTATATCGTGCCGCACATGCTGGATAAACGCAACCTGGAAGGAAATGAGATCCGCCTGCAAATGCGTGTGTCCAAGCCGGTGGAACAGCCGGTTTGGCTGGAAGTGCATGATAAGAATAACTTGATCACGCGCCGGGCGGAACGTTATGTCCGGCCGGGTGAGATGGTTACGGTGGTGTTGAAACCTGACCACTTCGCCGAGGTCAGTAAAGCAGATAGCCTGACCATTGATATGGTCCTGCGCTGAAATTGATAGGAAGTGAAATGGAAGAAATTCAAAAATTGATCTGCATTAGCTGCCCTAAGGGATGTACGCTGGAAGTGACGGTGGACGGGGACACTGTGGTGAAGGTCAGCGGTGAAACCTGCAAAAAGGGAGTGGACTACGCGGAAAAAGAGATCAGCGACCCGCGCCGCATGATCGCCACCACCGTGCGTGTCAAGAACGGTTTTCATCCCCTGGTTCCAGTCTATTCACTTCAACCGGTACCTAAACCGTTAATTCAAAATGTACTAAAGGAGTTGCGCAAGGTTGAACTGACTGCTCCGGTAAAACAGGGCAGTGTGGTACTTGAGAATGTGCTTGGAACAGGCGCTAACATTATTGCCAGCCGGGATATGCCGGCAAAGTAGTGCTGCAACTGATTTTATCTTTTTAGTAGTTCTTAAAAACGGGGGCCTTATTGGTTGGGATAGTGGGGATTATTGGTTTTTTTATTGTTGCATCGGTAGCTTTTTAAAACAAACCGGCATTGGTATTTACCTTGCCTGGCTTTAGCTCTCATCTTTCAAAAAATATTGATTAGATGAAAGGAGGTGCTTATCGATTAAACAATTGAACCTAATCATCGATTCACAATATTTTCAATCAACCAAATTTGTAAATAAGAAAGATTATCAGGGAGTAAAAAAATGAAAGCAAAAGGTTTGATGAGTGAGTTTTGGGGCGAGGTCTTTGGTACCTTCGTCCTGGTCCTGCTTGGTGACGGTGTAGTCGCCAATGTCGGTCTGGCGCCTCGCCTGGCAGCTCCAGCCTATAACTGGAACACTATTGCCATTGGCTGGTGCTTCGCGGTTGTGGTCGCCGTCTATATTTCCGGTGGCGTTTCCGGTGCGCATCTGAACCCGGCTGTGACATTTGCCATGGCATTCAAACGCGGTTTTGCCTGGAAGAAAGTGTTGCCCTTTATTGTGGCTCAGATGCTCGGCGCTTTCCTGGGCGCTGGAGCGGTTTATTTGATCTATCGCGATGGCCTGGTGGCCGCCGGTTTACCCAATGTTTGGTCAACTGGTCCTGGTTCGATCTTCGAAGCATCCTTCTGGGGTGGTACTGGTGCGGCTGCGGCGGGTTCATATTCCCTGGTGACGGCCTGTGTAGCTGAATTCTTCGGCACCATGGTGCTGTTGTGGGGTATCCTGGCCAGCGGCGACATGAAGAACATGGGTCTGAAAGACAACTTGGGCGCGCTGTTGGTCGGCTTCACCGTCCTGGCAGTTGGTCTCTCCTTGGGCGGCCCCAGTGGCTATTCCATCAACCCTGCCCGTGACCTTGGCCCGCGCCTCTTCGGTGCCCTGGTTGGCACAACTGGTTTGTTCAACGGTATTTATTGGCTGCTGCCGCCTGTCCTGATTCCCTGCATCGCCGGCCCTATTGGGGTGGCGTTGTACGATATGTTCATCAGCAAGAACTTACCTGACAAAGGATAAGGTCAAACGTATAAATGCCCAATTTGAAGTTGTATTAAAATGAGTTTCAAATAAGAGAAGGGTGAATTACATGAAAAAGTTAATCAATAAACCGGAAGATGTCGTTCTGGAAGAACTTCAGGGGATCGAGATTGCTCATCCGGATCTGGTGAAAATTCACTATGATCCCAACTTCATCGTCCGTGCTGATGCACCGGTAAAAGGGAAAGTAGCATTAGTGTCTGGCGGCGGCAGCGGTCATGAGCCCATGCACGGTGGTTTTGTGGGCAAAGGCATGCTGGATGCGGCCTGCCCGGGCGCTGTTTTCACTTCACCGACACCTGATCAGATGTTGGAAGCTACCAAAGCCGTCGATGGCGGCGCGGGTGTGCTGCACATTGTGAAAAATTACACCGGTGATGTCATGAACTTCGAAATGGCTGCCGACCTTGCCAAAGGCGAAGGAATTGACGTGGAAGCTGTCGTCGTGGATGACGACGTAGCTGTCAAAGACAGCCTGTATACCGCAGGAAGACGCGGTGTTGGGTTGACCGTTTTGATGGAAAAGATAGTCGGCGCTGCCGCAGAAGAAGGCCGCTCGCTCAAAGAAGTTGCCGATCTGGCCCGCAAGATCAATAGCCAGGGCCGCAGCATGGGCATGGCTTTGACTTCCTGCACTGTACCGCACGCCGGAAAACCGACCTTTGACCTTCCGGAAGACGAGATGGAAATCGGTATTGGCATCCACGGTGAACCTGGCCGCACCCGCATGAAGATCAAACCGGCTGATGAAATCACTGAAATGTTAATGATGCCCATCATTGAGGATTTGCCATTCAAATCCGGTGATGAAGTGCTGCTGTTTGTGAACGGCATGGGAGGAACTCCGCTGATCGAACTGTACATTATTTATCGCAAAGCGGTAGAAATCGCCGAGAAACATGGCATTAAAGTCGTGCGCAAACTGATCGGCCCGTATATCACCAGCCTCGAAATGGCCGGTACTTCCATCACAATGCTGAAAATGGACAGCGACCTGATCAAATTGTGGGACGCGCCAGTGAAAACCGCTGGATTGCGCTGGGGGATTTAACGTCGATTGATTATTAATAAGAAGGCTGCGGGGAATTCCCCACAGCCTTCAGCCAAAAAAGGAGAACGATTTGACAATTAACAACGACGACGTTATCAAATGGCTTCAAACCTACGATCAGGTCATCACGGAAAATAAAGATTATCTGACCGACCTCGATTCGATCATCGGAGACGCTGACCACGGAGCGAACATGCATCGTGGTTTTCAGGCTGTCGTGACAAAATTACCGGGTGTGCAAGATAAAGATATCGGTTCAATCTTCAAAACCGTCGGCATGACCCTTCTCTCAACTGTCGGCGGAGCCGGTGGGCCGCTTTACTCGACCTTGTTTATTCAGGCAGGCAACCGGTTGAATGGAAAAATGGAACTCACGTTATCGGATTGGGCAGAGGCTCTTGAAGCTGCAAATAACGGCATCATAAGGCTTGGGAAAGCTGCTGTGGGGGATAAGACAATGGTAGATGCATTGACCCCGGCCGTGCAGACACTGCTGGATGCTTCCAAGGATGGAACATCATTTGAGGAAGCGTTGCATTTGTCTGCGGATGCTGCAAAAAAAGGAATGGAATCGACCATACCATTGGTAGCGCGTAAAGGCAGAGCCAGTTATCTGGGAGAACGCAGTGCCGGACATCAGGATCCGGGTGCAACCTCATCTTACCTGCTTTTAAAAACTGCTGCCGATGTATGGACTAAGGAATAAATTGAAAAGGATTACAAAATGGCTAAATATGTTGGTGCAGTAGATCAGGGTACAACCAGTACACGCTTTATGATCTTTGATCACAGTGGCAAAGTCATCGGTGTTGATCAAAAAGAGCACGAACAGATCTATCCCAAACCCGGTTGGGTGGAACATAACCCAATGGAAATTTGGGAAAGGACGCAGGAAGTAATCGCAGGCGCTTTGAAGAAAACCGGTGTAATGGCCAGCGATCTGGCCGCAGTTGGAGTCACCAACCAACGCGAGACCACCGTAGTATGGGAAAAAGCCACTGGAAAACCGATCCATAACGCTATCGTCTGGCAGGATACCCGCACAGATCAAATCTGCAATGAATTAGCGAAAGACGGGGGTCAGGATCGTTTCCGCGAAAAAGTAGGCCTGCCCCTGGCGACCTATTTCTCCGGCCCGAAAGTCAAATGGATGCTGGATAATGTCCCCGGCGCGCGCGCAAAAGCCGACAAAGGCGAATTGCTGTTTGGCAACATCGACACCTGGGTGATCTGGAATCTGACGGGCGGCCCCAAAGGCGGCGTGCACGTCACCGACGTGTCCAACGCTTCCCGCACCATGTTGATGAACCTGGAAACCCTGGACTGGGATCCGGACATGCTCAAAGTCATGGGCATCCCCCGCTCCATGCTCCCGGCCATCAAAGCCTCCAGCGAAGTTTACGGCAAGTGCGTGAACAGCGGCCTGGATGGCATCCCGGTCGCGGGTGACCTGGGCGACCAGCAGGCGGCCCTCTTCGGCCAAACCTGCTATGACCCCGGCGAGGCCAAGAACACCTACGGAACCGGCTGCTTCATGCTGTTGAACACCGGCACCAAACCGATCCAGTCCAAGAATGGTCTGTTGACCACCCTGGGTTACAAGATCGGCGACCAGCCGGCCGTGTACGCGTTGGAAGGCTCCATCGCCATCACCGGCGCTTTGGTACAGTGGCTGCGCGATAACCTGAAGATGATCAAGAAGTCACCGGAAATTGAAGATCTGGCCAAGACTGTCGAAGACAGCGGCGGCATTTACTTCGTACCGGCCTTCTCCGGTCTGTTCGCTCCCTACTGGAAGAGCGATGCCCGCGGTGCGATCGTCGGCCTGACCCGCTATGTCAATGCCGGCCACATTGCCCGCGCGGTACTGGAAGCCACTGCTTACCAGACCCGTGAAGTGCTGGATGCTATGAACAAGGACTCCGGCGTGGCGCTGAAAGCCCTCAAAGTGGACGGCGGCATGGTCTTCAACGAACTGTTGATGCAGTTCCAGTCCGATATTCTGGGTGTTCCGGTTATCCGCCCGACCGTTGCCGAAACCACCGCTCTGGGCGCCGCCTATGCGGCCGGCCTGGCGGTTGGCTTCTGGGCCAAGGTGGACGACTTGCGCGCGAATTGGGGCAAGGATAAGGAATGGAAACCTGCCATGCCCGAAGACAAACGTGAGAAGATTTACAAGGGATGGAAGAAAGCTGTTACCCGCACCTTTGATTGGGTCGAGTAATCTCTTCCTGAAAATAATTCCGGGGCGGCCGCATATCAGCCGCCCCTTCTATTAAGTTTTGCTTTACCAGGCAGATATTTGGGCGAGGTGGCTTTTGGCAAAAAATACCGTTGAGAAAAAAGATAAAAAGAAAGAGAAAGACGAAAAACCGCTGCGGCAGTCGTGGATCCCAAGGAGTACCGGGTTCACGGCCATAACGGTTGTCAGTGTTGCGCTGGCAATTTGGGTGGCATGGCAATCTGTTTCCGGAGGCGGCACCCTCTGGAATGGAATTTTATGGGGGGTTGTAATGGGCGCAAGCATCTGGTTGGTATTTTTAGGGATGAATTATTTTCATAGCTTTTTTGGCAAACCTGATAATTATAAAAAAGGAAAAAAGAATTCCTGAGTTAAAATCAAACCAGAGAAAAATATATCCGAAAGCAGGTTGTAATGGTTAATTTAGTATTGGTATCTCACAGTAAAAAGTTGGCTGAGAGTGCGGCTGGTATGGCATTGCAAATGATCGCTTCCGGACAGGTTAAAATCGCCACTGCTGCGGGCGTGGGGGAGGACAACCAGGATTTTGGAACGAACGCGGTAGAAATCGCGGATGCTATCCAGAAGGTCGATTCGAAAGAAGGGGTTTTGGTGTTGATGGATTTAGGCAGCGCTGTGCTTAGCACTCAAATGGCGCTGGAATTACTTCCGGACGATGTACGTACCAGAGTGCGTGTTTGCCCGGGACCTTTTATTGAAGGGGCCGTAGTGGGGGCAGCCCAAGCCAGCGCGGGGGGCACTTTGGAGCAAGTTTACACAGAGGCTTTCAATTCCATCAAACCCAAGGAAGAACAATTCGAGCCGGAATTGCCGCAGCAGCCGGCAGAGGTGCTGGCGGATCAAAAAGCCGATCCGAATAAGCAAGAAGTTGTTTTAACACTGCAAAATGAGCATGGATTGCATGCCCGCCCGGGTGTTCGATTTGTTCAAACCGCTTCCAAGTACGACGCGGATATTATGGTGACGAATCTGACCACCGGAAAGGGCCCATCCTCTGCCAAAAGTCTTACCGCAGTAACCTTCCTGGGTGTACTGAAAGGTCACCAGATCCAGGTTACGGCCACAGGTAAACAAAAAGACGAAGCGTTGAAAGCTTTGACTGAACTGGTTGAAAGCAAGTTTGACGAGGATTAAGCTTTATTAAAAAGAAGGACCAGGGCCTGCCGAGCAGCAGGCTCTTTTTTTATCGGGAAAACGATTTGGCATGTGACTTGGTTAAAAAAAACGCATCGAGCCGGACAGTCCCGGGTTAAATAGTAGAGCTTGTAATACGCGATTGGAATTATCCTTGCACCTGGAGATGTGTAATCAATATTAAATGATAAAAATCCTTCCAAAGTAGTTAAAATAATATATACTTATAGTCTGTTATAACTGGTAGTTACAAGTTCACCTTGAAAGGATTTTGTAGTTATGTCGTTTACAAAAGAATTTACTGTTACGAATAAAGTTGGACTGCATGCCCGTCCGGCGGCTCGTTTTGTAAAAGCAGCTGCCAAGATGGAAGGAAATTCGATCGTGATCGCAAATGTAAGCAAGCAAACTCCACAGGTCAACGCTAAAAGTTTTACCTGCGTGCTTTCCATCGGCGCCAATCAAAATGACGTGGTCAAAGTGTCTATCGATGGCGATAATGCCGAAGAAGCTATGAACACCTTCAGTGAACTCTTTGAAACCAGGTTTGGTGAAGAAGAATAATCCAGAACCACTACTTTTTCATTAATAAAGGAGATTGGAAGCAATGGCGAAGGAATTTTGTTTCATATTTCGGGCAAATGACTACGAAAAAACGGTAAATTTCTATCGAAATCAGCTTGAATGCCCTGTAATTCAGGAATGGGACCGCGGTCCGGCCCAAAAAGGAACTGTTATTCACCTGGGCGGCATGAAAGTTGAAATGCTGGCTGTCGCACCGGGCAAGGAAGCCATCCAACCCAAGGGTTTTGAATTGTCCATTGAAGTTGACGATGTAAACGCATACTACAAGTTTATCCAGGGAAAAGGCATTGCCATTCTTGGTGAAATTGCCGATAAACCCTGGGGGCAGCGCGCCTTTTCTGTCAACGATCCCAACGGAATTAAAATAATTTTCTACACCGACCTATAAGATCGGTGTTTTTTGTGTGATATTTGTCTATTGACATCTTTGAGGATTATTTCTATAATGTTTAAGTCAACCTGTAATTACCAGTTGTTACAAGTAGACGGATAGATCGGCTGAAATAAAAATAATGGAAATCGACCGGAATCATCAGAAGCCGCTTCATTCCCAGTTAACCGAGGTTATACGGGATAGGATTCGTACGGGTTTTTACCCGGTGGAATCAAAGCTGCCCTCTGAGCGGGAGATTTGTGAAGAATTCAACGTTAGCCGCACCACTGTCCGTGAAACCATTCGCCAGCTCATCCGTGAGGACTTGGTCAACGTCCAAGCCGGGCGGGGCGCGTTCGTGAAGAAACCCAACCGCAATATTTCAGTGAATGTATCCCTGAATGGTTTTTCAAATGATTTAATCAAATCCGGAAAAACACCCAGCAGTCGCTTGCTCAGTCTCGAAGTCGTAACACAACCAAAAGAAGAATTTGCCCAGGCAATGAAATTAGAGCCAGGCGATGAACTGATAAAAATTGAACGACTGCGCCTGGTCAATAATGTTCCGCTGGCGATTCACCTGGTTTTAGTGAATCATCGTTTCTGCCCAAAGATCCTGGAATACAACCTCGCACAAATTTCATTATTTAGAATACTGCGGGATGTCTTCCATTTGAAAATAGACCGGGCAACCCAGGAAGTATTTGCCTCCCTTTCAAATGAACGCGAACGGGAACTTTTAGCTTTGCCTGAACCATCTGCTGTCCTGCATGAGTATCGCACAACTTATTTGGATACAGGTGAGATTATTGAGTATTCGGCCGCAACCTATTGCGGTGATTTTTACCATTTACTCATAAATTTAGATGCAACAGAAAAAATATTTAAAGGTGAATAAAAAATGATCAGTATTGTGGTAGTCTCCCATGGAAATCTGTCTGAACAGTTAATTAAATCTTCCGAAATGATTGCGGGCCCTGCTGAAGATGTATATGCCTTAACGCTCCAGCCAGGAGATAAGCCGGAGGATTTTGCACAAAAAGTCGATGACACCATGGCAAAAATCGGAGACCAGGAAGTATTGATTTTAATTGATATCTTGTGTGGAACGCCTTACAACGTTACAGCCCGCCAGGTATTAAAGAAAAACGTCGAATGCGTCACGGGCGCGAACTTACCCATGTTGATTGAAGCGCTGCTCAGCCGTGATGGAATAACAGTCTCGGAATTGGCAGAAACCATCACAAGTGTGGGAGCTGATTCTGTTAAGAATCTTAAGCCGTTTTTAAATAGGAATTAAGATCCGGCATTTAATCTATTAATGAAAGGAGGTGTTTACTATCAAAAACTGGAGCCTTGTTCGTATTGATGACCGGTTAATTCACGGTCAAGTGATCACGGTTTGGTGCAAGACAAAACCTATTAAAAGGATTCAAATCGTAGATGATACTGTTGCCGCTGACTCTTTTATGGTGGATGTACTCCGTCTGGCTGCTCCCGCTGGATTGGACGTAGTTGCAGAGACTGTGGAAAAGAGCGTGGAATCACTGCAAGATAATCCATCACCGGAAACAACCATGATCCTGATGAAATATCCAAAAACCGCCAGACAGCTCTATGATGCAGGGATTACTTTCTCAGCATTGAATATTGGTGGTATGGGAATGGGTCCTGGAAGAAAGAATGTATTTAAGAATACATCCATATCCAGTGAGGAATATCAAGTTCTGAAATCCCTGCAGGATGATGGCGTGGAAATAACTTTCATGTCCGTTCCCGGAGAAAAATCAAAAGGATTTAAAGACATTCCGGCTATGTAAGCTATGTAATTAACGGTGCTAAAAATATTAAATAAGGAGGTGCTTAATAAATTATTGAGTTTTATTGGTAGGTAGGTCGAAAATAAAAAATTATTAAATTCTTAAAGGAGATATAGTAATGAATGTTCCAGTAAAGAAAGATAAAAAGCAAATTGCCATTGCTATGATGATCACCATGCTTTTACTCGCTGGTAGCTTCATCTTCGCACAGGCTGCTCCGGTTGCCCAAGAAACACCGGTAACCATGAGCCTCCCGATGGCCATTATCATCGGTTTGATGTATTACATGTCCATGTCCCCGTTCCTGGGCAACCTGGGTTACACCGTTTTCTATCGGCCTCTGGTTGCCGGTACCCTGGTTGGTATCGTCATGGGTCATCCTGCGGAAGGTATTGCCATTGGCGCGAACATCAACGTCTTGTACCTCGGCTGGATCTCAGCCGGTGGTTCACTGCCTGGCGATCCTGGTCTGGCCGGTTACCTGGGTACCGCATTAGCCTTGGGTAGTGGTTTGGACGTAAATGGTGCTTTGGCTATTGCCGCGCCGCTGGGTTTGCTTGGAAGCATTACCTGGTCACTGCGTATGGCTGTCTGCGCCACCTTCGCCCACAAGGCGGATGCTTTCGCTGAGAAAGGCGACATCAAAGGTGTTGCTAGGGCAAACATCATCTACTCGCAGCCCTTCCAGTTCGTGCTGTATGCTGTTCCGGTCACATTGGCAGCTTACCTCGGCTCTGCCGCTGTGCAAGCCGGTTTGAACTGGGTGGCCGCTAACGCGATTTGGGTGATGTCCGGTCTGTACACCGCTTCCGGTATGCTGGCTGCTTTGGGTATCGCGCTGAACCTGAAATTCCTATTGGTAAAAAATGTTTGGCCGTACTTCTTCGCCGGTTACATTATCGCTACCCTGATGGGTGGCAGTGTCAACTTACTGCCTTTTGCTGCCCTCGGCGGCGTTTTGGCTTTCATGCATGTTACATTCACCGGTAAGGGTGATTCCGCTGAGAAAACCGAGAAAGTTGAAAAGGAAGTTGCCGAAAAGAAACGCATCCTCACCGAGAAAGACGTCTTTGCCTCATGGTGGCGTTGGCTGTGCTTCTCACACAGCTGCTACAACTGGGAACGCATGCAGGGTATTGGTTTCGGCCATTCAATGACCCCCATCATTGCCAAACTGTATACCAAGAAAGAAGACGTAACCGCTGCATTGAAACGGCACCTGGTCTTCTACAACACGCAACCTGATATTGGCGGCATCATCAACGGTATTGTCATTGCTATGGAAGAAGAACGCGCTCTGGGTGCGGACATCACCGACGATGCCATCAACGCTGTCAAAGTTGGCTTGATGGGCCCGATGGCTGGTATTGGCGACACAATCCAGCAGGGTATCGTTATCCCGATTTTGCTCGCTATTGGTATGAACATCGCTACTGGCGGCCAGGTTGGCACGGCGACCAAAGGCAACATCCTGGGCCCGCTGTTCTTCTTTGTGTCCATGGCTGCTTTCGTTTGGGGTGTGGGTTGGTGGCTTTACAAGACCGGTTATTTAAAAGGTCGCGATGCAGTTACCAACATCCTGCGCAGTGGCACGCTTGATCGCTTGATGAGTGGCGCTATGGTTCTGGGTAACTTCGTTATCGGTGCTCTGACCGTGAGCTTTGTCTCCCTGAAAACCCCTCTGGCTTTCATGATTGGCGGTTCTTCCTTCGTCATTCAGGACATCCTCAATATGTTCATGCCCAACTTGCTCCCCTTGATTCTGACCCTGGTTGTCTGGTGGTTGGTTGCCAAGAAGCAGGTTAGCGTGACCAAGATCATGTTCGCCATCATACTCATTGGCATCCTGGCCTCGATTCCGATCTGGCCCAGCATCAATGAAGCCGGTGAGGTGATCAAAGCTGGTCTGCTTTCCAGCTAACAATCTACACTCTTAAAATTATCTGATTGTGTAGATACTGAATGTAATTACAGGTGGTGGAGGTTCAAAAATTTTACTGGTACCGAACCTCCACCCTGTAAAAATAAATTTTGAAAGGTCAAAAAATAATGTCAGATTCAAAAGCACATCGCTGGAATCGAATTTTCAGCAAAAAAGGACGCACGGTCATTTTCGCCATGGACCATGCCGCCTCCTTCGGTATGATGGAAGGATTGGAAAAACCCGGTGAGGTTATCACCAAAGTACAAGCCGGTGGCGCGAATGCCATCCTCACGAATGTGGGTGTGGTCAAAAATTTCGCCAAAGAAATCGGCAATATGAGCATCTGCTTGCGTGTAGACGGCGGCAGCACTATGCTGGCTGAACAACGCAACAGCTCCCAGCTGGTCTTCAATGTTTACGAAGCCCTGCGCTTGGGCGCAGAAGCAGTCTGCTGTATGGGTATGCCCGGCGCTTCCTATGAAGCCGATAATCTACCCTACCTGGCCGATTTGGTCTCCCAGGGTATGGAATGGGGCGTTCCGGTAATGGCAGAAATGCTGCCCGGTGGTTTCGAAGATCCCGCCAAGTGGTGGACCCCCGAAAATATCGGTCATGCCTGCCGTGTCGGCGTTGAAATGGGTGTTGACTTCGTCAAGACAACCTACAGCGGTGATCCGGAAAGCTGGAAGAAAATTGTCGAACAGACTTACGCTCCTATCGTTGTACTCGGTGGTGGCAAATCGAAAGATCCCGCCGACCTGCTGACCTCAATTTATGATGCAGTAAACGCCGGCGCAGCCGGTGTGGCAGTTGGCCGCAATATTTACCGCCACCCGCACCCCGACAAACTCACAGCCGCTATCGTAGCTATTGTGCATGAGGATGCAACTGTCGAAAAAGCTCTCGAATATTTAAAGTAGTCTAGGAAGGAACAAAATGGCTGAAACATATAAACGATCTGTGTTTGTTGGACCGAAACAGATCCGAATTGATGAACTGCCAATTCCCAAACCTGGTCCCCGTCAAGCACTGATCAAGGTAAAAGCCTGCGCAATTTGCACATGGGAACAACGAGAATATAGCGGCGTAGAGAAATTCTACCCACTTTCCGGCGGCCATGAAGTCTCCGGTGAGTTGGTGGCGGTGGGCGAAAAATGCTTCATCGATGCCAAACCCGGCGACCGTGTCGTTTATGCCGGTTTGACCCGCTGCGGTTACTGCGATTCCTGCCGTTCCGGCATGGACAGCAACTGCGACAATTCTCGCAAACCCTTTAGCGATAGTGATGTTCCCGGACCAGCCGGTCTGGGCGAGTATGTGCTTGTTGATGATTATCAGGTTTACAAAGCTGCCAATGACGTCTCTTTTGAGGAATTGTGTTTGGCTGAACCGGTCAGCTGCGTGATGCGCAGTATTTTGCATGCAAATATCAAGCCGACTGAGAATGTTGTCATCATCGGTGCTGGTATTATGGGCGTTTTGCATGTCCTTCTGGCAAAACAGGCGGGCGCACGCGTTATTGTTAGTGAACCGAACCCGGAACGGGCAGCTTTTGCGAAGAAAATTGGGGCAGAAACGGTCATTGACCCCGTCAAAGAATCATTTGTTGACCGTGTAAAAGAACTGACGGATGGACGCGGAGCAGACAAAATCTTCGTTGCTGTCAGTATTGCTAGTGCTGTCGAGCAAGCCGTTGAGGCAGTGGCAAAGGGTGGACGAGTAGCCGTGTACGCCAGCATTCACCCACGTGGAACGAAAATTTCCGTGGATCCAAACCTATTCCATAGTAACGAAGTTGTTTTAAGTGGTACGGTAAGCCAGGATAAAGAGGACTTTTTATTAGCCACGCGCATGATTTCAAAGAAAATCATTGACGTAAAACCCTTTATCTCGAAAGTATATCCCTTCTCTCAGTTGGAAGATGCGATTGAAGCTGCCATGACCCCCGAGACTTATCGGGTCGTTGTGACGATGTAATAACTAAATTAAAGCAAAACTGTAGATGAGGTTATTGTTTATGCGATAACCTCATTTGCATTTAAACCCCTGCTGATGAAAATAAATGGATATAGAGATTGCTGGAATCTCAGTAAAGAAGAGAAAAATACTGGTCATCGACTATGGCACTGCTCCTGAGATTTTCGGCTCATGAAAAGTGCGGCGGTCGCATGACCAGTACTAGTCTCTGGTTATTTATTCAGAATTAGCTCGCTGAGCTTATTTTCGTCGAAGTCCAGAACAACCTGGCCGTCAATGTCGAAGGTGGGGGTGATTTGATAGCCGTTGCCCCATGAACGCACCTGGCGTGCGGCCGTTAAGTTGGTGGAGATATCCACCTCTTTAAAGGGAACGTTGTTATCTTTCAACCACACGCGGGCTTCGCGGCAGCTGGGGCACCAGGGGGTGCAGTAGATCACGACACCGCCGCTGGGCAGGTCTTCATCTTCATGATAGAGATGTTTTAGCTTTTCTTCCGCGTCCGGGATGATCTTTTTCAATTCCGCCAACAGCACTTCGTTATTGGGCTGTTCGTGAATATCGTGAACGTCGATATAGCGCAAAATGCCGTCTTTATCTATGATGAACACCGCGCGCTCGCTTTGCCCGTCATCTTTGAATACACCGAACTTTTCCGCGATAGCACCGTGCGGCCAGAAATCGCTGACCAGTGGGTAGTTGATACCGCCCAGGCTTTCTGCCCAAGCCCGCAGGCAGGGGACGTGATCGGTGCTGATTCCCAAAACCTGCACATCCAATTTCGCAAAGGTATCGTGCAGCGCTTCATAAGAAGGGATCTGACCGGTGCAAACGGGGGTCCAGGCAGCCGGATAAAACGCGATAACAACCGTTTTTCCGCGTAAAAGTGACAGGGTGACATCTTTGCCTAAATGGCAGGGAGCAGTAAAATCAGGGGCTTGCATACCTGTTTTAAGTTTCATATATACCTCCATTGGTTTCTAACTTGTATGTATTATAATGTTTTCGTATTTTGGGAAATCAAATTAATAATTCTCTAATAGCAAAGGAAGTGGCCTATGTACAAAGTAGTACTCATCCGGCACGGGGAAAGTGTCTGGAATAAAGAAAACCTTTTCACCGGTTGGACCGATGTGGATTTATCAGAGAAAGGTGTGTCCGAAGCACATAACGGCGGCAAATTATTAAAAGAAGGTGGATATACATTCGACATCGCCTTCACTTCTGTCTTAAAACGTGCTATCCGCACCCTGTGGATTGTGCTGGAAGACATGGATTTGATGTGGATTCCGGTGGTTCGTTCCTGGCGTTTGAATGAACGCATGTACGGCGACCTGCAGGGCCTCAATAAAGCGCAAACCGCTGAGAAATTTGGCGAAGAGCAGGTGCATGTGTGGCGCCGCAGCTATAATGTCCCACCACCGCCATTAGCCCGCGATGATGAACGCTATCCCGGCAAAGATGCGCGTTACGCCAGCCTGCCGATGGATGAAATCCCTCTGACCGAGTGTTTGAAAGATACCGTGGAACGTTTCCTGCCTTATTGGGTCGATAGCATTGTCCCGGTAATTAAGGAAGGCAAGAAAGTGATTATTGCCGCTCACGGCAACAGCCTGCGTGCGTTGGTTAAATATCTGGATAATATTTCCGATGACGAAATAACCGGTTTGAATATTCCCACCGGTGTTCCGCTGGTCTATGAGTTGGATGAGGATATGCATCCCATCCGTCATTATTATCTGGGCGACCAGGATGCAGTCAACGCAGCCATTAACGCGGTTGCTAATCAGGCCAAGAAAAAGTAATCTCAACCTTAATAAGTGAAGGCAGTCCTAATTGGGCTGCCTTTTTTGTTTAAATAATTATTTTAACCATTCCGGGTTAATAAATCATCCGTCTGTAGAATGATGTTTTGTAAAAAAAATTACAGAACTGTAATCTACTGTCTATTGAACAAGGAATATACGAATCGTATAATCCACATTTAAATTCAGCGGATGATTTCCTTGGTATCCATTGTAAATGGATTTCATCGCGATAGATCCTTGAATTTAAAATGACAGAATTGGTTTATACGGAATACCTATGAAAATCTGATTAGCGGGGAAAACGATATAGTTAATAATTTCATGACACGGAGGTATTGATGATTTCTTTATCAAACAGAAAAAGATTGGTGACTATTCTACTGCCGATTGTGCTGATTTTCAATCTGACGGCATTCGGCTCCGTTTTCGCCGATGATGGGACCACCCCTGAATCAGGCGCAGGAACAACAACCGAAAGTTCGTCGGGAAGCGAGGCGGGCTCAGACGATGTGAATACCCCAACGTTGACCGATGCGGTCGATTCCACGGATGATTCCCGGGATGAAACTTCTGCGGATGAGCAACTGGACGAGAGCACGGATAGCGGCAGCAGCTCGGACGATCAGTTGGAGAATGATGACACATCACAAGACGAGATCCTGGATGAAAGCGGCGATGATACCAGTGAATCGGATACTTCTTTGGATGAGGGATCAACCTCAACGGAAACTGACGAGATAATTGCTGATGATTCAGAAACTGAAACAGGCGACGACCAGAGCGAAAACTCCGGTGATGTTGCCAGTGAACTGGCCGAAAGCGATCTTACTGTTGTGGATGAGAATGGCGATGAGGTTGACACAACCAGCGAAAGCAGCGCCGAGATCATTTCCAGTGCGGATCCCTGGTGGATCGTGAATGGCGTTAAATACGCCTACGTGAAAACTGGCGGTACCTGCCCATCAGATGCGACTTATTGCTACGAATCCGACACACCCATCAGCAGCGCACTGGCATATATGGATGAAAATGGCTTAATACCCAACGATGGAATCTTACATATTGAAGCGGATTCTTACACTGAAGATATCACTGTTGACGGGTCATCCGGCTATGGGAACCTCTCTACGCTAAAGGGAATTGTCAGTTCAGGCACTTCTTCCGATACAACCATCACGGGTACAATCACCATTTCCAACACCACCAGCGGTTTCACCCTGATTGGCATGACCATAATTGGTCAACTGGAAATTACCGGTAACATTGGCACGATCACGCTAACAGATGTTACAGTGGAATCCTCCAGCGGAACGGGCATCACTATCACCAACCAAAACGGCGCTGTGACGATGGATCAGGTGAAGGCGGATAATAATGCTACTAACGGAATGTACGTGGATAACACGGCTGGAAACGGTGCGGTTACCATCACCAACAGCGAATTCAGCCACAATGATGATTCCATTTCCAGCACCAACTACACCGGTCTATACATCAACTCCAATGGCATCATCACATTGGATGGTGTAACCGTCAGCGCAAATGCCGGCAGTGGCGCGCAGTTGACTTCCGCGAAAGGTGTTGTGGTTGAAAACAGCCTTTTCTCCGGCAACTTTACTGAATCTTTGGGTGAAGATTATGGCTACGGTTTATATATAAATAATACTTCCACGACAGCTTATGTTACGCTCGAAAATGTGCAAGCGGATGAAAATGAACTAAGCGGCATCTATGTCGTCACCGGCGGAAATATCGTGCTGGAAAGCGTCAGCACTTACCATAATGGTCTGCATTATGATAACGAAGGCACTCACCTTGATAACACCGGCGGTAATGGTTCTGTGAGTGTGAGCGACAGCCAATTCTCAACTAACGGTGATAATGGCTTGGTTGTCTTTTCCAACAAAAATATCAACCTGGATGACGTTACCGCAGAGGACAATGATGAGGATGGGGTCTATCTGGATAACTGCACCTACGACGCAACCAGCGGTACTTGCCTGGGGAACGGGATTGTCAGCATCTCCGGGAATTCTGTAAATTCTTTCAATGATAATGGCGGAACGGGGTTGTATATTCTTTCAGGCAGCAATGTGATTTTAATGAACTTCACCGCCGATGGGAACAATTACGGTGTCTATATTAAGAATGACTACATCGGCAAATCCGGCGCGGTGACAATCAAACAGACTTATACCTCCGACCTGGAAGACTTCACTAACAGTGTTTCCAATAACACTTTGAATGGCATCCAGATTTACTCCAATGGGAATATTTCCATTCAGGATTTAATCATTGCCAACAATGGCGGCATTGGCGCTATCATGAACAATAGCACCTGTAAAGCCAAATCCGTTTCTCTGAGAGCCGTGGATGCGTATACCAATGGCGGAGATGGTTTGCGGGTGAGCACAAGCGGCGCGGTTACTTTATACAGTGTGAATTCCTACTCCAACGGAGCCAATGGACTATCCATTCTTGCCGGCGAATCAAACAAGACCATCAATTTCACCGGCGCGCGTTCATTTACCGCGAATTACACGGATAACGGCTACTTTGGGATTTACATTATCTCCTCCGGTGTGGTCAACCTGCGCGGTGTGGATGCCAGCGGCAACGGATACGGCGTTTCTATAGATAACTCTACCGGCAACAATAAAGCGGTTAACATCAGCAGCGCCGATTTCTCGGATTCTATCAGCGACACCGGCTTAAGCGTGACCTCCAGCGGCGCAATCGTGCTGAAAAACGTCAGCTCTGACAGCAATGCGTTGAATGGGATAGAGTTGGATAACACCTCTTCCACTACCAAGCAGAACGTGAAGATTTACAACACGACCGCCAGCAGCAACGCGAGTGGTTCCGGTATTCTGATCGAAAGCACTGGCATGGTGATCTTAAGTGTAGTGCAGGCGAATTACAACACCGGCACAGAAGGCATGGGTGTCTCCATTGACAACTGCCAATACGACAGTGACCTGGGCGGCTGTGCTTATACCGCGGGTATTAAAGTGATTGGATCGGATAACCAATTCAATGAGAACAAGCTGAATGGTCTATCGATCACGACCAACGGCGCGGTCGTGCTTACGAACATCACAGCGGATAATAACGACGAGAACGGCTTAACCATCAACAACACCTTCGATTTGTCCAAAGTGACCGTGAAATTAAGCAACTCCAGCGGTTACACCAATTCCTTCTCCGGCAATGGTAACTACGGTGTGTATATCACCATTCCAGGCAGCATCACACTCTCCAAACTGGAAGCCAAAGACAACACTGAAGGTGGTCTCTTCCTGAAAAGCACCGGCGGCAGTATTACACTGACCAGCACGACTGCCAGTAACAATTCCGGAACAGGTTTGTATATCGATGATGCGAAAAAAGTGACCCTCAAAGATGTTGTAACTTCTTCAAATGGTAAGTATGGCACCTTTATTTCCAATGATAGCGATGTGACCATCCTGTCAGCCACGCGCGGTGGAACAGGGATTGTAAGCAGAAATAACACGTGGTCAGGCCTGTTCGTCGAGACCGATGGCAACATCAGTATTTCCGATGCAGTAATGGATAGCAACGGCGACAACGGGGCTTACCTGGACAACACTTCAGTTGCAGGAAAATGGATCAGTTTGAGCAATGCCAATTTTGATAACAATGGTTATGATGGTGTCGTGATATTGACCACCGGCAGCGTGACCTGGAAGAGCGGCAGCGCCGGCGGCAACAGCAGCGGAAATGGCGCCAGTGTGGATAATACCAACACAACCGCATCGATCAGCATCTCTGGTGTGGACTTTGATGGAAATAGTGGCTACGGGTTGTACGTAAACAGCCTGGGCAGCATTGCCCTGAAGTCGGTAACGGCCAATAACAACCTGGGTACTGCCGGCGCGTTCCTGGATAACTGCCAGGAAAACGGTGTCACCGGCACTTGTGACGGCAGCGGAAATATTACGGTGGAAGGCACTTACGGCAAAGACGCATTTAGCAGAAACAGCGATATCGGTTTACTGGCCTATTCATTTGGCAACATTACTTTAATCAACGTGAATGCCAACAACAACGGAGGCCAGGGTTTGGTGCTCTACAACCCGTACACCGGTTCAACCGGCGTCATCACGGTCAAAGCGACTTCAAAGAATTACCTTACAGAGGTTTCTAACAATAGATCGAATGGTATGGCAATCAACACCAACGGCGCGGTCTATGTAGGCAATGTCAGTGCGGATGGGAACACGGGCTATGGCATCAACATTGATAACACAACTTCAACCAATGCGGATGGAGTGACTCTGAACCGCATCCAAAATGACAGCAACGGTAACAATGGCTTATACGTCGTGACGAACGGCGCCATCAGCTTGAGCTATGCGGTAGACTACACGGACGGCGTCTATCTGAATAACAGCAGCGCCAACTCGGCGCAGGATGTCACTGTTACACGTTCCAAGTTTGACGGTGTTACGGCCGTCAATGGGTTGGAAGTTATCACCAAGGGTGATGTAATCTTGGACAATCTGACAGCCACAAACAATCTGAATGGCGTCTATATCGATAACAGTGCGGGTTCTGGCGCGACTGTGACGTTGACGAACAAAATTGGCGAAAGCGTATTCAGCAGTAATACCCAGAATGGTCTGTTGATTATATCCAGCGGCGATGTCAGCCTCAGTGGCCTGACTGCGGAAGCCAATGGATCGGGCGGTGTTTCTGTCAGCACGTCCGGTAGTCTGTCGGTCAGTAAAGCGCTGCTGTACCGCAACAGCGGGGCAGGCATAAATGCGACAGCGAATGAAGGAGTTACGTTGACTAAAGTGCGCTCCATATTCAATGGCTCAAGCAGCAACGGCGATGGCGTAACCTTGACCGTTGCGAGCGGTTCCGATGTGAAAATTTCTTACAGCGTATTCAATGGGAATTATGGCTCCGGTATCGACATAACCGGCGACGCCAGTCCAGAACTTTACAAGACGACCTACTTCGGTAATGATATGGATAATTCCGGAGACGCTAATTTGAATTACTAATATCGTTTGCCTGGAATGAAAAAGGGGCACTTCTGAAAATGAAGTGCCCTTCTGTTTATGAAAAAAGAGTTAAGCTTCAGAATGAATGGAACTCAACTCTTCTCTATATTTTTTAATACGCAACTGTGTGATGGAATTGTTTTGCAGACTAATTTCTACTCTTTATGTTGACTGGCGTGATTATTCGTTGGACGCGATCATTTTTTGACCGGTTTACCGCAATATTCACAACAGCCTTTCTCATCGGGTAATGTGGTAGCACCGCACCAAGGACAAACCTGAGCGGTTTTGGGCGTGTTCGCCGTAATAATTCCCTCACGTACCTTTTCCTGGATTTGCGTAAAGGTCTTTTTTATTTCGCGTGCCAGGCTCTCCGCCTCCCTGTAATCGATGGATCCCTTACTCTCGATGGATCCGGAATTGACCCTGAATTTGATTTTGTCAAACCATTCGTTATTGACGTGGAGGGTGATGTAGAAATCGTAGCTGTATTTATAACGCGGTGGGTTATAGCTGCTTCGATGGCCTTCCTGATCCTGCTGCATTACCTCGGTTTTATTCTCATCGATGTCCATGTCGCAGCCGGTGATTTGGGAAAAAGCAATCACGTCGGGGTTGGCTTCATGCCATTTTGAGGCCGAGGTCACGATAAAGTAATTGGCTTCCTCATCAAGCAGGACTTTTGTGGAATCACCCAATGTCCGGGTAACGTGAAAATTTTCAACAGCCTGTTTGTTCTCTTCCCGATATTTCAGATGTTCTTTGATTTGCGCAATCGTGCTGCCCCGCCGATCGTTGAAGAAAGGAGAGAGCTTCTTTGCGCAATCCTTGCACATATTCCCGTCTTCCAGCTTGCGGTTTCCCAGTAAACCGATTTTTTCGCCGCAAATATCGCAAAATTTTTTCTCGAATAATCCCATTTTTGTTCCCTCTCTGCCTGAATTGATAGTATTCAATACTATGATGAAACGTATAAAAATTTATCTTACACTATTTTTTTGTAATGCATTGGTAGATTCCACCCATTTTTCAAGTAAAAGAATTTTATTAAGGTTGTTTTATAGCATTTGTTTTAATTATCCGCATAATTACCAGTTGTCCTGTCTTTGTTAAATCAAAAAACGCATCCTTTATGCCAGCGGCAGCTAACTATCGGGATGCGTTTTGATTATCGGGTGATGAAAGTGCTTATATGCTAATCCAAGTCAACGGTATGCAGCGCGATACCAACCGTACCCGGGCCGACGTGTGTGCCAATTACGGGGCTGAGTTCATACGTCTCCATCTCAGCGTATTTTATTCTCTCGCTGAGGGCCATTTGAATGGCTTTGGCTTCTTCCGGTGCCTGGGCATGGATGATGCCCACGTAGGCTTTTTTTCCGTCCGCTTTTTCAACTGCCAGATCCATCAGGCGCTGGAGGGCTTTCTTCTTGGTGCGTACTTTTTCGAGCGCGTCGATCTTGCCTTCCTGATTGAGGTACAGGATGGGCTTGATATCCAACGCGCCGCCCAGATAACGGGATGCGCCGCCAATACGGCCGCCTTTGTGCAGGTATTTCAAGGTGTCTACCATAAAGAAGATGCCGGCGGTTGCAATGATTCGTTCGGCCAGCTCGACGAGCTGTTTGGCGTCCGCGCCCTTTGCGCGCGCCTGAACCAGCGCCTTGACCAACAAGGCCAATCCGGCTGAGGTCAGTTTGGAATCAACGACTTCAATAGCGTACTTTGAAAGGTGTTTTTGCGCCATCAGGGCGGAATCGACCGTGCCGCTGATGCCGGAAGAGATCAACACGGCAACCACTGCATCATTCTTTTCGGCTAAATCTTTCATCAGAACCTCAAATTCGCCGTAGGTCGGCTGTGAGGTTGAGGGAATGCTTTTGCTGGCTTCCAGCATATCGTAGAATTCATGCGGGGTGATAGTCACACCGTCGCGATAATTGTCCCCATCCCAATGCAGATTCAATGGAATGATAGAAATATCGTGCTCCTGCACAAATTTTGGGGATAAATAGGCCGTACTGTCAGTAATAAATGCAATTTTGGACATAGAATACTCCTCGTAAATACTAATAAATGGGGACTTTCTTTTATTAACCATTATTTCTACAAAAAGTTACAGGCAGTATTCTTTGTAGGGAACATTCAAACACGGCGCCGATTGGATTAAATTAAAGTAGAGTATGATTGTGGCTTGATTAGCATGGAAAAGCCGATACTTTTTTGTCATGAATCCGGAGAAAAGCAGCAGGAGACAATTTTGTTTCTGCATGCCGGCGGTTTGAGCGGAAAATCCTGGCTGCCGGTAATGGAACGCTTGCCGGAATTTCATTGTCTGGCTCCAGACTTGCCCGGCCAGGGCGGCAGCAAGGGAATTCCTTTCAGTTTTGAAGCCTGCGTGGATGGTTGTGTGCGTTTGATCCAAGAACGTGTTCCCAACCAAAAAGTGCACCTGGCGGCTCTGTCTCTGGGCGGCCCGGCGGCTTTTTCACTCCTCGGAAAATATCCCAATTTAGTAGACCATGTACTGATCTCCGGCTGCTCCGGACAGATTCCTGCCTGGCAGACCCGCATGGCAAAAACCAGCCTGTGGACTTATCGCCTATTCAAACCGCAGACACTGGCACGCCTGACCCTCCAGCAGCAGGGCATCCCAGCGAAATACCACGCGCTGGTCGAAGAGGATTTGGCCCAGTCGACCGACATCCACTTTATGCGCCCGATGTTGGACGCGCTGTCGCGCTGGGAATTACCGCATGAAATCAGCCAACCGCTGCTGCTGGTGGTGGGGGAAAAAGAACCCCGCGCGGCGCGTCGTTTTACGCAACACTATTTGGCAAAATACCCTCATGCGAGCGGGCTGCTCGCTTCCGGTATGCGCCACGCCTGGAGTTTGCAGGATCCGGATGCTTTTGCGGAATTGCTGCGCGCGTGGCTGTGGGATCGCCCTTTGCCGCGGGGATATCAGCCATTGAGATGATGGTTCTTGAGATGGCGCGGCGGATGTTTGGATTGAGTGGACAGAAGAAAAAAAGGCTGGAAAATTCTGATTTATCCTTTTTCATGATTGTGCAGCCAGAACTTACCGGGTTGAGCAAAATTCTTCTCTGAGGTTTCAATGGACAATACGTCACAGAAAAAATTTTCGCTTTCGAAATTGCTGGGAATAAATACCTACTGGCTGGGGCTCTCTTTCATGTGGAACAGCCTGCACCCGATTGTTTTGCCGGCCATCCTGCTGCATTTGGTTCCCGTAACGTCCAAAAACTCCTATCTGGGCGGTTTGACATTTCTGGGAATGTTGTTGGCCATGGTCGTTCAGCCCATTTCCGGCGCAGCCAGCGACCATTGGCGTTCGCGCTGGGGCAAACGCCGCCCGCTGGCGCTTTTGGGGACGCTGTTCGATTTTGTTTTTCTGGGATTATTAGCCTGGTCGAAAAATATTTGGGTGCTTTTATGGGGGTATATTGGCCTGCAAATTACCTCCAACACTGCGCAGGGGCCGCTGCAGGCCCTGATCCCCGATCGCATTCCGCGCAATCAGATGGGGCGTGCCAGCGGCGTGAAGAACCTGATGGATGTGGGCGGCGTGATCATAGCTTCGGTTGCGGCTGGCCGTCTGCTGTCACCCGATGACCGTTATCCAACGACAATCATGCTGGTGGTGATGGGGGTATTGGCTGTCAGCGCTGCGATCACCTTTGTCACGGCGGATGAAGCGCCCAGTTTGGAAACGGAGGAGCATTCCCGTTTCAATATCCGCGAAGCTTTCCGTTTGGATATGCAGCTCAACCGGAATTACGCCTGGCTGATTGCTTCGCGCTTTGTATTCCTCATGGGAATTTATGGCGTGCAAGCTTTCGCGCAGTATTACATTCAGGATGTCATGCAAGCACCCAACCCGGTCAAAGCCACCGGTGATTTGATGGCAGCTTTGGCTATCATGTTGGTGATCTGCGCGTTGCTGGGCGGTTGGCTGGCTGACCATCACGGCGCTCGCCGGGTCATCGTTCTGGCCAGCTTGATTTCGGCTGTGGGGTGCCTTTTATTGCCGAACGCACATGACCTGACCAGCCTGGTCTTGTATGCCGGTGTTTTAGGCGCGGGCATTGGTTTATACCTGACTTCCAATTGGGCTTTGGCCAGCCGTCTGGCGCCCAAAGCGCAAGCCGGGAAGTTCCTGGGCTTGACCAACCTGGCAACGGCCGGCGCCAGCGCCTTCAGCCGCCTGCTGGGTTTTCCGGTGGATTGGTTGAATAACGCCCGGCCGGGCGCGTTCATGGGATATTCCGGCTTGTTTCTTCTTGGCGGGTTGGGCGCCTTGCTCAGCCTGATCCTTTTAGCCCGCGTAAAGGAAGAATAAAAAAGGAGGCCGGTGATTAAGCCGGCCTTCTTTGCTTTATATTTGTGAGCCTTATGATTGGCTCAGAATGTAATCAAAAGCGGATTGCAGCACGACATCCTGGTCGGAAAGCACGCTGGCGCGGTCTACCGGCAGCTTCACTGTGGGTTGTACGCCCTGACCTTCCAGGAAAATGCTGCCGTCGGGCAGGGTGAAGCGCCCGGTTGGCAGGGTGATTTCCACGCCTTCCGGCAGCAGGAAATCACCGCGCGCCGTTTCAGCTTCCACACCGGCTGTGGGGAATTGGCCCATCACCACCATACCGGGAACCTGGCTGAAGCCGTACGCTTCAATTTCACAGGCGGAATAGCAGAATTGATCGACCAGTAGGACCATATTCTCGAATCTGTACTGCTCCTCGTTGGGATAGACTTTATCACGCGGGCCGTCCGGTTCAAATTTACCGGTCTTTTCGCTGTAATATTCCAACTGACCCAGGAGAATATCCTGATCGTCCAGGAAACCGGCCAGACCCAGAGGAGAGCCGCCATAATTATGGCGCATGTCAATCACAATACCCGTCGCTCCCGCTTCGCTGAAGGATTTCAGCGCGCGATCAAAAACCCGGATAGCCAAACCCAGATCATCGTAATTGGAATTAATTTTAATGTAACCGATGCCTGTATCAGAATGGAAGCGATATTCGATCGGTAAGACGTAGCTGTCCGTTTCACCGCCCTGATAGACAGCGAACAAGCTGTCCAGTTCATAGATGGAGGTCAATTCCACGGTTTGAGCTTTACCGCTTGCTGCCTTCGAACCGCCGAAAATCGAACTCAGCAGGTTCTTGAAAAAGCCGCCTTCAGCCGAAGTGGATTGAGTGGAGGCGTCGTTCATAAATTTAACCGACATGGTGTCGCCGATACCGCCGCGGGTGAGGAAGACGGTCTGTTCGTAGCGCTTGCCAAAGTCGGTGGACTGCGGGGAGAAAAGCGGGACTTCATCAATCGCGGTCTGCACATCCTGCCCGTTGATTTGTAGGATTTCAGCGCCGACCTGCATGCCGGCTTGTTCAGCCGGTCCATCGGTTGAGACATAAACCACCACCACAGTGCCGTCGTCCAGTTCGCGCACGGCAAAACCATAACCGCCCAGGACTGTGTATTGGTTGTACGCTCCTTCCAGATCGCCGCCGCTTAACCCAACATGGCCGTCATGGAAAGTCATGGCAAAGTCGCGCAGTGCCAGGAAGTACGCGTAAGCATCCTGGTTGTTTTCCGCTTCCGCAACGCGCGGCGCGATTTGCGCGTAGAGCGTGTCCCAATCGGGTTGTTTGCCTTCCACACCGTTGAACGCGTACTCATTGCTGATGATGTTGAACAGGCTGTCGAAAGCTTGCGAATAGGTCTGCGCGGAGAAATCTTTCACCGCGATATCTTTAGGTTCGTACAAGGTAATATCCACTACGTTGTCGCGCATAATGGCAAAGGGAGATTGATCCAGGTCGATAACAGAATAGCCCGCGGGCACGGCCATCTGCGGGTCGTCTGCGGTGAACAATAAACCGTCCTCTCCAAATCCACTGGGGAAGTCCTGTTGACCATCCGCCGCCCAGATCACCAACTTGCCGCCGGTGACCTCGTCCTGATTTTCAGTATCGGTTTTCACAGAAGCCAGATAGGAGGGCCATCCCAGTGAGCGGTCGTCGCCGTCGGAGAATACATCGCCGGTTAGGTTGGGGCTGTACCCCACCGTGAAGATCTGCACGCCTTTTTCCGCCTGGGCGTCCTGGTCCACATCGTTGAATTCTCCCAATGGTTGTATTGGCAGTGAAATGCTGAATGTCGCGCGGTTGTTATCCGCGTCCAGATCCATGTAGCCCAGCACCTGTCCATCCACGGGTAATTCCCATTCCTTGTCGCGCTTGATGAACCCGGTCATGTCCAGCAGGGCTACGGCATGTTCAACGTAGTAGGTTTCCACCACAAAGTCATTGGTGTATTCAAATTCCCCGGTGATCTGCACCGGGCCGTCGGGGTCGTCCGCAGTGGGGGACATGACAGCCGGGTTGTACAAGCTGAATGAGGAAAGCAGCAAACTGCTCAAAATGACCAGAGCGGCTAACATTCGATAGTGTCTTTTCATGGTTTCTCTCCTGAGTGAACTGATTTGAAATAATCAATGAAATTGTAATCCAAGCTAATTGATATAAATTACAACAATATGATTATAGATGCAACCGGGAAATTAACAAAAAAACAGCCTCTTCATGAGGCTGTTTTCTGTTGATCACTCTTTAACTATTTGGTTTTACCGTTGGCCTTGCCGTTATTTGTTTTGACTTTGTTGCCATCTTCGTCATAGACCTTTTTGGTTTGGCCGACACCGGTGATTTCGGGTTTGCCGTACTTGGCGAACAATTCACCCATGCCGACACCGGTATTGTATTCAGCTAATAAGCTGTCTACTGTAACATCGCAATTGGTGCCGTTCAGTTCGCAGGATTCCTGCGCTTCGGTGACGATTTGCAGTAACTTGGTGATCTCACCAAAACCGAGATCGTCTTCGGTGTGCATCGCGGCAATTTGCTCTTCAGCGCTTACCACTGGAACGGGGGTCGGTTCTTCGACGGGAATTTCGCCGCCTTCTTCGCCACCTTCACCTTCAGGGATTTCGGTCGGTTCGCCTGTGCCCGGGTCGCCCTCATCCGGGGGAGGGGTTTCCTCGATCTCATCCACTGTAAACAGATTGGTGAAGAAATTGGATAGCAGCAGGACAATGGGATTGTCTAAAAAGCTGCTGCTTTCCTCCACCACGGCTGGAACTTCCGTCGGTTCTGTTTCGCTTTGCGCGAAGACTGGCGTCGCGCTGGCGGCTATCATCACGATAGCAACCATTAAACCTGTCCATTTAAATTTCTTGTTCATACCTCACTCCTAGGTTACTTATATTCAACTCTGGGACTTTGGTTTTTGCATCGGCGTTTTTTATCATTAAAACCATAGAACCCGGCAACCTGGCTATCCTGGCTGAAATCAGCTGTAGATCCATGGCTTTGCGTCCTCACCTTTCAATGAGTTTGCCTTTATCGAGTTGTTATACAAATAGTACCATACTGTAAGAAATAAATCAAGGTGGGGCTAGGCGTTGAAATAGACCCAATACTCTGCCAGGCTTTTTGAAATCTGGTATTGGAATTGGGAAAATAATGTATAGGATAATAAAAATAGCCCGGCCGCGGCCAGTGCGCGCTGCCACTTTGATTGTGTTTTCCACAGGTTCTCCAGCGGTTGGAACAGGTCGCCGGCTGCGGAATATACCGGCAGGAGCAGGGGCAGCAGGTAATGATCGGGTTTAGGTGCTACAAACCATAACAGGTAGATCGCCAGCGGCAGCGACCAGGCCGCGATCAATGCGTTGATCTTGCGCCGTTGGCCGATAACGCAGCCGGCTGTCAGCAGCCCCGCGAAAACCAGTATCATCCACGGCCGGCCATAAGAGACTTTCAGCGTCCAGCGCCAAAATTGCGGCCCCTTGGCATAATAAGGGGAATTGTCGTGTTCGTACCCGCCGGAGAGTTCTTCTGTCTTGAAGGTCTGGATGGCCAGCATCTCCTCGCGCGGTGCCTGATAGAAAAGGAAAGGATTGCTCAAAACGATGACCGCTGCCATGATTAGAATAAAGAGCGCAGACGTAACTGCCACCTTTTTTAATTCCAATTGGCCTTTCTTCCAGGCCAGTACGAGATAAAAAGGAATGGCGAGAAAAAAGAAAAAGCCCATCAACTTAATGGCTGCGGCCAAACCGCAGGCCGCAGCAGCCAGGTAAAAGTTTTTACCCAGCCGAAAGTCATCCCGATCGAGGAAGAAGAAGGTTAACACAATTGCCAGCAGCATGAGAGAATCCGGATGCCACCAGTGCAGGTTGCTGCGCACCACGGCCGGGATGGTCAGAATCAGGGCGAAGACCAACAGACTCTTCCACCAGGATTTGAAATGCGTGTGAATATAGGCCAGGATGCCGGCGGATAGAGTCATCGGAAGCACGTTAATAAACTGGCGCAGCAGCAGGATGTTGGTGGGGATGTGGTTGAAGAAATCACTGCCCTGGATCAGGCGCAGGGGCAGCAGTACTAGCATGGAGAAAAAGTAAAATGGATAGCCATAATGGTAATCTCCATAAATGATCAACCGCCCCCAGATAGCGTGAATGTCTCCTTCAAATGCCAGCATGCGCTCAACAATGGGATAAGTGACGTACTCATCCCTGTGAAGGTAAACAATAGGATTGTTCGATCCCTGGGTGGATGCGTTGGGAATCCAGCAGAGCGCGAAATAAACCACTCCGACGAATATCAAGGCCCACAGAACTCTCTTTTGTGTCTTTTCCATCTGGGTTCTGATTATAGCTAAAAATTGCAGCGGGAGGAAATATGGTTTTCTGACCAGGGTTTTTATGCTACAGTAAGAACAGTGGAACCAGAAAAGGAGGTATTCATGAAAGTCAATCGATGGATAATTTTAGCTGTCCTGGGGATCCTTCTCGGCTTGGCGCTGGCCTGCACAATTTCATTTGCGGGGGACCAGACCGCGAAGGATACAGGCGATACCATTCAGCTGACGATGTCGGCGCTGCAGCAGACTCAAACTGCCCTGGCTCCGCGGGAGACCCCGCAGCCGGAGGAACAGCCAACCAACACTGAATCGGTGGAGGAATCAGACCAACCTACCCCCACCATCAACCCGACACCCTGCAACCTCAGCCATTGGACCGGCGAGACCATTCCTGATGGAACGGTTATGGACGCGGGTGACACTTTTACAAAATCCTGGACGCTGCGCAACGACGGCATTTGTGATTGGACAACGGATTACCAGTTCGTCTTTGTGGAAGGCGACCGCATGGGCGGCGCGTCCACGCAAAACCTGTCCAGCCGCATTGAGCCGGGAGAGAGCATTACCTTGTCGGTGCAGCTAACCGCGCCCGACGATGACGGCGAATACCGCGGCGGATGGCGGCTGCGCTCGGACGACGGGGAGAAGTTCGGCAATTATTGGGTGGATATTTACGTTGGGGAACCGCCGGCCCCTTTCGCCGTGACCGGAGTGTCATTCTACATGCCGCATACGACCATTGATACCGGCTGTCCCAATGACATCAACGTCAAGGCAGAAATTAAAAGCAGCGCGGCGGGCAAAGTGACTTATAAATGGACGGACAGCGCGGGCGGGTCAAGTTCCACCAAATCTTATACCTTCGACGATAAAGGGACGAAAATCGTGGAATACAATGTCACTGCCGCGTCGACAGGCGATTACTGGGCAAAACTGTACATCGATAATCCCAACCATCAATGGTTTGGGCCGATTAATTTTCACGTGAATTGCACACCCTAAGGTTTTCCTGGGGATGAAAACAAAAACCGGGCACAGTCAAAACTTACCCGGTTTTTATTAATTCTACGATTCTTATATAATGTGCCCAATTTGATATAAAATAACTTAAGGAATAATCAGTAACTATTAATAAACCACGAATTTGAAAATGCAGGAGAATTACATATGGTACAAGGAATTGACGTCAGCCATTGGCAGGATGATAAATCCACTGCCCAAAAAATGGACTTTGAAAAAGCCGCAAAAAAAGGCGCCAAATTCGTGTTCATTAAAGTTTCCGAACGCGGCGCGCTGGATTCGGACTTCGAATATAACTGGCAGGCCGCCAAGGATGCCGGGCTGCTACGCGGCGGATACCATTTCCTGCGCTGGGACCTTTCCGGTTTGATGCAGGCGCGTATCTTCAGCGAGATTCTGCAGGACGACCCCGGCGAACTGCCGCCTGTTGCGGATTTCGAAGCCCCGCGCTCCGGCAGCCTGTACCCTTCCAACGCGCTGCTGCTGCAATTCCTGGAGGAAGTCGAGACCAAGCTGGGCCGCAAACCTATCCTGTATACCTCTCCCGGCTACTGGGACATCCACGGCCGCAATAAGTACACCAAGCAGTTCGATGCCAAATGGGCTTATTACCCGCTGTGGGTGGCGCACTATGTCAAGGAATACGTCGCCGGCGTAAGCAAGCCCAAGGACATGGAGCCCTGGACCAGCGCCGGCAAGAGCTGGACCCTCTGGCAGTACACTGCCAATGGCGACGGGTTGGCCTACGGCGCAGAAAGCAAGGGTATTGACCTGAACTGGTTCAACGGCGATCTGGAAGCACTGTATAAGTTCGCCGATGTGGAAAAGACCCCCAGCACAACCAATACCGGCGGTTCTACCTCAGGCACCGGCAGTTCCGTCTCACTGACTTCCGCGCAGATTGCCAAGCTGAAGACCAAGGTCAACGCTGCCATTGACGAGTGGGTCAAGACGATAAAATAAACGCTTTATAGATTCGACAACTTACTTATATTTGGAGATATCCCATTACTATATATCGATGGTTATGGGATATTCAAATTTATTATTTACGGGTGCCAAGGAGGAAAAATGGTACAAGAAGATATTAATTTGGAAGAATTCTTATCCCGGATGGAAAGAAATCAAGAAATGCAAATTGATATGTTAAGGAAAATAAAAAATTGGGTAGCCTTTTTTGGTATTCTAACGATTCTTGAGATGATACTAGCTTCTTGCAACGCGTTGATGGCCATTGGTAGTCTCTGATTAAGGAAGCTTATTAATACCAATATAAATACAGGAGTCTTACAGGGGAATTAAATACAAAGAGCGGGCGATGGGACTCGCCTGTGCCCTCCGGGGCAAAACCACGAATTTCTGCCCGTAGGGCAGATGAAAGATTTGGGGGGTACGCTAGCCTATTAAATACAAAGAGCGGGCGATGGGACTCGCCTGTGCCCTCCGGGGCAAACCCACGAATTTCTGCCCGCAGGGCAGATGAAGGACTGGGAGATAAAGCTGGCATATTAAATAGAAAGAGCGGGCGATGGGACTCGCCTGTGCCCTCCGGGGAAACCCACGAATTTCTGCCCGTAGGGCAGATGAAAGATTTTGGGGGTACGCTAGCATATTAAATACAAAGAGCGGGCGATGGGACTCGAACCCACGAATATCAGCTTGGAAGGCTGATGCCTTACCACTTGGCGACGCCCGCGTGTCCATTATTCTACTCAACTACGGGGTATCGGTCAAGAAAGCGGCTTCCAATGACTTGCGCCCCTGCCGCCGGATGGCAGCCTTTTTCCAGTCTTGTCGATAAATCGGTTCTCTTTTTTACATCGTATGGAAAGTGTATTAAGATTGTGGGGATTGAGAAAATTCTGTTTTCCTGATGGAAATTCACCTCAATAAACGGAAAATGTGTTTCCAGCAGTCAAGATATCCCAATAGAATCGATCAATGCAATGGAATTTATAAATAGCGAGGAAAAAGAAATGAACGATTTTGTTTACCATATTCCCACCAAGATTTATTTTGGCAAGGATCAGCTGGGCAACCTGGGCGAAGAACTGAAGCAGTTCGGCCGGCGCGTGCTGCTGGTGTATGGCGGCGGTTCGATCAAGCGCAACGGCCTTTACGACCGTGTTATGGCGGAGCTCAAACAGGCTGGCCTGGACGTTTTCGAACTGCCCGGTGTGGAACCCAACCCCCGTGTGGCCTCGGTCAACAAGGGCGCTGAGATTTGCAAACGGGAAAAGATCGATGTACTGCTGGCGATTGGCGGCGGCTCCACTATTGACGCCACCAAGCTCATCGGCGCGGCCGCTTATTACGACGGCGACGCCTGGGACCTGGTCATCAGGAAGGCGCCTATCACCAACTGCCTTCCCATCGTGACCATCCTGACCCTGGCGGCAACAGGTTCTGAAATGGACGCGGGCGGCGTGATCAGTAATCCGGAAACCAAGGAGAAGCTGGTTTGTGGACATCCCTCGCTGTTGCCGCGGGTTTCTTTCCTGGATCCCACCAATACCTATTCGGTCAGCGCTTTCCAGACGGCCTGCGGCTCGGCCGATATCATGTCGCATATTTTCGAAGTGTACTTCACCATGGATGAAGATCTATACATGCTGGATTGCGTGATGGAAGGGCTGTTGAAAACCGTCATCAAGTACACCCCCGTCGCGATCAAAGAACCCGCCAATTATGAAGCCCGCGCGAATCTGATGTGGGCTTCCTCCTGGGCGATCAACGGTTTTGTCAATGGAGGCAAACAAAAAGCCTGGAGCTGCCATCCTTTAGAGCACGAGCTATCAGCCTTCTACGATATTACCCACGGCCTGGGCCTGGCCATCCTGACCCCGCGCTGGATGGAATACACATTGAATGAAACCACCGTCTCGAAATTTTACCAGTTTGGCTGCAATGTCTTTGACCTGGATAAGAATATGGAGCCCATGGCGGTCGCAAAGAAGAGCATTGAGCTGCTGTCGGAATTTTTCTTCAAGACCATCGGCCTGCAGAGCACCCTCGGCGAGATTGGCATCGATGACAGCCACTTCAGTGAGATGGCGCGGAAAGCCTGCAAGGGCGGTGTACTGGCCGGCTTCAAACCGCTCAAGCAGCAGGATATCGAGAAAATCTACAGGATGTGCCTGTAGTCCATTGTCCTGACCGGAATTTCCGGTCAATCAAATCGAAAATTAAAGGTCCGTGTTCATCAGGGATGATCCAATCCACCGATGGACACGGACGAACGAGCCTGTGTTCATCTGCTTTCTATCCGCGTGGTTCTGTGGTTGCAACCATGTTATAATTTTTTTCGCCCATCAGGGCCCGTAGCTCAGCGGCAGAGCACGCGGCTCATAACCGCTTGGTCGCAGGTTCGAATCCTGCCGGGCCCACCTATCTGCTTCTCTCTATCTATTTTGTGTCAGGTTTGCTGTTGAAGAATTGAGCATAGGCAAGTCCTGCAAAGCCCATCACATTCCCCTTTTCCACTCAATATTGGATGTGAAATGATCCCAAATTCAAGGGATTAAAATTTGTGGAAAAAGTATTTAGACTATTGGAAAATATCACTCAAGCGTATCACAAAGTGGGAGCAACTCTTCCAGGTGTGCAACGATACGTTTTTGTTCTGCATGGGGAGGAAGAGGAATTAATAACATCCTTGCCTTATTTGTTCCTAAACGAGGCATGTCCATACCATGAGTAATCTGGTTGATTAAATAATCTGTTGAAGGAGAAACTAGAAAATATTTTAAATAAGGTGGAATAATCCAATCACCATAACTTTTAAATGGAATAACTTCTGTTGTACAAAAACCTTCTTCATCCGCAATAATTACTTTTTTTAGATAAGGGCGTAATTTTCCATAAAGAACTTCTCCCTTGGAGAATTTATTTTTTGAACTACCAGGTTTTCTATCAAACTTTTTTTGACGAAGAATAAATCGTTCTTTTTCAATGTCCTCTAATTCTAGAATCCATACGCAAAATGGTATTTTCTCTTTGGAAACCTGTCTTCCAAACCCATAATTGGTAACATCTCCAAGTCTACACCATACCCAATTATCCGGGATATCAAAAGGTATCTCTTCCTCATAGATCTCAGGTAAAGGCTTTTCTTTCTTAATTTTTCCTTCTTTAATCAGTCGCTCTTTTTCAGCTTTGATTTCCCTAAGCAGGTCGGTGGAATCACCATCTTCTGGTAAATGTTCAGTGAGCTTGCCCTGGATGGCTGCTTGAAGAATAGAAGACTTCATCTGACCAGGGAAAGATTCCTGCAAGGCATCTAGTTTTTTTTCATCAACACTTAGATTTTCTATCTCTAGAAGAATTTTTTCAAGATTATTATTGATTCTCTCTTGTTCTGATAGTGGGGGAAGGGGAATTATTGCATTCAGGAATTTCCTGGTATTGATAGCAGGATAAGCTACTCCTTTAGCGTTTTCATTATCATTTGCATAATTATCAAACATTGGTGTTAAAAAACACCAAAACAAAAAGTTATTTATTATCTCATTTATCGATGAGATTACAGCAAATCCGGTGCTTACAATAGGTTCAGGGTCAATAATCCGATCGATCATGCAAATATTATGTAAATAAGGTCTGACAGTGGCATAGATTACATCACCTAGATTGACCAGTTTCCGCGCACGGGAAGGGGCGTTTTCTGGCAATAACACGTTGCTTAAATCTCCCAGTTCACTTTTTCTATTATCAATTGACGAGATATCAATATAAGTGAATTCTTTATTTGGTTTTTTCTGGCCTCTATTGAAGCTAATTTCTCCCAACCTTACCCAGCACCAGTTGTCCGGGATATCAAAAGGTATCTCGTCCTCAGTAATCTCGGGTAGGGATTTTGCTTTCTTAATTTTCCCTTCTTTGATTAGTCGCTTTTTTTCAACTTTGATTTCTTGAAGCAGATCATGGGCATCACCGTCTTCAGGTAACTGGTTGGTGAGCTTACCCTGGATGGCTGCCTGTAAAACTGCCCTTTTCAACCCCTCGGCGATCATCTTTTTAACCCCAACAGCGCTTCAATCTCTGCCAGGCGTTTGTCAATCCGTACGTTAAGGGCATCCCGTTTTTCATGAAAACGCCTGATCGTTTCTTCTGGAGAAAGCACCTCTTCTTCTGTGGTTGGATATCCACACAGATCCAGATCATATTCCCGGTCAACCAGTTCCTTTATCGTGTAAGCTCTGGATTTATAAGTGTCCGTTTCCGTATCCTTTATTTCAACCCGATTACCCCACCAATTAATACAGCGATCTAAGTGCTCCAGTAACATGGGTTTGGTTTTGGAGAAATGCTTGTATCCATCGGGCATATCCACCCGGTAAAACCAGACTTTCTCGGTGGGTGAATTATTTTCAAAGAATAGAATATTGGTTGTGATGGATGTGTAGGGCGCAAAAACACTGGAGGGCAAACGAACGATCGTATGCAGGTTGAATTCGTCGAGCAGCTTTTTCTTGAGAGTGACTTTTGCATTATCCGTTCCAAATAGGAACCCATCTGGAATGATAATTGCTGCTCTGCCATTCTTTTTAAGGCGATAGAGTGTGAGCGCAATGAACAGATCTGCTGTTTCACTACTGCGCATGTCAACCGGGAAATTAATTTTTACAGTATCCTGTTCGGTCCCACCGTATGGGGGATTCATCAGAATGGTGTCAAACTTTTCTGATTCTCTAATATCACGGACGTTGCGCTCAAGGGAATTACCATGGTAAAGCTTTGGGTTATCAATATCATGCAAAATTAAATTGGTGATTCCGAGAAGGTACGGTAGCGGTTTCTTTTCAACACCATACACACTTTCAATATACGCTTGGCGGTCTTCGATACTGGAAATCTGTTTTTCCAATACCTTTAATGTTGAAATCAAGAAACCACAAGTACCACAGGCAAAATCGGCAACCTGCTCACCCAGTTTGGGATCGATTATCTTAACCATAAAATCTGTCACCGCACGGGGTGTGTAAAATTCGCCGGCGCTACCGGCACTTTGCAGGCTCTTTAGGATGGTTTCATAAATTTCCCCAAAGGCATGGCGTTCGGTGTAATCATCAAATTCTATGGCATCGACTTCATTAAGCACCTTACGCAGTAAGACACCATCTTTCATGTACTGGTTGGTATCCTCAAACACTGCACGTACAATCGATTGGCTGACAGAGGTGGATTCGTCCACATGCAAATTTTTCAGCCCCGGGAATAATTTCAGGTTTACAAAATCGAGCAGTTCTGACCCAGTCATGGCTTTGCCATCCTTAAGGTCCACTGCCCAATTACGCCAGCGCAGTTCTTCTGGAATGATGGAATGGTAATTCTCATCATGAAATTCCCATTCCTGTTCTTTGGAATCATAGACTTTGAGAAACAATATCCAAGTCATCTGTTCGATGCGCTGCGCGTCACCATTGATGCCGCTATCTCCTCGCATGATATTTCGCATTGTTTTTATAAAATTGTTCAAGCTCATAGCGACCCTTCGTTATGCGGCAACAGCATAAATTAATTCTTTCATGCCGTTGACAGCTGCAATGTATTGTTCTTTTCCACCAAATAGACTGGCAATTTTTCTGGGACTGCCAATGCGGTCAAATGGTGCATTGTCCAGAACGTGGGTATCTTCCAGCTCACTGATACCTTCGTTCATATATTTATCGAGCAAGGCTGAAAGCACTTCCTGACAGGCTTGTGAATACGTGTACAGATAGCCTTGTTTTACGACATGATTAACCCGCTCCTGCTTGGTAAGCGGTTTTTTGTCGTAGGCAACATGCAAAATCAAATCGAAGTCATCTAGTGTAGATCCAATCTCACCAGCGTCCTGACGAAGATCATCTAGAAAAACACCATGCTCCTTCAGCTCATCAATGATCGCTTGTTTTCTCTCGGCTGTTGACCAGGTAAACAGGAATTGATCAAGAGTGGCGTACTCCTTAAGAATATTACGTTTGCTGTAATCTTTTAGGCTTTCGGTTATCAATTTGCCGTCAGAGTCGTAGTATTGAACCCTTTCATTCAGCACATGAACAGGTACTCCACGCACATGATATTTGTTTCTGTGCGTTGTTTCCTTCGGCGGCACGAAAAATTCTCCACCTTCGGGGTAAGAAGACTCCTCATCATTTTCTTGGTCAAGATCTGAAGATGTTGGCTCTTTGGGATTCCAACTATCACCACCATCCCCGCCATCGATGATCACAACAGGTTCTCCATCGAATGTGGGATCTGCAAATAAGCGGCAGACCTCACGAAAATCCATAATGGTGAAGTATTCTTTACCATATTCGGGATACAGGCGTGTACCACGCCCGATGATCTGCTTGAACTCGGTCATGGAATTAATATTTGAATCGAGAACAATCAGTTTGACCGTTTTGGCATCTACTCCAGTGGTCATTAGTTTTGACGTGGTCACGATAGTCGGATAATCCTCATGAGGATCAATAAAGTAATCCAACTGCGCTTTGCCTTCTGGATTGTCCCCTGTGATGCGCATGATATATTTGGGATTTTGCGATACCAAATCCGAATTTTCATTGATCATTGCCTGGCGCATGCGCTCCGCGTGTTCAATATCCACGCAGAAAACAATCGTTTTGCTAAAGCGTCCATTGGCCATTAACCATTTGGTTATGCGATTGGCAACAGCTTGGGTGCGTTCATCGATAATTAGGTTCTGATCATAATCTTTAGTGTTGTATTCGCGATCATCAATCACTTCGCCGTTGATGTCGCGTTGACCTTTATATGGACGCCATCCTTCAAGATCCCGATCCAGACCAATCCTGATCACTTTATAGGGTGCCAAGAATCCATCATCAATGCCCTGCTTGAGACTGTAGGTGTAAATCGGATTGCCAAAGTAAGTGATATTACTTACTTCGTTGGTTTCTTTAGGTGTTGCTGTCATGCCAATATGAATAGCACCGGAAAAATAATCCAAGATCTTGCGCCATTGTGATTCGGCCTTTGCACTGCCCCGATGGCATTCATCCACAACAACAAGATCGAAAAATTCAGGCTTGAATTCGCGGAAAGGTTCTTCATTCTCATCACCTGCGAGCTGTTGATAAAGGCTCATATATATTTCGTACGAGCTATCCAGTACCCGTCCCTGAACCTTTGTCATGATTTTTTCAAAAGGTTTGAAATCTTGCTGCATGGTCTGATCAATCAGGATATTTCGATCAGCCAGATATAGAACACGCTTTACGGTTTTTGTTTTAAGTAACCGCCAAATAATCTGAAAAGCCGTGAAGGTCTTGCCCGTGCCGGTTGCCATAACCAAAAAAATACGATTTTGTCCTTTAGAAATTGCTTCTACCGTTCGATCAATGGCGATTCTCTGAAAATACCATGGGCGTTTTTGAGTAAACAAATCAAAGTGATAAGGTTCTGAAAGGATTGTGTCTTGATGAGAAGTAATCCCTTTGGCATGGCAATATCGAACCCAAAGATCAGACTCTGAAGGAAATTCATCCATGCGTAAGGTACGCTCTGCACCTGTGAAAAAATCATGTTCCAGGAAACCTTGACCATTGCTGGTATAAGCAAAAGGGATATCCAAGATTTGAGCATATTCTATAGCCTGCTGTATCCCCGCGCCGATAGAATGGTTTGCATCCTTTGCTTCAACAATAGCGAGCGGCTGCTGACCATTGGAACGAACAAGGAGGTAATCAGCTTTTTTTCGTGGTCCGCGTTTGACAGTATTTCCGCGAACAATGATCTGCCCATTGGTAAAGGCATATTCCATCAATAATTGCGTCTTCCCCCAACCAGAATTTTTTATTGAAGGTGTGATAAATCGCTGTTTAATATCCTCTTCAGTCAACGTTGCCAAGAAATCCCCATCCCTTTTTAATATTCATATCGATAAATTATAACTAAAATTTTGATACAAACCTGACACATCCAACACAGGCGAATCCTGCCGAGCCCATTCTGAATAATGAATCGCAGGCTTTGACACCCCACACTACGCTCTGGGGGGGTGCTCAGCCTGCTTTTTTGTTTAAATCCCACTACAATTAACTCATGACCAACAAAAGGATCTGGTTCTCCCGCCTGCTGATCGGCGCGGTGCTGTTCTTCAACCTGCAGTGCGCCCTGGCTTTCCTGGCCAACCCCAGCGCCTACATGGCCGGCTTTGGGCTGAGCGGCGCGGCCGGGGCGGGCATGCTGCGCGGCATGGGGCTGCTGTTCGTGATGTGGAACGTGCCCTACGTCTTTGCCTTTCTGAACCCGCTCAAATATCGCGTGTCTTTGATTGAAGCACAGCTCATGCAGGCTATTGGTTTAATCGGGGAGACCTGGATCTTATTCAGCAGCGATTATCAAAACCCACTCATCACGGCCAGCGTGCTGCGCTTCATCGTCTTTGACGGCGGCGGGTTGGCGCTGCTGCTGATCGCGTTGATATTGACAGCTAAAAAAGGGGATAGAAAAGCCTAGACCAACAGGGCGTTCAGCAGCAGGAAGGCTGCGAACCCGACCGCGATGGTCCACAGGGCGCTCTTGGTGCGCCAGGCGACCAGGATGGCCACGATGCCTGCCAACATGCGCGCGTTGCCCAGCGAGAAGTCCAGGGCATTATCCACCACGACCAATTCCGGTATGATGATGGCGGTCAATACGGCCACCGGCACGTAGCGCAGCGCGCTGGTCACGATTTGGGGCGGCTGCCATTTGTCCAACAGCAGGATAAAGGACAGGCGCGTCAGGTAGGTCAGGATGCCGACCGCGATCATGATGATCCAGATGTCGCTCATTTTTTCTCGCTCCATAAGCCCATCAGGATGCCTACCAAAGCGGCGGCCATCAGGCCCAATTTGTAAGGCAGGTTGCGCGCCAACACGGCGGTCACGCCCGCGCTCAGGGCTGCCAGCAGGGAAGGCCGGTCGACAATGGCCGGCACGGTCAGTGCGATGAAGGTCAGTGCTAGGGTGAAGTCCAGCCCCCAGCTGGCCGGCACCTGCGCGCCCAGGAAGATACCCGCGGCGGTGCTGAGCTGCCAGGTGGTCCACAGGGTTAGGCCGGCTCCCAGAAAATACCAGTGCCGGTAGCCGCTGTCGTTGGGCTGCTTGTAATGCATCACCACCAGCGCGAAAGCTTCGTCCACCAATACGTAAGACAACAGCATTTTCCACAGGGGTGTCAGGGGGCGGGTGTAGGGCGCCAGCGAAGCGCTGTAGAGCGCGTGGCGCAGGTTGATCACAAATCCGGTCAGGATCATCATGATGGTGGGCATGCCCACGTTGAGCAGCTGCACCAGCATGAATTGCGCCGAACCGGCGAACACGACCGAGGACATGGCTTGGGCGTCCAGATTGGACAGCCCCGCGCCGGTGGCCAGCACGCCGTAAATCATGCCGAAGGGCGCCACACCCAACAGGATAGGGATGATGTCCCTGAGCCCGCTCAGGAATTCGGTGCGTTTAATTGCGGTGGAAGTGTCGGCGGCCATTAAGTCCCCAATTATACGAGAAAATAATTTGTGTTGTATAAAATCTCTGTTAGAAATCGAAGGTCAATCTTTCCGCCCTATTATAAACTGCTCAATTTGTTTTCCAATGGACGGCCCCACGCCCTGGATGCTTTGCAGTCCTTTCAAGCCCATCTGGCGATAGACCAGGCCGATATCCAGCTCCAATTCTTCCACTGCCCAGGCGGCCTTGCGGTAGGGCCAGATGCGCGCGGCGTCTTCCCCCTCCAGCTCCATCGTGTAGGTGCGGTCTGCCAGCAGCTCGGCGGCCTGTTTGTTCAGGGCGCGCTTCTCGCCGGGCAAAACAGGGCGCGGCATGCGGTCGGAGATGCCGGCCTTGACGCAAAGCTCGCGCACCATTCTGCCGATCTTCAGCCAATGATCGCCGGCCGGGCCGTAGCTGTTGGCCGGGTAAAGTCGCTGGTAAAGCGGCAGCAGCTCCGGCAGGTTGTTTTGCAGGTAGCCCATGAAGTAGGTCCTTTGCTGGTCGGAAAGGGTCAGCGGAGCGGCCAGCACGAATTGCCCGCCGCTGTCGGCTGTGCGCTGGATGACCAATTCCAGGTTCTCGCGTGAATCCCCCAACCCCGGCAGAATGGGCATCAGGCAGATGCCGGTGCGGATGCCGGCTTTGGATAGTGCCTGCATGGCGGCAAAGCGTTCCGCCGGGCGCGGCGCCAGCCTTTCCATGCGGTCGAGCTGCGCGGCGTTGGGCGACTGCGCGGTGTGGATGACGCTGAAGGCCACCGTCGCGTAAGATTTGCGCGCGATGTCCTGGATCAAATCCAGGTCGCGCAGCACCAGCGGGGAGCGTTCCAGCATGAAGACCGGGAAATCCAGCTCCAAACAGACTTCCAGCAATTGGCGCGAGATCCGGTATTTGCGTTCCAGTGGCTGGTAGTCGCCCACGGCGATGGCGTCGCGAGGGTTTTTGGACAGCGCGCGCCGCAGCAGCTCGGGCGCGTTCTCTTTTACCTTGATCACGTAGGGGAAATCGTTGATATCCTCGTAAGGCGCGTACTTGCGTTCGCGGCAGTAGCAGAACTCGCAGCCGTGCTGGCAGCCGATGTATGGGTAAACGCTATAGCGCGTCCAGAACCAGTGGTCGGGGCGCTTGTGCTTGTTCAATATCGACTTGACTTTATAAGGAATAAACTCCGCTTTTCGTCCCATGCCTTATCCCTCGAATTTCTTTCTGAAATCGGCGGGCAGGAATTTCAGCGCTTTGCGTTTAACAATAGCGGCCGGGCGGCGGCCGGCTGCCAGCAGCTGTTCTTCCAGCCAGGGCTGGGTGACTTCCGGGAAGTAGCGCCCGCAGGTCTTCAGCGCCCAACCCACACCTTTGGCCGCGTCATAATCCTTTTCTTCCAGCATGGGGCTGAGAAAGTCCAACAGCGTGCGGGCTTGTTCGGCGCTGCCGGGCAGGCCGCGCGAGCGCTTGGCCCAGAAATGCCCTGCCACACCCAACGCGCGCCGTACCCAGGCGTCCGGGTCGCCGCGCCATGAAGACAGAACTTCCAGGCTGGGTTGGAATTGCGCCACCAGCGCCGGGCCGGGCACGCGTTCACCGATGCTGTCGCAGCCGTACCATATTTGGGCCTGAACGATATATTTCCGGCTGGCTTCCAACGTGCCGGCCGGATCCCGCGGCAGGCGTTCACGCAGCGTGGAGGCGATGATCACCCAGCCGCCTTCACTGCGCTGATCAGCCAGAGCTTGCAGCAGCTCATCAACATTGTCCTCGCCGGCTGTGTCCAAAGCAGCACCCACTAAATCCAGCAGACGGAAGGGCGTGCGTTCGCACAGGATGCCATTCAAAGCATCCAAAGCGGCGGGAACGCCGCTGTTTTCGAGCGTTTGTCTGACCTGCGCGCCATACGTGCGTGCCTGGGATGCGGTTTGAAGAAGCATGAATTTATTATACAGAAATTGGGATAAAAAAAACCGCGGGTTACTATCCGCGGTGATGGTGAAAGAAGGGGGCTTATTCGGCCGGTTCAAGCGCAGCTTTTTTGTTCTTCAGGTTGACGATGAAGATGCCGGACAGGATCAGGAGGGCGCCCATGAAAGACTGCCAATGAAAGGGTTCACCCAGAAAGATGATGCCCAGCAGAACGCCAACCAATGGGGAAATGTAGGTTGTGGTGGACACACGGGTCGGCCCGATGCGATGCAGCAGGTAAAAATAGAGAATGTAGGCGATGCAGGAGCCCAGTAAGCCCAGCCATAGCAGCGCGACCCAGGTCAGCGCATGGTTGGGGAGGACGGGAACGCCTTCGGTGGCAAATACAGCGATCCAGATGATGGCAGATCCCATCGATAATTGCAGGAAGGCTTGCAGCTGCGGCGGCAGGCCGGTGCCCTTTTTTCGGGCAAAGACGGCCGAAAAGGCGTAGAACACCGACGAGAGCAGACAGGCGGCCATACCGATCAAACCCTGATTCCATCCCGTTTGGACGTTGGGCAGGGCCAGAAGGATCACACCGATGAAACCGGTGATCAGGCCGGCTACTTTTGATAAGGTAATACCTTCTTCTTTAATCATCAAAGGCGCGATAATGATGGTGAAGAGCGGCATGGTGCTGTTGATAATGGAAGCAATTCCGGAATCGACGTATTGCTCACCCCAGGAGATCAATGCCCAGGGGATGGAAATATTGCAGATTGCGATGATCAGAAAATCCGGCACCCTTTTACGCAGCTCTTTCCAGGACGGCATGCTTTTTCGGGAATGGTAAATAATTGCTCCAAGCCCAAGCGACGCAAACAGCGTGCGGAATCCTACCAGCACCAGCGGACTTACATCGGCGACCGCGATTTTAATCCACAGAAAAGAAGTACCCCAAATTAAACCCAAGACCCAAAGAATGGTCCATTCTTTAGTCTTCATTTATTTCTTGTTTCCCTTGGAGGAATCCTTTTTGTCTTTATCCGGATCGGGATATTTGTTGCCGAATGTGATGGTAAGTTTGATGCCCACGGCGATCATAACCACCGCGATTAAAAATACAGGGACCTGAACCGGCACCAGAAAATAGCTGATTAACGAGGAAAGTGCCAAAACACCGCTGTAAATGTAGAAACGGCGCAGGGGAATCAACCACCCGGCGGCCGCGAAAAGCAATCCGCCTACGACACCCATGATCAGGTTGCGAATATCGCCCTGGCCAATGGTGCCGAGTTTGACCTGCATGTCAAAGGGATCCAGCATAATCATGGTGCTGATAATCAGCAGCCAAATTGCCAGCCCAACGGCTGTTTGGATGGTCCAACTGTGGGCGATCTTCTCGTTAGCTTTAAGTGCTTTTAATCCAAGGCGCGGCAATGTAAAGCGATTTTTCAATGAGGAAATCAACAGGATGGGAATCCAGGTAAATAAGGATGTTGCAGAGGTCTTGTTGAGGATATCCAACCCAAAATTCAGCAGCACGGCACCGGCAATTAAGTCCAGGCCGCCGTCTGAATGGTACAGCTGCATAACTTCCGCTCTGTCTTTTTTGGAAAAATCTGATGAGGACATATATACTCCAGCTTGATTACTTTATAAGTACGTAAGAATCCAATTATATCCGTAAATCCATTTAATCCCTGTGTTTATGGGTGATATCGGGTAGAATTTGCTCTCATACGTCAAAGGATAATTCACCGGATGAAAAACACCGAATCAAAAAAAGCAATGATCTTTATTGGCCTGGGCGTGCTGTTGTTGGGCACCGGGCCAATGTTTGTCAAATATGTGCATGCCAATGGAGTCCTGGTCGGTTTTTATCGGCTGTTCTTTGCGGCCATCATGTTGAGCATTCCGGTTTTGATCATCAAACCCAAAGAGGAAAAGCCGCTGCAGGCCGGAGGCGGATTGAAATGGGCCGTGCTGGGCGGGTTGGTTTTTGCCACCAACATCAGTTTGTGGTGCAGCGCGTTGAATTTCACCACTGCCTCAGCCGTTACGCTCCTGGATAACACCGCCCCGGTTTGGGTTGGATTGATTGGCTGGTTATTTTTAAAGGAAAGACAGCCCTGGCAGTATTGGTTGGGACTGCTGGTGACCATTGGCGGCGCGGGCATCATGATCGGCTGGGACATCCTCTACAGTTCCGGGCAGCAAAGTACCGGCAACCTGATCGGTATTGCCTCCGGTTTATCCTATGCCCTGTATATCCTGATTACCCAAAAAGCCCGCTGTTATATGAGCAGCCTGCGTTATTCCTGGCTGGTAACATTGAGCGGTTCGGCCGGTTTGGTAATTGCCGCCGGGATCATGGGACTTTTCCGTGAGCCGCTCCCGCTCAACAGCCTGTTCATGATTTTCCTGATGGCGCTGACCTCGCAGGTGATTGCCTGGGTGCTGGTTAACCATGCCTTGGGCAAATTGCCTGCCGCGGCGGCTTCGGTGGCTCTGGTCGGGCAGCCGGTGGTGACCACACTGCTTGGAATCGTGATTCTAAAGGAAATCCCTTCTCCTCTGCAATTGGTTGGCGCGCTGGTTTGCCTTATCGGTATTTTTACGGTTCAAAAATCGCAGGATAATTCCGTCACATCCCCCACTGCTTAATACCAATTTGGTATTTCACATACTGATAAGGTGAAATTTGAAAACGGCTGCGTATGGTAAAATCCAGCAGATATGATCTCGGTCTATTTCATTTTTAATGCATTGGAAGCTTTTTTCCTGGCAGTTTACCTGGCCTCGATCGGGTCGCTACCCAGTGAACGTGTTTTTCTCAATCTTTCCCTATCCCGATTGATAATTGTTTTAATTGTCGGGATCATTGCGGTCGCTTTCGGAATAATGGCAGCCAAATCCCGGCCTGAAAATAGCCGGATTAAGCAGAAAATCCTGGCGATCTCAAAGGATGAAAAAAAAGTCTGGGTTGTGTTTCTCATCAGCCTGGCTGTGGTGGCTGTGGTTTACTTCCTGCTGACGACCGAGAAAGCAAAATTCTTAAATTACCAAAATATTTATGACCGCCTGGAACCGGTGCTGGTTTGGGTGGCGGTCATGGGGGCGCAGACAGCCTTTTTTGCCGTTGTCTGGTATTGCGCTTTATTCATTGACTACAGCCAATCTCCAAACGCCCTGAGCGCGGCGGAGCTACCGGCGCTGTTCGGTATCTACGCGATTTTTATCATCGTGAAACTGCTGCTGGTAACGTCATCTTCCTACGGTCCGTTGGGCAGCGGGGACGAGATGACTTATTATGATATGGCCGATTCATTCCACCGCGGTTTCTTCTCCATCACCCAGTCGCACCATTATCCGCCGCTCTATCCGCTCTATTTCATGCCGGCGCTGGTGTTTGGAAGCTATGCCTTTGAAGGCATTAAATTGTTGAATGTGATTGCGTCCTCCAGCGTGATCTTTCCCGTTTACTTCATCGCGCGCCATTTTTTGGACCGCAAACAGAGCCTCATTACGGTGCTGCTGACCTGCCTGATTCCCTATCATCTGGTCTTCCCGCGCCGCATCCTCAGCGAAAATCTTTTCTTCCCCTTATTCATTTGGACAGTGTTCATCACCTTTGCCTTGCCGAAAAATAAGCGCGTACGACTGCCATGGGATCTGCTCAATGGAGCCATGCTGGCGGTGTTATACCTGACACGCTATATTACCCTGGCGGCCATTCCATTTTTTGTCTTGGCCTGGTGGGTTAAACCTTTCGAAGGAGAACGCTCCATATTCAAGCCCGGGTGGAAGAAATTTGGCCATCTGGTTGGGATGGGCATTGCCTTGCTGGCCGTTTACAGCCCCTGGTTGATTGCGGGTTTGCGCGAGCATGTCAATCTGAAACTGGTGCTGGGTTTTGGAGTGGCATCCAAGACCGATCCGGCTCAATTGACCTTGTACAATCTGGTTACCTGGATGGGACTGTATGCCAGTTATTACATCTTGGTCGCGGCGCCGGTGCTGAATTTGTTATTGGCTGCTTTTACCCAGCTGGATTTGAAACGCTGGCGTGAAAACCTGGGCCGCCTGGCATTCCAGGTATTGGCTCTGATGGCCGGTTTTTTCATAGCGGTCACACGCCATTCCTGGCGGGCTTACTACAATCGTGAGATGCCTTCCAAAATCATGGGCCGTTACCTGATTGTGTATTCGCTCCTGTATATCATCCTGGCAGTGATTATTATGGTCAAATTCGACCGCAGCCGCGTGAAATCCAAAGCCAAATTTATTTTTTGGACAGGCGTTTTTCCAATCGCGTTGGTTGTTTTCTCCCATGCGGCCCTGTTTGACGGGAATATCTTTCCTACAGATGGAAACCTGTTCAATGCGCTGGGTTCGGTGGACGGTTTCTTCACTGACGTCCTTGGCTCGTATTTTTATGTGATTATTGTCGCTCTGTATGCGGTAGAAATTGTTCTGCTGCTGCAGGATAAACGGAAATATTTTGTATCCGTGTTAACTTTCGGGCTGCTGGTCTATTACATGGCCGGTTATCCCGCTTATTACAAGGTCTTATTGGATTACCAAACCTATCCCTGGCTGTCCGGTAAGATAGCCGAAATGGTGCGCGCTGATGGCAACGCCGACCTGGCGTCCGACAATATTACCGTTTTTATTCCACAGGGCAATGAAACGCAGGACAGGGTTGAAATGTATAACGGCCTGCGCGTTCGCGGCATTGACAATGCGGACGTTGTAATTACCAAGGAGGGATCAAACAGTATCGTGAAAACCGACTTGAGCTTTGTCATCCGCAAGGTCGATAAACTTAACCCGGCTGCACCCGGCCAAATAGTCTATGAGTTCAATGGGGAAAGCTTCACTATTGAGAACATCAGCCGGTGAAATCGAAAGATACCGTAAAGCATCGAGGGGTTTACAATGGTTTTATTTCTTGCAGGTATTTGGTAAAATGACTGCCTGCTTTTCAGCATAGACCATAAGTGTTATGCAAAATAAATCATTTATTCCTCTGTTTTTGCTGGCTATCCTCCTGGTAATTGGGATTTTTGTTGGGTACCGCATGCTGCAGGAAACAGCACCGCCGACTCCGACACCGACCGAATTACCGGCTCCCCTGGTGGAACATTATGCCTATACACAAACGCCCACCGTTACGCTGACTCCCAGCCCGACCGCCACCTTCACGCCAACACCGACCGCGACTGCCACCCTGACACCGCTGCCCAGCCAGACTCCCACTCCAACCGTTACACCTGACCCCTACCTGGATCTGTACATTTCCAGCCTGATGGAGCGCAAGTACGGCGGCGGGTTAATTCAGGACGCCGGGGATCTGAATTCCGCCGGCAATTTCATCCGCAAGTTATTCAAATATCGCAGCGAAGGGTTGGATATGTATGGGTTTATCGATATTCCCTTCGGTAAGGGACCTTTCCCTGTGATCGTGATGCTGCACGGCTACGTTGACCCGGACGAGTACAGTACCTTGGATTATTCTACGCGTTACGCGGATACCCTGGCTGAGGACGGCTATATTGTCGTGCACCCCAACCTGCGCGGTTACGCGCCTTCAGCGAAAGGCGATAATTTCCTCGGTATCGGCGATACGGTCGATGTGCTCAACCTGATCAGCCTGCTGCGCAGTCAGGCCGGCAGCCCCGGTTTTCTGCAGAAAGCCGATCCGGAACGCCTGGGGTTATGGGGACACAGCATGGGCGGCGGCATTGTCCAGCGCGTCTTGATTGTCGATCCGGATATTCGTGCCGCGCTGCTATATGCCTCGGTAAGCAGCGATGAAGCACTGAACTTGGCTCATTTTGATGACGACGGCCGCGGGAATAAAAAACAGCGCATTCCCCAGGAAGCGCTTACTTTGATTTCTCCGGTGTATTTCTTGGATAAAATCAATGCACCCCTCAGCATCCAGCATGGTGAAGCGGATACCGTTGTGCCGGTGGAATGGTCGCAGGATCTCTGCGATAAATTGGATGAGCTGGGGAAGGATGTGCAGTGTACGTATTATCCCAAACAGCCGCATACTTTCCAAAACAGCGGGGACACCCAATTGATAGCCCATACACTTGATTTCTTTGATACTTATTTAAAACCGGCTGAGTAATCCAACTTCACAAGCTTTCATTTTTAATCTGATACGGTTTTAAGGCGGAATCATCACCGGAAAAAGGGTTTCTTGGGGTTGTTTCACGGAAACCTCTTAGTTTATTCTTCGTATATCTAGATGAATAAAAAGTTCTGGAGGAATTATGTCTGAAGATCATGACTTTGAAGAAAAAGATGAAAAAGAGATGGAAATGCACCATCATCATAAAGCAGAGGAAAATGACGCATTGAGCACCGTCGTGTGGGCATTTATCCTGATTTGGGCTGGCCTGGTATTTTTGGCATCCAACCTGAATTGGTTTGACCAAATGGGACTGGTAATCAGTAATAATTGGACTTGGAGTTTCAGTCGTTTTGGCGTATGGAATCTCATCGCCCTAGGAACCGGAGCAATTTTGCTGGTGGAAGCGGCCGTACGGCTTTTAGTTCCGGAGCTGCGCCATAACATGGGCGGCGCGCTGATCGGCGGTATCGTCTTGATTGGCGTTGGCTTGGGTGGTTGGTTTAGCTGGTCTTATCTCTGGCCGCTGATTCTCATCGCGGTGGGCGTCAACGTCCTCATAACCGGTCTGAGCCGCAAGCGTGAATAGCATTCCGAATTAAATCGGCGGGAAGACCGCCGATTTTTTTTATGACTTTAGTCGGTTGAACGAGCGAAGCGAGAGAAACAAAAAACCACCCGCTATGCGGGTGGAGGATAGAGAGTTATACCGAAGTTTATTGAGAATAACAACAAAATAGGATACAAGGCAAAAAAAGAAACTGTCATTGCGAGCCCGCGAAAAGCGGGCGAAGCAATCTCAGCTGTGAGTTAAACAATAAACAAGGATGAGAAAAGCTGGTACAGAATAGTGAAATATAAGTAGGGAACTGAGATCGCCTTCCCCAGGGGGAATGCTTCGCGAACGTCGCTTACCGCGGAAAAACCCGCGGGCAAGCTCCCTCGCGATGATAAAATAGGAGGGGATGACAAATAGAAAAGTGAGATGGTGAAGGCAAAATGGTTTGAACGAAAGTGAAAGCCAGCGTCTTTAGACGCTGGCAGGTATTAGAGGCTTATAGCCTGAGAACAAACCACCCGTCAAACGGGTGGTTTTGATTTGCCAAGCGGTCGGGGGTTTAAAGCAAAAGAATCCTGACTCAGGATTCCATGCCGAGCATAAATAATAAATTAAAAGATTATGGCAGTAAATGGGCGCGTTTATCGTAAGATAACAGCCGGTCGATAAAGACTTTTTGATTCAACTGATTCTTAGGCTGGTTGCGCATGACAATTCCGATGATGGTTGCACCGGTTTTTTGAAACTTCTCGATAATTGCACGCGAAGTCTCGTTTTTGTTATATCCGGGGTGGATCAATAGAACCACACCATCCACCTGGGCAGCTAACGAGGTAGCTTCTGTATAGAAAAATGGCGGACCGTGGACAATAATTTTATCGAAGTGGCCTTTCAGGTATTGCATCAATTCGGTCATCTTGGACGAGCCAATATAATCTTTGCTTTCCTTGGGCAGCTTTCCGCTGGTCAATATAAATAGATGATTGTCATCCAAAGCATGCATGACAGACAGCGGCGGCCTGGACCCTTCCAATATATCCACAAGGCCAACCCGATTGGGGATATTGAACTGATTATGGATAATCGGCCTGCGTAAATCGGCATCAATCAAAACCACACGTTTGCCATTTTGGACAATTAACGACGCCAAATCAGCGGCAATAGAACTGCCGTCAGTAAATGAGCGCGTATTCGTTACCAGAATGGATTGAATAGATTTTGTTTTTTGATTTATATCCATACATTAACCTGCGTTTGTTGATAGCTTCATTGGTTCAATAATGCCAATAGATAATATTCGGAATATAAAAAAGTTAAAGAATAGAACCAATTCATAAAAGAATATCACCTTTTGGTGCTGATATAAAAGTTGTTGTACAAATCGGTGTCTATTTTCCAATTCCGATGGTGCAGCTGGGGGCACCGGCGCTGATAACGAACAGAGCGATGGTGAGGATCACGATCAGCATGCGGCCCTTGGTGCTGTGCAGGCTGCTGGTGGCTAAGGTCATTTCTTTGTTGAGCTTTTTCATTTCAAATCTCCTGTGTTTTGGCGGTTATATTTCTGATAGTTGAGCGGCAAAATCGGCCAGCGAGGTGGCGCGAATGGTTGCCAGGCGGTTCTTACCTTCGCGGTCGAGGTCAAATTTTTCACCGCTGTAGCCGCAAGTTACGGCTTTGATAGGATCGTTGAGCAGCATTTCGCGAAACTTGCTGTTAATAACTGCTGCGGATAAGATTCGGCTGTACTCCGTACTGGTTGTTTTTGCGTGGGCTTGGGATGTTGGTGATATTTGTTTTAGCATTTTCTGTCTCCTCTTGATTAGGAATTACTTTCCAATACCAATGGTGCAGGAAGGCGCACCGGCGCTGATGACAAACAGAGCGATGGTGAGGATTACGATCAGCATGCGGCCTTTGGTGCTGTGCAGGCTGCTGGTGGCTAAGGTCATTTCTTTGTTAAGCTTTTTCATTTCAAATCTCCTGTGTATAAAAAGGTTATTTCCCAATTCCGATGGTGCAGCTGGGGGCACCGGCGCTGATAACGAACAGAGCGATGGTGAGGATTACGATCAGCATGCGGCCCTTGGTGCTGTGCAGGCTGCTGGTAACTAAGGTCATTTCTTTGTTAAGCTTTTTCATTTCAAATCTCCTATTTTGTGTTTATTACCTGTTGCAAGTGGCGATCCAGGTTGAATATAATTTTGGAAAGATCATCTTCCCCATTCGACCAATAAAGACAATTCAATACCTCTATGTGTTGGCAAGCTGCCTGGCAAAATCAACCAAGCTCAATCCTTCGTGAGTGGATCTATTTCTAATTGGGGTTTGTGTGAAAAGACCCGAAGAATAATGGCGATTGGAAGGTGCGCAAGGGTTCGCGCATAGATTCAATCCGAGTTGTGGATTAAATAAAACCGGATGCGCGGCATGATTTCTATGTAAACTTGGCCGCTGTTTTGTGCTTGGAAAAAGCGTTTTCATACTGGCACCTCTTTCATTTGATATTTGGGATTTCCAAGTTCCCAAAAAAGCCAGAAAGCTCCTAAACTGAGCAGGACATCCCCCGGACTAAAAGCCATCGGAAAATGAAACCATTCCGGCAGGAGAAAGACATCTCCGAGAAACCACAGGCGGGTAGCTGATTTCTCCAATAAGATATCCTTGCTGACGCCAACCCGCTCTCCCAGGGTTAGTGTGACAGTACTACCGGCAGGAAGTAGATGCTGGGCGTTTTCCGGTGTCAATGGCATCATGCCGCCGTTTAGAATGATGACAAGAAAATTCAGAGCCAATCCGATCCCCATCAACCAACCCCCGGGTATTCTGCGGTTGATCCAAATGAAAATCACCAGTAGGACCTGCGATAAAACAAACAGGGCAGCTACCCATTGATCGGGAATTGTGCTGCGTGTGGCGGGTAGAAAAAAAATAAAAAATTGCGGAATATAAGCAGCCAAAACCAGCCAAATATGCTGGATTTGAACAGCTTGATATGGCATTTTATAAATTTTTGCTCGAACGATGCCAAAAATGGCACCGGCCAGTACAGCGATTATTAGAACCATTTCTCCTTCTTTAATATATAAAAAAAACTCCTGTTTTTTGGCAGCGGCGATCAGCGAACTTTTTCCCTATACAGGGCACTCGCTATATTCACTATTGTTTTCCAGACACTCCTGCCCCCTCAAAGGGGAAGGGGGCAGGGCACCTAGAGGTGAGGTAATGGTTCGGAGGGCTTGTATCCACAACCTCAGCATGATGATTAAATCAAAAGGGGGGCTTCAAAAGTGGCTTCAAAAACAAATTATTTGATAAAATCCAATGAATTGAGCAGGATCGAGGGTTAATTATGCATAAAAAGCTGTCCCGCAAGACAAAAATCGTTTATGGCTTCGGCGATCTTGGTTTTAGCCTGACCACTACTATCATTGGTGCATATTTCTTGTTCTTCCTGACGGATGTGGTGGGGATCCAGCCGGCGGTAGCCGGCATTGCCATTCTGGCTGGGCGCACCTGGGATTATTTGAATGATCCCCTAATCGGCCATCTGTCCGACCGCACGCGCTCCCGCTGGGGCCGCCGCAGGCCTTTCCTGCTGTTCGGCGCCATCCCCTTCGCGCTGGCATTCATGCTGATGTGGTACCGGCCGGCTTATGAGAGCCAGGCCGCGCTGGCGGTCTATTACTCATTGGCCTATGTGCTGTTCGATGCGGCGGCGACTTTTGTGTATATGCCCTATTACGCGCTCACACCGGAGCTGACCGATGATTACGACGAACGCACCTCGCTGACTTCCTACCGCATGTTCTTCTCGATTTTCGGTTCTCTGCTGGCTTTTACCGTTCCCATGATGATCGTTGGCACTTTTTCTCCCGAGAGCGCCGCGCGCGTCTTGATCATGGCAGTGATCTTCGGAACCGCCAGTGCGCTGCCGCTTTGGCTGGTCTTTCTTAATACGCGCGAACAGGAAGCCTTTATCTCACAGGAAAAACCCAAACTGATCGCGTCCCTGAAAGCGGCGCTCAAAAACCGCCCCTTCGTATTTGGTGCGGTGATCTATTTGCTAACCTGGGTTTGCATGGACATTTTGCAGACCACGCTGCTTTTCTTCATTAAATATGTGCTCGGTATGGAAGGCCAAAGCGAAATACTTATGGCGCTTATTTTTGTTACTGCCATTGCCGCGCTGCCTTTCTGGGAATATGTCTCGCGCAAGATGAACAAACGCCTGGCGTATGCTTTTGGGATTGGTTTCTGGGCGGTGGTGCAGATCATATTGATCACGGTTGGGCCATCCGTTTCTGCGGGACTGGTCTATTTCTTGTGCGTGATGGCCGGCATCGGTGTGGGCGCTGCGCATGTGCTGCCCTGGTCGATTATCCCGGATGCCATCGAATGGGATGAGTATCAAACCGGTGAACGCCACGAAGGCGTTTTTTACAGTCTGATCACCTTGATGCAAAAAATCGCTTCCTCTATCGCAATTCCATTAGTGGGCGTGTTATTGGAGGTGACCCATTACCAGGCAAATTCCACGATACAACCGGACAGCGCGGTGTTTGGAATACGCATGTTGGTCGGCCCCATACCGGCGATTTTCCTGACCATTGGGATTATCTTTGCGCTCAAGTACCCGCTGGACCGCACACAGTTCACCGCCCTGGTGGATGAACTCCAAATCCGCCGGGAGAAAGCCTAACCATGCAGAATTTGGATATTCGCCGCGTTGAGACCCGGCGGGAACTCAGGCAGTTTGCCACATTTCCCTGGAAACTTTACAAAGACGATCCGCTGTGGGTGCCGCCTTTGCTGAAAGACCGCATGAAATTCCTGGATGCCTCTCGCGGATCTTTCTTTGAGCACGGCCAGGCGGAATTTTTCATTGCCTGGCGCAACGGCCGGCGGGTGGGGACGATTTGCTGTGCGATTGATCAAAAAGCCAACCAGACCGTCGATAAAAAGGAATGCGTGTTCGGCTTCTTCGAATGTGTTGATGATGCGGAAATTGCCCAGTCCCTGCTGGATCACGCCAGCTTGTGGGCCAAAGAGCACGGCATGGAAAGTCTGTACGGCCCCTTCAACCTGGATTACGAGGATGCTTACGGTGTGTTGATCGACGGCCGCGACCGGCCGCCGGCAATTCTGTGCGGGCATACTACCGCTTACTACCGTGAATTCATTGAGGAGTATGGCTTCAAACCGGCACGCGGCGAGAACCTGGCCTTTGCGCGCGACCTGAACAGCAGGTTGGATGAGTTTGAGGAATTGAACCGCTTTGCGGCTCGGGTGAATGAACGCAAAAACTTTACCATCCGTTCTGCCGATTTGAGCCATTGGAAAGAGGAAGTGGATCGCGTTTACGAGCTGATTAATCCCTGTCTGGCTCACTTGCCGGGTTTTGAGCCCTGGCAGCCGGAAGCGCTGCAGGATTTGATGGCGCCTTTCGTGGACCTGGCCGAGGCTGACTTGATCCTGTTTGCGGAAGACCGGGGAAAGCTGGTGGGATTTTTCCCCGCGCTTCCCAATTTCAACGAAATTCTCATCCACCTCAATGGGCTGCGTTATCCCTGGGATTATCTCAAAGCAATCCGCTATGCGCGCCAAAAGCCGAAGAGCGCTTCCATCAAAAGTGTGCTGGTGCTGCCGGAATATTGGGGCAGCGGCGTGGCCATCATGTTGTTCGCGGAGATGATCAAGCGGCTGCGGGCCGCCGGCTATAAATGGGTGGACATGTCGCTCACTTCGGACGACAATCCCCGTACGCCGGCCCTGGCGGAACGGGTGGGGGCGCAGGTTTATAAACGTTACCAGGTTTACCGGAAAATGCTTTGATCGACGGTTCCCTACCGGAATGGTAGAATTAATAGGACAATTGTTGTCCAAAATGAATTCCGGTATGATTGAGCCATCATGCGATATTTCAACGCTGTTTTTCTGCTGATAATCCTTTTCATGCTCCTGTTCTCCGCTTGCGTACCACTGCAGGAACCGGTGGAGCGCACTGCTACTTATTCTCTGGATGAGATCGTCGCCCGCACACTGGAAGTTTACGCAAGGGAACGTACCCTGACGCCCGATAACGCTGATTTAGCCAAAGCCCCGGGTGAGGAGTTCTCGGTTGAGGTGACCCAGGAAGCGCCGACGGAAGCCGCGGAACTTCCAGCGGAAACCCCCCAAGCAGCCGCGGAGGACGCGGAACTTCCGGAATCCCATTACATCTGGAATATTTGGGGGCATCGCCAATACTTTCCAATTGGCTGCGAAGCCTCGGCTGCCCGTGATTGGGCTTGGTATTTTGGTGTGGATATTAATGAGTTCAACTTTCAAATGGAATTGCCGGTCTCGGATAACCCCGATCTGGGTTTCGTGGGCAGTGTTGAGGGTCCCTGGGGTCAGGTACCGCCCTACGCTTATGGCGTGCATGCCGCACCGGTAGCCCAGGTGCTGCGCGATAATTACGGCATGCCTGCCCGGGCTACCAAGGAATTCACGATCGAGGAAATACAGCGGGAAATTGCTTCAGGCCAACCGGTGATTGCCTGGGTGATTGGCAATTGCGTGGGCGGGATTCCGTATGAATACACCGACCAGCAGGGCAACACAGTGGTTGTCGCGGCCTACGAACACGTGGTGATCATCACCGGCTACGATGAGGATTCGCTGCGATATATGAACAACGGCAAGTTCTACGATATCCAATACGAGTATTTCGAGAACTCATGGTCGGTGCTTGGCAATATGGCACTTTATCTGGCAGATGAGTAAGCCGGGCTTTCCGCACCTGCCAGATTCTAAATTAACTAGATCTAATCTTTAAAGATCGTATTTAATATAACTGTAACCACGCTGACCACAATCGAGCCCAGGAACGCAGACCAGAAATTGTCCACGTAAAAACCTACGCCCATACCTTCCGCGATACGCGCAGCGATCAGGAAGGAAACGCCATTGATGATCAACATGAAGACGCCCAGCGTCAGGATGATCAAGGGTAGCGACATTACTCCCAGGACGGGGCGCACCAATGCGTTGACCAAACCTAGGATCAAGGCCATGACGATGAATACTTTCCAGGCGTTTTGATCTTCCACGCGGATGCCGGGGACCAAATAAGCGGCCGCGAATAATGAGGCACTGGCAATCAACCAGCGAATGATAAGTTTCATTTTTTCTCCTTTTTTGTCACTTAATTAACTATATTCTTTATACGTTCATTCTCTTGCAAAAGTTTTATATGAAAATTGACCATCCACTAATATTATGTTATAAGTGCCGAATAAAAGAACTCTTATCCAGAGAGGTGGAGGGATCGGCCCTGAGAAACCTCGGCAACCGGACAGCGCGAAAGCACTGCCTATAGGTGCCAATTCCGTCAGATTGAAATTCTGGAAGATGAGAGGGAAAAGAAATAAAGCATTGTCTTTGCCCCTCCCACCGGAAGGGGCACGTATTTTTTAAAAAGAAGGATTTAACATGAATAACAAGGATGTGAAAGAAAAAAATTCAATTAAAGACCTGCCGCGCAATATTTGGGCGGTTGGGCTGACCAGCTTTTTTATGGATGTTTCCAGTGAAATGGTCATCAATATTCTGCCGCTTTTCCTTTCCAATGTACTGGGCGTAAAGACCAATATCATTGGGTTGATCGAAGGTGTGGCGGAGTCAACAGCCAGTATCCTGAAGCTTTTTTCAGGTTGGCTTTCGGACAAACTGCATGCCCGTAAATGGCTGGCGGTGGCGGGTTACGGCCTGTCCGCGCTTTCCAAACCATTTTTCTATTTTGCCAATACCTGGGGGTGGGTGGCCGGCGTGCGCTGGGTGGACCGCGTAGGTAAGGGTATACGCACCGCGCCGCGTGATGCGTTGGTGGCGGATTCTATCTCTGAAGAAAAACGCGGCTTGGCGTTTGGTTTTCACCGGGCGGCGGATACGGCCGGTGCCATGGTTGGCTTGTTGGTGGCCCTTTTAATCGTATGGATGGCGCAGTCCTCCAATGTGGCGTTGGGGCAGGCTACCTTCCGGACGGTCGTTTTAGCCAGCCTCATCCCGGCTTTTTTGGCAGTCCTTTCGTTGGTTCTGGGAGTGAAAGAAGTGAAACCGACATCCGAGCGGGCGGCTCCCAAATTCGCTTTTAAATCGTTGGGTAAACCTTTTATGACTTTTATGGTCATCGTGGGCCTGTTCGACCTGGGCAACTCGTCCGATTCTTTCCTGGTGCTGCGCGCGCAAGAACGTGGTATCAGTGTGATTGGCATTTTGGGATTGCTGGCAGTGTTCAATCTGGTTTATACAGTGATTTCTACTCCGGCAGGCTCGCTTTCCGATAAAGTTGGCCGGCGCAATATTATTATCGGCGGTTGGATCGTGTATGCGCTGGTTTATTTGGGCTTTGGTCTGGCCAGTGCCGCCTGGCAGGTATGGCTGCTCTATATCGTATATGGGTTGTATTACGGCATGGCTTACGGTACTACCAAAGCGATGGTAGCGGATCTGGTTCCGATAGAACTGCGCGGGACAGCTTACGGTACATACAACGCAATTCTGGGTATCATCGATTTCCCGGCATCGCTCATCGCGGGTATCCTGTGGCAGGGAGCTGGCAGCTGGACGGGCTTTGGCCCTTCCGCGCCTTTTCTTTTTGGGGCGGCGATGGCACTGCTAGCCCTGGTGATGTTTATCTTGTGGAAACCGCCGGTAAATAACCCCGCTGTATCTTAAAAAATATAAAAAAGTACTAACAGAGTTGAAATATTTGCCTGCCTTTATGTAAAATAAAGGCAGGCTTTTTTGTGGATCTTTATGGCAGTTATTATTGGCGATTTGAAATTTGGCAATTTGTGGCGTTCCCATTCTGAAATTTTCAGACTGTTAGTTAGTCACGCTAATCGCTATCCCCAAATGGGTATCCAGGATGCCTATAAATTGTTGTATCAGGGGAGCATGGGCTCGGAGCATCTCCTTGATTCCTTTGAGGAATATGAACAGGATTTATTGGTTGAATGGGACAGACTGGCAGAGGATGACAGTATTCCCATTTGGGAAAACATACGTCCGGATGGGCAGATTGTCCGTTTCTACCTGGCTCCTTATAAGGTGCGCGGTGGGCAGGTGCCACAGCTGCTTACACTGTGCTTCTGGTCATCTACACTGTTTGAAGGTAATGTGGAAGATTTAAAAATCAGCTGGGAAACAATGATCAAAATTGTCCGTGAGAAGCGTTGGAATAAATTCTCGATAGATGAAATTATGGAGTTTGATCACTGGCTGAAAAAATATCAGTTTCCGCCTGTCCATCACACAGAAGCCTACCGCAAAGCCTACCATCCTTCGTACCGGTTGCTGCAGCGAGAATTTTTGAACATCCTGGCTCCGGTCAATCCTAATCGCTAAGCATCCCCCGCGTTATTTCAGATTTGTATCTTTACCTGACACTATTTTCTGCATATCGGAATTTGTTTAAAAAGATATATCCAAAGAGAAAAAGCCGATTACTTAAAATATAATCCCTTTTAAAATATATACGATTGTAAAAATAAATATTTGTGTTGTTGTTCCCCCAAAAGGGGGTATAATGCTCACAATTTGTCTTAAATTCAGAATTGGTCTATATAATTAAAAGAAAGGAGGTGTCATGGCTGTTCACTTATATTTATCCCTTATTCCTGAAGCATTGATCGCTTCCATGCTTACCCCGGAAGAGTTCGGTGCCTATTACGCGGTTGGATCAGAGAAGAAATCAAGGGGACAAGCAATTTTCTTTGAAATTGATCCGCAGTTCCGTGGCCAAGGTTTTCAGGTGGATGAAGCTATTGAGCGCTGCATTCCGCATGAAGACGGATCTCCTAAAAGATCAATTTATATTTCTGTTTATCGTGTACTTGAAAACATTCCTTTAGATGCAATTAAAAAATTGTACTTGACTACTCAAGATGGCCGTACTTTGGGAATTGAGCCCAGCCAGGATCTGCCGGTTGCGGATACTGGATTACATTTATATCGAGAGATATCCCCGGTCGCCCCATTGGTAGTCAGCGCACATGGTCCACAAGCATTCTACGAACTGATTGTGAAGAATCCAACCAGTCTGATTAAATTACCGGCAGTATGTTTTTTGGAATTGCGCCTGGACGATCTGGCTCACGATCCTGAATACGCCGAAGTAGGTGATCTCCCCTATGCAAACATGGAGCATCTGCGCAGTTGTTTAGTCAGCCTGCGTTCCAAAGCAGTTAGTTCCAAAATGGTTGACCGCTTGCCATCCAGCGGTATCCCTTTCAGGACGATTAAAAATGGCTTTTTCGTCGGGAACACAAAAAAATTATTGTACTTCCCGTTCCCGGATGAAAAAACCCTGGTGGATAAATATTATCGGTGGTGGCGTTCAGCTACGATGTAATTTTTTTTAACACTCACTTGTGATAAGAAATTATGCTGGGTATCCCAGGTGGGTGATGTTTGGTTTAAGACTCTTTATAAAAATAATTATTTAAAAGGAAATCATTATGGTTCAGAATTGGTTAGTTGTTGGAATAGTATCTGGCTTGATTTCAGTCGGCGTCGCGCTCTATTTATATTTTTGGGTGATGAAACAGGATGCCGGTTCCGAAAAAGCACAAGAAGTGGCTGGCTGGATTCGTGAAGGTGCAGCTTCTTATTTGAAACGGTTGTATACAGCCTTAACCCTGGTTGCAGTGATCTTGGGAGTAATCATCGCGGTGGTCTTCAGCTTTGATCTGAACCAGGTAGGTAATGGTCCTATGGAATTTAACATTGCGACTGGCTTGGAAACAGCTGGAGCCTTTATCGTGGGCGCACTTTGCTCCGCTCTTGCCGGATATATGGGTATGTCAGTAGCGGTACAGGCCAACGTTCGCAGCGCTGTGGCCGTAGCTGAACATCTGAACAAGGGTTTTAAAGTCGCTTTCTTCGCTGGCGCAGTGATGGGTTTGGCGATGGTCGGTTTGGCTGTTGCCGGTATGAGCACTATTTACCTGGTAACGAACAATCCGGAAGTTGTGCTGGGTTTCAGCTTTGGCGCGTCCACTTTGGCTCTGTTAGCCAAAGCTGGCGGCGGTATTTACACCAAGACGGCTGATATTGCAGCCGACCTGGTGGGTAAGGTGGAAGTCGGCATCCCCGAAGACGATCCCCGTAACCCGGCGGTTGTGGCCGATAATGTTGGCGATAACGTGGGTGATGTGGCCGGTATGGGCGCTGATATTTTCGACAGTTACGTAGCCAGCGCAGTGGCAGCCATGCTGCTGGGTGTGGCTATGGGCGGCCATTTAGGCGAAATGTACACTATCTTCCCCTTGATTCTGTGCATTCTGGGTATTTATGCTTCCCTGATCGGTATCCAATTTGTACGGGTTGGCAAGAACGGTAAACCCGGCAAGGCTTTGAACTTCGGCACAGTGATCACTTGTATTATTTTTGGTGTGATGGTGCTCGCTTTGGTGCTGGTGGGTGGTTTTGACATCAGCGTTTTCTGGTCAACCGTAACTGGTCTGGTCACCGGCGTGCTAATCGGTTTCACCACCGAATATTTCACTTCGGAAGATTTCAAACCGGTGTTGGAAACTGCTAAAGTCTCCGATTCCGGTGCTGCTATCACAATTATCACCGGCTTTAGTTATGGCTTATTAAGCATCATCCCCTCAGTGGTCGGTGTCGTAATTGCTATGTTGATTTCCTATCATGTAGCTGAAGCATCCGGTGTTATCACGGGTATCTACGGTATTGGTATCAGCGCCGTGGGTATGTTGGCCATCAGCGGCATGATTGTTTCCTCCGATGCTTACGGTCCCATTGTGGACAACGCGCGCGGTATTGCTGAAATGGCCGGTATGGATCACGAAGTGATCGAGAAGGCGGATGTACTGGATTCAGCCGGTAACACCGCCAAAGCCATCACCAAAGGTTTCTCCATCAGCGCGGCAGCGTTGACAGTATTGGCTTTGTTTGCTGCTTATGCCGAAGTTATTGAAGCTCATGGGATTACACTGAATATCAGCTTGCGCAGCCCGCTGGTTGTAGCCGGTGTGTTCCTGGGCGCAATGACCCCGCCTATTTTTAGCGCGCTGACCATGCTTTCGGTAACTCACAATGCTTTCGACATGATCGAAGAAATCCGCCGCCAATTCCGCGCGGAGCCCGGTATCCTGAAGGGCACGGTTGTTCCTGATTACAAAACCTGTGTCAGCCTGGCGGCCGAAGGCGCGCTCTCATCCCTGGTCATCCCGGCTTTCCTGGCGGTTGGCCTGCCTCTGTTGGTCGGCTTCATCCTCGGTCCGGATGCTTTGGGCGGTTTCCTGGGCGGCGCCATCTTCACCGGCGTAGTCTTCGCGCTCTTCATGTCCAATGCGGGTGGTCTGTGGGACAACTCAAAGAAATTCATCGAAACCGGCAAGTATGGTGGTGTTGGTTCCGAAGCCCATAAGGCCAGTGTGGTTGGCGATACCGTTGGTGATCCTTTCAAGGATACCGCCGGTCCCTCATTGAACACCCTGATCACGGTTATGTCGCTGGTGTCCACACTCTTCGCCCCCGTCATTGCTGTGTTCCACATTTTTTAAGATTTATCTCCGAATGATTGAAAATTCCCTGCGCTTGCGGGGAATTTTCTTTTTAACAAGGATAGCTTTTGTTGGCTGAGCCTGTCGAAGTCAAGAAAATTATTTAATTTATATCCTCTGAGTATTTTAAACATTCGTATTAGGCGGGTTACATGCGGGGTGATTTAATGTGATTTCCTTCTTGTTTACTTTCGACTCGAAATATTGTTTAATGGAAAACAATATCAGTTTGTTGGACAAAATCAGGGGAAATTTTATTCAGGAGGCAGGGCATGCAAAAATTTATTGAGGGACTTCCAAAAGTCGAGCTGCATTTGCACATCGAAGGAACATTGGAACCGGAATTGATGTTTGCGATGGCGGAGCGCAATAATATCAAACTGCGTTATGGATCGGTGGAAGAAGTACGGCAGGCCTATAATTTCACTGACCTGCAATCCTTCCTGAATATTTATTACGCGGGCGCCAACGTGCTGCAAACCGAGCAGGATTTTTACGATCTGGCCTGGGCATATTTCAGCAAGGCGCACGCGCAAAACGTACGGCATGCGGAGATCTTCTTTGACCCGCAAACACACACCGACCGCGGAATCCCCTTTGAGACGGTCATTAACGGGCTGCACCGTGCCCAGCAGGACGCACAGAACAAGCTGGACTTGAGCTCCTTCCTGATCCTGTGCTTTTTACGGCATCTTCCTCCGGAAGCAGCCATGCGAACGCTGGATGAAGCCCAACCTTACAAGGATTGGATCATCGCCGTCGGCTTGGATTCTTCTGAAAAGGATCGTCCCCCGGCTTTGTTTGAAGAAGTCTACAGCCAGGCGCGCGCGCAGGGCTACCTGAGCGTGGCACACGCCGGCGAAGAAGGCCCGGCCGAATACGTTTGGGAGGCCTTGAAGCTGCTGGGATCGCAGCGCATCGACCACGGCGTGCGTTCGGTGGACGACCCCGAATTGCTGAAATATCTGACGGACCATCACATTCCCCTGACGGTCTGCCCGCTTTCCAATGTCAAGCTGCGTGTCTTTCCCAGTATGAAAGACCACAATATAAAGGAAATGCTGGATATGGGTCTGTGCGTGACCATTAACTCGGACGACCCGGCTTACTTTGGCGGTTATATGAATGAGAATTTCATCGCTGCCCAAAGAGACCTGGGCCTGACACGCGACGACCTCTATCGCATCAGCCTCAATTCCATTGAAGCCACTTTCCTGGATGAGCCGCATAAAGCGGCGCTCAAGCGGGAACTGGACGATTATTTCAGCACGCACGGGAATGCGGCGCGCTAGGAACGGTGATCACCCCAAATAAATACAAGTCCCGCTGAATTGCGGGACTTTTTTTTCGCAGTTAGGTTTTCGCACGATGGCTAAGATTGAACGCGATAAAGAAATTTCGTGTACTTCGTCTATTTCGTGGTTGAAGATTATAGCGAATTCAGGAATTCCAACAACTTCTCCTGAAAGAATTCAGGGTTATCCAAATTGGCGGCGTGTTTAGCGTCCGGCACAACGATGAAGCGGCTGAGCGGTTCGTGTTTGGCCCACAGCGGCATGGCCTTGCTGATGTTGCCGGTGCTTTCCTGCTCGCCCATCAACAGCCACAGAGGTTTACTGAGGACGTAATCCGGTTCTTCGTGCAGGCAGCCCGCCAGGTCCAGCATGATGGCGATGTATTCCGGCTTGCTGAGCAAGCGTATGGCGCGCTCCAGGACCTCGCGGCCCTGAGGATTCGTGACGGTGACGTCCAGCGACTGGCGGATGAGGGTTTCGTACGGATACAGTTTGAAGATCGGGCCTGCGGCTGCCAGCCCGGCTTTTTCCAATGCGGACAAGCGCTGGAAATTCCAGGTGCAATCCAGGCACAGCATAGCCCGCACCAGCTCCGGGCGTTGGAAGGCCAGTTCCTGGCTGAGGTTGCCGCCCATGGAATGCCCAACCAACACGACCGGCGTATCGCTGTGCCGCTCGATCAGCGCGGCCAAATCGTCCACGGCTTCCTGAAAATGGAAGATAGCCGGGCGTGAAAGGCCATGCGCGCGCACGTCCCACACCAATACACGGTAGTCCGCCATGATCGGCAGAACGTTGGCGTCCCATTCGTGATGGTCAATGGTAGCGCCGTGAGTGAATAGTACCAGAGGCGCGCCTGCTTTGCCGCCCAGCCAGTAATGGATCGTTGCTCCCGCGCGTTCTAAAATGTGTTCTTCCAATGCCATTTCTACCTCGATGCAGTCGTGATAATCGCAAATGCGAACGGGATTATAATCCTCATTCGTGTTTATTTTACGAAATGAGGGAACCCTATGAACAAAGCAACAATTTCCGCACGCGACCTGACCTATCGCTACGGCGATTTAACTGCCGTTGACCATATCAATTTCGAGGTGGGTGAGGGCGAAGTGCTGGGCTTTCTGGGGCCGAACGGCGCCGGCAAGACCACCACGGTGCGCATGTTGACCGGCCAATTAAGGCCAACCGAAGGCAGCGCGCTGGTTCTGGACGAGGATATCAGCACGTCGGCAAAGCAGGTGCAGCAATATCTGGGCGTTTCCTTTGAAACCACCAATTTATATGAAGACATGAGCGCGCTCGAAAACCTGGAATTGTTCGCGCGCCTGTTCCACTTACGCAATTTCAACGCCATGGAACTATTGGAAAAGGTAGGCCTATCGGGACGCGAAAAGGAACGCGTATCCAACTATTCCAAGGGCATGAAGCAGCGCCTGATGCTGGCGCGCGCGCTGATCAACCACCCGCGCATCCTGTTTTTGGACGAACCCACCGATGGGCTTGACCCGGTTTCCTCGCAGACCATCCACGCTATCATCAACGATGCATCGGCGGGTGGCACTACGGTGTTCCTGACCACGCACGATATGGTGGAAGCCGATAAGCTCTCGCATCGCGTGGCTTTCATTAATAAAGGCCAAATCGCGGCTATGGATCGTCCCGCCGTCCTGAAGCAGCATTACGGCAAACGCACCCTCAAGATCGAGGTGCAGGACGGACAGGGCGGCACGCACACCCAAAGTATTCCCCTGGATGGTTCCGAAACGGCCAAACAGGTGGAGCAAGCCTTTGCTTCCGGCAGCGTGCTGACCGCTCACACCGAGGAAGCGACTTTAGAAGATATTTTTATTCAAATTACCGGACGGGGACTGCTGGGATGATCCGCGCGTTGATCGAGAAAGACCTCAAACTGTACTTCCGCAATCCCTTCTTTGCACTCATTACCCTGCTGAGCCTGGTTCTGGTGATCGCGTTGTATTTCCTGCTGCCGGCGCAGGCGGAGGACTCGCTCAGCACCGCCCTGGTGCTGCCGGCGGATACCTCTCCTGAGATGAGCGCTTTTCTGAGCGAAGCCCTGGAATCCGACCTGTTGGATTCGCAGGATGCGCTGATAAAAGCCGTCGAAGCGGGCGATTACTCGGCCGGCATGCTGCTGACGGACGCCATCATCGATGACCTGGCTAACGGCCGGCCGGTGGATGTGCCGGTCTACACCGCGCCGGGCATGACCCCGGAACTGAAGCAAGCGCTCACCAGTCTGTACACGGCCGGGCTGAACAACGTCAACTACGTTTCAGTCGAGGAACAGCTGCACATCAATGACCATGTCATCGTGCTGGGTCCGGACCTGCTGGACATCAACGAAGCGCTGGCGCTGCGCGACCGCATGCTGCCCATGCTGATCATGATGATGTTCGCCATTGAATTGATGGGACTGGCCAACCTGATCAGCGAAGAAGTGACGCGTGGCACGGTCAAAGCCCTGCTGGTCACGCCGCTGCGCGTCCGCCAGTTTTTCAGCGCTAAAATGCTGATGGGCGTGGGGCTGGCTTTCGTGGAAGTGTTGATCCTGGCCGCCGCGACCGAAAAATTATTTGTCTCTCCGGCCATTGTGGTCAGCGCGCTGCTGATCGGCAGCCTGCTGATGACCGGTGTGGCCTTCTTCATTGCTGCTTTTGCCACCGATTTTATGTCGGTCATGGCCTGGAGCGTGCTGTTCCTGTTGCTGTTGATGCTGCCGGGTTTCAACGTGATGTTCCCCACCATGGCCTCAGCCTGGATCAAGGTCATCCCGTCCTACTACCTGGTGGAACCGCTGCATCTGGCGTTGAACTATGGAGCCGGTTGGGCGCAGGTCGGCGGGAACCTGCTGATCCTGTTTGCCAGCGGGTTGGCCTTTTTACTGCTGGGCAGCGCGTTATTAAGGAGGCGCTTCCAATGAACCTGAGACGCATTGCGGTATTGTACGCGCGCGAGCTGCGCGCCAGCGCGGGCAACTTCCTGATGATCTTTGCCCTGGTCGTGCCGGTGGTATTTTCATTGTTGATCAACCTGGTATTCGGCGATGTCTATTCCGGCAAGCCGGTGCTGGGATTTTATGACCCGGAAAACAGCCAGTTCACCCAGTTAATGATGGCGCAGACACATTTGAAGAGCACTCGCTATGATTCGCTGGACAAGATGATTTCCGATGTGGACCTGGGCGCCATCGAAACCGGCTACGAGGTCCTGCAGGGCTTTGACCAGGCACTTAAAGACGGCACGCAGATCGATTTCACCGTATATGCCTGGGGCGAGGCCAGCCTGAACAGCCGTTTGATCACGGATACTACCATCGCCAACGTGATCTCGCAGGTCGCCGGACTGCCGCAGACCGCACACGTGGTGCTGCGTCCCCTGGGTCCGGCCGATCAGGACAGCCTGGCCGAAAAGCTGCTGCCGCTATTGATCCTGATGTCCATTATGCTGGGCAGCGTGATGGTGCCGGCCCTGACCATGATCGGTGAGAAGCAGAGCCGCACACTGCTGGCCTTGAACGTTACACCCACCCGGCTGAGCGAGGTGTTCGCGGCCAAGACATTGTTGGGTGTCACTATGGGCACCGCTACCGGTTTGGTCACATTGGGGCTCAACCGCGCCTTCGGCGGCCAGCCGCTGCTGCTGGTAGGGGTCATGCTGTTGGGTTCACTGGCGGCTTCGCTGCTGGGCACGCTGCTGGGCGCGCTGGCAAAAGATATGAATACTCTGCTGGCTACGCTGAAGGGCGGCGGCATCCTGCTGGTTGGCCCGGGCATTGTGGACCTGATCCCCAAGGCGCCGGCCTGGATCGCGCGCCTGTTCCCCACCTATTACATTCTCAATCCCGTAATGGAAATCGCCGAACGGGGCGCGGGGTTGAGCGACATCTGGGGCGACCTGCTGATCCTGATGGGCTTGATGGTCGTGCTGGTGATCGCCCTGGCGCGCGTCATCGCCGGCCAGCAGAAACGCCTGGCATTGTTGTGATCCCTAGAGAGCGTTTCGATACGCGCCTTTTTTAACCACAGATGCACGCAGATTATTTTCTATCTTGTCATTCCGAGTCTCGCGTAAGCGAGGCGAGGAATCTCGGACGATCATCCTATGTCCTTTTTTAACCACAGATGCACTCAGATAAAAAACATTGATCTTAATAATTAATAAACACAGATAGAAAGGGGTTGCATCCCCGCCTTTTTTCTCTCCTTTTGTCATTGCGAGGCCAGCGTGAACGGACCGCGGCAATCTTAGCATGAGCCTGAAGTTCGATGGTTAACTCCCTCCCTATCCCGGCGAAGACGGGATGGGGAGGGCTGGGGAGGGGCCGAAAACTGTAGTCATGAGGAGCGTTTGCTGTGTGGACGTGACATAGGATCTCGGACGATCATCCTATGTCCTTTTTTTACCACAGATGCACTCAGATAAAAAACATTGATCTTAATAATTAATAAACACAGATAGAAAGACGGTTGCATCCCGCCTTTATTCCCCTCTTTTGTCATTGCGAGGCCCGCGTAAGCGGGCCGCGGCAATCTCAGCTCTTATCTGTTATAAGCCTTGAAGATCGGTACTTAACTCCCTCCCTATCCCGGCGAAGACGGGATGGGGAGGGTTGGGGAGGGGCCGGACGTTGTCATCCTGAGGAGCGTTCGTTTCATGAACGCAACGAAGGATCTCGGCTGGTCGTCTCATGAGTACCTCTCTTTTTTTAACCACAGATGAGCACTGATAAGAACCTATTTAGGTTGAATACTTAATACATACAGATATTCCCCCTTTTGTCATTCCGAGATCCACATTTGTGGGGTGATCGCAAAGCATTCCCTTGGGGAAAGCAATCTCAACACCTCTCATACATTCAACCCAAAGATGGGAGGAGCCACAGGTGTCACCCTAATGAGTTTTTTAAAGCGTTAATATTATTACTTTTATATAAAATCTCCTTGATATAATCTCTAATAATAATTATTTAGGGAGAAAAAAATGTATAGAAATAGATGGTTTATCGGTTTATTATTCCTGTTAACTCTTTCAATTGTTGCGTGCCAACCTAAAGAGACGATCATCGTTGTCACGGCTACACCTGCGCCGACGGAGCTGCCGACAGCAACTTCTGTTCCTACTGTGATACCCACTGCAACCATCGAACCGACCCCTACACCGGAGGGGCAGATATTCTATGATGGCTTTGAAAAGGAGTTGCAGCCTGGATGGGATGTCGAGAATGAAGATACCTTGAAGTGGGCTTTCACCAATGATGGTTGGTTAAAAATTGTCGCAGGGGATGATTGCCTTTTATCCAGTGTTTTCCAAAAGAACCTGTTCCTGCAATATGCGCCAGAAGGGAATTTCGTTATTGAAACCCTAATCAAGGCTGACGCAGATACCAATTTCCAGCAAGCATCAATATATGTGGTTGAAGATACCGACAATTATTTTTCCATCAATCGCGGCTATTGCCTGCCATGCAAACCTGGTGGTGCCGGGATCTATTCCGATTATGCCTACAAGGGAGAATGGGGCAGCTTCAGTGGACGATCATATAAAGATGAAGCAGTCTACTTACGCATTGCAGTTAACCGGGATAAAAAGGAAATCATTGCTTATTATTCCGCTGATGGCGAGAAATGGACGCAGCTGCGTAAGATTCCTTTGTCGATCAACGTAAATCAAATTGGATTAGGAACATCCAATTGCGACAGTGGTGATATCGATGATAATTTAGTTGCAGAATTTGATTATTTCAAAGTGAGCGCTTTAGAATAGCAACTCAGTTTACTTAAAATGTTCAGCGAACACAAGGCGGTATTTGAATATCGTCTTGTGTTCTTGTTTAATATAGAAAAATAAATCGCTAACTAACTTTCTGAATTTCTACATAAATTAAACTAAGAGTGATAATCAAGATTAATAATCAGATTTGTATCCCGATGATTTTCATTTGTTCCTCTTGGGAAAGAGATTCTATTCAATCTTATCTCCTATCCCCTATAATTGAATCAAACTTATACCTATAGGTGACCCATGACCAAACAATATCACATCCAACTTGACGAAGGCGAGAGCGCGCCCTATGTGCTGCTGCCGGGCGACCCGGGCCGCGTAGAAGCCATTGCCGCTGTGTGGGACTCGACCGAAAAGATGGCCGGCAACCGGGAATACGTCAGCTACCGCGGCACGTATAAGGGCATGCCCATCGCCTGCACCAGCACCGGCATCGGCGGCGCATCCACCGCCGTCGCCATGGAGGAGTTAGCGCGCGTAGGCGCTCGCGTCTTCCTGCGTGTCGGCACCTGCGGCGCTTTCCAGCCCCAGGTCAAAGACGGCGACCTGGTCATCTTTGACAGCGCGGCGCGCTACGACGGCACCTCGCGTACCTACGCGCCGCTGGAATTCCCGGCCGTGGCCGACCACACCGTCCTGCAGGCTTGCATACGCGCGGCCGAAGCGCTGGGCATCCGCCATCACGTCGGCTGCACACGCTCGCATGATGGCCTGTACGCGCGCCACCCCGAACCGGAAGCCTCCTTCAACAACTACTGGCAGTCCGACTGGAAGGAACACTACCGCGACCTGGAACGCATGCACATCCTGGCTTCGGAGATGGAAGCGGGTGTGGTGCTGACCCTGGCGCGTTTGTGGGGGCTGCGCGCGGGCGGCATGGCCGTCTCTGTGATCAACATGCTGCACGCCGAGGAAGCCCAGAACGAGTATGACCCCACCAAGGACTTCGATACCTCCGAGGATACTGTCACCACCCTGGCGCGCATGGGCAGTGAAGCGCTGCACATGCTGTGGGAGCAGGACCAGGTATAAGTCATAAGGATGTAGATAACGCATTCGCTCGCACCCTTTGGAGTATGCGTGACGATAATTCGGCAACCTTCTATCATCAAAGATTAAAATACCGCCTGACCATTTTCTCGGCTTGGGCGGTTCAATTTATTTCGCGTTCACTCAATATGTCTCTAAAAAGCACGAAAAATAAATCAAAATTTGCGCTTGAACCTGTTATTTAATTTCGGATTTCTTTTGGTTTATAAAAAATGGCTATAATGAAGCTATGGGGGCTGGATATTTACAGGCGTTTCTTTATCGGTAGGAAAAAATAAATAACCATTGCTGACTGATTCTTTATCTTGGCAAGTTGTTGGATACGAATATCAATATGATGATCGATGATACCTGTTATTTTCAGGTATAAACTATCAAGCTGATCCCCTTGATTGACTTTGAGTCCGAGTTAAAAATCGGGCAGCGGATCAGGATCGTCGCAAAAAAATGAGGCCGGCTATTCGCGCAGATGGAGCGATGGATTGGAATCCTGAGAAGAACGGGTTCCTGGGGCGGGATGCGGTTATTCAGAGGAATATTTAGAGAATGCGCACAGTAAAACTGGATGTGGATTTGAAAATGAACATCCGGCGTAAGAATGGTTCACTAATATCGAAAGGAAAACACAGAATGGCAAATAAACTTAAACAACTATTCGGGATTGATTATGAATTGCGGGATATCACCCAGGAGAAAAAAACCGACGCTGGAACGCAGCAGCTCATCAAGAAAATTCAAAAATTAGAATTAGCGGAGGGGAATAAATTTGAACTATATTTTTTCCTGCTTGAGCTAAAGATTGAGGATTCCCATTTCCATGCCTCACCGGGCACGGAAAGGTTCTCCAGGATTGTTATCGGAGTGAATACGACTCAAATTGCGGCCGGCAAGAAATTAATTTCTTTCTTGAATCCTGATGTGCAGTCCAACCTGCCGCCGGAGGTCGCGATTGAGGCCTATCCCAATTCTATAAAATATTCCATGTCCGGCGCCTATTGGGAGAAGCAGCCCACTTTTTCCGATTTCCTGGCGGTGGCTGTCAATGAGAAATGCGGCCTTCAGGATAAAAAGCTGATCTTTTCACTGACTGCCCACGCAACCGAAAAATACCACAGGAAATTGAACGACAATCCTGAAGGTACCGTGACCAGCAAATATGTTTTTCTTTTGAGGGATGGGCTGAAAATTTAGGCATAAATCCAGGTCACGGCAATGTTCCGTGACCTGGATCGTAAATATAAACTAGATTCGGAAATTCAAGGGGGTATTGCTAACCATTTTCTATGTATCCACCTTCTCTGCCCCCAAAAAGTGCGCAAAATGCGCCAGCCCGCGCTCGAAGGCGGCCTGGTAAGCCCCGTCCGCCTGAAAGCCTTCCTCCAGCCACAAGCCGTTGACGATCAGGGTCCGGTTAGGCCGATCGAGTTTGGCATCCATACGCCCGACCAACCGGTCGCCGTACAACATTGGCAGGGTGTAAGGCCCGTAGACGCGCGTGACAGCCGGCTTGTAGATTTCCCAGGTGTATTCGAATTGGAAGATGCCTTTAGCGCGCCCGCGCGCGCTGACGAATTCCAGCGGGGCCAGGAAGACCACTTCATCTTCCTGATCGTTCAGCGGTGCCCAATCCGCCGGGACGCGTCCGGCTAACAGTTCATCCAGCAGCGGCTGGCTCTCGGGCAGGTAGTAGAGCGGCTCGCGGCTGCCTTCCAATTCCGCGGCGCGCAGCGCGTCCTCGCCCAGCAAATCATCTAATTTCGCCTGGATCTCTTCCGCGCTGGGCGTGTGCTCGTTCAATGCCTTGAGGATGCGGGTGAACTCGCGCCGTGTGCTCAGGCCGTGCTGGGCCAGCGCCTTGCGCAGGAAGAAGGCGTCCGTTTCTTTTTCAGAAGCGGTCTTCAACCACTTTTGGGGTATCAGTTTATCGGTGAAGTCATAAACACGGTCGCGCCCGATGCGCGAGTGGATGGTCAGCTCGCCGGTCAGCCACAGGTTGTACATGGCCACCCCGCTGTCCTTAGTGGAGCGGTAGCGATTCACGCGTTCGCCTTCCATGTCGCGCGAACGCAGCGGGCCGCGCGCGCGGATCGCCGCGCGCACCTGTTCCAGCAGCGCCGTATTCTCCTCGAAATAATCCCGCATGCCCGGCCGCTGGCGGCGCTGTTGCATGCGCCGGCGCCAGTAGGGGAATTCCTCGATGGGGTAAATCAGCAGCGTGCCGCCGTAATCGAAGAACTGGCGTTCGCTGTAGACCAGCTCTTGCAGCAATTGTGGGATGTAATCCCGCACGCGCCCCCACAGCGCGATGTCGTGGCTCTGCGCCACCACCGCCACCGGGTCGACCTGCACGGCTTCGGCCGCGCGCATGGCTTGTGCCGTGCCGTCTTTGCCGGTCCAGCGCCGGGCGGGCCACAAGCCTTGGGCGCCCAGCACGAAACGGCGATAGGTTGCGGAAGTGAGGGTTTGCGGTGAATTGTCCATAAGATATCGAATTATATCTTTTCCAAATCAACCGGGCGTGGTGGAAAAGGGGGATTCGCGTAAAAAATTCTCCGGCTGTCATTGACGTAACGTTAAAATACGCCAGGCATTAAAAATTGAACTGAATTTGTAATTACTCATAAGCAAAAAGGCGTATTTATTAGCTGTTTTCTTGCGGTTCGGGGACTATATAATAACAAATATAAACTAACCGCATTGCCATAAAAAAGAAGAGGGAATGGTTGCATTAACCACACGCCAACGCGATATCCTGAGAATCTTGTTGAACACGGACAAGCCCATTCGCACCGCCGATCTGGCGGAGGAAATCTATTTGACCGCCCGCCAGGTGAATTACTGTATGCGCGGTGTGCGCAACTGGTTGAAACAGGAAAACGTGCTCCTGCAATCCACCCCCGGGTTGGGGGTTACGCTGGAGTGCCTGCCTGAAAAAAAAACCTCTTTGATCGTTGAACTGGAAAAAAGCGATAACGTCCAACTGGTGCTTACCCCCGAACAGCGCCAGCAATTGATCTGCTTCCTGCTCCTGATCGAAACTGAACCGGTCCTTCTCACTCAAATCAGCTTGCACCTGAAAATTTCCCGCTCGACAGTCATCAGCGACCTCGTTGAAGTGGAAAAGTGGTTGAAGGAATGGAGTATTGCGCTCGAACGCAAGCAGAATTACGGCATTTGCATCAACAGTACGGAAAAACAGCGCCAGCAGGTGCTGTTAGCTTTAATCTGGGGCAAGAGCCCCTTTCATCCTTCCGTTTTTGAAGTCTCCTACCAAAAAGGATTGACTTTTACGCTGGTCGAGGACGTTCAAAGCACCCCTCTGGTCAGAGATATCGATGATTTCATGCACCTGTTCAACATGAAGAAGATCTTCAACAAGGTCATTTTCATTGAAGATTCGCTGGGCGGGCGCTTTACGGACGAGGCCGTTTTGTATCTGGCGCTGGTCTTTTCCATCCTGCTGGCCCGCATCAAAATGGGCGAGCATATCCAGGTGAGCGAAGGCGAGCTGGCGAAATTCAGGAACACGCTGGAATGGAAAGCGGCCGAGAAGATGGTTACCAACCTGGATACGTATGAGGCGCCCTTGTGGAAGAAGGGCGATATCGCTTATGTGGTCATGCACATCTTCTCCTCGCCTTTGTTGGAAAATTGGGTCAGCGATTTGGAGAAGGCGGACGGATATAAGGATCTTTTTGAGGAGCTGCTGGTTGCCATCAATTCGCTATACAACATTGACGGGCTGACTGAAGATCCCACTTTGCGCGAAGGCATTATCAATTATTTGATCCCGATCTTCAACCAGCACGCTTACGGATTGTGGTTTCCCAAAGCCGGAGTGGATTTATCCACCATCGACGAGTGTCAGGATGAATTTACTCTGGTGGAGCGTCTGGCTGAAATTATCCGCGTGCGTACGTCCATTACGCTGGAAGAAGAAGACAAACGCATGTTGGTGGCCTTCCTGCGGGCGGCCTATATCCGCCTGCGCTCGTACCAATTCAGCAACGTGCTGCTGGTTTGCCCCAGCGGCATGGCCACTGCCCAGCTGCTGACCGCGCGTTTGAAAACCCGTTTTCCCCATTTAGGAAAGTTAACCGTGGTGTCCTTCCGCGAATTGGACGCGGAAAAGGTGTCCACGGCCGATTTGATCATCACGCTCATGCCGCTGACGGAGGATTTTGGCAAGGATAAGCCCATCATCCAGGTTTCCCCGCAGCTGCTTCAGTGTGATATCGACGCTATCACGGCATTTTTAGGTTGAAGTATTTGCAGGTGTCCGACAGCGCCTGCGATATGAAGTAAGTATCGAGCAAAAATAAAAAACAATTTGGAAAAGGAGTAGAAATATGAAAGAAAAGATTCAAAGGGTAGGGGGATTTATGGCCGGAATGATCATCCCCAATATGGGCGCGTTTATTGCCTGGGGGTTGATCACCGCCTTCTTCATCACGACCGGCTGGACGCCAAATGAAAAGTTCGCCGCGAATGTGAGCCCAATTCTCAGCTACTTGCTGCCCATTCTGATCGGTTACACCGGCGGCAAAATGGTGCATGGTACGCGCGGCGGCGTTGTCGGCGCTATCGCAACCATGGGCGTAGTTGTGGGTTCCGATGTGCCCATGTTCCTGGGCGCGATGCTCATGGGCCCGTTAGGCGGCTGGTTGATCAAAGTGATTGATGATGTATTGGAAGATAAGATTCCTGTCGGTTTTGAAATGCTCATCAACAACTTCTCAGCCGGTATCCTTGGCATGTTGCTGGTACTCTTGGGCAATGTCCTGATCGGACCTGTCGTCGTAAGTGTCAGCAATGCGGCCGGCAGTGTAGTAGATGCGATGGCGAAAGCTAAACTGCTGCCGTTGATGGCGCTCATCATCGAACCGGCCAAAGTGCTGTTCATGAACAATGCGCTGAATCATGGGGTTTTGGCTCCCTTGGGAGTCGCCGCTGCGGAAAAAACGGGGAGAGCGATTCACTTCCTCTTGGAAACGAATCCAGGGCCCGGCCTTGGTCTCTTACTAGCCTATTACGTTGCCGGTAAAGGTCTGTTAAAAGAGTCAGCACCGGGCGCAATGATTATACACTTTTTAGGTGGAATCCACGAGATTTACTTCCCCTTCATCCTGGCACACCCCATCATGATTTTGTCGACCATCGCCGGCGGTTTCGCCGCCGACCTGTGGTTCACGATCACCAATGCGGGTTTGGTGGCAACACCTTCACCCGGTTCCATCTTCGCTTACCTGGCTGTGATTCCCAAAGGCCAACACTTCGCCGTCTTGACGGGCGTGTTGATCGGAACAGTGGCGGCTTTCCTGGTGGGTGCTTTCATCCTGCGGGTGAACCCTGTACCGGAAAAGGAAATGACCGAAGAAGCCGACGATCTGAGCGGCGTTCCCGGCTTGTCCTGATAATCACGTAATATCAACGAGGAAAGGTTTCGAAGTTTATAAATGAAGCCTTTCCTCAAGTTTGGAAATGGAAGCGTAGAATGGCAAAATCTATTAATAGCGTAGATGTAAAAATGATCATCTTTGCCTGTGAAGCGGGCATGGGTTCGAGCGTGATGAGCGTGAGTTCGCTCAAGAAAAAACTAAAAAAAGCGGATGTGCAGGGCGTGGATGTGGTGCATATAGCCGCCCGCAATATTCCTGAGACCGCGCAGCTGGTGATCGTCCATAAAGGGCTTTCCAAAGTTGTCGTTGCCAAAGCGCCCAATGCGGTTGTTTTGGCTTTCAACCAATTTCTGAATGATCCCATCTTCGATGAGGTAGTCGCGGCCTTTGTTCAAAAGGAAGTGATCACCGGCAACGTAGGCTAACCATGAGCATTCTCTCAAAGGAAAGTATCTGCCTGAATGCGGTTGCGGCAAGCAAACGCGACGCCATTCAGCAGTGCGGGAAATTGCTTGTGAATGTGGGCTGCGTGGTGCCTCAATACGTGGAAGGTATGCTGGCCCGTGAAGAAATCATGTCCACTTACCTGGGAAACGGTGTGGCCATTCCGCACGGCCAATTTGACAACCGCGGAGATATTCTGCGTACCGGCATTTCCGTGCTGCAAATCCCGGACGGGATTGAGTGGGAGCCGGGAGAGAAGGCTTATTTAATCATCGGCATCGCCGCCCTGCGCGACGAGCACGTGGCCGTATTGGGCAACCTGGCGGAAGTCATCGACGATGAGGAAGTCGCGGAGCGCATGAAGACCACGCAGGACGTGAACATAATTTTGGATTATCTCAATAAAGAAAACTAAAGAACGGCCGCGGCGAGATCGATGGATGGCCTGCGGCTATGACAGGATGTTGCATGAAAGCGTTGGATATCAATTTAAATAATCAAAGCGGTTTGCACGCGCGCCCCGCTAAAAACTTCGTGAACATGGCCAAACAATTCAGCGCGGATGTCCGGGTTTTTTATCTGGACAAACAAGCCAACGGCAAGAGCATGATCTCGCTTTTGACCCTGGGCGCTGAAAGCGGCGCGCACATCCGCATTGAGGTGCAGGGGGAGGACGAGGAAGCCGCTTTCACAACATTGAAAGACTGCCTTGAGCAGGGTTTATTGGAAGATTGAATTCGCAATGAACGCTGCGCATAGCAAACGCGATGGGAAAGTAAAAAAAACATGAACAATTCGAAATTTCAAGCATATCAGAACGACCTGAACGTGCCGAAGACCACTTTGGCCTGGAACCTGTACGGTGCGGGCACGCAGAACATCGGCAAAGACGGTAAGCCGGAGCGTTTCCCACTGCCGCAGCCTGGCGACGACCAGCTGCTGGTGCGTGTGGATGCGGTGGGGTTGTGCTATTCGGACGTGAAACTGATTCGCCTGGGCGGCGATCACCCCAAGCTGTACGGGCGCGACCTGGCCAAAGAGCCCACGCGCGTCGGCCACGAAGTGGCTTTGACCGTCATTCAAGTGGGTAAAGATTTGGCGGGCAAGTACCGGCCTGGTCAACGGTTGGCCGTGCAGCCGGATATCTACCACAACCAGCGCAGCACGGCCTACGGTTACACCATTTCCGGCGGACTAATCCAATTTCACCTGATCGGGCCGGAAGTGCTGGATGCCGACGACGGCGCTTACGTGATTCCGCTGGATAAAAGGGTGGGCTACGCGGAAGCAGCCCTGACCGAGCCGTGGGCCTGTGTGGATGCGGCCTACACTCAACGGCGGCGGCTGGTACCCAAGGAGGGGGGTGTCATGTGGATTGTGGGGAACGCCCGGGATCAAAGGGAATATACTTTTGAGGCCGGGCTGGACGCGCCCGCGCTGATCTACCTGACAGAAGTACCTGCCAGTATGGAGAAAATTGTGCGCGAAAATTCTGCTCAAGGCGCCCGCATTGTAAAAACGGACGCTATGACTACGTCAGATTTCGCGGACTTCTCAACCAAAGAGACCGGCGGCAAAGGTTTTGACGACATCATTTTGTTGGCGCCTCAGTCCGGTGAGCTGGTAGGCGAGGTAGCCAAGCTGATCGCCTTCCGCGGTATGCTCAATATCGTTGCGAATCAGCCCTTGGAGGGTGACACGCCCATCGACGCCGGGCGCATCCATTACCACTACACGGCTTACGTCGGCAACAACACAACGAGCATTTCGGCTTCCTATGGCGAAGCGCGTAACCGCTGCGAGCTTCGTACGGGCGGCTGCGCCCTTTTTGTGGGCGCGGGCGGGCCGATGGGGCAGATGCATGTTCAGCGGGCCATCGAAAAGAAGGACGGCCCGGCGGTTATCATCGCCTCGGAATTAAAGAAGGAACGGGCGGATGTCCTGGAGCGGGCCATGGAGCCGTTGGCAAAAGCCAAGGGTAAAACCTTCAAGCTGTTCAATCCGTCCGAGACCGACCAGCCGCTGGGGGATTTTATCAAAGATGCAACCGGCGAGGGCTTGGTGGATGACGCTATCATCTGCGTGCCGGTGGCCCAATTGATGGCGGAATCCGCGCGCTTGTTGAAAGACGACGGCATGCTGGTGTGTTTCGCGGGCGTGCCCAACGGCACGTATATCAATGTGGATCTCAGCCCTATTTATCTGGGCAACCAGCAGTTGACCGGCACATCCGGCTCCAGTTTGATGGACCAGGAGGTCATCCTGCGCAAGACGCTGGAGGGCGACCTGAACCCCAACCGCTCGGTGGCTGCCATTGGCGGTATGCGTGTGGCGCAGGCCGGCCTGGAGGCGCTCATCAACGGCACTTACGCAGGCAAGATCATTATCTTCCCGCAGCTCAACGACCTGCCTTTGCTGGGATTGGAAGAACTGGATGCACGTTATCCCAGGGTGGCCGAAAAGTTGGGCGAGAATCATTTGTGGACTATTGCGGCCGAGCAGGCTTTGATCGAAGAACTGTGGCCGGGGAGCGCGGCTTGAAAAAGAGGGCGCAACCCGCTAAAACCAACCGGTTTGTCCAATACACGTTATTGGGCGCCCTGTTGGGGCTGTACAACGGTGTGTTCTATCGCGCGACCGGCGCAACCGACTTGGAGATTGCGGCTGAGCTGGCCGTCCTGGCGGCGTTGGTAACGGTGGCCCTGCGTTCATGGAAGAAGGGCTTTCCTTTTCTGAAAATACTGAAGGATTTCGTAGTGACAACCGCATCCTTTTTGATCTTTATGCTCTCATTAGCGCTGCGCCAATTGGCCCTGAACGCCGGCGGGCGCGCGTTGATGATCGCGGAATGCACCCTGGCAGGCGCCCTTCTGGGTCTGTTGTTGGCCTGGCAGTGGCAGGAAGATAAGGAAAGCAAAGCATGATCTACACGGTAACCTTGAACCCGGCCCTGGATAAGGAATACCACGTGGCCGAACTGCTGCCGAATGCTGTGCTGCGGGCTGCTTCCGTGAAGGTCGACTTTGGCGGGAAAGGTTTCAATATCGCGCGCATGATTACCGCACTGGGCAGCGAGTGTGTCGCGCTGGGTTTCGTCGGCGGGCACACGGGTGAGGTATTGCGCGCCGGGCTGGAGGGCATCGGCATCCCCACCAATTTTGTGCAGGTGGGTGAGGAAACCCGCACCAACATCAGCATTGTCAATGACAAAGACAGCACCTATTACAAGGTCAATGAAGCCGGTCCGCAGGTTTCCGAGCGTGAAGTGGAAGAACTCCTGCGTAAAGTTGAGAGTTTGGTGCAGCCGGATGACTGGTGGGTGCTGGCGGGCAGCCTGCCGCGCGGCGTTCCGGCCGATATTTATGCCAAGCTGATCACATTGATCCGCCAGGGCGGCGCCTGGGCTGTGCTGGATTCAAGCGGCGAAGCGTTCCGCCTGGGCTGCGCGGCCGGGCCGTTCCTGGTCAAGCCAAACATCGAGGAAATCGCGCAAATCACTGGCCTGGACGTGGGGAATGCGGGTGGTATCAGCAGGGCAATGACCATCGTTCATAAATTGGGCGTGGAAAAAATTATCCTTTCGGCCGGCAGCGGCCAAAGCATCTGCAGCGACGGCCTGCACATGTGGGCTGGGCAGCCGCCTAAAATTGAGGAAAAGAATCCCACCGGCGCCGGAGACGCCATGCTGGGCGCCGTGGTGGACCAGCTCAGCCGGGGCACGCCCCTGCCGGAAGCCTATCGTTGGGGGCTGGCGGCCGGTTCCGCAGCAGCCGCTTTGCCGGGCACGGGCATGCCAACCCGCGCGCAGGTGCAAGCAATAATTGAACAGGTTGTAATCAGCGAGGAGTAATATGCCCTACGAACAGAAATCATCCATGACATTTTCTTATCCTGTAGATAAAGTCTTTGCGGCTGCTATCAACAGCGTCCAACATATGGGCGGAAAAGTGGTCAAAAAAGACGAGAAGAACGCTAAATTGATTGCCCAAATGGATAAAAAACTTTTTGGCAATTACCTGGGGGATCGCAGCCAACTGGAGATCCAATTTTCGCCCGCGCAGGATGACGGCACACAAATAGACATCTTTGCTTTTCCGCTAAACGCGGTCGGACAGAAATTAATGTTCGGCGCGCGCCCGGGCGTGTTGGACACCATTTTGCGGGTCTTGACCCGGGAGCTGGAAGATCGCCTGTCCGGAAAGCCGCCTGCGGAGAGCCTGTAAAAAAGGTTTAGTGGGGACGAATCCCTGTTTTTGGCCCGTTTTTGTGGCTTCAATGAGAGATTTTTGTCGATGTTGAGGGTTTTTTGGGAAATATCGACGAAAAAGGGGGGAAAATGGGGGAAAGTCTGGAAAGCAAAAATCCACTTTATATAAGTGGATTTTTGCTTTTGAACTGAGAAGCCGGATTACCTGATTTGCAGTTTATCGGCGACCTCGGCCGCCCAGGCTGCGATGGCATCCCAATTGCGCAGGTCGGCCGCCGGCAGATCCTTGAGGAAGTACTTAATCGGAAATGACAGGTTGGCGGGGTCGAATTTACCGCCCATGACCTCGGATTCAATCGGTTTAAACCAGGGGAACTTGGCCAGTTCTTTCCTGAATTGGTCGCGGGTTTCCAGCCATTCTTTCTCATCCCCGTTGAAGGACGGTCCAACCGCGAAGACCGCGGCCGGCATGCTCTTCAACACTTTTTCATGGCGGTTTAGGAAGCGGATGGCGTGTTTGTGCCAGCGGTAGAGATAAAGGGGCGCACCCAAAACCACCGCGCTGTATTCTTCCAAGGAGCGCACCTGGCTGGCTTGTTGCAGATCCACATCCAGCCCTTTTTCTCGCATAGTCTTCGCAATGGCTTCGGCTACTTCCTGCGTTGACCCATACTTGCTCGCGTAAGCTAACAAGACCTTGTTTGTCATTTATATAACCCTTTCTTACGAACTATAGAGAATAAGCAACTATATCGGTTAATTAATTATAGCCTTTTGTATCATCCAGTTGGAGAAAGAACGGCGGCTGCGGGATCATCCCGCAGCCGCTGATTAACGTATTAGCGAGTTGAGGATGGGACGTCCGAAACAAAAAACTGTCCGCTTAGATGTTGGAAGACAGAGAATTATGCAATAGTCATTAATTAAAATAGCAGAATAGTTCAAAAAGAAAAATTATAGACAATGATAGAAAAACGGAGTTCGAGACAAAAGATACTGTCATTGCGAGCGGAGCGAAGCAATCTCAGCTGTGGGTCTATCTTAAAGCGAAGAAGTGAAAAGCTGGGAGAGATTGGCAAAATATAAGCAGGGAACTGAGATCGCCTTCCCCGAGGGGAATGCTTCGCGAACGTCACTTGCCACAGAAAAGCGAGTGGCAAGCTCCTCACGATGACATAAGAGGAGGAAGTGGTGTAGGGGAAAATGCTATGATGAAGGCGAAATGGGTTGAACGAAAATGATAGCCATCGTCTTTATACGCTGGCCAGTAACAGAGGTCTATAGCCTTAGAACAAACCACACGTTGTTTGACGGGTGGTTTTGATTTTTCAATATTTTATTTTTTACAGGAAATGGACGGTCTTATTCTTTGTAAACTGTGGCTGTTTCTTCTCCGCGCAGCACACGCCCCACACCCTCGGCCAGGGCTTGCATCTCGTTCTCACCAGGAATGATCGTCACCGGGGCGATGAAGCTAACCCGTTGGCGGATCTGATCCGTGAAATCCGCGGAATGGGCGATACCGCCGGTCAGGATGATGGCGTCCACCTGCCCGTTGACGTCCACGGCCAGCCGTGCGATGCTCTGCGCCACACTGAGCGCCATGGCTTCCAGCACCAGCGCGGCCTGCGCGTCACCCATGTTAGCCAGCTCCTGCACCGCGCGTACATCGGCCGTGCCGAAATGCGACATCAAGCCGCCCTTGCGCTGCAATTGCTTCATGATTTCAGGGTAGGCTGCGCCGCTCTCAAATACCTGCTTGAGCAGTTTGTAATTGGGCAGGGCGCCGGCGCGTTCGGGGGAGAAAGGCCCCTCGTCGTCCGAGACCATATCAATAATGCGTCCATGGGCGTGCAGGCTGAGTGTGATGCCGCCGCCCAGGTGGGTGACAATCAGGTTGGCCTTGTGATAATCGATGCGCTTATCCGCGCAGTAACGCAGGGCGGCCGCGCGCATGTTCAGGTTATGGCCCTGCCCGTGGCGGCGGATGTCTCTCAGGCCGGTGATGCGCACCAGTTCAATCATCTCGTCCACCGTGACGGGGTCGTAAACGTAAGCCTTGATGCCCAGCGGCTGGGCAATGGCGTAGGCGATACCGGCTGCCAGGTTGGAAGCGTGCTGGTTGACCGGGCGCTTCTCCAGCACTTCCAGCATATGCAGGGTTACTTCGTAAGCGCCGGCTGCTAGAGGCGGCAGCAGTCCGCCGCGCGCGGCAATGGCCGCCAGCTCGTCCAGCGCCAGTCCTTTACGCTGCAGCGTCTCGCTTACCAGGGCCAGACGCATTGGCAGCTGTTCGGAGATGGCTTTAAAAGAGGATAATTCAGCCGCCGAATGTTCGATGTTTTCCTGCCATAAAGGCTGACTGCCGGTATACAGCGCAATCTTGGTCGAGGTGGAACCGGGATTGATCACCAGGATTTTATCTTGAGCCATTTCAGTCCACCTGGTTATGTTCAGCCGCGACGGCGGCCAGCGCGATGGAGAGGAATTTCTCTTCGCTGCCGGAGCCGCGCGAGACGATGATCACAGGCACTTTAGCACCCACGATAATGCCGGCCATGACCGATTTAGCCGTCACGCTCCAGGATTTTCCCAGGATGTTGCCGGCCGCCAGGTTGGGCACCAACAGCACGTCAAAGTCGCCGCTGTGCGGGCAGTCGCTGCCCTTATAGCGCGCGATCTCCGCATCCATGGCAATGTCATAGGACAGCGGCCCTTCCACGATGCAATCAGGGATCTCGCCGTTCAGGTTCATCTGCTTGAGCTGGTCGGCTTCCACAGTTTCAATCATCTTTGGGTTGACCTTTTCAACACCGGCCAGCACGGCCACTTTGGGACAAGCGTAGCCCATGGCGCGCAGAGTCGTGACGGCGTTGATGATGATGTTCTTTTTGTCTTCCAGGCTGGGGTAAACCACCATGCCGCCGTCTGTATTGACGATCAGCTTGGGGTAATTGGGCAGTTTGTTGAAAGCCATGTGCGACATGACGCGCCCGGTGTGCAAGTTGTTCGCTTTGTCCACCACCGGTTTGAGCAGGTCGCGCGTTTCCATGATGCCTTTCATCAGGACGTTGGCCCGCTTGGCTATGACCAGATCGACGGCTTGCTGCCCGGCGCTTTCGGCCGAGTCGGCCGCCACGATCTCGAAATCGGCCGGGTCGCCGCCCTGGCCGCGGATCAGCTCGCGGATTTCCGGCGCGCCGCCCACCAACACAGCGTCCGCAATGCCTTCATAGTGAGCTTTCAACACCGCTTCAATGACGTGCGCATCCTGCGCCCCGGCTACCGCCAGCACGCTGCGCGTCTGCGCGGCATGCGCTTTCTCTACGATCTCGGAGAAATCACGATACACCTGCCTAAGCCTCCAGCATGGCGGAACCGGCGTCGAAAGCGGCCAGGTTCATTTCCCTGGATTTTTCCGGTACGTTTTCAGCCACGACCTTTTTCCAATCGATCTTGTCGTACAGCCCCAGCAGCTTGACCATGGCGCCCAATAGCACAATGTTCTGAGCGCGCATGTTTCCCAATGACTGCGCGGTTTCCGCGGCCCGGATTAGCTTAACCGAGGGAACTTCAGCCTTCAACCTGTCATAAGCTTCGTGCGGGTAAACCGCGTCGCCGGTCAGCACCGGCATGGGGTAGATCTCGCGGTCGTCCATGATGAGCGAGCCGCCCGCTTTCAGGTAGGGCAGCGCACGCAGGGCTTCCACTTTCTCGAAGGATACGATCAGGTCGGCTTCGCCGATACCCAGGTTGGGGGAATAGACTTTTTCGCCGTATTTAATCTGGGTGGTCACGCTGCCGCCGCGCTGGCTCATGCCGTGGATCTCGCTCATTTTGACGTCGTAGCCCATCTCGGCTAAACCGGCCGTGATGATCTTGGAGATCAGGATGGTGCCCTGTCCGCCGACACCCACCAGAAGGATACTCTTGGTTGTCATTATTCACCTACCTTGGAAATTGCGTCGAAATTGCACATCTGCATGCACAGCCCGCAGCCGTTGCAGGCATCCTGGGCGATAACAGCTTTGCCGTCCGCAAAGGAGATGGCCGGGCAGGCGATCTGCAGGCATTTCTTACAGCCGCGGCATTTCTCCTTGTCCACTTCACAGTACTTGCCGGCGTTGGCGCGCGCGACTTCTTTGAGCAGCGCGCAGGGGCGGTTGGTGACGATCACGAAAGGCCCTTCGATTTCTGCGGCTTCGTCCAGCGCGGCGTTGACGGCCTGGTAATCCAGCGGGTCGACCACGCGAATGCGATCATCGCCGATGTCGGTGGCTTTGATCAGTTTGACCAGGTCGATCATATGATTGGGTTCGCCCATCAGGTTGATCTCGGTGCCGGGGTTCTGCTGGTGGCCGGTCATAGCCGTGATGTGGTTGTTGAGCACGCAGGCTACCACATTGGCATTGGAGCTGACCACATCGATTAGCGAGTTTAGGCCGGAATGGAAGAAGGTGGAGTCGCCCACCATGCCCAGTACTTTGCGCGAATCGCCCTGCAGCGCCAGCGCCTTGGACAGGCCGATGGTGGAGGACAATCCGGCGCCCATGCACAGCGAGTAATCCGAGGCGCTCAGGGGCGGGTTGGCGCCCAGTCCGTAGCAGCCAATATCGCCGACGGGCACGAAGCGCTTCAGTTTGCGGCTGAGCGCGTAGAAAAAGCCGCGGTGGCCGCAGCCGGCGCACATCACCGGCGGGCGGGCAGGCGCTTCCAATTCCACCTGGTAAGCCGCTTCCGCGGGGATTCCTAACAATGCTTCGCGCACAATTTGGGTGTTGAGTTCGCCGCAGATCGGAATACGTTCCTTGCCGATCACGTTGGTGAAACCCAGCGCCCGGATGGCGTTCTCCAAATACGGGTCATTCTCTTCGATCACGTACAGGGTCTTGAACTTCTGCGCGAATTCCGTGATAAGCCTGCGCGGCAGCGGATAGGTCAGACCAAGTTTGAGGTACGAAACGTCCTCACCGAAAATCTCGCGGGCGTACTGGTAGGAGATACCGCTGGTGATGACACCTGCGCCGGCGCCCGGGTTATATTCCGCGTAATTTATCGGGCAGTCGTTGGCGTATGCTTCCATTTCGGCTAGCAATTCCTCGCGGGCCACGTGACGGATGCGCGCAGTGGAGGGCAGTAAGGCGAATTTCTTGATGTCGCGGTAGTATTTTTTGACCGGCACATCCTCGCGTTCCTGCAATTCCACCAAACTTTTGGAATGGCAGATGCGCGTGGTCATGCGCAGCAGCATGGGTACATCGAAGCGTTCGCTCAATTCGAAACCCAGCTTGGTGAAGTCCTTGCACTCCTGTGAATCGGAAGGTTCCAGCAGGCCGATCTTGGCGTGCGGGGCGAACAGGCGGTTGTCCTGCTCGTTCTGCGAGCTGTGGCAGCCCGGGTCGTCGGCGCTGACCACTACCAGCCCACCGTTGACGCCGGCATAGGCCATGCTGAAGATGGGGTCGGCAGCAACGTTCATGCCCACGTGCTTCATGGCGGCTAACGCGCGCGCGCCGCCGATGGCCGCGCCGGAAGCGATCTCAGTCGCCACCTTTTCATTGCAGGCCCACTGGCAATAGATGTCGTCTTTGTATAAGGCAACATTCTCGAGGATTTCCGTACTGGGGGTGCCCGGGTAGGCTGCCGCTACCGCGCAGCCGGCTTCGTATGCGCCCCTGGCCACCGCCTCGTTCCCACTGAGTATTTGTTTTTCCATATAATCCGACTTCTCCTTTTTCCAAAATGTTTTTATAAACGTCCTGAAAGGGCGTTTTATTTCACTGGATAGTCCTCTTCAGGTTATAAGCTGAGATCATCGCGGAAGCGTTCCAGGTGGTGGTGCATGAGTTCCTGCGCTTTTTTGCTGTCCTGTTGGACAACCGCCCGATAAATCTCCATGTGCATTTCCAGAATATCCCTGCACATCTTGCGGCTTTCTTCCTTGGGGTATTCGTGCAATCGAGTGCGCAGCAGGTCCAGTATGATGCGGCTGAGCACGCGGTTGACGATGCTGAGCACACCGTTATGGGCAGAGGCGGTCAGCAGTTCGTGGAATTTAATATCGGTGGTGATGAAGGCGTCCAGGTCATCCGTAACTGCCCGGGCGGATTCCAGGCAGGCTGCCATGGCCGCCAGGTCGGCTTCCGTGCGCCGTTCGGCTGCCCAGCCCACGAAGGCAACTTCGTTTAATTCACGGTATTCCAGCAATTCCAGGTGGCTGATTTGTTTCAGCGAGATCATATTCTCCAGCGGTTCTTCCACGCTGGCGCTGGTGATCTCGCGCACCACCGCGCCGCCGCTGCCGGGGATGGTGTGGATAAAACCCGACCCTTCCAACATGCGCAGCGCTTCGCGGATGGGCGGGCGGCTGCGCTGCATCATTTCCATCATGCTGCGCTCGGAGGGCAGGCGGTCGCCGGGTTTGAGGTCACCGCTGATGATCATGTCCTTGATCTGGTCGTAAATGGCTTCGGATGCCCGCCGGGTTTCCACGGGGGCTAACTGCACTTCACTTTCCAAATTCTTTTGCGTCATGATTTCCTTTTCTGCAAAAAAGATTGCAGCTTATTTTTTGATCAGGTATCCGGCGGTTCCACCCAGCAGGCACAACACCAGCAGGACGTAAAATGCGCTCAGGTAGGATCCGCTGGCCACTTGCATGGTTCCGGCTAACGCCGGTCCCAGCAGCGACGCGGGAATAATGTTGAGATTGACAATGCTGAAATTCACGGGGAAATTCTTGGGCCCGTACATGCGGTTGACGAACGATGCGCTGGTAGGGGGCACCCCGCCGTAAGCCAACCCGATCAGGATGAATCCGGCGATCAATAGCGGAATGCTGGTGAGGGAAATGGCCGCGATCAATATACTCACGGCGATTACTGCGATGAACGCGTCGATCAGGATGGTTTTGCGTTTGCCAATCAGGTCGAAGGCGCTTCCGAACAGGATGCGGCTGGCGCCGTTGGTCACGGAGACCAGGCCGGCGACGGTGGTGGCCAGGGCGATGGGCATGCCGATCTCCTGCGCGATGGGCACCGCGTTGCCGATCACTGCCAGGCCGGAAGCGCCCATGAACATGGTGAAGGAGGAATACAGCCAAAAGGAAGGCTGCCGGATCATTTCTCTGGCTTCCAGGTCGACAACCGCTTGGTCAGCGGCCGCGGATCGATTCGCGGATGCGGAAAACTCGAATTTTAGCGGGTTTTCTTCGATAATGTGCGTGCTGATGGACAACAGGAATGCGGAGATGATACCGAAGATAATAAAAGTTCCCTGCCAGCTCACAATACCCATTAAATAAGTGGCCAGGTTCCCCAATAACAAGCCGCCGAAACCAAATCCCATTAATAGCGATCCGGAATAGAAACCGGGTTTATCCGGATACCATCTTGCGAACAGCCCCAGGGTGGCGTTGTAACCCAGGCCGACCCCGAAACCGCACAGAACGCCGTAGGTGAGATAGATTCCCGTGAGGGTATGAATGCGCGTGGCGCCAATAAAACCGCTGAGAATGAAAAGCGCGGACAGGTATAGCGTCTTTCGAAAACTGGCTTTCTTGATCAGGAAGCCCGCGGCGATACCCCCGATGCAGAATGAAGACATGGAAATGGTAAAGATGAGCGAGGTCTGCGACCGCACCCAGCCGAAAGTGGTCTCCAGGGGGGTGATGAAAACGGACCAGGCGTAGATCAAGCCCAGGAACAGCATCATGAAGAAGCCGTAGATCAGATACGGCCATCTCTTTACGCGGACAGCAGGGAGTGTAGATTCCATTCGATAACCTCGTATACTGTTAATACCAGTTGATTTTACTGATTGTGAGGGTGTCTGTCAATTGTTTGGAGGAATTTGTATCAAATGTCATCCTGAACGAGTGAAGGATCTCGGCCTGCGTATAAAACGGCGGCTTTACCTGAAAATTCCGGGTACAGGTGGAAAGCCGCCCTACATTTAATTTGAATGTCGAGAAAGCGTACTCCTTCCCCCAAAGGGGGGAAGGTCAGGGATGAGGGGGCTAGTGAGTCGAGAGATTCTTCCCCAAGGGAGTGTTGTACGAGCTTAGCGCGTGGAAGGACGCGTACTTATCAGAATGGTGGGAATAAGAAGCCCATGGCGAGTTCCCCTCACCCCCGGCCCTCTCCCTTGGGAGAGGGAGATTGTTTGTTGCCCACATATTCGCTTGCCCTTTCTGAACAATGTACAGGATGAACTTACGATTCCTTCTCACTAAGGGGAGAAGGTCAAGGATGAGGGGTTCTTCTTTACAGGTTGGAATGTGTGATCGCAGAAAATACGCTTATGAGCAAGGGCATTGGCTTTCCAACATAAATGGCAAGCCAGCCGAGATTCCTCACTACGCTATCGCTTCATTCGGAATGACATACTTAGAATAAAAAGGTCGACTATGCCCAAAAAATTGGGCACAGGTAGAAACCCGACCTACATTATACGGATTCTATTAAGCCTGATAAGCGTTCGAGGTTACATCCCCGCCCTGGCCGGTCCAGTCGGTGTGGAAGAACTCCCCGCGCGGCTGGTCGATGCGCTCATAGGTGTGCGCGCCAAAGTAATCGCGCTGGGCTTGCAATAAATTGGCCGGCAGACAGGCACGCCGGTAGCCGTCGTAGAAGGCCAGCGCACTGGCCATGGCCGGGGTGGGGATACCATGCTGGGCGGCCGCCGCCACTACCCGCCGCCAGGCTGGCTGGGCTTCTGTGATCTCGGTTTTGAAATAAGGGTCCAACAGCAGGCTGGCCAGCTCAGGCTGTTTGTCGTAGGCTTCCTTGATCTTACCCAGGAAAGCTGAGCGGATGATGCAGCCGCCGCGCCACATGAGCGCCACGCCGCCGTAGTTGAGTTTCCAGCCATATTCCTCGGCCGCGGCGCGCATCAGCATATAGCCTTGCGTGTAGGAAATGATCTTGGCCGCGTACAGCGCGTCGTGTAGGTCGGCCAGGAAAGCGGCCTTGTCGCCTGTAACGGCAGCCTGCGGTCCGCTGAGCACCTGGGACGCGCGCACACGTTCGTCTTTCAATGCCGACAGCCCGCGGCTGAGCACCGCTTCCACGATCAGCGACAGGGGAATGCCCATCTCGAGCGCGGAAATGCCGGTCCATTTACCGGTGCCTTTTTGCCCGGCGCTATCCAGTATCTTGTCCACCAGCGGCTGGCCGTCGCTGTCCTTGTAGGCCAGGATGTTGGCGGTGATCTCGATCAGGTAGGAATCCAGTTTGCCTTTGTTCCATTGGGCAAAGACCGCGGCCATCTCGTCCGCCCCCATGCCCAGGCCTTCCTTCATGATGTGATACGCCTCGCCGATCAACTGCATGTCGCCGTATTCAATGCCGTTGTGCACCATCTTGACGTAGTGCCCGGCGCCGTTCTCGCCCACCCAGTCGCAGCAGGGCTGGGGCGGTTCGCCGGCGCGCGCGGCGATGCTCTGGAAGATGGGCTTGACCAATGGCCAGGCTTTGGGCGAACCGCCCGGCATGACCGAGGGGCCGAAGCGCGCGCCTTCTTCGCCGCCGGAGATGCCCGTGCCAATGAACAGCAATCCCTTGGATTCCAGGTATGCTGTGCGGCGGATGCTGTCTTGGTAATTGGAGTTGCCGCCGTCGATGATCACGTCGCCGGGTTCCAGCAGGGGAATGAGCTGTTCGATGGTGTCGTCCACTGGCCGCCCGGCTTTGATCATCAGCATCACCAGCCGCGGGCGTTTCAATTGGCCCGCCAGTTCTTCCAGCGTTTTGGCGCCGCTGATCTTGCGCCCGGCGGCACTGCCTGCTAGAAATTCTTCTGTTTTGGCAAACGTGCGGTTGAATACCGCTACGTGATAGCCGTGGTCTTCCATATTCAAAACCAGGTTCTGGCCCATGACGGCCAGCCCGATCAAGCCGATATCTGCTTTTTCCATCCCGATACTCCTGATTCTTTCTTCTATTATAGATTTAACTCTGGGCGCGGGCTGCCAGCCATTCCTCCCGCAGCAGCGCGTACCACTGCTCGTCCACCCAGACGCCTTTCAACCAAAGACTTTGGCGGAAGCAGCCTTCACAACGGAAACCCAGGCGGGTCAACAGGTTGACTGAACCGATATTGGCCGGATCCACATTGGCAAAAACACGGTGCAGTTGCAGGTCGATAAACAGCGCCTCTAATAAACGCTTGACGGCTTCAGCGGCGTAACCCTGCCCTTGAAAGGTGGATGCCAGGGTGAAAGCAATTTCAGCCTGGCGGCTGTCCTCGGACAGGTAAAAGGCGCAATCGCCAATCAACGCCCCATCTTCCTTGCGTTCCAGCGCGATTTGGTACCAGTGGCCGGGCTGTTCGGGCTTTATTGGCAGCATTTCCCGGACGAATTCAACGGCTTGTTCGAATGGAAAGGGAGCGGCCCAGCCCTGGTAACGCGCCACCTGCGGGTCGGAGCGGTAGTCGCTGAAAACCCGGGCATCTGTCTCCCGGAAGGGGCGCAGGATTAAACGAGGTGTTTCAAGTGGTAAATCCATGACTAATGCTTCCTCTTTACATTTATTGTATGCCAGCCGGCAAGAGAACCGCATAAAATTGTTAATAAGAATCCGGCCGAATGGCCGGATTCTCTAGATGAAAAAAGTAAGATGACTTTGCATCTTTACTCTTTGATAACATTCTATACCAAATTTACGAATGAATTATCAGAAGAGTGTAAAAAGATTTAATATAAAAGATTTCGGTATGATAGGATATCTTGGTTACCTGAAATAAATTGTCGCGATTAAATAAACCGCTTCCTGAACTTGTCGAAGGAGCGGTTTATAGATTTTGCATGAAGAGTTTTCACTTCAACACCCTTGGCTTCACTAAGGGTATGCACTCAGTCTGTAGTCTTTTCTGGAATTCAGTTATTTTGAAACGGAATGCACGGATTATTTCTTCTTGTCGCGGTCGAAGTGCGGAATTTCTTCCGGCAGGTCCAGGCAGATTTCAACGAATCCGGAGAATTTGCCGTCCAAGTAGTAAGGGGTTTGATAGACCAGCTGCTTCTTACCGTTCTTGGTAATGGAGTAAACATTCCTGGATTCGGTTTCGTAAAGGCCGCGCACCTTGGTTTGGGTGGGTTCCGGATGGCAGGTAATGGCATCGCGGCCCATGATTTCATATCCACCGTCTTTTTCGAACATCTTGGCGGAAGCGTCGTTCATTTGCAGGATGGTGCCGTTCTCGTCTGTAACAGTAATGGCTCCGGGGAACACTTTATACCAGTTATTATTTTCCATTTGGATTCTCCGTTTAAAGATAATTGATAGAATGGCGCTTATTATAGCTGATGATTTTAACCATTCGATCCCGAGTGGAAAAACCCATGATTACGGGATTGTGGTGGTTTTCGAGCCGGTTTGGATATAATTTAAAAAAACGGACCAACAGAAAGGGGTGCAATATCAGAAGGATCAGCGACCCGAAAAGGAAGGAATTTTATCTTTCCCGATATGCGTTGTATGACCATATTCCCGAACGTATCATCGCGCGTATGGATTTGCAATGCTACGAAAAGGGTGAATTCCTCTTCCGCCAGGATGAGGAGATCCACGCTGTTTTCTTCCTGTTGGAAGGCAAACTGCAAGTCGATGGACTGCACCCTAGCGGTAAACAGGTAGTTTTCTCCATGGATGAGCCTTTTTCGATCGTCGGTGATCTGGAATTGTTCAATGCGCAGAGAGTTGCCGCGAACGTCCAGGCAATGCAGGACAGTTTAGTGTTTGCCATGCCGGTGGATGTCATCCGCGATTACTACATGAATGATCCCCACTTTTTACACTTCTTCATTCGGTACCTGACGCAAAGACTTTACCTGGACGTACCGCTGATCATGCAGGCTTCCCTACCGGCCGAAACCCGTCTGGCGCGTTACCTGCTGTTGGATTGCCATAATCAGGGAATGGTCATCCGGCTCGAAAATCGAGAATCCATCTCGGCACTACTGAACATTTCGGCGCGCCATATCAACCGCATTTTTTTGCGCTGGTCGCAGGCAGGCATCATCACAAAAAAGAACAAACAGGTCCAGATTCTGGATTTGCAGCGGCTGCAAATGTTGATTAAAAACGGGACCTAGGTCCTTTTTTGAATAAATCCCATCGCTTATTCTCCTGATAAATCTATTGCACGGGAGAATCCATGAAGCGCGTTTTGATCGACACCGCTACGGCAGCACCGGAGGTGGTGGCTTTAGTTATGGCTTTAAGCGAACCGGACATTCATGTGGAAGCCATCACTACAGTCATGGGCAAAGTGCCTGCCGGCATCGCCACGCGAAATACATTATTGAGCATCACTGCAGCAGGAACCTATCAACCGCCGGTTTTTGAAGGTATTGCCAAACCCATGTCCCATGAACAGCATGACGCATCCCTGATTTTCGGTGCGAATGGCTTGGGGAGCCTGTCGGTTGCGCAGCATCCCGCGCAAACTAAAGAGGTTTTGCACGCGGTGGATGCCATCATTAAAACGGTTTCCGAATGGGGGGAAGCGCTTGAGTTGCTATGCCTGGGACCGTTGACCAACGTAGCCCTGGCCATCACTAAAGCGCCGCAGGTCATGCGCCGGCTTAAGCGTATCACCCTCACGGGCGGGGCGGCTTTTGAAGGCGATGCTAACCCGATGGCTGAGTTCAATATCTGGCAGGATGCCGAGGCAGCCGATATCGTCTTCAATTTTGGCGTACCGCTGGTCATGGTTACCGCTGAAGCGTCCGATGCCTGTGCCGACCTCAGTAGGCAGGACCTGGATCGCCTGGCTTCAAGCCAGAATCGGCCTTCCGGTTTTGGACTGGATTGCTTTAAAACCCTCCTCCAACTTGGTGAGATAAACCCTGGCGCGCGTTCGCTGTTGTTTTCCAGCCCGCTCGCTTTTGCGGTGCTGGCCAGGCCGGAACTGATTCAAGACAGTTTCGCGAGTTATTCACGCGTAGAAACACAGGGCAGCGCGCAGGTATATGGAGCGACCGTAAATGATCGGCGTACAGACGAAACCCATCCCTTCCGGGCCAACGCCAGTGAAACCATCGGCGCTTTCAACTGTCAGGTGGTGCATCGCGTTGACAGCGCGGCTTTTGGGCAGTACTTGTCCGGGTTATTGGTGAAATGACATGGGAGAGAAATCAATGCGCAAAATTATCATCGATACGGATACGGGTTCAGATGACGCGGTAGCGTTGGTCATGGCGCTGCGCGACCCCAATGTACGCGTACTGGCGTTCACCACGGTCTCCGGAAATATCAACGTTGACCAGGCAACTTACAACGCGCTGCAGTCCATCGAATATGCCAATACTTACAAACCGCCGGTCTATAAGGGCATTGCCCGGCCGTTGTGCTTCGAGAGTGAAAATGCCAGCCAGGTGCACGGCATCGACGGTATGGGCGACGTCGGTTTCAGGGCGCCAAATCAAAAAGAAGAGAGCGAACACGCGGTGGACGCGCTCATCCGTATTATTGGGGCAGGCGACGGCGATATCGAGCTGATCACCATTGGTCCTTTGACCAACATTGCGGTAGCCATGCTGCAGGCGCCAGAAGTCATGCGCAAAATTCCGCACATAACCATCATGGGCGGTGCCAATTTCTTCAGCAATCCGCATACACCCTGCGCCGAATTTAACATCATGGCCGATCCGGATGCGGCCGCCATTGTGTGCGATTTTGGGGTGCCGTTCACTATGGTCACCTTGGAAGCTTGCCAGGTAAACGGCGCGCCGCTTACCGACGAAGAAATCGACCAAACGCGGGCGGCCGGCGAGACGGCGGCTTTTTGTATGGACTGCAATTGCACGACTTACGATTTGGCGGAAAAAGTATACGGTTATCGGGAATTGGAACTGCCGGATCCGGTTACTTACGCGGTCTTTTCCAACCCCGACCTGATCAAGACTTCATTTTCGGCCGAGACTCACGTGGAAAGAGGCGGAACTTACACACGCGGTACAACTGTCTTCCGCAAGAAGAAAACGATCTTTGAGGAAAGAGATTTGAAAATTAACTCGACTATTGTGACCGAAGTGCACGGCCAGGCATATAAAGCTTTTCAATACGATCTCATCAAGGATTGACCTCCTGATCAGGGTGAGTGAGGTGTAGATAATGGTGATGGATTACAGGTATTCAATACTGTTAGTTGTAATGCCTCACTCACCAATTAAAAATGCCCAAGTATGATGAGATTTCACTTGTTTTTCGATGACGAACTTTAGCGAAATGTGGTTTAATTAGTGTATAGTTTCACGCGCAATCGTTATTACAATTCAAGGCAATCGTATTGCCTGATTATTAATTTAAGGAGATCTTAATGGATGACGAAAAGCGCAAAAAACTAACCCTCGAAAGTCGTATGGTTTATTACCCGCCAGAGCCGGGTTCCATGTCGGTCAGCGACCCGATCTACATGGCCAGTAATTTCCAATATACCCAAGATATCTATCAACGCATTCTGGATGGCGCCCGCAAGGAAGTCAACATCTACTCTCGCTGCGGTAATCCCAGTGAATACAAATTCGAAGAACAGATGGTATTTATCGAGAATGGCGATAGCTGCCTGGCGACGGCTTCCGGCATGGCCGCCATTGCTATTACGCTGTTCGGCTTGCTGAAGAGCGGCGATCACATCGTCTCGGATTGGACCACTTACAGCACCACGCATGAGTTTCTAGATCATCGTTTCACCGACTTTGGCGTGGAAACCACGTTCGTAGATTCTTCCGACTCGAAGATGGTGGAATCCGCTTTCCGTCCCAATACCAAGGTGCTGTATTTCGAAACCATCGCCAACCCCACCATGAAAATCTCGGACATCGAGGCCATTGTGAAAATGGCGCATGACCGCGGTGTAATTGTGATCTGCGATAACACTTTCGCCAGCCCGTATGTCTTCCGCCCGTTGGATTGGGGCGTGGACATCTGCCTGGAAAGCGCCACCAAGTTCATTGGCGGCCACAATGACGCTTTAGGCGGCACAATTACGCTCAAAAACGGCCTGCTGCCGGCAGATACGCTCGAAAAGATCCGCTGGTCAACATTGACCAAGCTGGGCGGCTCGCTTTCTCCCTTTAATGCCTGGCTGTTGTTGCGCGGTATCCAAACCCTGCACGTGCGCGTGGAGAAACAATGTAAAAACGCCATGATCCTGGCTAATTACCTGGAAAAACACCCCAAGGTGCAGCGCGTCTGGTACCCCGGACTGCCCTCACATCCCCAGCACGAAATTGCTAAGAAGCTCCTGCCCAAGTTCGGCGCCATGCTGACTTTCGAGGTGGGCGATGAGCAAGCGGCCGTACGCGTACTGGATGCGCTCGAGTTGAGCACCTTTGGTGCCAGCCTGGGCGGCGTGCGCACTACCACCCAGGTACCGGCCACCATGGCTTTCCTGGATGTACCGCCGGACCAGAAGAAGTTGATGAACATCCGCGATGGTATGATCCGTATTTCGGCCGGTTTGGAAGACCCTGATGATTTGATTGCGGATTTTGAACAAGCCTTAAAATTGTTGTAAAATTAGCTCATACTTAATTGTCTGGACGAAAAAAGGACAAATGGCATTAAAAGCTCTAAAACATGACATTTGTCCTTTTATCTTAAAAATTGTTGCACGAGGGGAATGATTCTGTTATTATCGTAATAACGATTGCGCAAACGTATTTCTACGGAGGGCCCCATAAGTACCATTAAGGAAGTAGCTGAGAAGGCAGGCGTTTCTGTTTCTACTGTTAGTCACGTGGTTAACGGTACCCGCTACGTCAGCGATGATTTGAAAAGCAAAGTGCTGTCAGTGATGGAGTGTTTGGACTATCAACCAAACCGCATCGCGCGCAGCCTGCGTAAAAAACAAACCAACTCCCTGGGTCTTATTGTGGCGGATATCACCAACCCTTTTTATTCTGAAATTGCCTGGAGTATTGAATACCTGAGCTATATCCAGAATTACAGCGTTATGCTGTGTAACTCGGATGGTGATCCCGAAAAAGAACAGTTTTACTTGAATCAGTTATCCCAATGGCAGGTGGATGGCATCATTCTGGTTTCTTCGATGATATTCCCGACGAAGATGATCTCAGTAGGTGATGGCAGCCTGCCTATTATTTTAATTGACCATGATTGCCCCGGATACGATTTCGACTCGGTTTTGATCGATGATTTTTATGCCGGGAAATTGGCCACGGAGCACTTGCTCCGCTTGGGGCATAAACGTATTGCCTGCATCACCGGTTCCAAAGAAACCATTCCCAGCTATAAAAGAGTGTACGGATATAAAGCTTCCCTGGAAGCGCACGGCCTGCAATATGATCCGGCGCTGGTCCTGCGCGGTGATTTTAATATCATCAGCGGTGTGAACTGCACCAACCGCTTGCTGGAAATGGAAGACCGGCCTACCGCAATATTTGCTTGCAATGACCTGATGGCAATGGGTGTGATGCAATCTGCGTATACCCATGGGCTGAGCATCCCCAACGACCTGTCTGTTGTAGGCTTGGATGATATCTATTGGTCGAAGTATACGGTACCGCCATTGACGACCATCAAATTACCGGTTCACCAACTGGCCGAGGAAGCAGTGAAAAACTTGTTAAGCCGTATTGAAAGTCCTGATAAAGCCTGCCGAACAGTAACATTGGAAGTCCATTTGGAAAATCGCGCATCAACTGGTCCGCTAAAAAATTATTGACCTCACAGCGGATGGATTTTTTCTTTGCATAAGATTGTTCTTATGATTATTGGTGAAGGAGGTGGTTATAGCGTAAAGGTACTTTTTAGTGGTAAGTAAATAAAAATTAGTCAAAAAAATTTGAGGAGAAAAAATGAAAGCAAAAAAAATCACGATCTTTAGCCTTTTAGTTCTGGGCGCATTATTATTAGCCGCTTGCGGTTCCGCAGCTGCTGAAGAACCGGCCGCGGCAGCAGCCGACAGCACTGGTTTGCCCGTTCCCGCCGAAACCAAGGTTGTTCACGTCGTTAATGGTACCTTGGGCGACAAGTCCTTCACCGATTCCGCTCACCGCGGTCTGACCCAGGCAGCCGAAGAATTCGGTTTCGAATTGGTCACCAGCGAAGCTGGCAATGATCCCGCGAAATGGGAACCGGCCTTAATGGATGCCGTTCAGGATGCTGATGTGGATGTTATTGTTGTTTCATCCGCTGACCTGATGGAAGCATTTCTCCAAGCGGCAGTTGATTACCCCGAGAAAACCTTCATCATGTTCGACAACCCTGTCGACTTCACCGCTGGGGATTACGGCAATGTCTACGCTGTGCAATACAAACAGAACGAAGGCTCATTCCTGGCTGGCCTTTATGCCGGTCTGATGAGCAAAACCGGTATGGTTGGCGCAGTTGGTGGCATGGATATCCCCGTCATCAATGACTTCATGGTTGGTTACGTACAGGGCGCCGGCGAAGCTGGCATCCCCGCGGAAAATGTTTTGATTCAATATGCCAGCAGCTGGAGCGATCCCGCCAAAGGTAAAGAATTAGCCCTGACCATGTACCAGCAGGGTGCGGATGTTGTCTTCCAGGTTGCCGGCGGCACTGGCGAAGGCGTTTTCTACGCTGCGCAAGAATCCGGTAACTGGGCTATCGGCGTTGATTCCGACCAGTATGCAATTGAAAAAGAAACCAATCCCGAATTGGCCGACACGATCTTGACCTCCATGCTGAAGAACGTGGACAAATCCCTGTATCGCGCCATGAAGATGTACTTTGAAGGCACGCTGGCCGTAGGCACCAACGAAGTTTTGGGTATTGCCGAAGATGGCGTTGGTCTGGCTTACAACGATTACTACGAATCCATGACCCCGCAGGACGTCAAGGACACCATCGCCGCAACGCAAGAAAAAGTAACAAATGGCGACATCGTAATCGAGACCGTTTTCTAAAAAATAATGTTTAAATAGGGCAGGGATTTTATTCCCTGCCCTTTCCCTATTCTGGTATTGGAGAATTTTTATGCAGCCAATAATTGAAATGAAAGAAATCGTAAAAGTTTACGATAACGGTGTGGTTGCCAATAATGGTGTGAATTTTACGGTCAATAAAGGCGAAATTCACGCGCTGGTTGGTGAAAATGGCGCCGGTAAATCCACTTTGATGAAAATCCTCTACGGCATTGAACAGCCTACAGAGGGCGAGATCATTGTGGATGGAAAAAGTGTTACATTTAAATCCTCCCTGGATGCGATTGACCACAAAATTGGAATGGTTCACCAGAACTTCATGTTAGTACCATCGTTCACAGTTGCTTCCAATGTTGTTTTAGGTGGCGAACCTCTGAAAAAAGGACTCATTGACCGTGAAAGAGTTCTCGAAGTAACAAAGGAATTATCTGACCAATTCGGTCTTTTTGTACAACCTGACGCGATCGTAGACAGCATTAATGTTGGCCAGCGCCAGCGTGTTGAAATTCTGAAAACGCTTTACCGTAAGGCAGAAATTCTCATCCTGGACGAACCTACTGCCGTGCTGACCCCGCAGGAGACCCAGGATTTGTTCAAAGCAATCCGTACATTGGTACAACAAGGTAAGACGGTAATTTTTATTACCCACAAACTGCGTGAAGTTAAAGAAATTTCAGACCGTGTTACGGTTATGCGCCATGGGAAGATGATTGGCACTGTTGATACAAAAGATGTCACCCGCGAGCAAATGGCAAACATGATGGTTGGCCGCGAGGTATTCCTGAATATTACCAAACCCGAAATGCACCGCGCCGAGAAACGCATGGAAATCAAGGATATTTCCTTCCTTTCTGAAACCGGCCGGCCTGTGCTTCGTGAAGTGAGTTTCAACCTGTATGCCGGGGAGATCCTTGGCATTGCCGGCGTGGAAGGCAACGGCCAAACCGAATTGGTTGAGGTGTTGACCGGTTTGAAAAAATCTGCCGGCGGCAGAGTCATTGTAAAAGATGAAGATATCCTCGACCATTCCCCCCGAGATATTCGCCTCAAAGGCATTGCGCACATTCCTGAAGATCGCTTGACCAATGGAGTGGCTATCCGGGCATCCATTGAAGAGAACCTGATTGTTGACCGGTATTTCCGGGCCCCTTATAAAAAAGGTGTCATGCTGGATTACAAATTGGTTGATACAAAAAGCAAAGAGCTGATCAAACAATTTAGCATTTTGACTCCCAACGGGAAATTGCCGGTTGGTTCACTTTCCGGCGGCAATATGCAGAAAGTGATCGTTGCACGTGAGTTTTCCTCCGATCCCTACGTTTTGATTGCTTCCCAACCCACCCGCGGTATTGATGTGGGTGCTACTGAATTCATTCGTGAAGAGTTGGTTAGAATTCGTACAAAAGGCTGTGCGATCTTGTTGGTATCTGCTGATTTAGGTGAAGTGATGAGCCTTTCAGATCGCATTGTTACCCTTTACGAAGGCAAGATCACCGGTGTGTTCCCGAAGGCGGCTGAAGTCAGTGAGGAAGAATTGGGCTTGTATATGTTAGGTATCAAGCACCAAACCCCCGAAGAGATGGAGAAGTTCCTATGAAATCTTTCCTTAAATCAAAAGGCTTTCGAGAATTTTTGCGCATTGCTCTGGCCCTCTTTATCGGCTTGGGCTTGGGTTTTATTATTACCCTGTTTGTGTCTGAAGATCCGATCAATGCCTATAAATCTTTCCTGCTGGGGCCGCTCTCACGCCTGAACCGCATCGGTGACTGGCTGGAGGAATCTCTGACGCTGATCCTGCTGGGTTTGACCATCTGTATCGTTTTCAACGCCAGCCAATGGTATATCGGTGTGGAAGGCCAGATGATCCTGGGCGCCATGGCAGCCGGTATTGTATCGTTATACGTCCCCCTGCCGCCGGCTCCCCGCATCCTGTTGGCTTTTTTGGCCGCCATGATCGTAGGTGCCTTGTGGGGTCTGATCCCGGCTTTATTGAAAGCGTATTACAACGCCAACGAATTGGTAACGTCCCTGATGTTAAATACGATCGCGTTGAAATTGTTTGAGTACGTCCTCAAGAATTTCATCATGAATGAAAAATCGCGCTCGGTCAGCTCGGAAAGTATAGGAAAGGAATTCCGTTTGGGAACTTTTATCCCCGACTTGCCTTTCCTGCATAATATTCGTGAGTTGTGGATAAAACAGACCAGCGTGACCGTAATGGTTTACGTGGTCATCGCGGCCGTGATTGTGGTTTACTACCTGCTGTACAAGACACCTTTTGGTTATGAACTGCGCATGGTCGGTATTAATGGAAAATTTGCGCGCTATGGCGGTATCAATGTCAATCGCGCCGTTATCATGTCCATTATGGTCAGCGGCATATTTGCCGGTTTGGCTGGTGTGCACATCACCCTGGCTATCCACAACAAACTCATCTCGAATATGACCTCCGGGTTGGGTTTTGAAGGTATCAACATTGCCATTCTGGCCAGTAATAATCCACTGGGCGTTCCCATAGCCGGTCTTTTGTATGGCTATCTGCGGGCTGGTTCGGACGTAATGGAACGTTCTTCGGATGTCTCCAGGGAATTGGTATTTGTCATTCAAGCTATGGTATTGCTGCTGGTTACCGCGGAAAGACTACTTCCGGTTGTGAGAACCAGAATCGCCGAAAATCAAGATTCTGACAATGGAAATAATGGCAGTAAAAACGCCAAGCAATTAAAAGAGGAAGGAGAATCCCATGTCGCTTGAGACTGTAATCCGAGGTATTTTTAGTTCACTGTTTATTGCGAGTGTGATTCGTATTAGCACGCCGATTATCTTCCCGGCCATGGGCGGTCTGGTAGCCCAGGTAGCTGGAGTTCCCAACATGGCGTTGGAAGGTATCATGAACGTAGGCGCTTTCACAGGCGTGATGGTTTCGGCCTTCACGGGTAGTATCTGGCTGGCAATTTTAGCCGGTATTATCGCCGGTGTGCTGTTGGCGCTGCTGCTGGGTATGTTCCACCTGCATTTCAAATCGGACCTGTTTATTGCCGGTTTGGCTGCCAACCTGATGGCTTCAGGCGGAACGGTTTTTCTGCTGTACATCATCACCGGTGATAAGGGCAACTCATCCACAGTTCGCAGCCTTTCTGTACCAAACGTCAATATTCCGTTGATCAAAGATATCCCATTCGTAGGAGAAATTCTCAGCGGGCACCCGGTTTTCACTTACCTGGCGTTCTTTTCCGTATTTCTCGTTTATATCTTCCTGTATCGCACCCGTTTCGGCACACACCTGCGCGCAGTGGGTGAGAATCCCGAAGCTGCCACGACCCTGGGTATCAACGTCGTTCGCACCCGTATGATTGCATTGGCCATCAGCGGTATTTTTGCTGCATTGGGCGGCATGAACCTGTCCATGGCCTACCTGCAGCTTTTCCAAAAAGAAATGGCTGCCGGACGTGGTTGGATCGGTATCGCGGCTATTCACTTGGGCGCTCGCAAACCGGTGGGCGTTATGTTGGCTTCTATTCTGTTCGGTTTCGCCGACGCGATCTCCAACCAATTGGGTTCATTGAACATTCCTTCCCAATTGGTCCAAATGATCCCCTACGCGACCACTGTTGTAGCGCTGGCAGTCTATGCGATTCAACAGCGTCAAGCTGCGCTTGAGCGCATGAAAAAGTATCAAAAAGAGCATATCGATTCACTGGCTGCCGAACACCAGCACTAAAAAATCGGGCCTGAATTGGGGTTTTATGATGTATAAAAAATTAATAAAAAACTGTGATCTCCTCAGTTTTACAAATGGGAGAGCTGAGGTCTTCACAGGACAGGATATCCTGATTGAGGGAGACCACATTCAGGCTATCGGAGACACTGGCTCGCTGAAAGTTGAGCCGGATGTTGAAAATATTCCAGCGGACGGCTTGCTAGCCGTCCCTGGTTTTATTAACACCCACGCACACACGCCCATGGTACTATTCCGTAACCTGGCGGAGGATGTGACCCCCACGGCTTGGTTCAACGATTACATCTGGCCGATGGAGTCCAACCTGACCGAGGAAGATGTCTACTGGGGCATGCAATTGGGCATGGCTGAAATGATCGAGAACGGCATCACCAGTGTGGCCGACCATTACTTCTACGTGGACACTATTGCCCGTGCGGTTGAGGAAAGCGGTATGCGCGCTAACCTGGTATGGGCCGTTTTCGGACACGAAGGCGAGGAAAAGGTCGACCAGACGGTCGAATTCATCCATCGCTGGCAGGGCAAAGCCGACGGACGCATCACCACCTGGTTGGGGCCGCACGCGCCGTATACCACCAGCCCGGAATTCCTGGCTATGTGCGCCAAGAAGGCGGCTGAGAACAACGTGGGTATTCACATCCACGTCTCGGAGACTCAACCCCAGGTTGACCTGAGCCTCAAAGAATACGGTATGACCCCGGTTAAGGAATTGAAAGAGGCGGGTGTTTTTAACGTACCGACTATTTTGGGCCACTGCGTTTACCCGCAGGGTGAGGATTTCGAGATTCTGGCGGCGGCAGATACCGGTGTAGCCATCGCGCCGCGCACCTATATGAAACACGCTACAGCGGTAACTCCCATTGACAGATATTGGGAGTTGGGCATTCCCTTCGGCCTGGCCACGGACGGCGCGGCTTCCAACAATACCATGGACATCATGGAGCAGATGCGGCTGATGGCGCTCTACAGCAAGTACAAGAGCGGCGATCCGACCCAAATGCCGATCAGCCAGGTGCTGGACATTGCTTTCCGCGGCAGCGCCAAAGTATTCCGGCAGGCAGACAGGATCGGGGATTTGAAACCCGGTTTGTTGGCGGATATTACCCTGCTGCGTCAGGATGGACTGCACAACCTGCCCAAATCCGATCCGCTGGCGGCGCTGGTGTACAGCATGCGCGCTACGGACGTGGATACGGTGCTGTGCAACGGCAAGGTATTGATGCAGGGCCGCAAGCTGTTGACCCTGGATAAGGACCGCATTCGCAAAGAGGTGCAGAGCCGTTTGCATCGCCTGAGCCAGCGCGTTCCAAGTGCCCGTATTGCTTACTATCCTACCTAATCAACTTATTGTTAGTCAAGGAAAAAGAATTTAATGAAACAAAAGGTAATTTTAGACGTCGATACCGGCTGCGATGACGCAGTTGCCATGTTGTTGGCCGGCCATCACGCAGACACGGAACTGGTGGCTGCGCTACCGGTGCACGGCAATGCTCCCCTGAAACAGACTTTGGACAATACCCTGCGCCTGTTGTGTGCGGGAAAATTGGATCACGTACCGGTGTATGCGGGTGCGGATTATCCATTGATCGGCCCTATGATCGCCGGGGACGGCGACCAGGTCATCAAACTGCCTTTCCCCGAACCAACCATCAAACCGCAGGAAAAGCACGCGGTCAACTTCCTGATCGACTATTATATGAGCGGCGAAGGCAAGGACACCATCTATATGCCGATCGGCCCGCTGACCAACCTGGGTCTGGCGCTGCGCATCGAACCGCGGCTGAAGCAAGCCATCCCGCAGATTGTTACCATGGGCGGCGCTTACGCCACCGGCTTTGCGGAATTCAACATCAAAGCCGATCCGGAAGCGGCTTTCATCGTTTATACCTCCGGCATCCCCATCAAGATGATCGGCTTGGAAGTGACCGATGCGGCCAAAGTCATGCGCAAAGACGTGGATAGTATCCGCGCCATCCAGACGCCCTGGGCTGTCGCGGCCGCGGACATCATGGATATCGTGGTGGACATCCATAGCAAACACTTTGGCCGTGAAGGCGGCATCATCTTTGATGCTTGCGCGGTTGCAGCGGTGATTGAGCCCGGCGTAGTGAAAACCGAACGCATGCAGATCGACATCGAACTGACCGGCACCTACACGCGCGGGGCAACCGTCGCGCCGCATTGGAACAATCCCTCCAAAGGAAACGTGGATGTGGGTATCAGCATCGATCGAGACCGCTTTATTGAAATTATGCGTGAAGGGTTGGTATAAGCGAGTATTAATATGGCTGAAATTACATATTTTGAAAAAGCCGGTTCTGAAAACACAGAGCGCACCCTGGAAATCGCCAAAGCGCGCTATCTTCAGGGCGGCATCGACACAATTGTGTTGGCGTCATCATACGGCGAGACTGCTCGCAAGGCGGCTGAGCTGTTCATGGATTGCGATGTAAGTTTATTGATTGTGGGTGAAGTGCTGGACGGAAAACAAAGTCCGGATGAACCCGTGCAGGAATACTTGCGCGGTATGGGGCATCGTGTCATTTGGGGAACAACCCTGGGCGGCATGACCACTTTCTCGCGTGAACCTGCCGCCGGACTGGTGGCAGATGCCTACCGGCGCGTGAGCGAAGGTTTCAAGGTGGTGTGCGAGATCACTTTGATTGCCGGTAGTCAGGGATACCTGGAAACTGGTCAAAGAGTGATCGCGATCGCCGGAACACATCGCGGATCGGATACTGCGGTAGTGGCCAGCGCGGCTTCTTTCACTCAATTTAAAAAATTCGAGGTTAACGAAATTCTTTGTAAACCTTACCAACGCGCGAACGAATAGAAAAAATTGTTTTTTAAAAATTGAACAGATGCCTTATGCTCTGTTCAATTTTTCATGCTAAACATAGGAAGCAAATGCAAAACGAAAATACTGGTATTAGAAACAAAATCTCCCCCGTGGTACTCCTGCGGACTATTTACCATTCAATGGCACATTTTTCCAACGACTTATTCCTGGCGTTCTTTGCCCCCACGCTGCCGGTCTTGATCGAGCAAATGCACCTCTTAAAGGTGCAGGCGGGTATCTTGAATCTTGGTATGGAATTAATGGCGTTGACTATGCCGCTGGTGGGCCACCTGGCGGATAAGAAAGACATTCGCAAGTATATGTTCCTGACCCCAGCCATCACTGCTCTGTGCATGAGCTCGCTGACCCTCGTTCCCAATTTCTACCTGTTATTTATCGTCCTGATTGTGGGCGGTCTGAGCATTTATTTTTACCATGCCATCGGCCCGGCCGATATCGGCCAAGTCAGCGAAAAGTCTCTGGGCAGCATCTTAGCCATTTGGAACATCGCTGGTCAAGTCGGTTTTCTGGTCGGCCCGCTGGTGATCACAGCGATTCTGACCAGCGGAGCGTATAGCAAAATTCCTTACCTGTTTTTGGTCGGTGTGCTGCTTTCCGTCATACTGTATATTTTGTGGGAAAAGATGCCGCAAGGGGAAGCTGTACCGCATGTCGAAGAAATCCGGCAGCGCAAATTGGATAGTGCCGCCCGCAAGAACCTGGTGCGTCAATTTATCCCCATTGTGGGTATCTCGATCACGAATGCGTTTATCCGCTCCAGTGCCTATGCTTATTTGCCGGTTTATATTGTTGAAAAGGGCGGCAGTTTGTGGATGTCTGGATTTGCGGTCTCCACTTATTTTGGCGCGGGGATAGTGGGGAATTACATCGGCGGTATTCTGTATGACCGCATCGGTTCAAAGTGGACCACTGCCATTTCTCTGCTTGGATTTGCACTTTCTTTCACTGTCACTATATTTGCAGATGGAATTGGACAATTGGCACTGATTGCGGTGGTGGGTATTTTCGGATTCATGCTGATGCCGACTTTGATGGCCATGCTTCAGAAGAATAACCCGCAGGATCGTTCGCTGACCAACGGCTTATTCCTGGGTTTTACCTACTCCATCACAGCGCTGGGCAGTGTGGTAGTGGGATATATGCTCGACCACATACCAACCCAAAGTGTTTTTCTAATCAATGCGGCCATTGGCTTGACTTCACTGCTGTTTGTGCCTTTCCTGGTGGATCGTTTTCCCACCCGTAAAGTTGAACCAATCGTAGAGAGTTAATTTACCAACCTGCCAATCGATAAAAACTCAGACAGCCCGATAATTTTCGGGCTGTCTTTTTTATTAACCTTGACAATTCTTTCCTTTTGCTTAAAATAAGGCATACCTAAAAAGAAACACGAAAAAAGAAAAGGTAAGCCTAAAATGGTTGATACTCCTGTCAAATTAATATCGGAAAGCACCCAGATGTATTTAGTGAAAATCAAGCGTCTGGAGGAAAAAATTAATCCGGTTCCGCTCTCCTATTTGGCGAATTCGCTCAGTATTTCACCGGTCTCGGTTAATGAAATGTGCCGCAAAATGCAGGAGCAGGATTTAATTGAGTATCAACCTTATAAGGGAGCCAGCTTGACTCCGCAAGGAGATCGGGAAGCGCTGCGCATCCTGCGGCGGCACCGTCTTTGGGAAGTGTTTCTGGTAGAACGTTTGCGCTTCAGTGCTGAGCAAGCGCATGAAATGGCTGATGCGTTGGAACATGCTACTCCACGTGAGCTGGCTGACCGGTTGGACTTCTTTTTAGGAAATCCGAGAGTTACCCCGGACGGGAAAAATATACCTGCCGGCGATGGCGAGGCAGTGAAAATTGCAGCATATCCATTGACCTCATTAGCAGTTGGGCAAAGCGGCAATTGCCTGTTGGATAAGGTGGAAGACAGCGTACGGGACTTTTTAGGACAATCCGGTCTTCATCAGGGGCAGGAAATCACGCTGGCCGGTAAATCCGATGAAATGGTATTGGTGCAGATTGGTAAAACCCATCTCAGCATCAGCCCGGCCATCGCGCAAGCGATTCAAGTGATCAAATCCAAACCGGGCGGCCAAGGTCAGCCTATCGAGCAGGAAATAAATCATCAAGAGGAGAATAAAGTGACCGAGCAACAAGAAATCACAGCGGTGTCCCAGATATCGCTGGACAAATTGAAAGTGGGGCAGGGGGGAACCGTTGTAAGTGTTTCCGGTAAAGGACCGGTGAAACAGCGTTTGATGGATATGGGGTTGGTGCCGGGCAGCCAGGTTGAGGTGGTGCGCGTTGCCCCTCTCGGCGACCCAATGGAGCTCAGGTTGAAAGGCTACAACCTATCGGTGCGCCGCAATGAAGCTAAGTCTATTATGGTGGAACTGAATTCAGGAGAATGAGGATGCCGTTGTCAATGGCCCCTTCGGGTGAAAGGATGATTGTCACCGAGGTACGCGGCGGGTGCGGAATACGCAAACGAATGGCTGACCTGGGTTTGAACATCGGAATGGATGTGATGGTGATCCATTCAGAGTATGGCGGTCCTTTGCTGGTAGATCTAAAAGGCACACGCTATGCCATCGGCAGAGGCCTGGCGCATCATATTCTGGTTGAATCCGGAACGGAATCACATTGTTCATAAAATTCAAGGAGTGTTACACATGGATAAATTTACTGTTGCCCTGGCGGGTAATCCGAACTGCGGCAAAACCTCCCTCTTCAATCAACTGACCAAATCACACCAGCATGTGGGTAATTGGCCTGGGAAAACAGTTGAAAAAAAGGAAGGAATTTTCGAATATAAAGGCCATAAGGTCACCGTGGTGGATTTACCTGGAACTTACAGCTTGTCGGCTTTTTCAGCCGAAGAGATCATAGCTCGGGATTTCATTATGGAAGAAAAACCAGATGTGGTGGTGGCAGTTCTGGACGCTACCAACCTGGAGCGGAATCTCTACCTGGCTGTTCAAATCCTGGAGTTGGGCGCTGATCTAATCGTGGCATTGAATATGAGCGATCTGGCCCTAACGAATGGTTTGGAAATTGATCATGCGCAATTGAGCGCTGCGCTTCAAGCCGGCGTGGTTGAAACCGTGGCAAACAAGGGTATCGGATTGGATCATCTAAAAGATGAGATCCTGGCATATATGAATTGAGAGGAATGCAACATGGTAGTTAAGCAAATAAAAGAAGGTTGTTTTCATATTGATTATGGGGACGTGTTGGAAAAAGAGATCGCCAGTATAGAAGAAGCTATCGAAGGAGCTGGTGAGGTTGTTGTCGATCACGACCCCCGTTGGCTGGCGATTAAACTACTGGAAAATGACGCCGAAGTTGTCGAAAAATTCACAGCTTCAGAAGCCGGCCGAAACGTTCTGGCGATTCAGCAGAAGAGCTATGCATATTTGAACGACCGTTTTGGCGAAGACGTGGATACGTTGTTTGCCGACAAACGCTATGGCTGGATTCATGCGTTGATCAAAGAAACTGTCAAGCAGGAAAATAGAGAAGAATTATCTACCAGCGATAAGATTGATAAAGTGGTAACCAATCGCTACCTGGGCATCCCTATTTTTATGGCAATGATGTGGATAGTGTTCAAAGTGACCACCGATATCGCCGGTCCTTTCCAGGATTGGGTCGAAATGGTCATCGGCGGCCCGATAACCAATTGGATCGTCAGCATTTTGGGTTGGCTGGGATTAGGCGGGGGTTGGGTGGAACGCCTGTTCGTCGACGGCATTGTGGCCGGCGTGGGCAGTGTGATGGTGTTCGTGCCGGTCATGCTGGCATTGTATTTCGCGCTGGCGCTGTTGGAGGACTCCGGTTACATGGCGCGGGCTGCCTTTGTGATGGACCGTTTCATGCACGCCCTGGGCTTGCACGGCAAGAGCTTTTTGTGCATGATCGTGGGTTTTGGCTGCACGGTGCCGGCCTGCTATGCCACCCGCACGCTCGAAAATGAAAAGGACCGCATCCTGACCGGGCTGCTGGTTCCGTTCATGAGCTGCGGCGCGCGTTTGCCTGTCTATGTGCTGTTTGCCTCAGTTTTCTTCCCTAAGAATACCAACACGGTGGTCTTCCTGTTGTATCTGACTGGCATCCTGGTGGCGGTACTGTTGGGGTTCATCCTCAGCCGCACGCTCTTCAAACGGGATGGCACCACACCTTTCGTGTTGGAGCTGCCGCCTTACCGTATGCCGACCGCCAAGAACATCTGGTTTCACATGTGGGAACGCACTTCTTCGTTCTTCAAGAAAGCCTTTTCCATCATCATGATCACCTCCGTTTTACTGTGGTTTGCCATGATGATCCCGGTGAATGGCGGTAATTTCGCGGAATCCGACATCGCTGACAGCGGTTTTGCTGCCGTTAGCCAGACAATTGCTCCAGCTTTCGAACCAGCCGGATTTGGCAGCTGGCAGGCTTCCGGTTCACTCATCACCGGTTTTGTGGCCAAGGAAGTGATTGTCAGCTCAATGGCCCAGATCTTTGAAGTGGAAGAAACAGCCGAGGAAGAAGCTGTCCAGACTTCCTTCTTGCAGGACGTGGGTGACATCGTGGTTGGTTTTGTAAATGCCACACTGGATACGATCAAGTCGATTCCGCTTATCGTTGGGATCAACTTATTTGATGAGGAAGCCGAAGAAGACCTTCCACGATTGAACACCGCGGTCGGCCAGCACTTTGAAGATATCAGTGGTGGACATGGCGCGCTGGCCAGCCTGGCTTTCATGGTATTCGTCCTGCTCTATACACCTTGTATGGTGGCGGTGGCGGCACAGCGTCACGAGTTTGGTAATAAGTGGACCTTATTTAGTATGGCCATACAGTTAGCGGTTGCCTGGATTGCCGCCGTGGCTATCTTCCAGGGAGGATTGCTGCTGGGCTTGGGATAGTTTGTTTCGCCGACAAAGCGGTTTGATTTTGAATGAGCGTGGAGAATTCTCCACGCTCATTCTTTATATAAATTATTAATAGCAAATCTTCGTGCGAAGTTTATATAATGATGTAAATGAAGGAGGCGTTTATCAAATATTTGTATTTTTAATAAAGATGGCACATTTTAACCGATAATCAGGAGAGTAAGTATGAATCGAATTTTAAAAGTGATTAAATCGTTGATCCCTTCCATCATTTTGGTTCTTATCCTTAGCGCTTTTTCATTCCCCGGCTATGAAAGCACCCAATCACCCGCTATGCTTAAACAAGACGACGGAACCACACCGGCAGCCACGGTACCCGCAGGGGTGACCAAAGATGAGGTTGATACATCGTTAACCTCGTACTTGAAAATGGCTTGGGGCGATTCGCTGCGCCTGGGCATCCTGGAACGGCCTTTCACACAGACGGAAATGAAATACCATCCGGAGACTGACCTGGTTGGCATCATGGTCTCGGAAGATGATACTTATTATTACTTCTTGCTCGAATTGAATAATGTGGACGACAGCGTGGGTTATCCCTCGGCCAATTACGCCATTGAGTTCGATGTTGACAAAGACCTCAAGGGCGATTATCTGTTATGGGTCAGCGGCGACGACAACACGGAGTGGAACCACGCTGCCGTGAATGTGCTGCAGGACGCCAACATGGATGTGGGCGGCGCCACGGCAGTTATCCCGGACACGGGTGCGGGCGACGGTTACGAAACGGTTGTGTTCTCCGCGGATATGACCGACCAGGCGGATTTGGCCTGGAAGCGCGTCGACCCGGACATGCCCAACGTGGTACAACTGGCGATAAAAAAATCGCTGTTGGAGCCGGGCCAATTCTTCTGGAAAGGCTGGGCGAACGGCAACATGATCGAAGCTGGACAGTTCGATTTCAACGACTTCTACAGCAGCGGTGAAGCCGGTTCACCCGACCTGGACAGCGCCGATTATCCGGTCAATCAGCTTAACTTGATGGACAGTACCTGCTGGTCGGCCAATGGCTTCCAGCCGCAGGAAATGACCGGCGGCTGCTACAAGGCACCCACTCCGGTCAAACAAAAAAGCGCTGAACTGCCACCGGGAACGTAATTTCTGAGTATATTCGACATGAAAAGGGACGCTGATTCAATCAGCGTCCCTTTTTACTTATTCTTTTACTGGAAAACGGATTTCCGTTTCGGCCACTATGGTTGCATCGGCACTGGGGTCGTTCAGGTAATACTCATAAGCTACACCGCTGGGTTCCAGATGGTTGGTCTTGGCCCATTCCGTCATGGCTTCGTAAGCCGGTACCATGGTATCATAGGCGCCGCGGTGCACGGTAGACACGAATTTTCCGGCCGGGATTTCTTTGCAGAGGATCTCCCCCCTGTCAGGTAATTTATGCGCTACCGGGAAGCCGGCTTCTACTTCCAGCGCACTCATATCCAGGTTGTAATAAGCGCCGAAAGGCATGCCGGTTGGTGCTTCACCAATTTCACCAAGATAGGCCATCACACCGCCAAAGGCTTTGCCAAAGAACTCCGGCAGTTTTTCCACCGGTAGAACCGCATGCATGATTAGGACCGGTTGGGCAGGCAGGTCCAGTAACTTGATTTCGTAATCCATTTTTACCTCCTGACAAATTATTTTGCTGTGATCCTATTTTCCCGCAAGAATGCAGCTTGTCAATCGAATACGCGGGGGAAAAAGGGATTAATTTTATATAGGATGAAATGGATAAAAAATAATGATGAGTTTCCCTTGCGGTTGTGATAGAATTAATTGCTTGTAAAAGTAGTTCTAGAAAAAAAGAAGTGTTCTTTTGATTTGGAACCAAATTGTTGTCAAGCTTTAAAATATTAAGAAAGGAGTTCCAAATCATGTCCGAAAAAGAACAGGGCACCGTGAAATGGTTCAATGGCTCAAAAGGCTATGGTTTCATTGCTCGTGATAACGGCGAAGATGTCTTTGTCCATTACAGTGCTATCCTTGCTGACGGTTACCGCTCTCTGGAAGAAGGACAGCGAGTTGAATTCGTTGTCACTCAGGGCGACAAAGGCCCTCAGGCTTCCGAAGTAATCCTTGTAAGCTAACCAACAAGCAAACATATAAAGGCGGTAATTGGATTATCGCCTTTACTGATTTAAAAGCCGCTTTATAGGATATCCAGCTGGACCAGGCTGGTTTCAGGCGCAAATAAGCGAATGAATGCCTGGATATCCATGAAGTGCTCTTCAATTTGTGCTCGTTGTATTCCCTCCGGTGCGTAAACCACAAATAAAGATCGCTGTGTTTCTTCGCGGATGCGGGTGCGATTGTCCGGCCCGTAGATCACACTGGAGATGATTCCCTGGCTGTCGGCCATGTACATGTCGTCTTTCTTCAAGGTCTGTTCACTTCCGCTCATGGTTATGTAGTGCAATTCTCCCTGCGCGCAGTCAATTTTAATAGGCATTTGCAGGCTGTCGAGATCATGCCCGGCAGTCAGCAGCATGTTTTTCAACTCCGCCATGAACATGGCTTCCACCAGTGCGGCGGTATTGGGCAGCGAGCGGCCGTTGAAGATGACCGATTCCAACTGCGCCAGGACATGATAACTTTTTTTGAAGCGTTTATAGTAGGCAGCATAAGCTTGCAAAGTTGGCAGGCCGCGCAGCACAGCCTTATCCGGATAAGCCTCTCGCAGTGATTTCTCCAGCGCGGCTTTCTGCTCGTCCAGCGGCGAGCAGCTTTTCAGGTTGTTTACATTTTCCAGGATCAGGATTCCTACAGCTGCGTTCGGATAGATTTGGTGAAAGGTATCGGAAATGGATATGGGAAAAGCGCTCATGTTTTTCCTCCGGACAAGAATTCTGGTTAAATATACCCCATATGGATTAAATTCATAGAATTTTATTAATTATTGTTAAAACGGGTATCTTTTTGTAAATAATAATGTTAATATAGTTATACAAATCATAAAGAAAGGAGATAAATTATGAAACTCACTCCCCCCACCAAAAATGTGTACTGGATTGCAACCGTCTTAGCGGTTTTGGGTTTGCTCGGTTCCTTTGTTAGCATTCCCTTCGTTTCTGCGTATTATTTCTGGTTTGTTGTGGTGGCCTTTGTCCTGTTGTGGCTAGGCGTATCCATGAAAGGTTTCTAAATAATCTCTAATTTATTATTGTATTATTAAAAAGCTCCCTTCAAGAAGGGAGCTTTTTGTATGTTTAATCCCGAAATACAAAATGGCTTACGTATTAAGCCAGAGAATACCGGTGCATTCCGGCAGGATGGTCCATTGATTGGTTTTGACTTTTTCGGCCAACTCGCCTCCAAAGAAGAAATCCGAAAGTTCGGCGGCTTCCTGCATGGATTCAAACTGGTAATCCGTGCGCAGCCAGTTGGACTGAAATCCTTTGGATTTGAGGTAATTAAAGTAATCGTTCAGATGCGGCGGGGGAGCGGGTTCTTCAAAACCGGTGCCGAAATTCTCCAGCAGGATGATCACGCCGCCCGGGCGCAGCACGCGCCGCGCTTCTGTCAGGCCGGCTTCCAATTCCTCCTGCCAGTGGTCCTCACCCCACACAGCCAGGTAGCAGAAGCTCCATCCGGCGATGACCATATCCGCGCAATTATCCGGGAAGGGTACGCGGCGCATATCCGCCACGCTCAACACGCAGCGCTGGGCTTCATCCGCGCTCAGCATGCGCTTGCCCTGACTGAGCATATGCTGCGATAAATCGCTGGCATATACATGCCGGGCGTCCCGTGCTAAAAAGCGCGTCAGGCGGCCGGTGCCGGCGCCCAACTCCACAATATCGATGTCGTGGAAATCACGGATCTCGGAGATAAATTTTGGCAGGTTTTTCTGGTAATCTTCGCGGAATACCAGCAGTTCATAGCGATCGGCGTGGGAATCGTAAACTTCTTTTTCTGTAGGCATTGGCTGATTTTACTATAAATGGATGCTTATTTATACGAAAGCTTTTTTGATCAACTTCGGTCAAGGTATTCCCGGATGAGACAGCCTATAATCTGCGGGCTTTGGGTGATGTCCACCACCAGGGCATCTTCGGGTTCCTGCAACGCCTCGAACTGGCTGCGCAGCATGCCGGCCTTCATATAATGGTTTGGACGCTTTGCCAGGCGCTGCGCGATCAAGTCATAATCTCCTTTGAGATAAATGAAATGAGTGTTGGGGATTCCCGCCGCAAGTGTTTGGCGGTAGTTCTGCTTGAGAGCGGAGCAGGCCAGTACCATGGAGCGTTGTGCCCGCGCGTGCGCTGCCAGGACCTCGCGCAAACTTGCCAGCCAGGGCTGCCGGTCGGCGTCTGTCAGGGGAATGCCGTTTGCCATCTTATAAACGTTTTTCGGCGGGTGGTAATCATCCCCCTCGATGAAATCCCAATCGGATTGGGCGGCCAGCAACTGGCCGATGGTGGTTTTGCCGCTGCCAGATACCCCCATCAGGATCACGGCTGTGAATTGACGGGGAGGATTATCCGGCATAAATTTGGCTCTTGTTGGCAATCAACAGAAGAAACCCGCCGATTTGGTTTAGCTGTCTCCCCAGCGGTCCACTTTGTCCCAGCTGTTGTCGGGAGAGGAGAGTGGGTCACCGGAGGCCACCACCAGGTCTTCCATGAATTTTTGCGTCTTGACTGCTTCCCAGGCGTCGGTCATGGGCCGCTGGCGCGTTTGCACGCAGTCCAGGAAGTGCAGAATTTCGCCTTCGAAACCGCGTTCGCGCAGCCCGGGGATCCACTTGCCGGCCCGGTCGGTGCCGTAGACCTCTTCGTGGTCGCCGTAACGGATGCGCAGCTCGCGGAAGGCATCCACGTGCACGGTCATGCCGTCGCCGTGCAGCGTGACGCTTTCCTGCCAGGCGCCCGCCTGCAGGTTGTTGACCAGTGTAACCAGACCACCTTCGGGCGTGCGGGCAATGCTGACCGCGCCGATCAGGTGGTTGTTCAGGGTGGAGTAGTGCGTGGAAAGCGCTTCCAGCTCACCGCCGTAATAGCGCATCAAGTCAATCTGGTGGATGGTATCGTCCAAGTATTGGTTGAACAGGTTGACGTGCGGGCTTTCCGGGCGGTGTTTCTGCACCAGGGCGGTTTGAATGGTGTGCCCTTCGAAGATCTCCTTGGCTTTTTTATACAATAACGCGTAGCGGCGGTTGAAGGCCACCTCCATGACACATTTGTGCTCATCTGCCAGTGTTGCCAGTGTTTCTGCCTGGGCGGCGGAGGTGGCCAGCGGTTTTTCCACATACAGGTCGATATTGTTTTCCAGCATCAGTCTGCAGATGTCGAAATGGCTGTGATTGGAGGAAAGCACAAAAGCGGCCTGCGGGCGGCTATCGAGCACGGCGTGCATGTCGGTCGTGGTGTGGTCGATTTTCCACTGGCTGGTAATTCTATCCAGGGTGGCCTGGGTGCGGCTGTACAGGTTGACGATTTCCACATCCGGTTTTTGCACCAATATGGGGAAGTAAGCCCGTTCGGCGATTCCACCGGCTCCGATAATAGCGATTTTTATACTCATCTGTTCTCCTATGACAATGGGAGAGCGATGGTCTCTCCGTTTCGATCGGCGGATAAATAAGCGGCTTCCAAAACTTCCTGCGCTTTAAGTGATTCGTTGAAGCCGGCCGGGGAAGGTTTGTTTTCTTTGATGCAGTGCAGGAAATCCATGATACTGGCGAAATGGGTGTCGATAAATGATCCCATGGACAATTTCGCCGGCGGATAGATGTCTTTCAGTGCGCGTTGGCCGTCTGCCAGTGGAAAATCCATCGGACCGACCACAGTCTGTGCGCGTTTGCGGTCATAGAGCGAAACTTGCATGGGATTCATGAAGTCAATTTCCAGGCTGCCCTCGCTGCCGAATATTTGCACGCGCGAGGTATCGCTTACGCCGCCGCACATGCGGGTAGTTTCGATGGAGCCGCGCGCGCCGTTTTCCAGTTCCAGCATGCACAGCGCCCAATCGTCCACATCCACCGGCACCATTTCCGTGCTGCCGGCGCTCTTGGGGCGCTGGGTGATGAAGGTGCGTGTGCGGCACTGCACCCATTTGGCGTCTCCCAGTAGATAGCGCACCAGGTCGATGCTGTGCACGCCCAGGTCGGTCAGCGCGCCGCCGCCGGATACGGATTTCTGCAGGCGCCAGGAAGTGGGCCGCTGGGGATCCATGTAGCTGTTGTGGAACAGGTAAGCGCGGAAGTTGTAGATCTCTCCCAATACACCGGCTGCCAGGATGCGTTTGGCTTGCTGGGCGGCGGGATAATAGCGCATGGTAAAAGCGGAATGGGTGAGTACGCCGGCTTTTTCGGCAGCCTCGGCCAGCTCGCGCGCCTGCGCCAAATTCGCTCCCAACGGCTTTTCGCAATAAACGTGTTTGCTTTTTTCCAGTGCCAGTTTGACGTGTTCAGGGTGCAGGTAGTTGGGGGAGCAGACATCCACCATGTCGAGGTCTTGATTGATGAACTCCTGCGGCTGTGCGGTTTCAAAAGGACTGCCCAAACTGCGCAGTAATTCAACATCACCGCCGACGTGCGTGCGCAGCACTGCGCGCAAATCTGCCTGAACTTCGTTATTACCAAAGCAATAAGGAATGGCTTGATACGCATGTGCGTGAATCTTGCCGATGAAACCCAATCCTACCAACCCAACCTGTACGGAATCCTCTGTCATACCTTCAACGCTCCATTCTTTTCTCGTTAATGTATTAATGGTTGAATATTAATAATCTTTTCCAATATATCAGAATTTGGGTAAAAAATGGCGAAATTCATGCAATCTCATTCGCCTGACTTGCTCAAGTATTGAGCAAGATGTCATGTTGTCCCTACAACCATTAAGCAAAATTATATCCCAAAGTGAAAAATATGGCTGTGTTAGTCTAACGGAAACAGGCAAAGTTGGCGCGGCGCCCGGCTGCCGTCCAGTAAAAGGTAGTCTCCGGCGCGGCGGGTATTCACGCCGATCCGCGCCAGGCTGCTTAAATCGCGCAGGGTATGACAGCGGCGTGCTTTCAGGATGGCCTGGACGCCCTTGGGGCCGATGCCCGGCACGCGCAGCAGTTCTTCACGGCTGGCGCGGTTGACCTCCAACGGATGATCGCTGAGGCACTGCCTGGCCCAGGCTTCTTTGGGATCGTATTCAAGTGGCAGGTTTTCCTGCCGGTCGAAAATCAGTTCCTCCTGTGAAAAACCGTAATCACGGATCAGGTAATCGGCCTGGTAGAGGCGCAGTTCTCGTTTGAGCGGCACAGGCGCGTGCGACTCCAGGGGTGTATCGTAATGCGGTTTGAAGGCCGAGTAATACGCCCGGCGCAGGCCGTACAGGCGGTGCAGGGTTTGGGTGATCTCCAACAGCTCGATATCGCTCTCGCCCGCGCCGCCCACCACGAATTGCGTGCTGGAAGAGGGCCAGCGTCCTTTCCAGGCTTTTGCGGGGAATTGTTGATGCCGGATGGCGTCCACCCATTTAAGCGGGGTGAAAAGCTGGTCGTTGAAGCGTTTTTGTGGAGCCAGCGCCGGCAGGCGATATTCGTTGGGCGCTTCCAGGTTAATGGACACGCGGTCAGCCAGACGCATTGTGGCGGCCACCTGGTCGAATTCAGCCCCGGGCATGATCTTCAAGTGCAAGTAACCACGATAATCCATTTTTTGCCGCAGGATTTCCGCGGCGGCGATCAACTTATCCTGGGTGAACACACCGCCGTTGACCACGCCTGAACTCAGAAAGACACCCTGGATGAGGCCGGCATTGGTCAGGTTGATCACCATGCGGGCGAATTCCTCTGGCTGCCAGGTATCGCGCCGGATATCACGGGCGCTGCGGAAAGGGCAGTACAGGCAATTGTTCTCGCAATAGGAAGACAGCAGTGATTTTAACAAGCGGGTCACTTTGCCGTTGGGCAGGCGCGCGTCCGTAACCACAATGCCTTTGTGCGCATCCGGATGAGCAGCCGCCTGGCGGCAGCCGTCCTCGCCGGCTTCCAGCAGGCTGGCAGAAGATAATAATTTCAGTTTCTGAAGATCATCCACATTTGTATTATAGAACAAGAATTCTACAATACAAGAGCAGGAAATATTAATTAACCGGAAAATAACACAGCCCGGTGGTGCCCGGGCCGGTGTGGACCATCAGCGCCGGGCATAACTCGGCTGTGAAAGATTCCACGCATTCCAGGCGGCTTTCCACCTTGCTCTTTAACAGTTGAATCTGTTCGGCGGCGCCGGCATGCAGATAAGCAATTTTGATTTTTTGGTCGGGTTGCAGGGTGGCCTGGATCAGAGTAACCATTTTCTCATAGGCTTTATTCAACCCGCGCGCCACACCCAGCGCGATAATCTCACCATCTTGCATGCTGATGAGGGGTTTGAGATTCAGCATGGATCCTGCCAGGTGGGCGGCTTTACCGATACGCCCGCCCATGTATAAATATCGCAGCGTATCCGCGGTTTGGATAATGCGCGCTTGGCTGATCATTCGTTTGGTCTTTTCAAGGATGCTTTCCATGGATGTGCCGGCCAAAGCTTCGCGGGCAGCTTCAATGGCCATCCACCCCTGGCACAAAGCCACATTGAGCGTGTCGACAACTTCGATGCGCAGCTGGGGCAGTTTCTCTCGCAGCATGTCGGCCGCTGCCAGCGCGGCCTGGTAAGCCCCGCTGCCTTTGGAGGTCATGTGCAGGCTTAGAATTTCCTGCGCCCCCCCTTCGGCCAAATTTTCATACATGCTCAGGTAATCGCCGGGCCCGGGACTGGCGGTCTGCGGGATGGACTTGGCCGTGCTGAGCCAATTGAGGAATTCCTGATATTGAATGCTGACCAGGTCGCGCAGCACTTCATTATTGCGGTGGATGTAATAGGCCACCGTGTGGATATTCAATTCTTCCAGAAAATAATTGGGTATGCAGGCAGTGCTGTCGGTAACAATCGCGATTTTGGCTGTTAAATTCACTGGTTTACTCCCCGGCCATTTTATGCAGGCATTATATCATCGCGGGGAGGCCAACTATATAGATGAATAGAGATTATGGCTTGGGGGTGGCAACCACCGCGGTTGGTAAGGATTTTACCGGTAACAGAATCTCAACCAGTTCCGCTGACACCCAACCTTGCTTATCTTTATATTCAATCAGGATCCAGTCGCCGTCTTCGGTACGGCTGAGGCCGGTAGCTTCATCACCGGCTTTAAAGGATTCGACGATTTTTCCTTCCATATCCGGCAGCGCGCGAATGTTGACGGAATAGCGCCCGGCATTCCTGACGATGATATTCTGCAGAATGGGGGTGGGAGTACTCTTCCCGGATGAGAGCAGCTCGGTGATTGGCCGGCCGATTTGAATGACCTCTGTTGGATGGGGAACCGGCGTGACTGTTGGGGTGGGTGTGGGCGGCAGCGTTTCAGGAACGGCCACAATGACCAGGCGGTGAGAGTTGGAGTTGGCCGGCCAGCAGGTTACCAGTGTCAAGCGCTCATCTGTGGATGGTAAAATCCAGCGCGCGTTTTGCATGCGCATTTCCAATGTTTCTTCTTTTTCCGGGAGGATCATCTTGTTGACGATGGTGTAGCGAAATTCGTGCGTTCCACTCAACATCGTAATTTCGTCACCGATATCAAGGTCAACCAAATGGGCGAATACTTTCCCGAAAGCGTTGTGATGGCCGCTGATGACGGTGTTACCGATTACACCTAAAGGCGCTGAGCCTTCGTGCCAACCGGCGGCGAATTCTTCCGGGACCAGGAATTGAGTCACTTCCTGCCCATCCACATCTACATTGATAGTATGGGCAACCTCAACCGGCGCGTCCAGCCCGATTTTTTCAATGACGATTCTTTCCGGAATAAAAGTGTTGGAAGATACCCCTCCATCCGGGTATGACTCGGCGCTGCCATCAGCGCGGGTGATGGGGATGAATAAGGGTGCAAATCCTTCCTGCTCCACAGCTGGAGTTTCTTGTAGAGACTCCACATAAGTAAAAGGATTAAAGTCGATCAGGTTGAAGACAGCGAACATGATCAGAATAATGCCTAGCAGGATCAGGATCCAATCTTTGCTTTTTTGTAGAAATCTCAACATATTTCAACCTGTGTTTCCCAGCAGCCTATTTATATGTATTTATTATAAAAAAAATGTACATTAAAAGTATAATCCAACCAGTGAAAGAAGAAACTAAGGAGTAAATATGCCGCGTTTAGGAACTTGGGAAATCGTCATTGTTTTGGTGATTGTCCTTTTAGTATTCGGTCCTGGAAGAATCACAAAAGTAGCCAGTGAGATGGGCAAAGGTATCAAAGCGTTCAAAGATGGTTTGAACGAAGATAAATCCGAGAAGGATGAATCCGAAGAGGAATCAGAATCCGAAACCAAGAAATAAACAACTGGCGTCGTTCTTAATATGGAATTTCTGGGAATTGGGCCGCTTGAGCTATTACTGATCATCGTTATAGCCATTATTGTGTTGGGGCCAAAGGGTATGGTAAAAGCTGCCCGTGAAATGGGTGTGCTGATCCGCAAGGTGGCCAAATCGCCGCTTTGGCGGGATGTAATGGATACGTCTCGCGAGATCCGCGATATTCCCCAGAAAATCGTGCGTGAAGCCGGTATTGAGGATGACCTGGAAGAATTGCGCCGTACAACCCAGGGAACGATCAGCGAGATTAAAAAAGCCTCATTTACGGGATTGCCCATCGCCAAAAAACCGGCAGAGAATACCATGACGCCTCCTGAAAAAGATAACCCTGAAAAAGAAAAATCGGGGGAAGAAAAATGACCGGGCAGCAGAACCCGCCGGTGGAAGAACCGGATAACCAGGCGTTGATGACTTTCTGGGAACACATTGAGGAACTACGCCGGCGTTTGTTCATTTCGCTGCTGGCATTGGGCGCGGCAACGGCGGTTTCTTTCATATTTGCGGATAAGGTTATCTATCTGCTGGCTGTGCCGGTAGGGTCGATTGATGCACTGCAATCCATTGAGATTACCGAGAATATTTCCGTGTTTATGCGCGTGGCGCTATTGTGCGGCGTAGGCATTTCCATGCCGGTTATCTTATATGAGATCCTGGCTTTCATCCTGCCTGCTTTGAAGAGCAGCGAAAAACGCTGGGTTTACCTGACAGTTATTTTTGGCACCATTTTTTTTCTGGCGGGAGCGGCATTCGCGTATTTCATTATGCTGCCTTCTTCGCTGCAATTTTTGATAGATTTCCTGGCGATTGAAACCAAGCCGCGTTTGTCCTCATACATCAATTTCATTACCAACCTGATATTTTGGATGGGCGTCGGGTTCCAGTTTCCACTGGTGATTTTTGCCCTGGCGAAATTGAATGTGGTGTCTGCCAGATCGCTGGCCAAAGGCTGGCGCTATGGTGTTGTGGTTATTTCAATTCTAGCTGCCATGATCACACCCACTGTCGATCCGGTTAATATGGCTTTACTGATGGCGCCGCTGTTAGTTTTATACGCAATTAGCATATTATTTGCTTATATTGCCGGCGGCAGGGACAAGCAAGCAGAAATAAAAGAAAACATAAACCCCTGATTTTAATTGGGGAGAGAAGAGATTGAAAGGATAGACAATGACAACCATTACAGCTCAACAAAAAGAACATTTAAAAGTATTGCAACGGGAAGAAATCAACGGGCATTTTACCTATGCCAAATTAGCCGGAGTGGTAAAGGACGCCAATAATGCCGCGGTCATTAAACGCATTTCTGGCGAGGAACTGAAACATTACAATGTCTGGAAATCCTATACCGGGGAAGATATCAAGCCGAATAAATTCAAAATCAACCTGTATTATTGGATTGCAAAAATCCTGGGTTTGACCTTTGGCATCCGTTTGATGGAACAGGGGGAAGAAAAGGTGCAGGAAATCTACAGCAAGCTGCTCGACAGCATCCCGGAAGCCGCTCAGGTTTTGGCGGATGAAGAGAAACATGAGGATGAACTTATGGAAATGCTGGACGAGGAAGGCTTACGCTACGCGGGTTCGGTTGTTCTGGGCTTGAATGATGCCCTGGTGGAATTGACCGGCGCTCTGGCCGGTTTAACCTTCGCCTTTAGAGATTCGCGCACGATCGCGCTGGCGGGGTTGATCACGGGTATCTCGGCTTCTTTTTCCATGGCCGCCTCCGATTATTTATCCACTAAAGCCGACGAAGATGGCAAAAACCCCACACGCTCGGCGATTTACACCGGTATTGCTTACCTGATCACGGTCATGATTCTGATTGCGCCATTTTTGTTGGTCAGCAATTATATTATCAGCCTGGCGTGGACTTTGGTGAATGCCATCCTGGTGATTGCTTTATTCAATTACTATATCTCGGTGGCGCGCGGTTATAACTTCAAGCAGCGCTTTTTTGAGATGGCCGGCATCAGTCTGGGTGTGGCCCTTTTCTCCTTCCTGCTGGGGAATGTCATTAGCGGTTGGTTGGGTGTAAGTACATAAAATATCCATATAAATAGATTTACGTAACAACGGCAGGAATAAGTCAACTTTTTCCTGCCGTTGTTGATTCTAATCACCACTGGATTATGTTGGAAAAAGTAATCGGCTTTTCCCTTGGAAACCATGATGATTCCGCTGTTCAAAACGATACTCTCTATTGTTTCTTTTTTCATTCACTATTCCTCGAATGGCCGCTCTAATACACACATTTCGTCGGCCGCGAATCCAGTGTTGGTTACGTTGGGATAGGAGGCGTGTGTTACCATCGTCTCCTATCCCCAGCCATCATCTCCCAGAGCTAATAAGGTATTTTCGATCTCATGCGACCTTTTTCTAGTGTTGCGAGAATTTTGAAGTAAAGTTAGCGTTTGATGATTTTGTAATCCCATTTTCCATATATTTGTTTTTCCTCTTTTTCTTATTTCCTAATAGGATGTTGGTTCCTCCATCTGGTCTATTATTAACTCATGGGATTTTGGTATGATTTAATCGTCCGATATAAAGTAGAGGAATTTTCAAATGGAGCAGAAAGATACGCGGATTCTTGTATTTGGAGCGGGCCCTTTGGGCAGTTTGCTGGCAGCCAGGCTGCATCAGGGCGGCCTTAAGGTCACTCTACTGGCGCGCGGCCAGCGCTTGGCTGACCTGCGCGAATACGGCGTGGTATTGAAAAGTTGGACGAGTGGGGAGGAAGAAGTTTTCCGCTTGCCTTTGGTAGAGAAATTGGAACCTGATGATGCCTATGATCTGATTCTGGTGGTCATGCGCAAGAACAGCGTGCTAAAGATATTGCCGATTCTGGCGGCAAATTCACACAGCTGTGTGCTGTTCCTGATGAACAATGCGGCCGGTCCCTGGGATTTAGTACAAGCCCTGGGTGAAGAGCGCGTACTGACCGGTTTCGAGGGCGCGGCCGGCTACTGCGAGGGACATAAGATCGTTTATATCAACGCAGAGGAAGGCCAGCCGGCAGGCATTTATTTGGGCGAACCTGGCGGCGGGATCACTTCTCGCTTGCACAAAATCGCTTCCATATTGGCACAGGGCAGATATATTGAGCCGAATATTCAGGTGCACATGGACGCCTGGTCCAAGTATCATGTCGCGCTGCTTTTTCCTGCGCTGGCTCCGGCGTTATACTTATGCGGGAATGATAATGACCGCATGGCACGTACGCGCGACGCACTGGTGCTGGCCTGGCGGGGCATCCGCGAAGGTTTTCAGGTCCTGAAGAAGCTGGGCTACCCCGTACAACCGCCCAACTTTAAACCCTTCCTGCTGCTGCCGGAACCCGTTATGGTCGCCTTTTTATCTTGGGCGATGCGCAACCCGCGCATGCAAGTGGCTATGGTACGCCATGCAGAAGTAATCCGTGATGAGATTAACCAGCTTAATGCTGAATTTATGGTTTTAATAGATGAATCTGGTGTATTCACCCCCACAATCCGTTTTTTGATAGAGCAATACAAAAACCGTGCCCCTGCCCTGCCTGACGGCAGCCGTACGATCCGGCTGCACTGGGAGGGCATTCTCATACCGGCTCTTTTACTAATTTGTGTGATCCTGTCATTGGTTCTGATATTATAAGTTGTGAAAATAGTCTAGAGTCCGTGCCGGCATGCGTGGGTATTAGCTGCTTATGTCTTTGTATGAAACGCCCTACTACGCAGCACAGGAAAATGACACAATGATCTTTATTAATAAGAAAAAGTTCCCGGAATAATTTCCGGAAACTTTAGCAGGTTGTTATTTGTACCTTGCTGGCTAAAAGAAAATCTTTGCCACTCTTAATGCTTTTTGCTTCCAGGGCACGCGGTGGGTCACACCCGCCTGGCCGCTGAAATTGTCCTTATTAGCCAGATACCACTCGTAGTTGCGCAGTAGTGCGTCCTTATTGGAGTACTTGGGCTGGAAGTTGAGCACCTTTTGGGCCTTCTCAATGGAGACAAAAGATTCCTTGGAGGCGGTTTCGTACACCCAGGGGTAGAGCGGGGAGAGGTTGAGCTTCTCCAACACCTTCAATGCCGCGATCACTAACCCTGCCGGGAAGCCGACAATCTTCTTGCCGAATCCGGCTTTGTCCAGCACAGCCTGATAATCCTCGCGCATGGTACGGTATTCGGCAGCGCCGATGTTGAAGGTATCTTTGACCTTTTTCTCGTCCAGGGTCATGCAGGACAGTAATACCTGGCACAGGTCTTCAACATCCAGGAATTGGTACAGGTTGTTGCCCGAACCGATCATGGGGAAGCCGTGCCCGGTGGCAGCCCAATCGTAGAGCAGCGCGAACACGCCCAGGCGTTCCGGCCCGACGAAGGATTTGGGGCGGATGATGGTCAGACACATGCCGTCATTGCGGAATTCTTTACAGATCTCTTCTGCCTGCACCTTGGCCTCGCCGTAAGGGCCGACGCCGTCCACCGGGTCGGTTTCATACAGCGGGTGATGGTCGGGCACGCCGTAGACGGCCGTGGAAGAGATGTGGATGAAGCGCTTCACGCCGTATTCCTTGGCCTGCTCCAGCACATTGCGCGTGCCGATGATGTCGGTTGAGTAAATGTCTTCCGGAGAATAAAGCGGCAGCGCGGCGGCCGTATGCACTACCACGTCAGCGCCCTGCATGCTTTTCTTCAAATCTTCTTTATTGCGGATGTCGCCCTGCAGAAATTCGATCTTATCGCGTTCGGGATAATCAAAATCCACCAGGTCGATACCCGCGATTTGATCCACGCCGTGGTCCAGGAGATAACGGACCAGATTAATGCTCAGAAAACCGCTGATCCCAGTTATGTATACTTTCATATTTCGTCCTTACATGTCTGATTTGACAATTCCAATTTGCCTGCGCAATTATATGACTAAAATTCCTTATTCCAGGAATGAACCGGCAAATTCGATGAAGGTTTGTACATCGGCGAAATTGCTCATCAGGCCCACTGAAACGCGCACCGCGCCGGTGGCTTTGGGGTCGATGCAGTGCTGAAAATCCAGGTCGGAGATGCGCTGTTCGTACTTGGGGCGCGAGAAGCAGGAGGAGAGTTCATCGCTGGAAATATCCAGCGCCACTTCGCCCGCGCCCGGGTTGCAGAAAAAGCCCATGCGAATGGAAATGCCGCGCCGGTTGGCTTTTTCTTCAAGCAGGTGTTTTCCGATCAGAGTTCCTTTTGCGTTGTAGAAATTAATGGCCAGGGTTCCGCCGCGCGCTTCGGTATTAAGCGGCCCGTAAATTTTCAACAACGGTGCTCCGTTGCTGTGTTTCAATGCGTTCAATTCCTTGAGCAGCCAGCCAGTTAGGCTGAGCACGCGCTCGTGGATGAGGTCGTAGCTGATATCCCGGATATGGCGCAGGCCGATTTCTACCGCGGGAATATTGAGGTAATCCAGAGTACCGTCCTCAAAGGCCGCCGGTGCTTCGGCGGGGTAGTATTTGTTGCCGCGCACGGAAGCCACTGTGGTGGTGCCGCCGGCAAACCAGGAACGGCTGAGTTTTTTCATGGCCGAGCGGCGTGCCAGTAGGGCGCCCACCCCGGTGGGATAGCCGAACATCTTATAGAAGGAAAGCGGCACATAATCCGGTTTCCAGCGTGAGAGGTCCAGCCGGTTAGTGGGCACAAAGGCGGCCGCGTCCAACAGTACGTCCCAGCCCAGCTCCTGCGCCTGCGCAATCCATTCCAGCGGGTGCTGCACGCCGGAGAAGTTGGATTGGGCCGGGTAAGCCAGTAGGTTGAAACAGCCGTTTTCCAGCCGGCGCAGTTCATCGAAGAGCTGCGCCTGATCAATGCGCAAATCGGGCAGTACTACCGGGATATAGGTGACGGAAGCCCCGCGCGCGTGGGCATATTCGCGGATGCCGTTGACGGAATTGTGGTTGTCAAAGGTCAGCAGGTAACGGCAGCCCGCGCCGAAGGGATACGCTTCACCGACGATTTTTAGCGCGGCACTGGCATTCTGTGTAAAAATGCAGACGTATTCGTCCTCAGGCGCGTTGAAAAACTCCAACACAAATTTACGCGCGCGATCCACCATTTCGGTAGAGAAAGCTGAGGTCGGGTTGTAGGAGTGCGGGTTGCCGAACACGTGCGTGCGCAGCAGTTCCTGATGCGCTTTCAGTTGGGAGGCGGCATACAATCCGCCGCCGGTGTAATCCAGGTAAATATGCCCCTGCTGATCCAGAATGGCGTAATCCGACTGCCGGATTTCATCAATGCGGCTGGTATTCCGATAAGTTGGGTATTGTGTTAAGAAATCTGTTAGCGGGTCCATTTTCACCTCAGGTTAAAAGATTATTGGTTCATCAAGTAGAAGAAAGATCGAAAAACAACAATCAAGACTTGTTTTTCAATTCAGCATTATTCATTTGGGTAAACTATAATAATAATTGTATCTCCCTTGGAGATACATAAAAGAATTTGTATTCATTATCAATCTGATAATGTCATATCAATAAATTAAAAAAATCATTGATGTTTTTATAGGTTATTAAACCTTTCAAGCATGTCGATAATCCCTCCACGGCCCGATTCAGTGCAAATATCCACTAATTTCTGAATATCCTGGATATAAGGACGATTGATAAATAATTCAGCAATCATTGGGAAATTGGCGCCGGAGACGGGGTAAAAATTGCTTCTTTCCTGTGAAATCATCATGGCAACATTTGATGGCGTTCCGCCAAACAAATCCAACAAGCAGATTACGCCTTCGCCGCTATCGACACTTTCGGCCGCAGTATTTAGTCTGCTGAACAGATCATCCATCGAGTCTTCTGGAAGCAAAGACACGGCACATAATTGTTTCATATCACCGATGATCATTTGTGTTGACTCTATGAATGACTCTGCTAATGAACCATGGGCGGCTATTACCACTCCAATCATACGAACCCTCCGTAATTCTCTCAGTTAATTGACTTTTGTTTCAGACTATGTTATGCTAATAGTGCAATAGCACATAAAGTGAGCATTTGCACATTATAATTGATTATCTTGAAAATATCAAGCAATTCAGAGTTTAACCAATGTACAAAAAACATTCTGACATCAAAGAGGCTTTATGGACACAATGAACGTTCCGATTTTTATTGGGAATGGAAAAATGGAATATAGAAATATACCTGTTCCCAACCTGGAGGATGAGAACGATGTATTAATCCAGGTGGACCAGTGCGGTATCTGCGGTACGGACCTGAATATCATGGCTGTTCCTCCTGCTCATAAAGCCGAGAAGAATATTGTAATTGGACATGAGGCGGTGGGGAAGGTCGTTAAAGTTAGCAGCGCTGTTCAGAAATTAAAACCGGGTGATCGGGTTGTTGTAGCACCTCGGATGAATTGTGGAGAATGCTTTTATTGCCGGCAAGGATTGGTCAATCAATGCATTGATTACAAGACAATTGGCACGACGGTCAATGGAGCCTTTGCCCCATATTTATGTGCACCCCAAAGAGTATTTTACAAAATTTCAGACAATGTTAATAATGACAACGCGGTTTTATTTGAACCTTTGTCATGTGTAGTCGGGGCAATGGTAAAAGCTTCAATGCAAATTGGGGACAATGTAGCCATATTTGGAGCCGGGCCGATGGGGGCGTTATTCGCAATGGTTTGTAAGGCAATGGGCGCAGGTAAGGTAATCATGTTGGATATTGCCCAAAGCCGTTTAGACTTTACAAAAGATAAAGGTATAGCCACTGCCTCCATCAATGTTAAGCCTGAGCAATGGAAGAGCGAACTGTTTGATATTTGTCCGTTTGGTGTTGATATTGCCATTGATGCGGTGGGAAATCAAATTATGAGTTGCGTTGAAATCTCCCGTAGAGGTGGAAAAGTGATCTTGTTTGGTTTGCGGCCAAATGATTCTCAAACCATAACACAATACGAAATTACGCGTAAAGATCTCAGCGTATTGGGCAGTTTTGTGGGGCTCAATCCCTTTGAGCAGACAATCAAATTGATGGACAGCAATATTTGCGATTTTTCAACTTTGATCACACACAAGCTCAAATTGGCCGATTTGGAAAAAGGGATTGAACTGATGCGTTCAAGGACTGCCATGAAAGTAATTATTGAAATGGATTAATGGGTGATGTAGAGAAATCCTTTTATTGAAATTCAGGCAAAGCAGGAGGTGTTATGGAGTAAATCGAAAATTGGTTGGAACGAACAAAAATTTAAAGGAATATAAATAAGGAGAGTAAACTATGACTGTAAATACTGCACTACTGCTGGCTTTTATTGCCGGTTTTTCGTATTTCTCACGACGGTTTATGGGGGACATGTTTCTGGAAAGACCGATCATTATTGGCCCGGTGGTTGGTTTGATCCTTGGGGATCTCAAAACCGGTTTGTTTATTGGTGCTGAATTGGAACTGATTTTCATGGGTGTAGCGTTGGTTGGTGGTACAGCGCCTGCAAACATGGCGGTCGGTTCGGTGCTTGGAACAGCATTTGCCATCACTTTAGGTGAAGGCCTGGAAGCGGCGATAGCAATCGCGCTGCCTGGTGCTGTTTTGGGTTCATTCCTGGAACAATTTGCAAAAATTCTCAGCAGCGCGACTGTAATCCGCGGGGCCGATAAATATGCCAGCGAAGGGAATGAGAACGGAATTCAATGGATGCTTCATTTAGGGAACGCAATCCATTTCCTGGCTTACTTCATTCCTACCTTTTTGGCACTCCGCTTCGGATCGGTATATGTTGAAAGCTTGTTCGGTTCCTTCCCGGCTTGGTTGCGGGCTGGACTTTCCGCCTCGGCCAGCATTTTGCCGGTTCTCGGTTTCGGTATGTTATTAACCATTCTCGGCGACAAAAAAGTCCTTCCATTCTTCTTCATTGGTTTCTTCATCGCAATCTATACAAGCTTTGGTGTCGTTGGTGTTTCAGCTATGGCCGTTGCCGTTGCTCTCGTTTTGGAATGGCAGAAAAACCGTATTATTAAAGACGCTGGAATTAAAAAGGAAGTCAAGGAAGTCTCCACGAAGGCAGTGGATGACATGGAATTCTACGAAAAAGAGGATGTCAAAAAAGTATTTTGGCGTTCATTTGCAATCGGCTCGGCTTTTAATTATGAGCGTTATCAAGGATTGGGTTTCTGCTTCAGCATGATCCCTGTTCTGCGCCGCTTGTATAAGGGCACTGAAGAATTCGCCCCTGCTTTGCAGCGCCATATGCTTTTCTATAATTCAAATACATGGTTGCCAGGCATTCCTTTGGGTGTGGCTGCTACGATGGAAGCACGGCGCAAGCAGATTGGTGATGTTTCTGAAGATGCCATCACCGGTATGAAGAGTGCATTAATGGGACCTTTAGCCGGTATCGGTGATTCGTTATTCTGGCTGACAGTCCGTCCCATTGTGGGTGGCATTGCAGTAGCAATGGCATTGGACGGAAACACGTTTGCCCCATTGTTCTTCTTTATCATGATGAACGTTGTTCATCTGACAGTCAGATGGTACGCGACGAAATACGGCTTCTCTCAGGGTACAAAATTAGTCGATGAGGTCTCCGGCGATAAAGTCCAAACCATAATGACTATTGCGACAGAAGTTGGTTTGATGTCCGTTGGCGCACTGGTTGGGACCTGGTTGAATATCACTACGCCCCTGGTTTTCACTCAAGGTGAGACATCTTTGGTTCTGCAGGACATGTTGAACAAAATTATGCCGAAGATGCTGCCCCTGATTGCCACAATTCTTGTGGCTTTATGGTACAAGAAGGGTGGTAAACCCTGGATGATCATGCTTGCACTGATTGGAATCGGTCTGGTTTTCGGTGGTTTAGGTATTCTGGCGTAAATAATAGCTAGAAATACAAGTGTACCTGGGTGATTGATTGAGCACTTCTTGAGTGTAACCACCCAGGTACACCATAGATCAAATATTGTATCAAGGATTAAAGACAATGACTATTCAACTAATGCGTGTCGATGACAGAATGGTGCACGGCCAAATTACTACCGCTTGGGCTCATACTGCGGATATTGATCATATTGTGGTTGCAAACGATCAGGCCGCCAATAATGAAATGCAGAGCAAAATATTGAAGATGGCTACTCCGCCGGGAATGACAATTGATATTTTGACCAAAGAAGATGCCTTCCAAAATATTAGTAGTGGAAAATGGGATAAGGATGTCATTCTTTTCATTACTCGAAATTCGGTAGATATGCTGGAAATGGTTGAAAAAGGATTGAAAACGGATTTTATTAATATCGGCAATATTAGAAAATCCGCCGGGATGGTTGAAATTAATCGGGAAGTGTGGGCAACTCCTGAAGAAGTGCAGGCTTGGTACAAGTTAAACGATATGAACATCAAGCTTGAAATTCAATGGACGCCTATTGAACGGAAAATTAATTTTAATAACGTCCTGGAATCAAAAAGAAAGAAATTATTAAAATAACCAAACATTGAGCATGACTCAATTTATTTATTGAATATTGGACTTATCTCAAGAAATTATTTCTTGAAGACTATTAACGCTGATTAAAAAGAGAGACGTGATGATATCTAAAAAAGAAAGACTTGAAGCTGTTATTAGAGGTGAGAAACCGGATCGTTTGCCCGTGGCTTTCTGGCACCATTTTCCCGTTGATGACCAAACACCGGAGCACCTTTCTGAGGCAACGCTTAGTTATCAAAAGGCTTACGATAACGATTTTGTGAAAGTATCTCCGACGGATGAATACATGATTCACCCTTTTGGAACAAAGACAGTTTGGACAGGAGATCCGCGCGGCTGCCGTATCTATCAGGAAAGACTGATTAAAAAACCGGAAGATTGGAAGAAGATCAGGCCTTTGGATCCAAACGAGGGTACTTTAGGCGATTATTTAAAAACCTTGCGGTATGTGGGTAAAGCATTGGGTAGCGATACTCCATTTGTGGCTACATTGTTTGGGCCGCTGAACCAGGCTAAGAATTTGGCAGGATTTGATCTGATGGTTGAACACCTTCATCGTTATCCGGAGTATATTTGCCCGGCTTTGAAAATCATGTCCGAAAATACCGTTCGATTTGCCCAGGCTGCTTTAAGCACCGGAATTTCGGGATTTTTCTACGCGCTCGAAAATATCAATTATAGATATTTCGATGATGCTTCATATGATCAATTTGGGAAATCATATGACCTCGAAATTCTGGATGTCGGGAAAAGCTTATGGCTGAATATCCTGCATCACCACGGAGAGGCAATCTTATTCAATCTGGCAGTAGACTATCCGGTGCAGGTGGTCCAGTGGCATGCTTTGGAAAGTGGTCCGTCCTTACGCGAGGCAAAGGCTTTGTTTAAAGGCCAGCAGAAAGCGATATTAGGGGGATTGCAGCGAAAGTCAACCTTATTAACGGGAACACCCGCGGATATCGTCAGCGAAGCCAAGAAATCTGTCGAAGAAGTCGATGGCAGCGGTTTTATTCTCGGCCCTGGCTGCATGCTGATGATGAACACGCCAAGGATCAATATCTTTACAATTCGCTCTTTTGTAAATGAAAAGAATCAGTGAAATTAAAATGAACAATACGACATTCAACATTGGAATCATTGGCTTTGGGATTGGAAAAATCTACGCTGCGGCATCAAAAGCGATCAATTTATACTACCCCGATTTGCCTCGGATAGAACTATCTGGAATCGCGACAAATTCAAAGGCGAGCGGCGAGAAAGCTCTTGATCAATTTGCTTTTCGCTATGCCACCCAGAATTATTTGGACATCTTAAATGATCAAAATACGGATGCGGTGATTGTAAGCTCGCCGAACAATCTACATCATCAAATGATCTCGGCAGCGCTGGATACAGACAAGGCAATTTATGTCGATAAGCCTTTGGCTTTGAATTTTTCAGAAGCGGAAGATATCCTGACGAAGAGCAAGAATAAGAATAAAGATTGTCATCTCGGTTTTGAATTCCGGTATTGCCCTGCCCTCCAAAAAGCAAAAGCTTTGATAGACAATGGAAAAATTGGGAAGCTTTATTCATATCGGATCAACTATTTCCGCCCCAGTGCCATTTCCGAGAAGAAAGATTTACGCTGGAAAGGCGAGATGTCAAAGTGCGGCGATGGCGTGATCAATGACTACGGTCCGCATATAATTGACTTAGCAATCTGGTTGACGGGCTTGGCCGACCGAGTTTCTTCAAGCCGCCGGATTTACACTCCGGAAAGAAATGGTTTGAAGGTTGATGCCGCCGATCACTACCTTGTGCAAACCGAAATCAGGAATGGTGTTATCGGTTCTTTGGAGACCAGCAGAATGATAACCGGTTCTGATAATGATTTGAATATTGAGATTTATGGAAGCAAGGGATCCTTAAAATGGTCTTTAATGCAGCCCAATTATCTGCAAGCTGCATTTATCGATTCACCTTTTTCAAATTCATGGATTAATATTATGACCGGTCAAGATTTTCCGGAAGCGATACTTCCTGGAAAGGATACGCCTGTGGGAATCATGCGATTTTATATTGCCAGCTTAATGGACTTTATCTCACATACAATTAATAAGACCAGTTATTCATCAGGTTTGATGGATGGTATTAAAGTCCAGGCGTTTGTTGAAGCAGCAACTAAAGCAGCGTTTACTGAAAATTGGGAAGATTTGCCAAAGTTATCGTAGAAAACAGGAATGGGAAAGAATGTCGATTGAAGAATTGGAATTATTGGCGAAAGTTGCTTCAAAGTACTACGTAGAAGAAAAAACGCAGAACGAAATAGCCCAGGAAATGGGACTTTCACGCGTGAAAATCTATCGTCTCTTAAAAGAAGCAAAGAATAAGAATGTAGTTGTTATTAATATTAACTGGCCAATAAAAGAATCACAAAACCTTGAAAGACAATTCGAAGAGATTTTTAAGCTGAAGAAGGCTTTCATTATTCAAAGTCGGCAATCCATTGAGATGCCTGTAAAAACCATGATGGGAAGAATCGTCGCAAAATATCTCGAGACGATCCTTGTTGATGGTATGACGATGGCTATTTGTATGGGTTCTTCCACCTATGAAGTTATCCAGGCAATAAACCCAACTTTTCGTGTAAAGGTAAGGGTTGCCCAAGCCGTCGGCAGCTTGCCATTTAAAACAACAGAGAAAGATAGTTCGGAATTAGCCCGCGTATTATCCGAGAAGCTGGGTGGGGAAGTAATCTATTTGTCTTCTCCGATGATTGCAAACTCACCCGAATCCGCTCAAATACTGAAGAATCAGGTTGTCATCCAAAACACGCTGGATGCTGCGCGCAATGCTGATGTTGTATTATCCGGAATTGGAAAGCTTGACGCTGTCAACTCAACTTTGGTACGAAACCAGATTCTGACAGTAGAGGAAGTGGAAGAATTAATTGCCAATGATGCCGTGGGTGATATCTTGGGCCAAATCATCAAGTCAAATGGCGAGAAAATGGAATGTGAATATAACGATCGCGTTATCGGAATTACTCACGAAGAAATAAAGAAGATACCCATAAGTATTGCTTTGGCTAATGGCCCCGAAAAAGCGGCTGCCATTTTAGGGGCTTTGCGATCAGGGGCGACAAATGTCCTTTGTACCGATGAAATTACAGCTATGGCTGTGTTGGAATTAAATAAAGAACACTGATGAGATAAACCTATCCACAAAGAAATTCCATTGGATTTTCTTTGTGGATTATCTGTTTTTGGAATATACCCAAATACCCAACAGCGTAACCAGCAATGCGAGTATACCGGCTGCACCCACTTCAATTCCGAAAGAACTGCCGGCAAACCAACTGGGGGCATTCAGGGAAGTCTGAAACCCAACCAGGGTGTCGCTGCTTAGTTTCCCATTCAGATTGAAGATATCATCCTGGAAAAGATTCCAAGCGAAATGCAGGCCGGTCGGCAGCCACAGGTTGCCGGTGCGCATGGTAGCCCAAGCCAACATCACGCCAACTAAAGCTACCATCGGGATGAGTTTGGCCCAATTGGTGCCGTCTGAAGCGTTGGCCAGGATATGCACGCCGCCAAAGATAATGGCTGAAATCAACAGCGCACCGTTTGTGTCCCAGGCTTCTTTTACGCCGGTAAACAGGAATCCGCGGAAAATGACCTCTTCGCTTACGGCCGCGGTGGCGTTGACCAGCAGGGCCAGCCAAAAAGCACGCAAGCAGGCATCCCAGGGCAGGCTGCTGAAGGCAAACCCGTCTATTTTGATCCACCCCAGGGTTAATTCAATCAAAAAAACTACTGCCATGGCTGCCGCGGAAATGCCCATCCCGGCCAGCAGGTCTTTGCCCCAGCCGCTCTTCTTAGGATAAAGGATCTGGTTGCCGGGCTTGTTAAGCACGTTGGTCAGCATGGGAATGGTGAGCAATAACGCGCCGGCTATCATCCCGCCGCGAGAGATAGTGCTGCCCAGCAATACCTTTACATTGTCGCCGGCACCCACCGCGCGCATGAGCAGGTTCATCCCAAAGCCTAGCGCGACAACAATCAATTCCACGCCCAGGAATAAAAGCGCGAACATGCTGATGATTTTCCAGAGGGGAGGCTTTTGAATTTCTTCCGGTAAAGGTTGTTCGTTTTTCATGTAATTAGCTATCCTGTGCAGAAATTTATCTCTGATTTTATCCAAAATGAATCCTACCCCAAAGACTCTTTTGGCGATTTTATGTCTTAAAAATGGCTGAGTACAAAAATAAGCTGGCTAACTTTGCATGGCTTCCATTACTTGCGCGAAAATCTTTTCCCCATCCACCATGCCGTAAGCGATGGTATCGATATCTTGCACGATCACGCCATACGGTTCGGCGCGCTTGATGATGTTGCGCTTGGTAAAGCGCACCTGGGGGGCAACCAGGATGATGTCCATTTTCTCCTGCTCGAAATCCCACAAACCCATGCGTGAAGAATCCACGGCTTTCAATTCCATTTCCTTGCCGGCTGCCTCCGCGGCTTTGCGGATTTTTTCTTCCAACAAACTGGAAGACATTCCGGCTGCGCATACCAATACCACTTTGATTTTTTTTTCTGTCATTGACCACTCCTGCATAACGGATAAAGAATGCATAGAGTGTATATCAATTTGCCTTAAAAGAAAATACCTTTCAAAGCTGAAAGGTATTTTCTGATGTTAATGCTGTTTATGAAATCCTGGTTAGGGAACACACTCCACATCGATATTCAATGGTCCAAAGGTCTGGTGGTTGGGATTGTCAATGTAGATCTTGACCCAATACGTGTCTGTAATCGGCGCGTCGATGGTCCAATCGTAGGTAACGGTCTTGGTTCCGTCGTCGCTGAATTTTACCGACAACAGATCGGAAGTGAACCCCTCACTGTCCTTCCATCGATAAGTGACCTTGCCGGCTGCGCTGCTGGTGATGTCGGCATCGACACTGAAGTTGATGGGGCCTGAACAATCGCCGGAATAAGAATTGGGATCGGCGTCCATGTGAACGCTGGTCACAGCGAAGTTGGACTTTACTTTAATAGTGACGTATACCTGGAAGAAATTGTTGCCGTCGTCATCCTGTAATTTCCAGTAACCGGTATAGGTGTCCGGATCAGAGGGTGCTTCCATGTCTACCAGTATATCGATGGTTTCACCCGGCTCGACGTACTCGTCCAAATCTGTGGTTTTTGCTCCGCTCATGCGATCGCCGCTGTAAAATACGAAGCTGTAATTCGGATTCCAGGTGCAGGTGCCCACGTTCTTGATGCGCCAGCTCTTGGTAAAATTCTCACCTGGATCCATAACCGTGTAATCGGGAATGGTTTCGCTGATAAATTTGGCCTGATCGCAGCTTTGTACAGGAGCGTAAGTCGGCTGTGGATAATACGGCCGCTGGGAAACAGGTGTGTAGGTCGGGTAAGGGGTCAATGTCGGCAGGGGGGTATACGTTGCTGCGGCTTGGGTTTGTGCCAGCGCAGCCTGTACAGTTTCTGCTACTGCATCCGCTACTTCGCTTTCATTGCTCGAGACCACCAGCGGGAATGCGCAGGCAGTGCTGACCAGCAGCACGGCTGCCAATATGAGAATGGAATGGGTCTTGTTCATAAATATGCCTCCATATGCGTCTATTATAATATCCTGGTGTGTTTAGTTAACATTCTGCATCATTCATATAACGAATTATCAAGGAAAAAGTTCCCGGATAGATTTATTCCATTATTATATTTAACGAGCGAAATTGATATTTCTAATTCATAAAACCATACATCTATTGTGGTTTTTCCCCTCAATAAATTAGTCTGTGGAAATTAACGTTAACACATACTCCCAGGCTGCCAGCGTCTTCCGCAAAGAATCCTCATCATGCTGCATACAACAATAGAAGCGGTCTCCCAATGGCAGCACGCCGCGGGTCATCAAAGCCAGCGCGTAAGTTTGCACGACTGTGTAGCGCTGCATCGCTTCAGGCAATCGCGCGGCTGGATTTTCGACCAGGGAGATACCGTTGTAACACGCTGTCTCGACATGCACAATGGATTGGAGGTTGTAGGCGAAGAATGGCAGGTCTTTGCGGGTGGCAAACAGCTCATTGAGGGCCTTTGTTAACCGGTTCGCGTAAGCGGCTGATTTTTCAATGGCCTGGTATTCTCTGATGAATTTCAGGGCGAAATACCCGGCGGTAACCATGATGGCGTTGGCAGACATGGTGCCGGCGGTGAAGGCTTCTTTCCCGCCGACCTGGCTGGGGTGGCAGTACTGCATGATTTCCTTGGGGCCGCCAACTGCTCCGGCGCTGGGATAGCCGTGGCTGACGATTTTCCCCAGCACGGTCAAATCGGGCCTGACGCCGTAATATTCCTCGCCGCAGCCCAGGGACAAACGAAAGCCGGAAATAACCTCATCGAAGATGAGCAGTGTGCCGTATTGGTCGCAAACCTCACGTAAAGCTTTATTCCAATCCGGGTGGGCCAGGAATGTTCCGGCGTGGCCGCCGGTGGGTTCCACCAGTACCGCGGCAATCTCGCCCTTGTGCTGCTCGAAGGTGCGGGCCAACCCGTCAAAATCATTCTGCATGACTTCAATGGTGTTTTGGTAGCATTCCGGCGGAATACCGGCGGCGTCCATCGCTCCGGTTCCGGGAAAGTTAATCGAAAGGGTCAGCTGGTCGGACCAGCCGTGATAGTTGCCCGAAATCTTGACTATCTTTTGCCGGCCGGTATAAACGCGCGCCAAACGGATAGCCAGTGTGTCGGCTTCAGTGCCGGAGGCTACGAAGCGCACCATCTCCACAATGGGGATGTTTTTGACAATTTCCTCAGCAAAGCGCAGCTCGTTTTCGTGCGTCAATCCTACCGCCGGGCCGCGTTCAGAGATGAGCTTGACCACTTCCGCGTCCAAAGGTTCGAAGTGATGTCCCAGGATAATCGGCCCGCCGTCCATTAAATAATCGGTATATTCATTGCCGTCGATATCGTAAATCTTATCCCCTTTGGCGCTTTGATAAGCCAGCGCGAAAGGCTTGGAGATACCCAGGTTGTGCTGCAAGCCGCCCGGCACGACTGCTTTCATGCGTTCATAATGTGCCTGCGATTTTGGCCCGCGTTGATAAAAGTCTTGGATGACTTTCTGGAATGCTGCTTCGGGTATGCTGCGAATGGGTGAATTAACAATGGCTTTTTTACGATCGATGATTTCCTGATATTCCATAGTTCTCTCCTGGCTTGATTGTAACTTGTTTTAACAACTAACTTTTCAACACATAAAAACTATTAAAGATCCTTTCAAACGGGTTATTATAAGGAAATCCTATATTTATCAGGCTGGTAAAATAACCATATATGAAACCAAAATTTCTGATTAATTCGATGTTGATCTTGATGCTTTCCGCCTGCACTGTGGCGGAATCCACATCTGCGTTTGCTACACCGGTGTCCGAGGATGCGCAAAGCCAGCCATATCTACACGCAACCCAGACCGCGTCGGTTGAAGAGACACAGGCAGCGGAAGACGATTCCGCTCAGACTACCCCAACCAGCGAAACCAGCCTGCCGCCGGAGGATTGGATGGAATGGCCGGTTGTGCCGGAGGTGACCGACACGGCGCGCGAAATCTACCGCAAGGGCCTGGCCATGGGCAACAACACACACGCCTTCTCCAAGGTGGGCGATTGCCAAAATGTGCGCCAGTCTTTCCTGGGTTTCTTTGACCACCCCGGCAAGTATGAGGGCATGAGCGGTATTGGCGACTTGCAGGACACTATTAATAATTTCAAGGGTTATTTTGATCGCGACGGGCAGGCCACCCAGTACGGTTTCAACGCGGCGGCGGTGCTTTCCCCGCTTTGGGCGGATCCGGATATATGCCTGCCGGACGAAAATCCGCTGGAATGCGAATTGCGCATTACGCGCCCCACATTCGTACTGATCAGCCTGGAATTTTGGTTTGCCGGGCGCACGCCGGAAGTGTACGAACGCTATATGCGCCAGATCATCGAATACACCATGGCCCAGGGCGCCGTGCCTATCCTGGCGACCAAGGCGGATAACATTGAGAAGGATTATTCGCTAAATTTGACCACGGCCAAATTGGCGGCCGAATATGACCTGCCGTTGTGGAACTGGTGGGCGGCCGCGCAGCCTTTGGGCGACCACGGCATTGACCCCTACCGCGACGGTTTCCACATCAGCGTGGCGGCCTGGAATGTGCGCAGCAAGACCTTCCTGCAGACACTCGACCATCTATGGAAGGGGCTGAAAGATATGCAATAAGCTTAAGCTAGTTTAACCACAGATACACACAGATATTTTAAAAAACATTATTTTAAATTGATTCACACAGATAAAACATCGAAACGTAGGGCGGGATTCTACCTGTACTCAGTAGTGTTGAGCAATCCCACCAAAAAAGAACCCCCTCACCCTTGACCCTCTCCCAGAGGGAGAGGGAAAAACCTTCTCCCCCTTGAGGGGGAGAATCAGAAGAGAGGGGGATAATAGCCTGCGTCCTTTACTTGTGTGAAAATACAAGAGTCAACTAATTAAATAATCAACCCGCACATTCCCAAGAGAGGGCAGGTCAATGTGCGGGCTATGAGCAATCTTATATCATTGGTCAAGCATTTTTACTGGAACCGGCTATTCCTCGATCTCCTCAATCGACAGGTCGCTGAAGATGATGGCATCTTCGTTTGGATCGCCGCCGGCTTTGGTGGTGATGCCCGCGCGGCCGTAGTTGAGTAAATAACGCCCGTCGGTCAGCGATTCTACCAGTTGTTCGTTAATATAGAAATCGATCGTGTCGCCGCTGCAAACCAGGCGCAGCGCGTTGGCAGCTCCTGCGCCGGTCAGAATGGCGTCGCTTTTCTTTTCGGCCAGCAAGGTAAAAGGCTTTTGGGGTGTGTCGCGGTAGATCGTGTACGTGCCGTCAACCCCGATTACGGCCATATACATGCCGTCGCGCGAGGAACGGCAAACCAATCCGGCATACTGGCTGCCGGGCTGATCCGGCGCAATGTCCATGGTAACGGTAGCGTGAATATCAACGTCCTGCAGGGCTGGGCCGGCCTTGGCACTGTAATAGCCATAGGGGATGACCGGGGAGAAATGGAACCCGGCTTCATCGGTGCTGTTGAAAGCGCCGCTCATGCCGATGGCAGAAAAAGAACCTGTATCCGCGCGCAAATCGTCTTGCAGACTGTACGTTTCAAAGGAAGGCATGGCTTCATCTCTGTCACTGAGCGTCAGGCCTCGGAAGGTAACCTGACCGAACAATTCATCCCAGACGGAAGCAGTGAAAATTCCAATGGATTGTACTTTACCGCTGATGCCGGTTTGCGAACACCCAACCAGTGTTTCATTGACGTACAACTCACAGCTTGACTGCGTACAGGCTAATCGCAGGTGATTCTCCTGGCCGGCATATTTGATGGCCGGGGAAAAGGACTGAGATAACCGGGTCTTGATTTTCGGGTCGGCGCTGGTGTCCCAGGTTTCAAAATCGAAATACTGTCCCTGTACGCGCAGGGCTTTATAGGCCCCATCATCATCCAGAAAGTAGAATCCATATGCGTTCTGGTCGCTTTTTGCGTCCATCGACCCCAGCGAGGTAACGTCGGCCTCCAGGTTAAACTGTTCGGCATCCACATCCTGGCCGCGCATCAACAATGCATCGATCTTGATGCGTCCTTCGGATTGAGCCACGGACAAGCTGCCCTGCTCGCAAGTCAGGGTGAAAGAGCTGTCGGCTACTTCCGGCAGACAAAAAGCGCTGCCCTGATCCAGAATGTCCTCCGGCAGCAGCCCGGGGATGGGCGTAGCGGTCAGCAGCATGGCTGGAGTAGGGGAGGCTTGGACCGGTTCACGAGTTTCTTCCGGCGATATTGCCGTACCGGCAGCTCCCGTCCCCGAAGGGGCGCAGGCTACCGGCAGGATTGTCAGTAGAATGCAAATGAAGGGTAGGAATATTTTCTTCGAATTCATACCTAGATTATAAATCGGATGCCACCTTACGCATCAAACCGCCGGCTTGATAGTAAGCCAATTCCAGCGGCGTATCGATGCGCGCCACAGCCTGGAAGCTGAAGCGTCTGCCGTCGCGCCGTTCCACTTCAACTGTCACGGTTGGGCGCAGCGTGTTGATGCCCGCGGAGCCGGGGATGCTGTAGCGCTCGTCGCCTTTCAAACCCAGCTTTTGGATGCTCTCGCCGGGCAGGAATTGCAGCGGCAGGATGCCCATGCACACCAGGTTGGTGCGGTGGATGCGTTCGTAGGATTCGGCGATGACCGCGCGCACGCCCAGCAGGTAGGTGCCCTTGGCGGCCCAGTCGCGGCTGGATCCGCTGCCGTAGGCTTTACCGGCCAGGATGACCAGGTCGCGATTGTCGGCTTTATAGCGCTGGGCGGCGTCATAGATACTCATCAGATCGCCGTCCGGCATATAGGTCGTGCAGCCGCCCTCGCGCCCGTTGGCGATCAGGTTGTGCAAACGTGGATTGCTGAAGGTGCCGCGCGCCATCACTTCGTGATTACCGCGCCGCGCGCCGAAGGAAATGAAGTCCTGCGGCCCTACGCCCAGGTCTTCCAAATAACGTCCGGCCGGATTATCCACGGCGATGCGCCCGGCGGGGGAAATGTGATCGGTGGTGATGGAATCGCCCAATACTGCCAGCGGGCAGGCGTCGTGGATGTCCTTTTCGACAATGTTGGGGCCTTCCAGCAGGAAAGCGGGTTCTTTGAGGATGCTTGAATCAGCCTTCCAGTTGTACAGCGTGGAAGAGGTTACGTCCATTTCATTCCAGCGCAGATTACTATCGTAGATGCTGCCGTAGTTATGCACGTAGATGTCGCTTAGGATGGCGCTGCGGGTCAGCTCCTCCACTTCCGCGCGGCTGGGATAGATGTCTTTTAAGTAGACCGGGCTGCCGTCTGTGTCGTTTCCCAGGGGCTGCTTCTCAAAGTCGAAGTCCATGCTGCCGGCCAGGGTATAAGCCACTACCAGCGGCGGGGAGGCCAGGAAACTGGCGCGCACTTCGGGATGGATGCGGCCTTCAAAGTTGCGATTGCCGGAAAGTACCGCCGCGCCCACCAGTTGATTGTCGTGCACGGCTTTATTGACGTCCTCCGGCAGCGGGCCGGAGTTGCCGATGCAGGTGGTGCAGCCGTAACCGACCACGTTAAATCCCAGGTTTTCCAAACCGCCCAACAAGTCCGCGTTCTTCAGATAGGCTGTGACCGCGCGCGAACCGGGCGCGAAACTGGTCTTGACCCAGGGCTGGCTGCGCAGCCCTTTGCGGGCGGCGTTGCGTGCCAGTAGGGCGGCTGCCAGGATGACGGAAGGATCGGAGGTGTTGGTGCAGGAGGTGATGGCGGCAATGATGACCGCGCCGTGGCGCAGTTCGCGGGTTTCGCCGTTGATCTCGGCTTGCACACTCTTGGCGGCTTCCTCCTGGCTGAATCCATATCCGTGCACACCCAGGGGCGCTGTCAGGGAAGCCGTAAACGTCTGGCCGGCTTTCGAAAGCGGGAAGATATCCTGCGGGCGCTTTGGCCCAGCCAGGGTGGCTTCAATTTTGCTTAAGTCGATAGTCAGTACCTGCGAGTATTCCGGCTGCGGGCCGCGTCCATCCAGGAAAAGCCCCTGCGCCTGGAAATAGGTTTCCACCAGTTCAATTTGCTCGGCGCTGCGGCCGGTGCGTTTCAGATAATCCAGGGTCTGCGCGTCCACCGGGCAATAAGTCATGGTCGCGCCGGATTCGGGCGACATATTGGAGATCATGGCGCGCGTTTCCACCGGCAGGCTGGCGTAGCCCGCGCCGAACAGTTCCACGAACTTGCCTACCACGCCTATCTCGCGCAGTTTGCTGGTGATGGTCAGGGTCAGGTCGGTGTGCGTGGCGCTGTCGGGCAGTTCGCCCACCAGTTCCACGCCGATCACGTCCGGGATGGGGAATTCGCTGGGATAGCCCAGCATAGCCGCCAGCGCTTCGATGCCGCCCACGCCCCAACCGGCCACACCCAATCCGTTGACCATGGGGGTATGCGAATCGGTACCCATCACGCTGTCCGGGTAAACGCAATCCATATCTCCATCTTTCGCCACAAAAGCGACCTGTGCCAGGTATTCCAGGTTGACCTGGTGGCAGATACCCAAGCCGGGCGGGAGCACGCGCAGGTTGCGGTAGGCTTTTTGGCTCCACTTCAGGAATTCATAGCGCTCGCGGTTGAGCTGGAATTCTCTCTCTTCGTTTATCTGCTGCGCCTTGGCGCAGGCGAATGCTTCTACCGTGACCGAATGGTCAATGACCAGGTCGGCCGGGATCTGCGGGTTGACGATCTCCGGATCCTTGCCGGCGCGCTGCATTGCCGCCCGCAGAGCGCTGAAATCGTTTACTACCGGCAGGCCGGTGAAATCCTGCATCAGGATGCGGGCCGGCAGGAAGGCTACCGGTTGGCGCTCCGTTTCCACGCGCGGCTGCCAGCGGGCCAACCAATCGATCTGCTGGCTGTGATAACCGCCATCGCCCTGGTGGCGTATGCAGCTTTCCAGCAGGATGCGGATGGAATACGGCAGTTTTTCCAGAGAAAGGTTTTTGTCCACTGCCAAACGAGGCAGGCTGTAATATTGGTAAAACTTCTTGCCGCTGAATAGCGTTTGCTGATACAAGTTTGATGATTCTTTTTCCATAATATCCACTTCTTTTCTTTATGAGCGCATATGGCTGATGACCGCTTGTGCGAACTCGCGCGTTCCCAGGGTTTGGGCGCCGGGGATTTGCGCGGCCAAATCAAAAGTGACCTGTCCGGCGCGGATGGCCGCGGCCAGCGCGTCGCGCACCAGGTCGGCCGCTTCCGCCCAATCCAGATAGCGCAGCATCATTTCCGCCGAAAGGATCAGCGAGCTGGGGTTGGCTTTGTTCTGCCCGGCCAACGCGTCGGCCGAACCGTGGTTGGCTTCGAATACGGCCACGCGGCTTTCAAAATTAATGTTGGCGCCGGGCGAGATGCCCACGCCGCCGGCCAGCGCGGCGGCCGCGTCGGAAACGTAGTCGCCGTTCAGGTTGGTGGTAGCCAGCACGTCAAAATTCTGCGGCTTTGTAATCAACTGCTCGAAGGTTACGTCGGCGATGACATCATCCACCCACAGCTTGCCTTCTTTCAAGGCCTGGTCTTTGGCGGCTTGAGCGGCCGCTTCGCCCTCGGCTTTTTGAATGGCCAGGTAGCGCATGCGGCTGAATGTGCGGTCGCTGAACTCACCGTCGGCCACTTCATAGCCCCAATTGCGGAAGGCTCCCTCGGTATATTTCATGATGTTGCCCTTGTGAACAATGGACAGGCGCTTGCGCCCGTTTTCCAGCGCCCAGCGGATAGCCGCGCGCACCAGGCGCTGGCTGTTGGTCTTGGAAATGGGTTTGATGCCGATACCGCATTCCTGCGGGTGGGCGATTTTGGCGTAATCCTCCGGCATGCTGTTCTGGAACGCGGCCAGGAAGCGCTGCTGTTCGGCGCTGCCGGCCGGGTATTCGATGCCGGTGTAAATGTCCTCAGTGTTTTCGCGGAAGGTAACCACATCCATTCCGGTTGGGTTGCGCAGCGGGGAAGGCAATCCCTCATACCAGCGCACCGGGCGCATGCATACGTATAAATCCAATTCCTGACGCATGGTGACGTTCAACGAACGGATGCCGCCGCCTACCGGTGTGGTCAGCGGACCTTTGATGCTGGCGGCATGCTGCTTCAATGTCTCCAGGGTTTCTGCCGGAAGATATTCGCCGCTGGTTTCAAAGGCGCGTTTCCCGGCGGGGCACTCCAGCCAGGTAATGCTTCTGTTTTCTCCATAGGCGATTTCGAGGGCAGCATCGACAATTTGCTGTGTGACGGCCATGGTTTCAGGGCCGATGCCGTCGCCGGCGATAAAAGGAATGGTGGTGGATGTGTTTTTATTCATACGCTTAAACCTCGGGTTGTACTGATGTATTAATGGTTTTCGGTTGGGAACCTCACTTGACAATCACTCTAAAGCGTGTAAAATAATAACATTGTTTTTGGGACAGCGTCCCATACAGTGAGACATAATGACAATGGATAAGATACAAATGCTCGACCGCACGGTAGCCATCCTGGACAGCTTTTCGCTTGATCAGCCCATCCTGGGTGTGCGCGACGTTGCCCGCCTGACCGGGCTTTCTTCCTCCACCGTCGGCCGCATTATGGTTTATCTGAAGGATCTGGGTATCTTGAATCAGGATCCGGAGACACTGTCGTACATGATGGGTTCCAAACCGCTGGCCTGGGCCGGCATTTACACGGTCACCAGCGACGTGCGCACCCTGGCACTGCCCATTATGGTACGTTTGCAGGAGCAAACGCGCGAAACCCTCAGCCTGTACGTGCTGGAAGGGGATGAGCGCGTATGCGTGGAACGCCTGGAATCACAGGAAACCGTGCGCATGGTATCGCGCGTCGGGCGGCGCATTCCGCTTTACACAGGTTCAGCGGGAAAAATATTCCTGGCTTATTTGCCGGAAGAACGCCGTGAGGAAATATTAAATAAGACAAAACTGGTTCCCATGACAGAAAAGACCATCACCGACCTGGATGATCTGCATGCGAATTTGCAGAAAATCCGCAAGTTGGGATATGCCTACAGCCGCGGGGAATGGATATTGGAAGCTGCCGGTGTAGCCGGCCCGGTTTTCGATTCGCGCGGGCAGATTACGGCTGCGCTGACCATCAGCGGCCCGGCCCAGCGTTTTACCAGTGAGCGGGTTCTGGAAATGGCGCACTTAGTTAAAGAAGGCGCTGCGGAAATATCAACCGAGTTGGGATATTACCCCAATATAAAAAGGTAGAAAATCTCTCTGAAAGGAAGACGAACCTATGTGGCTGCATGAAATCTTAAGTGAAAAAGTTGAAAAAGAGAGAACCCGCTTGCAGCAGATCAAAAAAGAGTACAGTGATAAATCCGTCGGCGAAATCAAGGTGCGGCATTTATTCAATGGTCTGCGCGGTGCGGATTTATTAGTCAGCCAGATTTCCTACGTCGATCCGCAGGACGGTGTGCATTTCTACGGGCATTCGGTCGAAGAAGTACTCAACATGTTGCCAAAGGCGGAAAAGAGCGAGCTGCCTCTGGCCGGCGGCATGTATTACCTGCTGTTAACTGGGGATAACCCCACCCGTGAGCAGGCTTTGATGGTGGAAGAGGAGTGGCGCCGCCGCAGCGACCTGCCCTATCATGTGGCGGATATGCTGCGCGCCATGCCGCGCGATACGCATCCCATGACCATGTTCTCGCAGGCTATCCTGGCGCTGCAGTCGCGCTCCGAATTCACGCGCCATTACGTCAACGGACTGCAGAAGACGGATTACTGGCAGCCCACTTTAGAAGACAGTCTTAACCTGGTGGCAAAAGCACCGGCGATAGCGGCTGCGATCTATAACATCAAATATCACAACCAGGGCCTGGTGCCGCCCAGCCAATCGCTGGATTGGAGCGCCAACTTCGCCTATATGATTAATAAGGAATGGGATAACGAGTACATGGACCTTTGCCGTTTGTTTTTTGTGGTGCATTCCGAACAAGGCATCGGCAACGTCTGCGAACATACAGCCTGGCTGGTCAACTCGGCCCTTTCGGATGTTTACTTTGCGTGTTCGGCAGCCATGAACGGTTTGGCGGGCCCGCTGCACGGCCGTGCCAACCAGGATAGCCTGGAATGGCTGCTGGGAATCCTGCACAAGTTCGGCGATTGCCCCACCGAGCAGCTTCTGGAGGAATACATTTGGGACACGCTCAACCGCGGCAAGGTTATTCCCGGCTACGGCCACTCTGTCCTGCGCCAGACCGACCCGCGCTTTCTGGCTCAACTGGAATTTGGCCGCAAACACATGGGTGATGACAGCCTGTTCCAATTGGTGGAACTGGTTTACAAAGTCGCCCCGCGCGTGCTGCAGGAATACGGCAAGGTCAGCGACCCCTGGCCAAACGTGGACGCCATCAGCGGCGCCATGCAGTACCACTGCGGCCTGCACGAGTATGATTTCTACACGGTATTGTTCGGCGTCGGCCGCATCATCGGCATCACTGCCAACCTGGTTTGGTCGCGCGCCCTGTTCACCCCCATCGAACGCCCGCAGTCCCTCACGCTGGACGTGCTGGAGCAGCAGCTCAAAGCAGCTTAGCTATTTTTCCTCCTTTGCCAAAGGATTAAAGTTAAAAATCCCTCGTTTTCGGGGGATTTTTATTACAATAAGAATAAAGCTTTCCGGGAGATTCCCATGCTCGTAATATGCGACCACTGTCATCATGAAGACGAATTCGATCCGCACCAGTTCCGCTGTAAATGCGGCGGCGCCTGGGAACCCTGGGAGTTCGAATCGTACCAGCCGAACATGGCCGACCCGAACGTGAATTCGGTCTGGTGTTACCGGGAGATAATGGGTTTGAGCGAGGTGGAAAAACCGCTTTCACTGGGCGCGGGACAAACGCCATTGGTCAGCATGCCCTGGGATATGGACGCTGCGGAAGTCTTTTTCAAGTTGGAATACATCTCTCCCACTGGCTCGTTCAAGGATCGCGGCACGGAAGTGGAAGCCAATTTCCTGGCCGCCGTGGGCATTCGCGACGTGGTCGAGGATTCTTCCGGCAACGCGGGCGCTTCGCTGGCGGCTTACGCCGCCCGCACCGGGCTGCACGCGGCCATTTTCGCGCCGGATAGGGCCTCACCGGCCAAACTGGCACAGATCGAAGTGTACGGCGCGGACCTGCGCCGCATCCCCGGCCCGCGCGCTGAAGCTACGCGCGCGGCTTTGGCCGCAGTGGAAGCAGGCGCGGTATATGCCTCGCACGCTTATAATCCGGCCTACTTACTGGGCCAGAAAACCTTCGCCTGGGAGTGCTGGGAGCAGCTGGGCGGTCACGCGCCGGACGCGCTGGTCATCCCGGTCGGGCAGGGCGGACTGTTGCTGGGTGCCTGGCTGGGTTTTCGAGGGATGCTGAAAACCGGGCTGGTCAAGCGCATGCCGCGTTTATTCGCGGCTCAGCCGGAATTGCTGGCGCCCATCGCGCGCGCTTTCAACAGCGGCGCCGATGAGATCGAAGAGATCATACCGGTCGGCAAGAGCCTGGCTGAAGGGCTGGCCATCGTCAAACCGGTGCGCGGGCAGCGCATCCTGCAAGCGCTGCGCGAGAGCGGCGGCGCGGGGCTGACCGTCAGCGAAGCGGAAATTCGCGCGGCTTATTATGACCTGGCCCACCACGGGATGTTTGCCGAACCTTCCAGCGCGGCGGCCGCCGCGGCTCTGCCGCAGGTGCGCAAATTGGTGGGTGAAAAAGCCAAAATAGTTATCGCTTTAACCGGAAGCGGATTAAAATCTCCCTTAGAAAATTGAGATAAAAAAGAATAACGGATACCCATGACTGATAATCACATAATTGCTTTTACGCGCGGCGTTCCGCCGATTGAGAGTTTCCCGATTAAACGGTTGGAAGAATGCGCCCAGACTGTCCTGGAACGGGACGGAAATTGCCTGCTGCAGTACGGGCAGGCGGCCGGTTACGCGCCTTTGCGTGAATGGCTGGCAGCGCAGTATGCTGTGTCGAAAGGGCAGGTTATTGTCGGGCAGGGTTCGCTGCAGCTGCTGGATACGCTGGTACGTGTTTCTCTTCAGCTGCAGGACAGCGTTTTTCTGGAGCAGCCCACATATGACCGCGTGCTGACCATTTTTCGCCGTTCAGGCACGCAGCTGGAAGGCATTGATTTACACAACGGTTTGCTGGATGTGGACCAGTTAGAGGAGAAATTAAACGCAGGCATGCGGCCGCGTTACTTCTACCTGATTCCGGACTTTCAAAATCCCAGCGGCGCGGTCATGCCCCTGGAAGCGCGTCAAAAGTTGATTGAGTTATCCCAAACATATGGGTTCTACCTGATTGAGGACGGCCCTTACCGCGACCTGCGCTATCATGGCCAGGCACTGCCAGCGTTGTTCGAACTGGCGCCCGAGCGGGTGATATTCATGTCCTCTTACAGCAAACTGATCAGCCCCGGCTTGCGGGTGGGTTTCATGATTTTACCGCCGGAATTGGCCGAGATGGTGCGTAAGTTTGCCGAGGATACCTACATCAACGCCAGCTACCTTAACCAGGCCATTGCTTACGAGTTCATCCAGCGCGGTTGGCTGGCGGAAAACCTGGGGCAATTGAAGGACCTCTACCGGCCGCGTCTGGATACGCTGCTGGCAACGCTGGAAGCTGAATTCTCCGGCCGGGCGGATTGGGTCAAACCGCAGGGTGGGTTCTTCGTCGGCCTCAACCTGGCCCAGGGCAGCCGCGTTCCGGATCGGACTGCACAGCAGAAAGCCGGTTTGGCGCTCAGCGACAGCCGCGGCTTCTTCATCGACGGAGGCGAGCAATTTGTGCGCCTGCCGTTCTGCGCGCTGACGCCGGAGCAGCTTGAAGAAGGTGTCCGGCGCCTGAGCCGCGCGATTTTCTCCTGACCGTTCCGGTTTTATTGGATCGGAACAGGTGTCAGCTTTTTATCCTTCAGCAGGTAAGCCTGGTCGCACAGGATGTTGATCTCGTCCAGTTTATTGCTGGTCAATAGGATCGCTGTGCCTTTATCTTTCAGTTCAATCAAATATTCGTAAATACTTTTCCACCCGTCTTGGTCGATAGAATCGGTTGGTTCGTCCAGTAGCAGCAGATCGGGCTTGTCCAGGATGGCTTGGGCAATGCCCAAGCGCTTCTGCATGCCGACCGAGAAGGTTCCCACCGGTTGGCGGCTGTTTTCCGCCAACCCCACGATGGACAGGGCTTCCGCGATGGTTGCCGCATTGACCTTCCCGTTTATCTCCGCCAGCATGCGCAGGTTCTTCTCGGCGGACCAGCTGGGCACGAAGCCCGGCGCGTCGATCAAGGCGCCGGTACGCGCCGGGAAATCCGCGTCGCGGCCGATGCGCTGGCCGAACACGCTGACCTGGCCGCTGGTCGGCTGCACAAGCCCGCAAATAATACGCAGCAGCATGCTCTTGCCGGCACCGTTTGGCCCGCTGATGCCGGTGATGCTGCCCTGCGGAATGGCGAGATCGATGTCCTCGAAGATTATGTGGCTGCGAAATACTTTCCCGATTGCGTTGAGTTCAACGGCTGATTGCTGATTATCCATTTATTCCTCCCGACGCGCGATGGCGTATAAATTTTGACGTTTATAGATGATCCGGCTGGCTACCAGGCACAATACGATCCAGACTGACCAGAATATCCAGGAATATACTTGCGGGATTACCCGCATGGGTGCCCACAGCGGTGTGAATTCAAGGTGGTTTTGCAGCATAAAGAAGGAGCTGATTCCTTCCCCACCGATCGGGCCGCCTTCGATCATGCCCAGGTTGCTGCACACAATCAGGATGATGCCGCCCAGGTAGCCGGGCCAGGCGCGCTGCGAGAGAAGGTCGATGATCAGGATGAGCAGTCCGATGGCAAACCATCCGACGAACAAAAGGAGCAGGATGCTCCAAAAAGCCTGGGTTGGTGGTCCGTTCAGTGTGGCATATCCCAGACTGATACCCCCATTAAGCTGGCTGGCAGGGCTCCATTCCTTCGATAGCGGAAACTGGGTTAGGACAGGAAGGAAGAAACTGGCCATTAGCAGAACGGTATAGCCGACTGTTCCTATGAAGATGAAAATAATCTTCCCTAACCACCATTGCCTGCGCGATCCCAACTGTAGTAAAACCTCTTGTTCGGAAAAGCGTTTCAATCCCAGACCGGATATAAGATAAATATAGAGGATGGAAATCACGTAATATACAATTTCCGGCTTACCGAAGGCCCATATGAAGGCTTCCAGGGCATTGGCTTGCGCGCCGCTGTCCCACGATATATATACCTGCAGGAGTTTCGCAGACCAGTAACCCAGAACCAACCCTACCGGGATGGGCAGCAGCCAGCGCCAACGCAGCATATATAAATGAAATTGATATTTTAGATAGGCTCGAATTTTCATTGTTTTTTCCTTATTGAAGAATCTGGGTCTCTTTTTTCCCAAAGCATCCCAGAGTTACAAAAAAGGCTGCAACTATCAGGGTGAACTGCAGGATGGGTGAGAATAGGTTCCCTTCCGGAATAAGCAGCGCTCTCGTTGATACCATCCAATTCAAGTGGCGTGATGTCGGCAAAAAGTAGTACCCAAAGCTGTAGCACATGAAAGGCAGGCCCAGGGCGATCACGGAGTTTCTGGATAGGAATGAAAACCCCATGCCCAAAAGGGCATAAGCCGCGCCGAATAAGCCGGGGAACAACAGGCAAAGCGCCGTGTAAACGCCAGCGGAGATATTGAGACTTAATCCGGGTTGAATCAGGGAACTGCTGAATATTTCGCTGAAATTGAAATAGTTCCCCGAAATTTGTACCGGTTCGGCTGGATAGATCAAATAACAGATCCCCAGCATCAGAATTGTCGGCAGCAGCACGGCCGCCGCGCCGGATAATGCTACGGCTAGTGTTTTTGCCCACAGGTAGTGTTTATAACCTGTGCGCGTCAATACGGATTCCAGCAGGTGTTGCCGTTTATCCGTACTGAGCGAATCGGCGAAGGGCAGCGCGGCTATCGCGGCGGAAAAAAAGCCATAGTGGCCGGAGAAGAGTATCACCTGCCAGGCCGTTAATGCCCCAACCGGGGATTGGCTCTGCAAAGGATTTATCTGGAAATAGCCGTAGGCAAAACTGATGCCGGCCAGGATGAATCCAAGGATGAAGCGGGGATTGATAAACGCGCGCTTCAGCTCGGTGTGAAAGATGTTATTCATACAATTTATCCTTTTTACTGGTTATGACGCTTCGACTGTATGTATTGAGCGAGAATGGTCGCCAATTCATCTTCTGGATGACCCAGGCGCTGCATTTCGCGCACGAAGTTCTCCAGGAGATAGCCTTCCAATTCGTTCTCCAGCTTTTGCAAGGTCGCGCTGTCCTGGGTGACAAAGGTGCCTTCTCCGCGCCGCGAGATGGCGATGCCGTCGCGAATCAATTCCATGTAAACCCGCTGGATGGTGTTGTGGTTGACCTTGAATTCCATGGCCATCTCGACGGTCCCGGGCAGCTTGTCCCCCGGCCGGTAATCGCCGCGCAGGATGGCCGCGCAGATGCGCTGTTTGATTTGTAGATAAATGGGCTGATTTTCGTCAAAAATGTGGTCCATAAGCTTTTCCGATTTCTATACGATTTGGTTATTTAAATTCCCATTATATCGATTACCGTACCGGGCGGTTCAATTGGCAGGAACACCCATCAGGTAAGCCACACCGCCGCTGGTATACGCCAGGAATTTACCGTCCGGTGAGAAGAGGTACTCCTGGCCGTAGGAGGGCACCGGCTGGTCCCCGGCTACCAACCCCACAAAATTGAGTTCTTTACCGGAGAGTTCCCAGGCGTGCAAACCAAACCCGTTGCCGGAGATGACCAGTTGTTGATTGGGGGAGACGGCCGGCAGGCTCAACCCGCCGTTTCCGTAGGGCGAGCGGAAGGATGCGGCAATCGCCATACTGCCGTCTGCTTGCAGTTTCCCGACAACCCTGTCCGTGTCGGAATAACCCGAAAACATTTCTTTGCCGCTGTCGAATTGGGTGATGGAAATTTTCGAACCACCGATGTCTTTTCTTTCTCCGCTCTGCGTATTCCATCGGGCTTGTTCCTGAATAAAACCGATATAGGGGGAGGGATATTTCGAGATGCGGTAAACGACCGAAACGTTGTCATTCAGGGTGTCCAGGAAATCCACCCGCCAATTCTCATCGCCGAGTTCGAGCGTTTCGAGCAGTTTTCCATTCACCGCATTCCAGCGTCGAATGGTGTTATCGTCGGCGCCGGAGACCAGCCAGCTTGAATCCGGTGAGAAAGCAATGTGGGTCACACGTCCCTGGTGGCCGAATAATGTCTTGAGCGGGCTGCCGGTTTGCGCGTCCCATAAGCGCACGCTGTTGTCGTTCGAAGCGGTCGCGATCATTTTTCCGTCCGGGGAGAAAACCACTTTATTAACGACCTGGGTGTGTCCCGCCAATTCCAGGTCGGATTGGCCATCCTCGGTACGATAGATTGTCACTTTCCCGCTTTCATCGCCGGCCAGGGCAATGCGGCTGCTGTCCGGAGAAAAAGCGATTTCTAAATTTTCACTGCCGGATGACGAACCACGAAAACTGAACTTTTCTTTACCCATGGGCAGCTCAAAAATATGAATGCTGCCGGATTGTCCGTAAGTGGTTAAATTCTCGGAGGCAATTAATGTTTTTCCGTCCGGGCTTAACTGGATGGTTTCAACCATGGCGGAGATTTCATCCGAGGTTATCCCACCCGAATTTCCGGTTAATGAATAAGCTGTCCAGGTGAATTGCCCCAGTTGCTTTTCCAGGTTGCCGGTATCCGCAGCAATCATTACTACATACCCTGATTGTGTACCCAGGTAAATAGTGTTGTCATTCTGAGAGACTTCAAAGGTAGTGACCATGTCATATTGTCCCATTTCCTGGATGTATTTAAGGTCAGGCTTCCCATTAAAGACCTCTCTTCCATCCTGGATATCCCAAATCTGGATAGAATACCGGCCATCCTCGTCAGTGGTCATATTGCGCGTGGCGATGTAGCGGCCGCTGTGCGAGAACAACAACTCAGGCCAATCTGTTTTCGGCGCGGATAATTCTCGGACCAGACTGAAATCGGAAGTGTTATAGATCGAGACTTGGCCGGATTGTTTCTCGTACACAGCGGTGTTTTCTCCATTGGGAGAAATTGCCATGAATGAGTCGGAGTTCAAGTCCATGCTGCGGGTGACTTTACCTGCGGCCAGGGAAGCGACACAGAATTTCCGAACATTTTTTTCGTTGTTTACGCCATATTTCTTTTCAAAAACCAGTTCTTTTCCATCCGGTGTGAAAGCGATGTCCCAAATGTTGGAGTTTGCGCATTCTCCCAGGTCTTGAATGGCCGTGCCTTTCTTTTCACCATCCGGCAGCGAATAGAGTTGGATTTGCCGGTCATAGGCAGGCAGCCCCATGAAATCGCCCAGCTCGCCGTTGGGGTAGTTGACCACGATGGCCAGCGTGGAACCGTCCGGGGAAATGGATAAGGCGGTTGGCTGCAGCCCAACAGGAATGAAACCCGTTTGCTCTCCGCTTTCCTTGTCCAGCAGAGCTATCCCGGAAGAGGTGATGGCAGCCAGTAGATTTCCGTTGGGCTGTTGCGCCAGAGTGCCGGTATATGCTCCCTGTCCGAACCAGTGCAGCAGTTTCAAGTCCTGAATGTTCTCCGGTGTGATTTCCGCCAATGGGGTGATTTCCGGTTCTGTTTGGGCCAGGATGCTGCCGGTCGTACTTAAAGAGAAGAGTAATAAAGTGAAAACAACCATCCAGTGGGGGATTGTTTCTTTTTTCCATTTGTTCATATCAACCTCTCCGTTGCTTGACAAAAATTGATTATGTTTGTATTATGTAAACACAGTATACTAGTTAACTAGTATTATAGAGTTAGCTAAGGGACTTGTCAAGTCCCATAACAAGGAGAACAAAATGAAAAACTCAATAAAGTACGCTGTTTTTCTTACTTTATTTCTCACAATACCTGCTTTGATTGTTGGGTGTAGGGAAGATCCTTGGTCGATTTTTCTCGACACTAATCAGGTGGACTTTAGCCCGGTTGAAGCTGTGGATGGTTCGCAGCCGACCGTGAAGGTGTATAACGACCCTGATGACCTCCTGCTCATGCTGCACGAAATGGAAAAAGTCCGTAATACCCGCTGGCAATCTCAAACAGGCTGGTGGCAAGGACGGAAAACAATGACTTACCAGTTGGGTGATTTGCATGGGATCAACACTGAATGGTGGTTCCATTTTGACGGGGTGCAGTCTTGTCCCGATTTACTGCAAACCATTTATGCGGAAGACGGACGACTGGTGGAATCCAACCTGCTGGTTCGCGCGAATCAGGTCCAGGCAGCTGATAGCGCCGGGCAACCGCCTGATGAAGAGGGCCGGCCTAAACTGGTCAAACTGCCAGATCAAGCCTGCCCGGATTTGTTGAATCAAACGCTCGATCGAGTTGAAAATATGCTCGAAGGTCCGAACCTGAACATGCTCGAATCAACCGAAGCCATCATTCGAGAGGGCAGCTTATTTATTACAGTGGTGCAGACTGGTCCCATTCACGAAATGGTGAATGTGGTAATCAATCTCGATAATGGTTTTATTATGGAGGAAACCGAGCAAATTTACAGCCTGGATGATAGCGGATTGTTAGGTGAGGTCACTTATCAATACCAATTTGACTATTTTGACCAGCTTCCCCCTGAAATCCGGGATCAATTTGAGCGTGCTTTAAATTCGTAACAATATAAAAAAGGCAGCTTTCAAATTTTGAATGCTGCCTTTTTTTATTATCGTCTAATAGCGATTGTTGTAATCGGAGTGACCGCCACCGCGGTTTCCGCCGCCACCGCCACCGCCGCGTCGATTGCCACCACCGCCACCGCGGCGGTTTGCGTCAAACGGACGCCGGTTGTCTTCTTTGGGTTTGGCAACGTCCACTTTAAGCGGGCGATCCTTGAAGGAGTAGGACTCAAACGTTTTTAAAGCGTTTTGCATGCCTTCCTGGTTTTCCATTTCTACAAAGCCAAATCCTTTTGACTGACCGGAAAATTTATCCTTGATCAGGACAACCGATTTTACTTCTCCTGCTTCTGAGAATAATGTTTTCAGCTCTTCCTCGGTTGCGTCGAAAGGCAGGTTGCCAACATACAATTTTGTTTCCATCTGAGTCCTCTTATCTTTTTAAATAAAATACCACCAGATCATTGGATCTGGCGGCTTAAAAACCATCTATCGATCGAAATCTGTATATGCATTATATCATTTCATTGGAAGGGTAAAAGTAAAGATGCTGCCCAGGTTTTTCCCGCCGCTTTCAGCCCAAATCTTTCCGCCGTGAGCTTCCACCAACGATTTGGCAATGGTCAAGCCGATTCCGCTGCCGCCGCCTTTGCTGCGCGACCGCGATTTATCCGCGCGGTAAAAACGCTCGAAGATATGTGCCAGATGCTCCTTGGAAATTCCGATGCCGCTGTCTTTCACGCTGAAGCGTATCTGGTTGCCGTCTTTCACAACCGTAACCAGGACCTGCCCGTCGGGAGGAGTGAACTGCAAGGCATTCCCCAACAGGTTATGCAGCACCTGCTGGATGCGGTCGCTGTCCACAAAAAGTTTTGGCAGCCCGGCTTCGACTTGGCTCTTCAACTCCACGCCTTTCATGGCGAAGGTGTTTTCCAGGGGAGTGATGGCGGCTTTCACCAGGTCGGCCGCATTAACCGAACGCTTTTCCAGCGGATAGGTTTGCCCATCCACGCGGTTGAGTTCCTGCAGATCCTCCACCAGGCGCTGCAGGCGGTCCGCTTCGCGATAGATTTGCTGATAGGTGCTTTGTTCGGCCGGCAGTACGCCGTCCATCAATCCTTCCATGGAGCCTTTGATGGCGGTCAGGGGGGTGCGCAGTTCATGGCTGATATCGCCCAACAATTGACGCCGCATAGCCTCCGTGCCTTCCAATTTCTCAGCCATCTGGTTGAAGCTGTGAGCCAACTGGCCCAGTTCATCCTGTGAAATCTCATTCTCGGTGATGCGGTGGCTGTATTCGCCGGCTGCGATTTGTTGGCTGGCATTGGTGAGCCTTTGGATGGGGCGGGTGATGCGGCGGCTGATGATCAAGGCCGCCACACCGGCAATGACGAAGGCCGCCAGGGCTGAGATCCACAGGGTCTCATTGACGGCCGCGCGAAAGCTGGTGTACAGATTGACTCCGCGAGAATTGCTGTTCGCGCCGGCGCCGCTGCCGCCGCCTGTACCGGTGCCTGTACCGGCACCCATCATGCTCTGCATGTTTTCACTCATGCGGCCCAGGTGGCGGTCAAATGCAGCCTGGATGGACAGGTTCATGGCCAGGGCGTGAATGGCGCCCGCGATTAGAATAACCAGCAGGAAAGCCGCCAGGATTTTATAGATCCAACGGCTGCGCAGCGTTTGCGCAAAAGAGGGCTTAGCGGTCTTCAAAACGATACCCTGCCCCGCGTACGGTTTCAATATAGTCGCTGCCGACCTTTTGGCGCAGGTGGCCGATGTGCACGTCCACCACGCGCAGGTCGCCGAAATAATCGTAGCCCCAGGCTTTTTCCAGCAGCTGCTCGCGCGAGAGGACCATGCCGTGGTGTTCAGCCAGGATACTCAGCAGATCGAACTCCAGCGATGTCAGTTCAACTTCGCTGTCATCTATCCATACCCGCCGGCTGCCGCTGTCGATGCGCACGTGCGCTGAGGTGAGTACCTTACGCTCACCCTCGACCGGGGTTTTCTGCAGGCGGCGCAGGGCAGCCTTGATGCGCGCCATCAATTCGCGCGGGCTGAAGGGTTTGGTCAGGTAATCATCCGCACCAATGGAAAGGCCGACCACTTTATCCACTTCTTCCGATTTGGCGGTCAGCATGATCACGTAGACATCCGATTCGCGCCGGATTTGGCTGAGCACTTCGATGCCGTCCATGCCGGGCAGCATGATATCCAGCACCACCAGGTCCGGTTTGAAGGCGCGGAATGCCTTCAGGCCGGAAGGGCCGTCTTCGGCGGTGTTGTACTCATATCCTTCAGCGCGCAGGTAAGCTGTGACCACATTTAGAATGGACGGTTCGTCATCAATGACCAGAATTTTAGATTTTCCCATGGGCTTTTCCTAAAAAATTAGAGGAGGAAGATTTCTTCCTCCTCTATAGTATAAATCGATTCTCTTGCGGTTTATTCCGCTTCTTCCAGTTCCCATTCCTCGATGAACTGGCCGTGCCAGGTGTGCAGCCAGACTTGGCCGGTGCTGCCATTGACGCTCAACATACCGGTCATCTGTCCGTCTTCCGTGTAGTCGAAAGTGTAATACCCGTAGAAAGCGGTACCGGGCAGGTGTACGCTTGCGCCGCTCATGTTCGCTGCCAAATATTCATTGGCAAGGTCGGCCGCATCATCCATGCTGACGGCCATATCCGCGGTTGCGTTCAAGTCGCTTTGCGCAAAATTGCCGCCGCAGTTGCCGCCGCTGCCGAAGTTGCAGCCGCCGGCCCTGTTTCCCATCATGCCATATTTCAGATTCCACATGCGGTTGGGGCCGTATTCCGGAAATACGTTCAGTGTATCCGGGTCGACCAGCAATTCCATGGCGCCCAAACCGGTGCTCTTTTCGACTACGATGGCGTAAGCATTCTGGTTAAAGAGCATTACTTCTTCAATTTCCAGGTCAGCGTTATCCAGTGTGTCCAGGTAGTCCTGTACGGCGTTGCGCGCGCTTTCCACGGTGAGTGCTGTAGTATTGCTGGGGGAAGCAGAGTAGCCGAAGCCGCCCATCATACCATTGCCTCCCATCATACCGAATCCCATGCCAAAATTGCCGTTTCCGCGGCTGCCGCGAAAACCACCCATCATCCCGCCAAAACCGCGGTTGAAAAAGGGCATGTTGAAACCATTGTTGGCGTTATAACCGTACCCATATTCAACCTGCGGATTTTGGCGCTGTCCAAAGAAAAATCCGGCAAAGATTAAGGCGGCGGCGATCAGCAGCCCTGCCAGGACGAATAGAACAACTTTTAAAGTTTGATTCATTATTTCACCTCTACTTTTATATTTAGACTATAAAGGTCTAATATGAAGTATTTCTGTTGGAATTGTGAAGATTGTGTAAAGTTATTGGCAAATCCAAAACCGTGTTCTTCGTATTGTGTTGGAGGTGGCATCACGTAAAATCAATCCTTGTATTTTGGTAAGAATTTAGCGCATACTGAAGGTGAGGTGAATGGTATGAACGGAATGGAAAAAGTAAATAAGCAAACTTTGGAATGGCTGTTGGAGGAAGACCCGCTGAATCCGGGTGTGCGCTACCTGGCTTTGAGAGATTTGGAAGACAGGGCGGTGAATGACCCATTGGTGATTGCAGCTCGTCAGGCTGCTTTGGCCAGCGGCCAGATTCCGGCTATTTTAACGCAGCAGGATGCCCAGGGATTCTGGGTTGAACCCGGTCCGGGGTATCTGCCGAAATATCGTTCCATTGTGTGGCAGGTCATCTTTTTAGCTCAATTGGGTGCGGATGTTCGCGAAGAGCGCGTATATAAAGCTTGTGATTACCTGTTATCGCATGCCATCGGCAAGTTCGAAGGTTTTAGCATGACTGCAACACCCAGCGGCACCGCCCACTGCCTGCAGGGCAATTTGGGTACGGCGTTGCTGACCTTAGGCATGGGCGTGGATGAACGCTTGCGGCATGCGCTGGAATGGATGGCCTGCAGCATAACCGGCGACCCATATCAGGGAGTGCCCATTCATTATTACCGCAGCGGTATCAGTGGTCCGGGTTTCCTGTGTTCGGCCAATGACCATCAGCCCTGCGCTTGGGGAGCCGTCAAGGTGGCGCTGGCGTTAGCCAAAGTGCCGGCTGACCAGCGAACGCCGGCTATGCGGAAAGCAGTCCAAATGTGCGTGGATTTCCTGCTGAGCACTGATCCGGCCGGCGCGGATTATCCGCATCCCTACGCGCCCAAAACCAGCACGTCCTGGTTTAAATTTGGCTTCCCGGTTTTTTACATCACGGATGTCCTGCAGATTCTGGAAGCGCTGTTGGGATTGGGGCTGGCGGGCGACGAACGGCTGCTTGCGGCAATTAAGCTCCTGGAAAGCAAACAGGATACACACGGCTGTTGGATCATGGAATATACGTACAATGGCAAGACCTGGGTGGACATCGAGGAAAAGAAACAACCCAGTAAATGGGTCACCCTGCGGGCGCTGCGTGTGTTGAAGCAATATTATCGTTTGTAAAGTCAATCATAGGGGGAATTGAAATATAAAATCGCGAAACTTTCTTAAGGATGGCGATTTGAGTTTTCCGTGTGCAGAGCCTCTGCGGAGAAATCTTACGTTAAATTAATGAATCTCTGGAAGAAAATATATACTAATGAGGCAAACTTTATCTTAATAAAGTTACAGGAGGCTTTTAATAAAATGGAAAATCAAGTTGAAGAAAAGAAAGAGTTTGCATTACCCCGTTTGAACGAACCTGCGCCGTATTTTGAGGCGCCTACCAGCCACGGTGTCAAGAAATTGACCGATTATAAAGGCAAGTGGTTGGTCCTGTTTTCCCACCCGTCCGATTTTACCCCGGTCTGCACCACGGAATTTATCGCTTTTTCCCAACATTATCCCGAATTTCAGAAATTGAACACGGAATTATTGGGCTTGTCGATTGACAGCGTGTTTTCTCATATTGCCTGGGTGCGGACGATTAAGGAAAAGTTCGGAGTAGAGGTTCCTTTCCCTATCATTGCCGATATTTCCATGGATGTTGCGCATAAATACGGCATGCTCATGCCTAATGCCAGCACCACACAGGCGGTGCGTGCGGTGTTTATCATTGATGATAAAGGCATTTTGCGGGCTATGGTTTATTATCCGTTGGATAACGGACGTTCCATCCCCGAATTCCTGCGCATCATTGAGGCTATGCAGACCACCGACAAGCATAAAGTTGCCACACCTGAAGGCTGGCAGCCTGGCGATAAAGTGATCGTTCCCCCGCCCGGGACGGCCGCTGATGCGGAAAAGCGCATGAATGAGGGCTATGAATGTACGGATTGGTTCTTCTGCAAGAAAGAGCTTAAGAAATAGATAAATTGAACAAGGTACTCCCGTAACTTCGGGAGTACCTTTTCGTTTTAATTATCTATATAATTGAATTAGGAGAGAAAATTAAATGAAAATAGCCATTGTTACTGACAGTACCGCCGACCTTCCCAAGCAAGTTGTACAGCAGCACGACATTGGCGTAGTACCGCTTTACATCAATATCGGTGAAAATAGCTATCTGGATGGTGTGGATATGACCCGTGAAGCGTTTTACCTGGGTCTGCCGCAATTTAAACATCACCCCACGACAGCTGTTCCGGGAATCGATGCTTTTATAAAAGCATTTAATCATGCGCTGGAAACCGGCGCGGAAGCCGTCATTTCACTGCATATTTCCAAAACACTCAGCAACACAGTGGATGTGGCTCGTCTGGCAGCTGAAAGGATTAAGGAAATCCCCGTGCATGTTTTGGATACCGGCAACCTTTCTTTGGGTGTGGGGCTGCTGGCACGCCGGGCGGCTTTGATGGCGGAAGCCGGCGAGAAGGTAAAGACGATTTTGGCTGAAATTAGCGATAAAGCACAGCGGACATATACCTTCGCGGTGCTTTCTACCTTGGAGTTCCTGCGGCGCAGCGGCCGGCTTTCCAACCTGCAATTCGGTTTGGGCAGCCTGCTGATCCTGAAACCGATCATCAAGATGAATAACGGTGTGACTGATCTGGAGAAGACACGCACGATCACTGGTTCACATCGGCGCTTGATGGAGTTGGTGGAGGAAAGAGGGAAGCTGGAAGAGTTGGCTTTTGTGCATACCCACGCGCCTGAAAAAATCGCCCGCTTGCAGGAAGAAGCTGCCTATTTAGTACCGCAAGGTTTACCGGCCATGGTTGGTGAAGTGACTCCGGTGATAGGGTCACACATCGGACCGGGCGCGGTCGGTTTTTCTTTTATTCAAGCAGTGTAAATTGGAGGTGAAATCTATGCGTGTTGCGAAATGGATCGCTTTGCTGGGAGCTCTTGCGCAAGGCGGTATCTTGATCTATGGGTTTACCCAGGGTGATTTCGCTGCCGCAGGAAGCTTTTTCTTCCGTGATCCCTGGGGAATCGTCTCGCTGGTGGATGTCTATGTCGGATTCATTTTCTTCTGTGCCTGGGTGGTATACCGTGAAAAGGATTGGTGGGTTGCTCTGCTGTGGAGTGCGGCCATCATGATCCTGGGTAATTTCCCCGCTGGCATTTATGCATACCTGGCGTTGCAGCAAAGTGAGAATAATTGGCAAAAGTTCTGGATGGGACATCATTATATTGAGAAAGGAAAATAACTGATGAAAAATAGAAGATGGCCGATTATCCTAAATTTCATCACCCTGGCTGCGGTTTTGGTGATGAATACTCTAGCTGTCAGTTTGCCGCTGAACGGCCTGACCACCAAACAAATTTCCGACAGTTTCGATATTTATTTCGTCCCTGCGGGTTATGTTTTCATGATTTGGGGGTTAATTTATGCCGAGTTGATTGTATTTGTAATTTATCGAGCTTTACCCAGGCAGCGGGATAACCAGGATTTAGCTAAAGTAGATCGATGGTTTGTACTTAGCAATATTGCCAATGCGCTTTGGCTGGTCTGTTTCCACTATCGACAATTTATTTTGGCTTTGGCATTTATAGTGGTGCTGCTTATTTCCTTGATCATCATCTTCCTCAACCTACGCATTGGGAAACGGCGCAGGGATGTTACCTGGAAATGGATTGTGGAAATTCCTTTCAGTATCTATTTAGGCTGGGTGAGTGTGGCGACTATTGCCAATATCACGCAAGTATTGGATTACATCAATTGGAACAGGTTTGGGATCGCGCCGGAGATTTGGTTCATTATCACCGTGCTGTTGATTGTTGGGATTTCGGCACTAATGAGTTTTACCCGCCGAGCTTTTGAATTTAACCTGGTCTTGATTTGGGCATTGGTAGGTATCGCCTTGAAATTTCCTCAAGTACCCTTGGTGAATTATTCCGCTTGGGGCGGGGCAATCTTAATTGCCTTTCTTGGAATGGTTGCGCTGGCAGTCCCGATCAACATAGAAAACCAGGACTGACCTTTGGCAGGCAGGAAATAAAAAGCGCGGAGAGGTTAACTCCGCGCTTTTTTCATATCTGTTTAACTTCGGCAAGCTCACCTCTCAATAACCGTTTTGGAGAGATGCCTCAACTCAATTCTTATCTAGACCAGGCGCCAGGGTTGTTCCAGATAGAGCGCCAGGTGCTGCATGAAACGCGCGGCTTCCGCGCCGTCCGTGATACGGTGATCGGCCGACAGGGTGGCTTTCATGCGCCAGCCTGTTTTCAGCGCGCCGTCTTCAACCACCGGCACTTCCTGGGCGCTGCCCACGGCCAGTATGGCTGCTTCGGGCGGATTGACGATGGCGGAGAATTCCTCTATGCCGTACATGCCCAGGTTGCTGATGGTAAAGGTTGAGCCTTCAATGTCCTCGTTGCGCAGCTTGCCGTCGCGGGCGCGCTGCGAAAGCTGGCCGGTTTCCCAGCCGATCTGGTCGAGGTCTTTTTGGTCGGCGTTCTTGATCACCACGGTCAGCAGGCCGTTATCCAGCGCTACAGCCACACCCACGTTGATGTTGCCGTGCTGGATGATCTCCTGCTCGCTGATGGAGGCGTTGATGTTGGGGAACTGCCGCAGGGCCAGGGCGATCGCGCGCACGACGAAGTCGTTCACTGAGACCTTGTTGCCTTTGTCGCGTCCCTCGTTCATCTGCTTGCGCATCTGCATCAGGCTGCCCACGTCGTAACTGCGGGTGAGGAAGAAGTGCGGGATGTTCTGGTTGGATTCCTGCATGCGCTTGCCGATGGCAGCGCGCAGGCGGCTGATCGGAATATGCGTGTCCTCTCCAGGGATGATCTGCGCTTGTGCGGAGGCTGGCATACCGGCCGCCGGGCTGCTCTGTATGGCCTGGCCGGCGGTTCCGGACTGCAGGGCAGCTTCCACGTCGCGCTTGACAATGCGTCCGCCCGGTCCGCTGCCGTTGAGGGCAGCCAGGTTGACGGCTTTATCAGCGGCGATAGCTTTGGCTACCGGCGAAGCTTTGATGAACCCGCTCTCCTGACTCACGCTGGCGCTTGCTGCTGTGCTGTCAGGTGCCGGTGCGGATGGGGCGGGCTGGCTTTCCTGCGTTTGGGCTGCCTTGGCAGCCGGCAGGGCTTTACCGCCTAGCATTTGCTCCAGGTCGACCTGTTCGCCTTCCGCGGCAATCACCGCGATGGGCGAGGCGATCGGCACGGTTGTGTTGGCTTCTACCAGATGCTTGAACACAACGCCGCTGGCGGAGGATTCCACCTGCAGCGTGGCCTTGTCGGTCTCGATGTCGGCCAGCATGTCGCCTTTTTCAATCTTCTCGCCCTCGTCTTTGAGCCATTTGACCAGGGTGCCTTCGGCCATGTCAAAGCCTAATTTGGGCATTTCAATGATTTCGGCCATTATCTCATCACCTCCTTTACAGCTTTGATGATGTCTTCCACCTGGGGCAGTGCCAGCTGTTCCAGATGGCGGTTATAAGGCAGGGGTACTTCCTTTTGCGCGACGCGCTGAATGGGCGCGTCGACGTAATCGAAAGCATCCTCGTATATACGAGCGGTTACTTCGGCGCCCACGCCGAACGATTTCCAACCTTCCTCCGCGATTACCGCGCGGTTGGTGTGTTTGAAGGACTCGATCACCGGGCCCATGTCCAACGGCCGCAGGCTGCGCAGGTCGACGATCTCAACATCGATGCCTTCCTGTGCCAATTGCTCGGCGGCTTTCATGGAATAAGGCACCATCTTGGAGTAGGTCACCAGGGTGACATCCTTGCCTTCGCGCTGCACTTTGGATTTGCCGATCGGGGTGGTGTAATCGCCGTCCGGCACCTCGCCGCGCTGTTGGTAAACGGTCGCGTTTTCGATGTAAAGGATCGGGTCGTCCGAGCGGATGGCGGCCTTTAATAGGCCTTTGGCGTCCTCCGGTGTTCCCGGAGCAACCACCTTCAGCCCCGGAAAATGCGCGAAAAGTGCGTCGGGGGTTTGGGAGTGTGTGGCGGCCAACTGCCGTCCGCCGCCGCCTGGGGCGCGGATGACCAACGGCACTTTCATCTGGCCGCCGAACATGTAATGGATCTTGGCGGCCTGGTTCACAATGTGGTCCATAGCGGAGAAGGCGAAGTTCATGGTCATCAATTCGGCTACCGGCCGCATGCCCGCCATGGCCGCGCCGATGGCGGAGCCTACAATGGCGGCTTCGGCGATGGGTGTGTCGCGCACCCGTTCCGCGCCGAAATGGTCCAAAAAACCTTTGGTGACGGCGTACGTGCCGCCCCAAACGCCGACTTCTTCACCCATGATAAATACTTTGGGGTCTCTTTCCATTTCTTCCCAGAGTGCCTGGGAAATGGCTTCACGCATGGTGATGGTTGCCATTATGCACCTCCCTCAAGGTCTTCCACATATATATTGTCGAACAGCGTATCGTCTGCCGGTTCGGGGCTTTCTTCCGCGAACTTGACCGCTTCCTCGACTTCTTGATCCGCTTTCTTTTGGAGCTCAGCCAGCTCTTCTTCCGAAGCGATCTTTTGTTCGGTCAGGAATTTATGGTACCGGTCGATGGGGCCGTTCTCGATGAACTTCTTGACCTCTTCTTTGGTGCGGTAGCGTTCCGGGTCGCCCATGGAGTGCCCGCGGAAGCGGTAGGTCAGCACTTCCAAAAACTGCGGGCCGCTGCCTTTGCGGATTTCCGCCAAACGGTCTGCAACCATGTTCTTGACGGCCATCACATCCATGCCGTCCACGTCGTAAGCCGGCATGCCGTAGCCGCAGGCTTTCTGGATGATTTCCGACACAGCCGAGGCTTTAGAGGGAGGCGTGCCCATGCCGTAATGGTTGTTCTCGCACACCCACAAGACCGGCAGTTCCCAGGCTTTGGCCAGGTTCACCCCTTCGTGGAAGTAGCCGATGTTGGTGGCGCCTTCGCCGAACATGCAAATAGTCACGCCGTCGCGTTTTTCCATTTTGTCTGCCAATGCTAGACCGGCCGCGATGGGGATGTGCGCGCCCACAATAGCGTGGCCGCCCCAAAAGTTCTTGCTGACGTCTGCCATGTGCATGGAGCCGCCTCTGCCTTTCGAGACGCCCGTTTCTTTCCCGAGTAGCTCGGCCATAATCAGGTTAACCGGTAGGCCGGCGTTAAGCGCCACGCCGTGGTCGCGGTAGGCGGTGATCACGCGGTCCTGTTCCTGGCGGGCAGCCAAAATGCCGGTGCTGACGGCTTCCTGGCCGATATACAGGTGCAAAAAACCGCCGATGTCACCTTTCTGGTAGAGTTCTGCTGCTGTCTCTTCCAGGCGGCGGATTAAAACCATCTGGTGATACAGTTCCAAATAATCCTGTTTTTCCATTCGTAATCCTCCTGGATAATATTTATCAATTAATTCATAAAAACCTGAGTTGATTATAACCACTCAGGTTTTATTTAATATTAGAGGATGATTAATCCTGCGAATCGCAGGTTATTTCAGTTCGGAAGTGCAGGCCGGGCAGCGTGTGGCTTTGATGGGAATGGAAGAATAGCAGTAGGGGCAGGCTTTTGTGGTCGGCTCGCCGGGTGTTTCTGCCGGTTTTTCCAGTTTGTTGATTTGTCTGACCAGCAGGAAGATCACAAAAGCGATGATGACAAAATCGATCACGTTGTTGATGAACAAGCCGTAATTCAGCGTTGCCGCCCCGGCTTCCTGGGCTTGGGCCAGTGAATCGTAATGCCCGCCGCTCAGGTTGATGTAAAGGTTGCTGAAATCGACTTTTCCCAACAGCAGCCCGATGGGCGGCATGAGGATATCGTTTACAAACGAGGTAACAATTTTCCCGAATGCGCCGCCGATGATCACGCCGATGGCCAGGTCAATCACATTCCCCCGCATGGCAAATTTTTTGAATTCTTTTAACAATCCTATCTCCTTTTTTACTTGTTTATCTTCTGTCATACACGCCAAAGGTTTGGCATTCTTCCAGGATATGTCCTTGCATGGCTTCCAATAGCGCGGCTTTGGTCATACCAGGCTGTTTTTCCAGTACGCAGTCGAGGGCATAGAGTTTGAAGAAATAGCGGTGCTGTCTGTCCGGAGGGCAGGGACCGGAGTAGCCGATTTCCCCGGAAGTGTTTTTTCCCTGAATTGCGCCGTTAGGCAGAACCGCGGTGGCAGGTTGTCCCTCGGTCAGTTCTCCCTGTTTTGCCGGCAGGTTGTACATGACCCAATGAACCCAGGTGCCTTTGGGTGCGTCCGGGTCGTCCATGATCAACGCCAGGCTTTTTGCGTTTTCCGGAACATCCTGCCATTTCAGGGGAATGGATGTATCCTCTCCATCACAGGTGTACTTGGGTGGAATAGGCGTGCCATCGTTGAATGCGGTGCTGGTGATCTTCATCGCTTCCTCCTTATATTTCGTATCAAATTAAGATTACCCGAGGAATAAAATTTGTCAAATTGGAAGTTTATAATTTTTGGAAAACGCGTATTGCATTTCGCCCCGCTTCTTTAGCTGCATACATGGCTGTATCGGCTTCGTCAATAATTCTCTCCAATGACGGTGGTTTTTCTTTATAAGCGGATATTCCAAAACATGCAGTAATGTGGAATTGATTTTCATCTACTTTTATGGCTTGGCTTTCAAGCACACACCGAATCCGTTCTATAGCGGCGCAAGCATTCTCAATATCTGTCTCCGGCATGATAATAACGCATTCATCTCCCCCATAGCGCCCGACAATATCGATGTTGCGAACATTTTCTCGAAATAGGCGCGAGATTTCTTTTAAGACCTTATCACCAATGAGGTGATTGTAGTTATCGTTGATTTCTTTGTAATTATCCAAATCAACCATTGCCACTGCTATCGGGCGATCCAGCCGATTCGCTCTGGCCAATTCATATTCCCCAGTTTCGTATAATGCCCTCCGATTGAGAAGTCCGGTTACTTCATCATAACGGGCCATTCTCTGCATTTGCTCAAACAGTGTAGCATTATCAATGGATATAGAGGCATGCTGAGCAAAAATATCTAATAAATGCTGATCATTTTTTGTAAAGTTGAGCGCCTTGTTGTACTGGAATATGACCAGACACCCTAAGATTCGTTCTCCGATAAACAAGGGCGTTGCGATGGTTGAATGAATTTCTGAACTGTATTCATTCGGAAGGCAGAATTTCCAATTGGAATAATTGTGGATGAATAGGGTCTTTTTAAATTGAATAGCTCTTCCTGATACCCCTTGTCCCCATTTTACTGAAGTTGGAGTAAATGATTTCTTCATGTTAAGTGAATTGGTGAAATCTAATTCACGTGAACTTTCATTGAAAGAATAGAATACTCCGGCCTCTCCTTTAACAAGCTTGATGGCATGTTCCAGGATGGTCTCTTGCAGCTTTTTTAGCACCAATTCCGAGGAAATATCGGAGATGGTTGATCTTAGATCGCGTAATTCTCTGGATATTTCCTGCGATTCCTCCAAAGAAAGAATCTTTATTATCGATAGCGTTACCTGACTGCCTGCTTGCCGGCAAATATTCAACTCCAGGTTGTTATAGTAACGGGTTTTTGTGTCAGCCAGTATGATCCAACCCATGTGTTGCTTTTTTCCCTTCAGCGGAACAATGATGACTGATTCACCCAACCAATTCAACTCGGGTCTTTTTTTGAACTCCCTCTTTTCTGTTTCGTCAAAAATCAATATATCTTTTTGATTTTGTTTTTTCAAGTATTGGATGGTTGCATCGATATCAGGGCCATTCGGAAACCTTTTCCCGGATTCAAAAATATCACAAGTTCTCGTATCTTTTAACAGCACCAGAAAAGCACGATCGGAATCAATCAAAGATTTCAGGTGACGGGATAATGCGCGCATGGATGCGTCACAGTTATCTTTGGCGATACTGGTTTTTGTAATCTGGTTAAGGCGAAATTGGAATTGTTGGCTTTGCTGGAGTTGCTTTTCGTTTTGTCTTCGGTCGATGGCGTTGGTGAGGATGTTTGCGATAATCTCGAGAATGTTGGTGGTTTGTTCATCCCACGTATGAAAATGAGTGAATGTCTCAAAATAGATCATCCCGCTTAGACCATCCGAGAATTTTAGCGGTATGCAGATTGCGGATAAGATGTGATTGGCCACGCAAAAAGCTTTTTCAGCATCCGCGGAATTGGGGAGGTCTTCAAAATCGGAAAATATAATATTTGCCTTTTCCCGAAATTTCCGCCTGCCCCAGGAAAAGGATTTAATTAATTGGGTATCGATCTTCTTTTTAAAAGAATATTTGTCCTCTACTTGCCAGTCATAAATTTCACTGGGAATGTAGTGACCTTTATTATCAAATATAAGGACCTGACCTGCCTCCGCACCAATCTGTGTACCAGTTGTCTCCAATACCAATCGGATAGCTTTGTCTATCTGTGTAATAGGCAGATTAATAAATTTCGTTGAAATATCAACAATAAAACTTTCGTACTCAAGGTTTTGCTTAAGCTGATGCTGCGCATTAAGCAAATGGTGGAGTGTCTGGTTAATTTCAAGGGATAATTTTGAGAGTTCATCATTTCCGGGCAATTCTGTGGACAAACTCTCTTTAGGGTCTGAACGGAAAACGCCGATGGTTTCGATTAAAGTTGCCAGGCGGGATAATAAACTCCGATCGAGCATTGTGAGGATTATTCCGCCGGCGCTGAGACTGGTCAATATAATCGCAAATATCATGTTTCGAATGCTGGCTAAACCCTGCTGATAAATTGAGCGATTTTTCCTCAGTTCGATGATGAATACCGGACTCCCTTTGAAGTCTTTTATTAAAGAATAGATTTCCATCTCTTGATTGTTCGAGGTATGCAGGAAAAATTCATTCTCTTGAGCATCATCAAGGTAAATCAGTTGACTGTTGCTCGGAATCAGCTCCGGGTTATAGGGCAGCAATAAAAAAGTTGCGTCGGTTATGCTCGCGATTTGATTATATAAATCTCCCTGAATAAATTTACCAAAGACTAGAGTTCCACGGCTGGGCCCTGTATCCTTACTGGTCAGGATGGGAGAAAGGCTGAGCATCACCGGAATATTATTGCTGATTAAATAGCTGTTTTTAGGTGTTTGACCATTGAGATGGACTAAATCTGGATTTATCCGCAGGTAGTCCTTTATATCCTCAGGAACGGCAATGACCTGCTTATCTTCCAGATCGTATGCTTTCTGGTAAATAATATCGCCTTCAGTATCCAGAAAGAGAATTATATTGATACCTAATCCTTCAAAGGTCCCGTTGACCAAGTTTGAATCCAGGTAATCCTGATTTCTGTCCAGCATGAATTGGTAGGTATCATCCCAGGCTGACCAATCATTGGTAAGAGCGGCAAGATTCCCTTCTTTGTTATTTATCGTAGAGACAATATGGCTTACATCTGATCGGATTTCATCAAGCTCTAGCTCTCTATAACTATTTATAAAGACTGTTTTTGCTAATACACCGAAGACAACCATGATGAACATGGTAGCCATGAGGATGCTTAAAAAAGTTTTCTTCCGTAAGGTCATTGGAAAAAGAGAATTTACTCGGTGTGATTGATTAATTCACTCTTAATTAGAGAGAGGAATACATCAACTACTTTTGGATCAAACTGGGTACCGCTTTGTTCACGAATATACTCCAAGGCTTTTTTTGATGTCCAGGCTTTTCGGTAGGGACGATCGGATGTCAGCGCGTCCCAAACATCGACGACTGCGAATATTCGGGCCGGTAAAGGTATTTGCTCTCCTTTAAGGCCCAGCGGGTAACCCAATCCATTCCATTTCTCATGATGGTGATACGGAATATCCAGTGCTGACCTTAAGTGCGTAATGGGGAAGAGGAGGTCGTGAGCATAAACAGGATGGCGTTTCATCACTTCCCATTCGTCATCTGATAGGGGACCGGGTTTCAACAAGATGGAGTCCGGAATGCCCATTTTGCCGATATCGTGCAGTAAAGCGCCGCGGCGGATATGGGTTAAATCTTCATTATCAATACCCATAGATTGGGCAATTCGCAGGGTCATATCCACTACTCGCTGGGTATGCCCTTCAGTTTCTTTATCGCGCAAGTCGAGTGCTTTGGACCAGCCTTCCAGGGTTGTATCGTAGGCCAGGGATAATTCCACATTGGTGCGGTGAAGATCTTCCAACAAACTGGTGTTGTCGATGGCAATGGCTGCCTGGCCGGCCAGCGTTTCCAGGAAGTTGAACCACTCCTGATCGGGATTCAGAGGAGTGCGGTTGAACAGATCCAAAACCCCTTTAATTTGGCCTTTAGCGACCAGGGGAACGCTGTAGTAACTGGCGAAACCTTCCTCCTGCATCAGGTTGGTATAGGCCAGATCGTCTTCCAATTCATTTAAATTCAACGCTTGCACCAAATGCCGTTCCATGGCTGCCTGTCCGGAGATACCTTCGCCCATGCGCAGGTGATATTGTTCAATAATGTGGGTGTGGAACCCTCGGCTGGCGGTGTACTCCAGAATTTGTGATCGGGGGTTGAGCAGCAGTACGGCGGCAGCGTCCACGCTCAGCTTCTCCACCACCTGGTCCAACAAGATATTTAACGTGACGCGTAAATCGAGGCTGGAGTTGATTACCAAATCGATATCGTGCAGTGCTGCTAATCTTTCGATCTGGCTGTGGGTTTGTTCAAGTAAGCGGGCGTTGTCCAAAGCGATGGCAGCTTGCGCAGCGATGGATTCTAATAATCTGCGGTGATTTTCGTTGAAAACACCCGATTCAAAAGCTTCAACACTGATAGCGCCGATGACGTAACCGCGCGTTATTAATGGTACTCCCAACCAGGAATGAATCTTTTTCTCCTCGCGTATTTGCGTACTTTGAGGGATTTTCTCTTTTACCAGATCACGGCTTAGGAGCGGCTTTTGTTCCAAGACCACCCTTCTGTAAAGAATGCTGTCTTCCTGGTTGAATTTTCTTCCGATAAATTCCTGGATTAACCTATCGTCCTCTTTCAGATATGCTATTTCAAAGGTTTCTGCTAATTGATCGTAGCGAACCAGTGAAAAAACATCCAAAGGAAATAATTCTTTCACTTCCTGATACAGTTTTTGATAAAGTGTATCCGTCTCCAATTCACTGCTGGTGGCCAATGCGGTGTCATAAAGCGCTGTAATTTCTTTGGTATGTTGTTTTTCTGCTTCGAATAACTGGATTTTTTCAATTGCAATTGCCAGTTGATTGGAGAGGGTAGTTAATAGTTTCCGATCCGCATCCGTATAATAATTCGGTTTATCACTTTCTGAATTGATAACACCGAAGACTTTTTTATTTACAACTATCGGTATAGAAAGTTCGGAGCAGGTTCTTGGATTGGCTTCCAGGTAATCTGCATCAGTTTTAACGTCCGGTACGTTCTGTCCCTTTTTCGTGCGTACCGTTCTGCCGGTGATTCCTTTTTTTATCGACTCGTCTTTCGCTCTGCGATTTTCATCAAGGCCGATGTAGGAAAAATGAGGTTTAAGAGTACCTTTTAAAGAGTCATAAAGCAGAATTCCAAAGTTATTGGTATATAAGGTTTGCTGTAGAATTTCTGTAGTTTTCTGAATGAGCTCGTCAATGCTGGTTGCTTCGGTTCCGGCGCTGGCGATGCCATGCAGTGTGGTAACTTCCTGCAATTGGCGTCTTAGGGTTGCTTCCGTATTTTTCTTTTCGGAAATGTCTCGAACAAAGGCCCACATACCGATCGTTTCCCCCAGGGCATCCTGGCTGACAAATCCAATTATCTCAACGGGAATGGCAAGACCGTCTTTACGTAGATACTCTTTTTCAACCAGGTTGGAATAACCTTTGGTCAGGATTTGTTTCTGAATTTTCCTTGTCTCTTCATGCCATTTTTCAGGAGTAATGTCCCATATTGTCAGTGCTTTGAACTCAGACTCGGAATATTGGAGTAAATTAGACAGAGATGGATTGTAGTCAACTATCTTTCCTGTAAGATCAATTGCGATGATTCCATCAATTACTCCCTCATAGAGCTGGCGATAACGTTTTTCTGCTTCCGAAAGTGCATATTTTGTCTCTTTTTTCTCCATTGCACGCTGAATAGTCACGATTAATTGATCGACATCATACGGCTTTTGCAAGTAACTATATGCACCTAGGTTGATGGCTTGGATGGCGGACTCTGTGGATGCAAAACCGGTCAAAATAACGCATTCCGTTTCCGGAGTGATTTCTTTTAATGCTTTAAGGACTTCCAACCCGGGCATGTCGGATAGCCGCAAATCGATCAACGCAACCATAAAACTTTGCTTAGCAACTAAATCGATAGCAGCTTGCCCGCTGTTTACCCCGCTGGCTTCATATCCTTTTAAACGTAGAATGTCCCTGAGTGTTTTACGTAAATTGGCATCATCATCAACGATCAAGATTTGCTTTGAATTTTCCATGTTGGATAATCTCTATTGGATCGATTTCTTTGCATATTGGTAATATTCTTTTTCTAGAATATTGTTAATTTTTTTCGATAGTTGTTTCTCTCTTGGAAGAATGATCAGGTTTACTTTATCGTGTTTGGGTTCATCCTGTTCTACTGCCTTTGAATAGTCGCAAATTATAACGATTGTCCTCTCCGGTAGATGATCCAGTAACTCATGGATGTCTCCCGAAAAATGTTCATCATGGTTGTGTGAATCTATAAATACTATTGAATATTCCTTTTTTTTAGCGTCAATTAACAACCGGATGGACTTATAAATTGTAAATGTAAAACGGTCTCTTTCTAAGGCTTTTTGGATAATTGAACAAACTCTTTGTTCTTCGCAGACAATTGCTGCTTGAAGATTCTTGCTAAGTCTCGCAAAGAAACTCAAAATTTCTTGAATGTTGATGGGTTTTTGAACGGCTTTCAATACGCCGGAATTAATCGCTTCATCAATGACTTCACTGGATGTGTACGCGGTCATTAAAATAAATGGTAGGTTGGGATATTGTTCTTTGATTTCCTGGTAGAAGTCGGCGCCGCTTTTTTCCGGCATTTTTACATCAGAAAGGACACAATCGAATCGATCTATCTTTAGGATTTTTTGAGCTTCTCTAACTGAGTGCACCTCCTGGCATTCATATCCTGCGCTTTTCAGGATTGCACACAGAGTATGGGCAAAATTTTTATCATCATCAACAACCAGGATATTTAATGGTTTTATACTCATATTAATCCTATAATTCATCTTCTGATTACATTCTATCCTATCCAGCCAAAAGATTTTTTATTTTGATGGTTGTTCTCTGGGTAAATATAATGAAAATATGGTTCCCTTATTAAGGGTGCTTCTTACCTTTATTTTTCCGCCATTGGCTTCTATCAGCATTTTTGAAATGGTAAGACCCAACCCAATTCCTTTTGTCTTTGTCGAGAAAAGTGGTTCGAAAATTTTCTCCAGATTTTCCGGAGGAATTCCAATACCGGTATCCGTGAAATCGAGCCTCAGCATATTTTTTTCAATCATTGCAGTAATTGTCAGGCTGCCTTTATTGGGAATTGCCTGGTAAGCGTTAATGATCAGGTTTGCCATCACTTGATCAATTTGTTTATCGTCAACATAGACTTTGGGCAAATTCTGCGGTAAATCTATCTTTACGTTCACATTTTCCGGAGGTACAAATTTCTTAAAAAGTTCCTCTAGGCACTCATGAATATCTGTGGAGATGAGGTTGGCTGGTTTGATACGAGCAAAGGTAAGCAAATCTGTGATGATTTTATTTGCAGACGCGACTTCTTGGTCGATAATATCCAGATAATCATCGGAAGGTTCGGACAATTGGCGTGTTGCTCCCAAACGCAACATATATACTGCGTTATTGATGACTGCTAAAGGATTACGCAGCTCGTGACCAACACCGCTGGCAAGCTGTCCCATAACTGCTAATTTTTCTTGCCTGGCAAGACGTTCTTGCGTAAGGAGCAGTTCATCGGTTTGCTCCGCTACTATTTTCTCCAGATTTTTCGAGTATTCCAGGAGTTTATCTTCCGCATTTTTTAAATCCGTGACATCGCGTCCATAAATATTGACGTAATTCATATCGGTGATAGGAGCCATGTAAAGGCTTACGATATTGTCATTGACCTTTTCTTCGATGATTTCCGGTTTTCCAAAATTCAGGCAATTTTGGATGATGGCTTTCATATAATCCGGAATTTTCCCCTTCTCCTCATAATTCCAGACTTTAAGAATTGGATATCCGCCTTCATTAGAATAGGTAACTATTCCGTCCTTAGTAAGACGCATCACCGGATTGGGATTTTCCCGAGGGAATCTGGCTAAAGATTCCAACTGAGATTCCATTTCTTTTTGCTGGGTGATGTCGTGGGAAATGATCTGGACACCTATACAATGGTCTTCATCTTCCATAATGCGCGTATAGGTCATTGAATACCATTTACGCCCATCAGGTAAATCGAGATAGTCGACGAATGTGGGTGTTTCATTGGAACGTGAAACTCGACGGATGCGCTCCAAGGTTCGTTCGGCGATCTCTTTATCATAAAGGTCGGATATATGCTTTCCTATCTCATCCTCAAATGGTTTGCCGATCTGTTCCATCAGTTTTTCGTTGTGATAAAGAATATTACCCTGCAGGTCAAAATAACTAATTCCAACGCCTGAATTTTCGGCTAATAACCTGAATTTTTCTTCGCTGCTTTGCAGTTCCAATCGTGCTTTCTCACGTTCTGTAATGTCATCGGCTGAGATAATAACCCGCGAATAATCAGGGTTTTCACCTGACACAACCGAAAGATTAATAATGCTGTATATTATTTGGTTGTCCGGTGTTATTGTTGTCATTTCGTAAGTGGCTCTTGTTTGATTTGTAGCAATAGCCATTAATTCGGAGATATAGGTTTTATACGATTCCTTCCAAAAAATCTGGGTAAGTGATGATATTTTTCGTGTTGGATTTCCCTGTACATAGGTTTCTTCAACCAACTTGTTGTACGTCCGAACTTTTGCCAGTTGAACCATTCGCTTAACAAATTGGGGATTCTTCTCAAAATAATCTTTATAGTCAGTGACTCCTTGGTCTTTCAGTTCATCTATAGCTTTTTTGATTTCCGAATAATCATTTTCCCAAATTCGGATGGGAGCATCCATGAAAAGACTCTGATAAAGGTGCCCCGCTTCTTCCAACCTGGATCGGTTTTCTTTCATTTCAGAGATGTCATGGAAGATGATAAATTCGCCATCAATATTCCCTTCAACAACACGGGGTGAGGAAAATAGCATCAGTGATTTTTTTTGATGATTACTATCAGTGATTTCCAGCTCAAACGAGTGAGATGAATTTTTACTTGAATTATTGGTCTCACCGGTGATTTTCTGAAGTTCCTCTGAGGATACGAATTTTGAAAGATCCTGTCCGGATAATCTCCCTTTTCCATCCAAGAAAATCAGATCTGCGGCCGGATTACTGAAGATAAACTTTTCATGTTGATCAAGGATACAAATTCCTTCGTTTAGATTGTTGAAAAGATTCTGCAATTGTTCCCGGCTGGTTTGTAATTCGTGATAGAAAACCTGCTGCGGTTTTGTTATTCCGGTTATGATGGTGATCTGAAAAAGCAGAAAATAAGCAACTATCCGCAGGTTTAATCCCAAAACACTTACTAAATGGGTTTCATTTGTGTTCAACGAAATGATGGTCTCGCTTAAAATGGCCAAAATAGTTGAACCCAGAATGATCCAAAACACTTCTATTTCAAGGGCTTCTTTCTTTTTATAAACAAAAAAGAGCGCGAGGATGAGAACCGCGATTATCGAAGAATCAATCAGGATTCTTGTTAATGTATGGCTCCCCGCCAGAGAAAGCAAGGGCGGGAGTGGGTAATGCACAATTACGAAAGTTACAATCACAGTGGATATACTATAGAGCAGTAAAGTCAAATCGCTTTTCGTTTTTTTTCCGATGCAAATGGGCGCAATTAGAAAAGATACTGCTTGAAAGAACCTGCCGGCCAGGAAGAAGTAGATTGAATGGTTTACTCCCAGATTTGGAAAAATCGGCATTCCTGTAAAAGTTAGAATGTGCATTAAATCAAAGAATGACGAGAAGAGTAAACCAATCCCCAGAATTTTATAATAACCATTCTCGATTTTTTTTCTTAATATCCATATCACTATGAATAGACAGGAGCATAGGATTATTGCGATTGTTTCAATTAGGAAATGGAAAAGCAGTCTGTTTTTTAAACCGATGATATTAATAAATAATAGGGCACAAGTTGAAATAACAATGGCATAACTGGATCCAACCCTTTTGTTTCCCTGCACATTCATGTTGTTCCTATACCTAGAAAATCTTCACTGGTTGAAAAGAACTAACATTTTGGATATTTATTCTTATTTTATATTCAAAAAGTGTAAAATAAAAGTATCCCAATGGACTTGATAAATCAGCAAAACCATTTCTTATGCACGCCCAGTTTCCTTGATATATCGATGGATATAAGAAATAGTCGTATATTTTACAGATTCTACAGTTTATTATCGCTGTTGAAAAATGTATTTGCCTTCTGTATAATCATTATACAAAAGGGAAAGGGGTAGGGCAATTTAAAAGGAAAAAATGATGGAGGGTTGCTTCATGCCGAAGTGCCTTTTAAAGGTACCATGTACCTAGAGGGTCCTGGAAGGCAGGATTGAAATATGTTGGGGTCATGGATAAAGATCCTGTTGATTTCTGATGAAGAAAACTACAACGAAATTTTATACAACTTACTACAGAATCAAGAAGGAATTGATTTTAAAATAAACCAGGTCAACTCGGTTGATTCGGCAATTAAAGAAATCAATTCACAGGATTATGATTCAATAATCTTGGATCTATCAGCAGGGGAAAATTGCGCGGCTGCCGCAAAAGAAATATGTAATGCCAGTTCACATTTTCCCTTGATTGTGATTACTCGCTCTGACAATGAGTCTTCTCTAAACACATTAAAAAGCAATGTTCATCAGATAATCCGTAAAGATTACCTGAATTCTAATATGATTACTCAGACTATCCTTTCGGCAATAGACCGAAAAAATTTTGAGAATGAAGTCCAAATGCGCGATGAGATTCTGCAGGCGGTTAATAATGCGGCCGAAATATTCCTGACTCAGACGGATTGGAGTTCCTATCTCAATGAGGTATTAGCTTCATTAGGTAAAGCGACCAAATCGGATAGAGTGTATGTATTTTCAAATTCTGTCTCTGATGAGGGATCTTTGGTTGGCGAATTTCAGGCTGAATGGGTCAACGAGGATTTTCAGATTACCAAAACTAACACCGTTGCGGATGGCCTGGATTACGTAAAAGCCGGTTTGGGCCGGTGGGTCAAAATCATGCAGGCGGGTGAAGTTATTCATGGCGATGTGGAAGATTTACCGGCTAAAGAACAACCATTTTTAACGAAATTAGATGTGAAATCGCTTATTTACGTGCCAATATTTATCGATCATACCTGGTGGGGTTTTATCGGTTTTAATCAGTGTGCAACCCATAATGATTGGTTGAAAGTGGAAATTGATGCGCTCCAGACTGCTGCAAAAATATTGGGAGCGGCAATTTCCAGACAGGTGACGGAAGAGAAATTAATTTATTTGGCAACCCACGATTACCTGACTAATTTGCCGAACCGATTATTATTCGAAGATCGTTTTAGGCAAGCGCAGGCACGTTCGGAGAGAACTGGGAAAAGATTTGCAATTGTGTCAATTGATTTGGATCGCTTTAAAATAGTTAATGATACTCATGGGCACCAAATTGGCGATCAAGTATTGTATGAGGTAGCAAAACGCCTTACCGTAGCTATTCGTGGGACTGATACTTGTGCGCGTATTGGAGGGGATGAATTTGCGATCATTGCTGAGGAAATTCATGACAAAGATGATGTTCTACGAATCATGGAAAAAATTACGCTAACCCTTCAGGAAGCTATTACGCTGGATGAAAAAGAAATTCAAGTCAGCGCCAGCATGGGCGCTTCAATCTACCCAGCCCATGGGAAGACCATGGAAGAATTGATGAGAGCGGCTGATAAAACACTCTATTTGATCAAAGGTTCAACGGCGCGATATAAAATTTTCTCGGACGATCAAATTACATGGCTGAGAGAATAAAACCACTTTTACTGGATATAGAAGGGGAAAATAAACACTGGTTATCCAATGTTTTAAAAGAAATCTCCGTAGATTTCATTGAAGCAGCTTCTATTGCAGCCATCAAGGATATCCCCCCCTCAGAATTTAACCTGGTTTTATTGGGCCTTGACCTTCCGGATTGTAGAGGGATTGCCTGTCTTGAAAAGGTAAAAGAGATTCTTCCATATACCGGCATTGTGGTGGTCGTTTCAGCAGGCGAGGAAAAAATAGCTGATGACTGCGTTCAACATAATGCCCAGGGTTTTATTCAAGTGGGTACGCTCGGAAGCAAGTCAGTAGGCACATTAATTCAATTAGCTTACAATCGCCAGAATGCGCTAAACCAGATCGTTCAAGCCAGGAACCAACTGTCCAATCTTGTCAGTAATTTACCCGGATTTATCTACCGTTGTAGAAATGAGGCAAATTGGACAATGGAATATCTTAGCGATGGGGTGAAAGAAATTACGGGTTATCCGGCGGAGAGTTTTATTGAAAATAAGGTAATTGCTTACAATGCAATAATCCATCCTGAGGATCAAAAGATGGTCTGGGAAGAAATCCGGAAGGCGGTGAAAGAAAAGTCGCGATTTCAAATGGATTATCGAATCATTACAGCCGATAAAACAGAAAAATGGGTGTGGGAACAAGGCAATGCTGTAATCTCGGGTAACGATGGTCCGGTTCTGGAAGGATATGTTACGGATATTACCGGGCAGAAGCTCCGTGAATTCCAGATACAGGCCATCATCGAGTCCGGTGAAATTCTACGGAATACATTGCGGTTGAAGGAATTTTGTCCGAAACTGGTGAAAAGGATTAAGGATATTTACAAGGCAGATTGTGTAGCCTTATTATTACCCACGAGTCGCGAAACAATTACAACCATCCAATATGCTGAAGGCAATTGGAGCGAATTTGTTGGCGAGGAAGTTCCATTACTTGAATGCTTTGACCCAATAGCATTAGAGGATAGGAGAACAATCCTCTTTACACGCGGCGAACCGGGCATGAAGTTATGCCCGATTTTGGACGATAAAACCAGTACTTATATGGCATTTCTTCCATTAAAAATTGACTCCAATCAAAATGGTATGTTGGTTTTGGGACGAGGCAACCTATTTTCAGACCTTGAATTGGAAACATTGATTGCGATATCCGATATATTGGTGCCGGCTATTGAACGGAGTAACCTGCTTCAAAAAGTCGAAAAACAACTGCGCCATTTGGAATCATTACATGTAATTGATCAGGCAATTACATCCAATTTTGATATTCAGGTAATAAACAAAATTATCCTTGACCAGGTATGTAAAGAGTTGGGTGGGGATGCTGCCGATATATTGGTCTTGAATAAAGCCACAAATATTCTCGAAAATGTCGGTACAACAGGATTCATGGATCCGATGATCCGAAGTATTCGCGTACCGCTCACGACCAGTGTTGCCGGTAAGGTACTGCTGGAGAATAAAGGTTTTTACATCAATAACCTTGACCAGAATCCACTCTGGTTTATTCGTAAAAATATGCAAGTTGAGAATTTTAAGTCCTATTTTGCTTATCCCATGGCCGTTAAAGGCGAAACCATTGGTGTCATGGAAGTGTTTCTGCGGAAAATTTCCTACCCGGATCGGGATTGGGAGAACTTTTTGGAGGCTCTAGCCACGCAAGCGGCCGTGGCGTACGATTCATTTAAAAAATATTCGGAATTGCAGCGAATGCAGCAAAACGTATCTGCCTCGTTCCGTACCACGCTGGAGACCTGGTCGAGATCTCTGGAGCTGCATGATATCGAGTCGCAAGGGCACATTCATCGGGTAACCAATGAGACGATCCGCCTGGCCCGCGAGTTAGGAATGGAAGAAAGCGAGCTACCGAATATCGAGCGGGGAGCGCTGCTCCATGATATTGGGAAGATCGGTATTATGGACGAAATTTTACTAAAGAAAGGGGATCTGACTGAGAAGGATTGGGAGGAGATTAAACGCCATCCGCAAATCGCCCGCGATTTACTGTCCAACGTCAAGCTGCTTGAGGATGCATTGGACATTCCCTATAGCCATCATGAAAATTGGGATGGCAGTGGGTATCCGCAGGGATTAAAGGGCGAGCAAATTCCTCTTTCAGCTCGAATATTCGCAGTCGTAGATACTTTTGATGCAATGACCAGCACACGTCCTTATCGCCATGCCTGGACCAAATCGGAAGCTATTCAATATTTGATAGATCAAAAGGGCATAAAATTCGACCCGGATGTGGTCGATTTATTTACCAAACACATTAGTTAAATTCCCTAAAATTTTTCCAAAAGCTTTTCACTTGGCATAAATATTGTATTAATAAATGTATATAATATGCATATACAGGATATTTTTACAATTAATGGGAAATTAAATGAAAAGATTGCCGGTCTCCATAATATTACTGATTATTTTCCTAGCATTTTTCTTCAATCTTGAACGTATTGATGTAGGCGATCAAGAATTAATCAATATCAATACGTTTGTTTACATCCTGATTACATTTGCGGTGGTGTTTATTGTCATGCTTCCGGTTCTTAGGCGCATGAAAATCACACTGCTTCTTTTTTTCTCAGATCTGCTTTATTTCATTTTGAAATTCGCGGTGTTTAAGGAAAATCCATTCTGGGGTGGGTATTATAGCTATATCACCCTGGTTGAGTTCACTATGTTTTCACTGGGTGTTGTTATTGCGCATTGGGTGGGCGCCAATATGGATGATTTCGAAAAGGCGGTAGAAAATATCACCTTTGCGGAAATAAAACGCGCCAGTAATCTACGAGATGCGGTAGAGTCTATCAACAATGAAATCTATCGCAGCCGCCGTTACAATCATCCCTTGACAATGATCATGGTGGAACCTTTAAAAGGGTCTCAGGAAATGATCTTGAATCAATCCGTCAGAGAAGTCCAGGAATCCATGATCTCGCGCTATGTGTCCATTTCGCTGGCGCGTGCACTACGGGAATATATCCGCCGCACAGATATGTTGGTTGAGCAACCGGATAAAGGACGTTTTATCGTGATTACTCCTGAGACCAACAAAATAGAATCAGATCGGGTTATCAGCAAAATCTATCAGGCTGCTTCTTCAATTGGAGCGGAAGTGGCTGTGGGTTTATGCGCTTTTCCTGATGATGCCTTAACTTTGGAAGACATGCTTTGCAGAGCTGAGTTAGATCTGGCAGAAAAAGAAATCAGTAAAAAGGAAATAACCCAGGATGATCAAGGAACAAACAACACCGTCCGATAAATCCGGTTATTCTCTGCGAGATGGGACAATTGCCAGTGAAATTGCCTGGATCTCAAAATATGATCCGGATAAGTGCCTATTGAGAGGGGAGAACTATCTGCGGGCAAAGCGCATATTTGACTTGTTTCTAACAATCATGTCCTCACCGGTTTGGCTATCCATAATACTGCTCGCGACATTTGCAGTTTGGCATGAATCTCCCTCAAGAAAAGTATTTTTTAAACAATTGCGTACCGGTAAAGGCGGGAACCGGTTTTGGATGTATAAGTTTCAGACTATGGTTCCCAACGCCGATGAACTAAAACCGATGCTAATGCATCTGAACGTACTGGAATGGCCGGATTTCAAAGTTCCGGATGATCCGCGTGTAACCAAAGTGGGGAAAATCTTGCGCAAAACCAGCATTGATGAGTTGCCGCAGCTTTGGAATGTCATAAAAGGAGATATGGCCCTGGTTGGTCCGCGTCCGACTTCTTTTTCGCCGGACACTTACAAGATTTGGCAGACCGAACGCCTGGATGTAACGCCGGGTATGACCGGACTTTGGCAAATCACCCATCGAGGAGAATCTGAATTTAAAGAACGCTTATTGATCGATATTGCCTATATCCAGCATCGGTGCCTGCGTCTGGATATTGAAATCCTTTTTCGTACGTTTGCGTCTATTTTCAAGGGAAAAGGGATTACATGACATTCAAGGCGGCTTATATCGTTTCGCGTTTTCCCCATTTGCCGGAGACGTTCATCATGAGGGAAATGAACGAACTGGCAGCGCAAGGCTGCTCAGTCGAACTATTCCCCCTGGTGCTGCAAGAACAAGCACTGGTTCATCGGGATGCTTCACATTGGCTGGAAGAGCTGCATGAAATCCGTCCTTTTTCCCGGAAGAGTATTCGTGCCAATATGACCATGTTTTTCCGCCGGCCGGGTTGCTATTGCGCCACTTTCATCCAAATGCTGTGGTTCAACCTGCCCAGCCCGAAATTTCTGTTACGGGCTTTATTTATCTTTCCGATTGCGGTGGAAATGGCCGTGGAAATGCAAGCGTTGGAGATTGACCATATCCACGCGCATTATGCCACCCATCCGGCCCTGGCTGCCTGGATCATCGGTCGTTTTACCGGCATTCCATACAGTATCAGCGTACATGCCCACGATATCTTTGTGAATCGAACCATGCTTAAACAAAAAATAGATGATGCCGTTTTCATTCGCGCAATTTCACAATTCAACAAAACTTTCCTTGTCAACCGGTATGGGCCGCAAATTGAGCAAAAGATAAACGTGATTCATTGTGGTATTTATCCGGACCGTTACACGCGCAAGCAGAAACCTGCTTCTCCGGAATTTCAGATAATTAATATCGGCAGCCTCCAACCCTATAAAGGCCAATCGCGCCTGGTGAAAGCCTGTGCATTATTAAAAGAACGAAGCTTTCCATTTCACTGTCTCATTGTGGGGGGCGGGGAGTTGCAGGCTGCCCTGGCTGAACAGATAAACAGCTCCGGATTAAATGGCTGTGTAGAATTAACCGGACCTAAAACGGAAGATGAGGTTGCGCTGTTATTGGCCGGAGCGGATTGTTTTGTACTGCCCAGCGTGGTTACCTCCAGCGGCAAAATGGAAGGCATTCCGGTGGTATTGATGGAGGCGTTAGCCGGTGAGATCCCTGTGATAGCTTCCGATATTTCCGGTATACCCGAACTGGTTCGGGACCAGGTTAGCGGTTTGCTGGTGCCGCCAGGGGACGCAGCGACCATTGCCGAAAACATCATTTGGATGCAGGCACATCCTGATAAAGCTGCAAAGATGGCCGCGAATGGCCGAAAATTCGTGGAAACTGAATTTAATATCAAAAAAAATACTATGGAATTGGCAAATTTATTTATACAATTTCAATATAAGAAAAAAGTAACGGCAGGTGAAAAATGAATATAAAAATGTATCTTCGCATGATTCAAAAAGGTTGGTGGATTATCGTCCTGGCAGTTCTGGCCTCCATGAATGTCACGCTAATCATGGATTTATTCTCCTCCCCGGTTTATGAGGCAGTAACCCGCATGATTGTGCTGCCAAATGCGGAAAGTTTTGCCGGAAAGGATTTTATCAGCAGCCTGACATCGTTGGACAATTCTTCTATTGTGACAACCTATGCAGATGTGTTTGACAGCGAGTTCAACCAACAAGCTTTTATTAATACACTCAATCTGACTGAGGATGAAATTACTGAATACACCCAAAGCACAGTCATCCTACCGGATTCCAACGTCATGGAAATCTACGTTACCGGACCGAACCCGGAAGTTGTAACTCAATGGGCCAACGGTGTTGCCCGTACCGGAATTGATTATATGAAGACCCTTTACCAGGTCTATGAAGTCAATATTCTGGACGTGGCCGAAGTTCCGACTGAACCCATCAGTCCTAAACCGGCGCGTGACGTCACATTGGGCGCGGTATTGGGACTGTTGATTGGCGCGATTCTGGCTATTTTGCGCGACCAACTGCGCATTCCGCTGGAAGCCTACCGGCAGCGCCGCCTGGTAGATTCGCAGTCAACGGCTTTCAACCGCGAATATATTGAGACGCTGATCAACGAACAGACTGACAAATCGAAAGAGCAAGAAGGTGTTTTCTCACTGGTGATGATCAAGTTGAACGGGTTGACGGAGTTTTACGAGACATTGCCGCAGCAGGTATTGAACCATTTATTAGTGGACGTCGTGGGTGTGTTGAAAGCCGGTCTGCGTGGTAATGACAGCGTTGGCCGTTGGAATGAAACTACCTTTTCATTACTCCTGCCGGATACCCCGTTACAGGCAGCCACAACCATTCGCAGCCGCTTAATAAAAGCGCTGAAAAATCCCATGCAGTTGGCCTCCCTGGATGAGCGTATTTCACTCAATCCGGCAATCGGTGTGGCGGATAATTCGGAAAATGCTACCAGCGATGAGATTATATTAAACGCGCTAAAAGCTGCAGCGGAATAAGGGTCATCTTAGGAGAATATAAATGCGCCGAACGGATGGAACCACTTCCTCGTTTGAGTGGGTTTCCCTGGTTATTGGCATTGCTGCAATCGCAGCCGGCATAGTTGGTGCGCTGTTAGCCACCCGTATTCATAGTGCCGGTTTATATCTGTTGATGCTGGTTGGTATTGTGATGCTGGTTGCCACTGTCTGGAGGATTGACTGGGGCTTGTTTGCGCTGGTGGCTATGACCTATGCCAGAATTTCAGATGTAGCCGTGCACTATTATGGCGCACCGTCTGTTGCACAGCCTTTTATTGCTTTCCTGGCTCTGCTGCTGTTTTTACGCTGGGTGCTATTGGGCGAAAAACCGCAGGGCTGGCTTCCGGCTCTGGCTACCATTGCAGCTTATGGAATGGTAATTTTTCTATCGTTGTTCTACGCCGGAGACGCACTACGCGCGCAGGAAGGTTTGTTGGCGTTTATGAAAGATGCCATCATCGCGCTGATGCTAGTGTTCCTGATCCAGTCCAAAGATTCATTCCGTATGGCAACCTGGGGTTTCCTGGCGACCGGAATTCTCCTGGGGACCATTGCCATAATACAGTATGTGACCGGTACTTTCTCAAATGATTATTGGGGCCTTGCCGAATCGCAGTTGATGAATATTGTCAGCGGAACAGAAGGTTACCGGATCATGGGTACCTATGGCGATCCCAACTTTTTTGCACAAGTTATGGTGGTGATCATTCCGCTGGCATTAAACCGTTTACGCTATGAAAAGAAGACCATCTTGAAGGTTTTAGCTGCCTGGGCTTTGGCAGCCAGTTTTCTAACCGTTGTGTTTACTTTCTCCAGGGGCGGTTTTCTGGCGTTGTGCGCGGTATTGGGCTTATTGGTCCTTTTGCGCAAACCGCCATTGATTGCAATATTAAGTGGATTATTAATACTAATCCTCTTAATCCCATTCCTGCCCAGCTCATATTTTGATCGCATCCAAACCATTCTGGAATACCTGCCGTTTTCCGGCGCGGATGTGCGCACCGAGGTTTCATTACGCGGCCGCATGAGCGAATATGCGGTGGCGGCCCGCATGTTTATGGATCACCCCATATTTGGGATTGGTTATGAAAATTATGCCAATAATTATTTAACGTATTCAGTGCGCTTGGGTTTGGACCCGCGCAACACGGAGCGCTCAGCTCACAGCCTTTACCTGGAAGTGCTTGCCGAACAGGGCGTCATCGGTTTTCTCATGTTTGTTTTCGTGCTCTATTCAGCATTTAACAGCCTGTCCAAAGCCAATAAGGTATTCAAAAAAGTGTCTTTGGAAGGAGAAGCCGATTTAGCGTTGGCATTGGAAATTGGTTTCACCGGATACTTGGTATCCGCTTTATTCATTCATGGCGCTTATCCGCGTACGATGTGGTTGTTGATCGGCGTCAGCCTGGCCGCGTACCAAATGGCGAAAAGTGAAGAGCTGTTGATTGCGCGCGCCATTTTCCGCAACCGGCTGAAATTGAAAGAAACAGCTTCTATTAAGAAAGCTGGTAAAAGCGAGCCTTATGGAAAGTAATCAGCATAGCAGTTTCGCGAAAGTCACCATCCGGGGAACTTTCTGGTCTTACCTGTCTGTTTATACCGGAAAGTTATTGGTATTCGTCAGTACCATCATCCTGGCGCGCCTGTTATCCAAATCGGATTTCGGCGTGGTTGGCTATGCTTTCATTGTGACCAGCTTTCTGGATGCGCTTAACGGGTTGGGTATCGGTCCGGCGCTTATTTATCATAAAGATGAACCGGAAACGGCCGATACTGCCTTCTGGCTGGGGCTGGCGGTGGGCATCGGGTTGTTTGTCCTGACCTGGATCGCCGCGCCTTTTATCGGCGATTATTTTAACGATGAGCGCGCGGTTGGTGTGGTGCGCATGATGGTGCTGGTTTATCCGATTTCAGCATTGGGTAACGTGAATTCGATTTACCTGGCCAAGCGACTGGATTTTCGCAAGAAGTTTATTCCAGAAGTCAGTTACGCGCTGGTAAAAGGTGTGATTTCTGTAGGAATGGCTTTTCTGGGCTTTGGTTACTGGTCGCAGGTATGGGGACAGGTGGTTGCCAATGGAGCTTCAGTGGTGGTTGCCAGAATGGTCAATCCCTGGAAGCCCTCCCTGCATTTTTCGCGCCCCATTGCAAAATCCATGCTGAAATACGGCCTGAACATTGTGGTGCTGGATACACTGGCAAATCTACTGAATAATGCCGATTACCTGTTCATCGGGCGCTACCTGGGCACTGAGGCTTTGGGTGTTTATACGTTGGGCTTCCGCATACCGGATATGATATTAACCCAATTTGCCCGCATTGTCTCCGAGGTGATCTTCCCGGTGTATGTAAAAATGCGCAACAACGCAGAGGCACTGAACCGGAATTTTACGCGTTCGCTGCAGTACGTCTCACTGGTGACTATTCCCCTCGGATTGGGTATTGCATTAACGGCTGAACCCTTTGTAATGGCCTTCTTTACCGATAAATGGGTGGAAGCTATCCCGGTTATCCGCGGGATTGCTATTTACGCGCTGCTGCTTTCACTGTTCCGCAACGCCGGCAGTTTTTATAAAGCCCAGGGAAAGCCGGAAGTGCTAACTTACCTGACGATTGTGCGGCTGGCGATTCTGCTGCCGGCATTATGGTTTGCCCTCTCACGCTACCATTCCATTATCGCGGTAGCCTGGGTCCAGGCGGTTGTGGCGCTCATTTCCGGTGTCCTCAGTCTGGTGGTGGCAGGACACATGTTTCATATTTCTATCTGGAATATCCTGGATCAGTTCAGACCGGGAGCGATTAGCGGCATACTGATGGCCGGCGGCGTGGTTGGCCTCTTGCGTTTGATTGCGGGCTGGCATCCGCTGCTGCAGTTGATCATGGCAGTGTTGGTTGGCGCTGTCGTTTACATCGGTACCCTATATCTACAGGGCCCCCAGCGCATACGCGATATTGCAGGTATCCTGCGCAATACCATAAAGGGAGGATGATGTGAGGATTGTTCAAATCATCGACTCCCTGAAGGTGGGCGGCGCCCAAACATTAGAAATTGTCTTTGCGCGAGAAATGCTGCGGCGCGGACACTATGTGAAAATAATCTCGCTTTCCTCACCGGATAACCATTCAGCGGTTTACCAGGAATTGCTGCAGATGAATGTTGACTTGTGCAACATCCCGCTGCGTTCGCTGGCCGATTTATGGCGTACCCGCCGAATTGAGGCGGAGTTGCGCAGCAGTGAAGCGCAATTGGTGCATACGCAGCTTAATTACGCGAATATCCATGGATCTCTGGCTGCTCATTGGGCCGGTATTCCCAGCGTAGCATCGCTGCATAACGCATCAGTGCATTTGTATTCTTATAAACCCTACCGCACCCGGCTGGAGACTCGTACGCTATCGCGATATGCCCGGCACATTATTGCTTGCGGCCATACCGTGGCGCGCGTGCAGCAGCCGCGTTTCAAGACTAAAAAACTGGATGTCATTCCAAACCCGGTTCCCGATTTACCGAAGATAACCATAGAACAACAACAGCGCGCGCGGCGGGAATTTCTGGTTGATGGAAAGGGTTTCTTGATGATTTCTGTAGGCCGCTTGATCCCCGAAAAAGGATATGCCGATTTGATCGACGCATTTACGCAGGCTTTTCCGAATCTACCTCAACCGGCTAAATTGTTGATTGCCGGTAAAGGCCCCTGGAAAGCGGAATTGCAGGCGCAGATCGACAAGAATGAAATGACGGAATTCATCAAACTCATCGGCGAACGCGACGACGTGCCCGCGCTGCTGGCAGCCGGGGATATCTATATCAGCTCATCGCATTTTGAAGGCCAGTCGCTGGCGGTGCTGGAGGCCATGTTCAGCGGGCTGCCAGTTATTGCCACGGACGTGGGCGATAACCGCCAAATCATCTCGGCGGATTGCGGCCTGGTGCTGCCGGCCGCTCAGCCGGGTAAACTGGCGGAGGGTATCACGCGCCTGGCGCAGGATCCGGCCGAAAGAAAACGTTTGGGGCAGAACGCCAGCCGCTGTGTTCAGGAGAAGTATTCATCTGCTGTATGGGCGGATAATCTGCTGGCACTGTATGATGAGGTGCTGCATGGCTGATCTGCGCGGGCTGCGAGTGACCATGATTATCCAATCCTATCTACCACGCCTGGGCGGGGCGGAGAAACAATTGGCGGCTGTCTGCCGACGCTTACGCCAGCGGGGCTTGGAGCCGAGTATTGTTACCCGACGATATGCCGGTATGGCTGCTTTCGAAATCATCGACGGCACGCCGGTTTACCGCGTACCCGCGCCGCGGCCTAAACCCCTGGCGGCATTCTGTTATCTCTTCTTTGGTTATTTTAAAATTCGCAGCCTTCGGCCGCAGGTGCTGCACGCGCACGAACTGCTATCACCCAGCGATTTGGGCATTTTAGCAAAACACAGCCTGGGCTGTCCGCTGGTGGTAAAAGTCCTGCGCGGCGGCAAGCTGGGCGATTTGGACAAACTTCACAACAGGCGAACGGGCCGGGCGCGCATTGCGCGTTTGAATAAGAACGTGGATATCTTCCTGACCATCAGCCGTGAAATTAACCAGGAACTAGCCGCCGAGGGCATTGACCCCGCGCGCTGCCGTTTCCTGCCCAACGGCGTGGATACGCAAATCTATAAACCGGTACCGGAGCGCGAGAAAAAGGAAATCCGGGCGAGGCTGGGATTACCGCAGGGATTCATTTGCCTGTACAGCGGCCGCCTGGCGCCTGAAAAAGGGTTATCCACGTTGCTGCAAAGCTGGCATTCTGTTTGCGAACGCTATTCCCAAGCCCGGCTGCTGATTTTGGGCAGCGGTGAGATGGAGGCTGAGTTGCGGCAGGTTGCCGGCGAACACGTCATTTTCGGCGGGTATGTACCCGACCCATATTTGTATTATCAAACCGGCGATTTATTCGTTCTGCCTTCAGAGACGGAAGGGTTGTCCAACGCGATGCTGGAGGCCATGGCCTGCGGGCTGCCGGTGGCGGCTACGCGCGTGGGCGCGGCGGTTGAGCTGGTACGGAATGGGGAAAATGGCCGTCTGGTTTCGGTTGGAGACACCGCAGAATTAACCGAAACGCTGGAATTCTTCCTGGCAACCCCTAAAGAAGGCCTTCGTATGGGCCGCAATGGCATGGAATTGGTGCGGCGCGAATATTCGCTGGATCAGACCGTGGAGCGTTTGATGTCCATTTATACGGAATTGGCGGGAGGAGGCTGATGATGATTGTATTTTGGATTAGTCTGATTTTTCTTGTCTATGTCTATCTGGGCTACCCGCTCTTGATTGCACTTTTCGCGCGCTTTCATTCCCGTGGAAAACTTCCAGACGCTGAACTGCCGCAGATCAGCTTGATTATTGCCGCTTATAACGAAGAAGCTGTATTGCGGAAAAAGTTGAAAAATGCGTTTGAGTTAAATTATCCACATGAGAAGATGGAAATCATCGTCGCGGCGGACGGTTCCACGGATGATACCTGTGATATCGTCAGGGAATTCGCTCCCCAAGGGGTTAAATTAAGCTACAACCCAGACCGGCGCGGTAAGCTGGCTGCCATGGCGCACGCAGTGGAAGGTGCTGCGGGCGACGTGCTGGTCTTTTCGGATGCCAACAATTCCTTTTTGCCTTGTTCTTTCCAGTATTTACTACAGCCTTTCGCGGATGAACACATTGGAGCGGCGACCGGCGCGAAGCATATTCGCAGTGAAGAGGATACGTTATCCACTTCGGAAGGTTTATATTGGAAGTATGAGTCCTGGATCAAGGAAAACGAGAGCCGCATGAATACCTGTACGGCAGCAGTCGGTGAAATTCTGGCGGTGCGTAAAACGCTCTTTCCACACATTCCGAAAGGGGTGATTAACGACGATTTCTTCATCGTGCTGTCGATCATCCGCGCGGGCTACCGTATTGCTTACGTGCCGCAGGCGGAATCCTGGGAGCGGGTTTCGCAAGCCCAACAAGACGAGGTCAAACGCCGCGCACGCATCACAGCCGGCCGTTTTCAAGCGCTGGCGAATTCCTGGGGCTGGCTGCCCTGGAATAACCCGGTCGCGGTCTGGCAGATCTTCTCGCACAAGTATTTCCGTCTGCTCATTCCTTTTGCCATGATTCTGGCGCTGCTTTCCAGCCTGGCATTGGTATTGGCAGCCTGGTTTGGAGCGATTGAAGTCAGTGCTTGGGTGAAGTGGATGCTGGCCGCTCAAGGTGCTTTTTACATCTTGGCCGCGTTGGGCCGCTGGATGGAGTTTAGCGGTCCATTAAAGGTTTTATATCTGCCCGCATTTTTAGTAAGCAGTAATTTGGCAACTTTGCGGGGTTTTTTCAAACATGTACGTCAAAACCAGGAGGTTTCCTGGGAACGTGTGAACAGAAGGTAAAGAGTTAATTTGAAAAATTTAATTTATGAATTGGATGAGAGGTGCCCAATGAAAAAAAGAATTTTATTTGGATGGATGATTATTTTCTCGCTGCTGATCAGCAGCCCGGTCCTGGCGCAAACAGAAGCGCAGGAACCTGATCCAACTGCGACACCGTCGGCAGCAACAGTAGCAGACCAGGAGGACATTTATACTTTCCCCATATTGGGTTTTACTGAAACCCGCCTGATTGGCCCGTTTGATTCTGCCGGAATCCAGATCAGTTTCCCGGAGGAATGGACCTATCCAAACGATGGCCGGCTGCACCTGGAATATTCCCTGGCGTTCTTCGGACAGAATTATGTTGCCGGGCAGGGGTTGATTGGCGGTGTGCTGGATGTGGAAGTGAACGGGACGGTAGTGGCGTCCTTCTCATTGAGCCAGGATGGAGATTTTAGCAGCGATATTCGTATTCCGCCCAGCGCGTTGGTCAGCGACCGCACTGACGGACGTATGCAGTTTACCTTCAACCTGGTGAGCGAAGAATCCTGTGTGCGTGATTTCGACGTCAATCTGGTTATAAAGGAAAGCTCGTATGTTTATTTACCGCACGGTTCCTCAAGCCCTGAAACGGATCTGACCTTGCTGCCGCGGCCGTTCTACCAGCCCAGTGCGTTATTTGACCGCACGGCGCTGCTGGTGATGCCGCAAGATCCCAGCGCAGCTGAATTACAGGCTGTTATGGATGTTTCGGCCGGTTTTGGCAGTCTAACCGGCGGCAACCTTATCCTGACCACGGTTACGGTGGATAACCTGACCAATACGCAGCGCAACGCCGAAAACCTGATCCTGGTTGGCAAGGTGGCTTCACTGAATTTGATTAACAACCTGGACCTGCCGGTGGCTGTCAGCGCTTCGAAGTTCGCGCTCAATGACGAAAACGACGGCATTCTGCAAATGATTGTGTCGCCGTGGAATAAAGCGCGCGCAGTCCTGGTAGTGTCTGGCAATTCGGATGAGGGCGTTATTAAGGCAGGGCAGGCTATTAAATACGGCACCGTCCTGACCACTACGGCCAACGATGTTGCCATGGTGGAATCCTACCGCACGGAAGCCAGCGCGCCGCTGGCGGCTACCGACCGGACTTTTGTGGATTTGGGTTATGAAGATCGCAACATGCGCAGCAGCGGTACCAATTACGCGTATTACCAGTTCTACATCCCGCCCGGCCAGACCGTCAGCTCGGATGCCTATCTGGATTTATTTTTCAGCCACTCAGCCATGTTGAATTTTAACAATTCCGGCATGACCGTGATCTTGAACGGGCGCGTGATCTCCAGTGTGCAATTCAGCGAGGCGACCACTCAGCTAACTGAGGTTCAGGTCAGCCTGCCGCCTTCGGCCTTTATCCAGGGTACCAATGAGTTGCAAATCCAGGTTCAGATCATTCCTTATGACAGCTGCACCGACCTGACCAACTTTATCAGTGCCTGGGCCACGATTTTCAGCGATTCAAGTCTGCATTTACCGCTGGTGACGGATATTGCCGGGGCGGCAGATACGCTTAACCTGAGCGGATTCCCGGAGAATCTGGCGGTTGGCGATGTGCAGGGGAATATCGCTTTTGTTCTACCGCCAAATGCACCGGCTGTATGGCAAACCGCTTCCGCGGTAGCCTTTACCATGGGCAATCAATTGGATAATGCCTTATCGCAGATCAGCGTTCAATTTGTAAATGACCTTGACCTGAAAGAACTGGCGGCCAATAATGTGGTACTGCTGGGTAAACCCAGCCAGCTGCCGGTTATTTATGACTGGAGCGACACGCTGCCGGCACCTTTCAGCGCCGGCTCGGAAGTTCCTTATGACCCGGCTTCACGCATTGTCTACCGCGTGGTGGAAGGGTCCACGGTTGGCTACCTGGAGCTGTTCAACTCTCCGTGGGCAATCGGCAAATCCGTGCTGTTGGTTTCCGGCAACAGCGAGAACGGCGTAGCCCTGGCGGGCAGCGCGCTGGGCGGAGGCGACTTGCGCGGCAGCCTGACGGGTAATTTTGCCATCATCTCCAGCGGCCAGATCGTCAGCCTGGATTCACGCTACCCGGTGGACAGCCAATTGCTGGCAGCCGGTGGCGAGACGGCTGTGCAGGAACCCGCCGTACAATCCCCACTGGCTTCCGATGTCCAAAAAGCCAACCGGGCATGGATGATACCGGCGATTCTGTTGATCACCTTGTTGACCGTGGCGGTCATCCTGATCAAACTAATGCCGGTTTTGAAGAAAGAGAAAAAAGAGAATCAAGAGGAAGATAAGGATTCCAAATAAACAATCATATGGCAGAAGGACAAAAGATTTTACTGGTTTATAAATTCAATCACCCGGATGTGGAGAGCGTGCGGGCTGCCCTGGCAGCCCGGTTCCCCAAGCACGCCCTGGAGCTGCTGAATATCAAACAGATGGTCAAAAAGAATCCGGGTATCCTTCTGCTGAATATTTTTTATATGTTCAAGGAATACCCCCTGCGCCATTTACTGGGCTATTGGAAGGTATGGCGCAGGTTTTGGGCCACAACGTACATGCACCGGCAGGTACGGCGCCTGGTAGGGGAGCACGTCGCGCATGGGAATTACCTCTTTACCCTGCAGACCCAATCCGATTTCGACGCCAGCACGCCGGATCTGCCCAACTTCATCTATACCGACACGACCAACCTGGCCAATTTATACACGCCCAATTACACACGCGACAAGCTCTATTCATCCGCCTGGCACGCACTGGAGAAGGAAACCTATCAGCATGCCTGTGTGACCTTCACGCGCAGCAGCCACATCCAACGATCGCTGCTGGAGCAGTATGACATCCCCGTGGAGAAAACTGCCGTGGTGTACGCCGGCAGCAATATTCCCATGCGGGATATCGACCTGGACCACAAAGATTACGGCACCAAGGAAATCCTTTTTGTAGGCGTGGCCTGGGAACGCAAGGGTGGTCCCGATCTGTTGGAGGCGTTCAAGGGCGTGATGCAAAAACATCCCGACGTGCATTTGACCATTGTGGGCTGCTCGCCCAAGGTGGAGCTGTCCAATGTGCGGGTAGTGGGCAAGCTGCCGTTGGATGAGGTGGCGCCCTATTATGAGCGCGCCGGCATCTTCTGCCTGCCCACCCGCCTGGAGCCTTTCGGCATCGTCTTTGTGGAAGCCATGGCGTATGGGCTGCCGTTGGTGGCGCCCAATACCGGGGCGGTCCCTGATTTTTTAGAGAATGACCGTAACGGCTACATGGTTCCGCCGGGCGATATCCCGGCTTTGACAAATGCTTTATTGCGTCTGTTGGACGACCCCGGAAAATGCCGCAAGTTTGGTAAATTCGGCTATCAACTGGCGAGAGAGCGTTATACCTGGGATAAGGTTGCTGAGAAGATGAAGGCGCATATCCAGCCGTTCCTATCGGAGGAGGAAACACGTGCCGGTTAAGAAGATTCTCCATTTCCGCATTTGGGGAGACCCGCCCATCGCGGGCAGTGTGGAAAGAATGCTGCGCGAAAGCTACCCTGAAGATGAGCTGGAAGTCATTACCCTGTGGGAGCGGATTAAAGCCGACAAACGCGTTTTACTGAGAAACCTGTGGGCTGTGGTATGGGAGTATGGATTCGATATTTTATCGGGCCGCTTGAAGTTCAAAGCGGCTTTCTTCCGCACGGTATACCTGTTCCGCTATGTACAGGAATTGGCCGCGCGAATCGGCGCGCAGTATGAAAACGTCCGCTTTACTTTTCAATTGCAGTCCATCTTTGATACACATTTGGCCGGTATTCCCAATTTCATTTATACCGACCACACCCATTTGGCCAACCTGCAATATTCGCCGGCTATCCGGGTGCACCTCTACTCGGCGGAATGGATCGCCTGCGAAAAAAGTATTTATATGCACGCCGACCGTATTTTCACGCGCAGCAGCAACATCTCCAGTTCACTGACCGAACAATACGGCGTGCCGGAATCCAGGGTGCGCTGTATCTATGCCGGGGCTAATACACCTCTGCCGTCGTTGGATCCGAAAGATAAGGATTACCGCGCGCGGGCCATCCTGTTTGTAGGGTTGGAGTGGCAGCGCAAGGGCGGACCGCAGTTGGTGGATGCCTTCAAGCAGGTATATGAGCATTTTCCGGACGCCACTCTGACCATCGTTGGTAGCCAGGTGTCCATTGACCATCCTGGAATTAAAGTAGTTGGACGCATATCCGTGGGAGACCTGAATCGCTATTATCAAAACGCTACCATCTTCTGCATGCCCAGCCGCAATGAGCCCTTCGGGGTTGTCTTTGTGGAAGCCATGGCGTATGCGCTGCCGATTGTGGCGGCGCGTATTGGGGCGCTCCCGGATATGGTAACGGATGGCCGCAACGGTTATCTGGTGCAGGCGGGCGACGATGGCGCGCTGGCCGAAGCCCTGGAAAAACTGCTGGAGAGCGAAGAAAGACGTGCGCAGTTTGGACAGCAGAGCTGGCGGTTGGCGCAGGAGCGCTACAACTGGAACGCGGTGGGAAAAGCATTGCGAAAATACACAGATAATTATTTCAAGGCGGGAAGAATATGAAGGACAACACACTGACGTATCTCTTTATGGAACAGGCAGCCCTGCATCCAAAACGCTGCGCGCTGGCGCATAATAGCCGGAGGGTGACTTACACCGAATTGGCAGAAAGCGCGAGCAGACTGGCGGCTTATCTACTGCGGGATGGCGAATTGGCCCCTGAACAGTTGGTGGGCATTCACGGTATGCGCACGGTAGAAAGCGTTACGGCCATGTTGGGCATCTTATTGGCCGGCGGAGCCTATGTGCCTTTACCGGCGGACTGGCCGCTGGCGCGCAGCCGTACAGTCATTCAGGAAGCCGGCTTAAGGCTGGTATTGACGGATGGGCTGGCTTTCAAAGCGGATGGCAAAGTCAATGTGCTTTCTGTATCGGAACTTCTCCGCAAAGGGAAGGAAAGCCAGTCTAAGACGGTCGACGTAGAGGAAGCGCAGCTGGCTTATGTCATGTACACTTCCGGCTCCACCGGAACGCCCAAGGGCGTAATGATCGAACAGCGCAATGTGCTATCCATGCTGCGGGGTTTTGATCAGGTAGCGCCGCGTCCGGAACCCCTGATCGGTTCCGCGCTGGTTTCCATCGGATTTGACGTCTCTGTCTGGGAGATATTTTCTGTTTTATGCTTCGGCGGCACCCTGCACTTGATCGATCACCCTGAAATGGTGCCTGAATTGGCGGCATATTACAGCGAACAGGGCATCACCAGCGCTTATCTGCCGCCGCTAATTCTGGATGATTTTATCCATGAAATAGGAGCGCAGAAGCGACCTTCTGCTTTGGAAAGATTGCTGGTAGGGGTGGAACCGATTCCCCAGCAGACTTTGGCGAATTTCCAGGCGGCTGTGCCGCGACTGCGTATTATCAATGGTTACGGACCGACGGAAACGACCATCTGCGCTACGTTCTATCCTTTCGCAGGCGTGCATGATCTCCAGCGGCGCACTCCCATCGGTAAGGCTGTGGCGGGCAACCAAATTTATTTGGTGGACGACCAATTGCGCGAAGTACATCCGGGAGAGGAAGGCGAACTGGTCATCTGCGGCGCGGGCGTGGGACGCGGGTATTATCATGATGCGCGATTAACGGATGAAAAATTTATCCCTGATTCCTTTACAAAAGGGAGTGGATGCTGTTTTCGCAGCGGGGATTACGCCCGCGAACTGCCGGACGGCAATCTGGAATTCATTGGCCGCCGCGACCAGCAAGTCAAATTGAGCGGGTATCGCATCGAACTGGGAGAGATCGAAGCAGCTCTCCTGCGTTTCCCGCAAGTGCAGCGTGCTCTGGCGCTGCTGGTGCAGCCGCAGCAAAGCCACCGCGCTATTGCGGCATACTACACTACCCGGGATGGCCGCCCGCTGGATCAATTGGAGATTAAAACATTTTTGCGGCGTGAACTGCCCGCTTATATGCTGCCGCGCACACTGGTACACCTGGATGAATTTCCGCTTACTCGTAACGGCAAGATTGACCGCCAGAAGTTGGTGCAGACCGCGCTTGAATTGCCTGTTGAAAAGGCCGAACCATCTTCGGATTTTGAACGGGATATCCTGCAAATTTACCAGGAGGTGATGGAAAATACTTCCTTTGGCATGCAAGCCAATTTCTTCGATTTGGGCGGTAATTCCCTGCAGGCGGCCCGCATCCTGGCCAGGCTGCATGAGCAATTCGGTATTGATCTATCCTTCAGCGAATTTTATGCTTTCAACTCGGTTTGGGAAATTGCCCAGGCGCTTGACGGCCGGCAAAATATGGAAGCGGGCAATGAATTGGAAATTCCGGCCTGCGGACAGACCGAGCGGATTCCACTGACTTTTTCACAGGAGCGTACCTGGTTTCTGGTGCAAAGCGAGCCGGATAATCCTTCGACGCATTCGCCTTTTGCCCTGCGGCTGCGAGGTGATCTGGATGTGAATTTGCTGCGTAAAAGCCTGGAATTACTGATTGCGCGCAATGATATCCTGCGCACGTTTTTTTATACTGAAGATGGCAGCCCTTATCAAAAAGTGCTGGACCGTGTGGACTTTCATCTCTACCATGTGGACCTTACCCGGGAGAAAGATCCGCTGGTCGAGGTGCGCACGCGCATCACGGATTCAAACCTGGAGAGCATTGATATCTATTCTGCTCCTCCGTACCGCATGACCCTTTACCAGTTAGGCAGTAAAGATTATGTACTGGGAATCATTATCCATCACATCATCATCGATGGCTGGTCGGCGGAATTATTTAAACGGGAACTGACGGTTATTTATGAGCGGGTATCGAGGGGAGAGCCGGTGGATTTGCCCCAAGCTCCGATTCGTTATGCTGATTTTGCTTGTTGGCAGCAATCCGAAGCATTTGAACGGCGCATTCGGCCGCAGTACCAATATTGGCAGGAGAAACTGAGCGGCCAGGGCAGTGTGGCTGAGCTGCCCGCGGATAAGAAGCGCCCGACAACGAAAACCTCGAATGCCGCCACGCTGTGGTTGACCTTGGAAGGCCAAACGCTGGAAAACCTGCAGGAGTTCAGCCGGGAACAGCAAGCCACGCCCTTTTCTGTGCTGCTCTCCGCTTTCGCTTTGGCGCTGAACCGCCACACGCATCAGGATATCATGCGCATCGGTTCTTTCTTCGCCAACCGGCCATACACGCAGGTCCAGACAATTATGGGACCCTTCATCAACGGAGTAGTGCTGCAAGCAGACTTGAACGGAGAAGTAGATTTCCTCGAATTGGTGCGGCGCACGAAAACTACCGTCAATGAAGCCCAAGAGCATCAGGAAGTACCCATCGAGAAAGTGATCGAACTCACTAAAGCTGGGCGCGACCGCAGCCAACGCACTCTCTTTGGAGTGGTATTCAATTTCGTAAATGTTCCTCATAGTAATTTACAACCCAATAACTTACAGGTGGATTATTTTAACTTTGATGTAGGTACAGTTACGTATGATTTGAATGTGGAGTTCAACAGTACGGATACGGGTATCCAATTTGGTTTTGAGTACAACACCGATATCTACCTGAAAGAGACGATTGAACAGCTCATGCAGCATTTCCAGCTTGCACTGGAAATTTGTCTGCAGGATCCCGTTCAAAACGTAGCGCAGTTGGATTTGTTGACGCCCTCTGAAAAAGAGCAACTGAAACGATGGAATGGCGTGCGCGTACCCTATCTGCAGGATATCCCGATCCACCGGCTGATCGAAGATCAGGTAAAAAGAACCCCGCAGGCGTTGGCGTTGCGCATGGAAGAAACGACTTATACCTATGACGAATTGAACCGCCGCGCGAATCAATTGGCAAGGGTCTTGTTAAGCCAGGGATTGAAGCGGGAAGATTTAGTGGGAATTAGTCTGCCGAAATCACCGGACATGCTGGTGGCGATGCTGGCGGTGCTTAAAGCCGGCGGTGCTTACCTGCCGCTTGACCCGGATTACCCTTCGGAGCATCTCGAACATATTCTCGTGGATGCCAAGCCGGTCCTGATGATCACGGATTTGCAGGCCCAGCGCTTACCTTTCGATACGAAACACATCCTCCATCTAAAAGATTGGCAGGACCGGATTTCGGCTGAAGCGGATGACAATCCGAATATCCCCGTTGAGGCTGATAACCTGGCCTATTGTATTTATACATCAGGCTCCTCCGGAAAACCAAAAGGTGTGCTGGTTGAACACCGTCCGCTGGTTAATTTTGTCCTATCTTCCCAACATTATTACGGCGTGAACCCAAAAGACCATGTGCTGCAATTCGCATCCCTTAATTTTGATACTTCGGAAGAGGAGATCTACCCGGCCCTTTCCAGCGGAGCTGCCCTAGTGATGCGCACCCCGGATATGCTCGATTCCCTGCCGCATTTCCTGCAGCGCTGCCGGGAATGGGAAATTACCATGCTGGATTTGCCAACCGCTTTTTGGCATGAATTGGTCCTTTATCTGGATAAATCCGCTGAACCCTTCCCGCCTGACATCCGGCTGGTCATCATCGGCGGGGAGCGGGTTTCGCCTTCGCACCTGACTACCTGGCATAACCTGGGTTTGGATAATGTCCATTTGGATAATACCTATGGGTTGACCGAAACGACCTGCGTGGCAACCCGCATACGATTGACCCCACAGGAAAGGAATCAGTACAGCCAAAGGGAAGTCACCATCGGCAAGGCCGTTGACAATGTCAACCTGTACGTTTTGGACGAAGCACGCCGGCGGGTGCCGCCTGGCGTGGCAGGCGAGTTGTACATTGGCGGGGACTGCCTGGCAAGGGAATACCTGAATTTGCCGGAATTGACAGCCGAACGTTTTCTACCGGACCCCTTCGTTCAAGACGCGCCTGCTCGCATGTATAAATCCGGCGACCTGGTTCTGTGGCGACCGGACGGTTCGTTGGAATACCTGGGACGCAGCGACGAACAAATCAAGATCCGCGGTTTTCGTGTGGAGCCGGGAGAAATTGAGGCGGCGCTGCTGCAATATGCTGGTATATCCGACGCAGTGGTATTGAAGCGTGCGGATCCTTCCGGGACCGAGCAATTACTGGCGTATCTGGTGATGGATCAGGACGCAGCTTTGGACGAGAAAGCGCTGCGCGCGTTTTTATCGACACGCCTGCCTAAATATATGCTGCCGGCTTTTTACACGGTGATGGCGGAGTTCCCGCTCACACCCAGTCGTAAGATTGACAAGAATGGACTGCCGGATCCGGATTGGACGCATGGTATTACAGCTGACAAGGTGGAATCCCCCCGGAACTCGGCGGAGGAAAAAATGCTGGCTATCTGGCAGGAGGCGTTGGGCAGGCAGGCTATTGGTGTCACCGATAATTTCTTTAATATTGGCGGTCATTCCCTGCTGGCTGCCCGCATGATGACCGAGATCGAAAGCCAATTCAAAGTACCGATTCCCCTGGTAACGCTGCTGGAGAAACCGACTATCCGTGAATTAGCTGAAACAATCACCTCCGCCGGATGGAAGCCTTCCTGGAAATCAGTTGTGGGTTTGAAATCGGGCGGCAGCCAACCCCCGCTGTTCCTGGTTCATGCGGTGGGCGGGGATATTCTCAGCTACCGGCGTTTGGTTGTTTATCTGCAAGACAGCGACCGTCCAATTTACGGGGTGCGCTCGCAGGGATTAGGCGGTGTAGTCGAACCCTTCCGGCGGGTGGAGGATATGGCGGCTTTTTACCTGAAAGAGATCCGTGAAATCCAGCCCAAAGGTCCTTACTATCTCGGCGGGTATTCATTTGGCGGTACGGTGGCTTATGAGATTGCCCAGCAACTGGCTGCGGCGGGAGAAAAAGTCGCAATGCTGGCCATGTTTGACACGGTTGTGGTGGAGAATATGCCGCTTGAAATGCGGCCCGGTCGAGTCATGTTGGTGCTGGACCAGGTGGAACGCTTCGGGTTTGTCACCCGTAAATGGTTCGAATTAAGCTGGCCTAAAAAGTTGGAATATTTTACCAAGATCATCAACTATGTAAAGAACCGCTTCACAGCTTTTATCAAGAGAGAGAAATATGTCAATCCACAGGAACGGGAGGATCACGAACGTTGGCTGCGCAAACCGCCGGCTTTCCAAAAGGTGGAATTGGCCAACGCGGAAGCGCTGCGGGCTTATATCGCAAATCCTTATCCCGGCAAGGTGACCCTGTTCAAAGCCCGTCAGCGTGAGTGGAGCGAGATTGTTCATCCCGAGCCTTATTGGCGCAAGTTAACCAACAGCCAATTGGACGTGTATAACTGTGATGGCAACCACAGCTCTATTCTATTGGAACCTAACGTAGCCAGCCTGGCGGGTGCGTTGCGTGAAGCGCTGGAAAAGGCTGAAAAATAGACGATTGTGGAAAAACATCAAAATAATTTACTACTGCAGGAATGGTCTCGGCCTGAATTATTGCCGGCATTGGCGCCGGGTGAAGTATCCGTCTGGAAATTTTCTCCCCGGAATCTGCTGCCTTTTACAGATCGTTTCGAGAAATACCTTTCGGCCCATGAGAGGCAGCGTCTGGAGCGCCTTACCGGCCAGGGAAATCGACAGGAATTTATTGTCTGCCGGGGTGTGCTGCACCTGCTTCTCTCCGGATTAAACGCTGAAGAACCGGAGCACGTGCATATCAATGAGGATGGCTATGGGAAACCACGGCTGGAGGAAGATGGCCATAAACACGCGTTGGCATTCAATATTTCTCACACAGACGGGCTTTGCCTGATTGCCTGCGGCCGTGAGGTGGAGTTGGGGGTGGATGTGGAATACATCGGTCCACTGCCTGAATTGGCTGCCATGGCAAAAAAATATCTGGCGCCTCAGGAAATGAAAAAATGGGAAGAGCTGGATGCTGCACGCCGGACGGAAGCGTTCTACCGCTATTGGAGCGCAAAAGAAGCTTTGCTGAAAGCACTCGGCAGCGGGCTGCGTATTTCCCCTGCGCAGATTGATACGCTGCAGATACGGGCTGATAAGAAGGTTAGTGGAAAACAGGACAACGGCTTATATTTTGAAACCGGTGAGTGCTTTTTGGAAGAACTTCCCCTGGGGGCGGCATACACCGGCTGGTTGGCTGTGTTCAATCGGCTGGAAAAAATATCTCTGTATGAACTAACAGCTCAATGGTTGGGGGCGATCATCTTTTCGACTGGCAGGAATGTGGAGAAGTGAGCAATCGTCTGATAACCGCGCTTTGTATAGAAATTCCAAGCCATAAATGAGGGTACCAATTGAATATTCCGGATGTTTTTTTGTTCGGCAAATTGATGCATATGGGCCAGTAATGAAGTAGCCACACCCATGTGCCGAAATTTCGGAGATGTGAACATGCCTGCCAGGTATGCCATGTGCGGCGTCTGATGCACCAGATATCCCCATCCCGCGGCTTGCCCGTCAATTTCCGCGTAGAAAGCCGTACAGTCCTCGGCGTTAGCCAGTTTCTCCGGGAAAGGTTTGCATTCCGCAAAGGTTTGGTTGATGAAATTCACCTGGTCGGGCTGGCTGACTTGTATAACCGGAATGCCGGGCGCATCGAGTTTTGCCGGTAAGGTTGCCATCTGTAGAATACTGGGCAGGAAATACTCAAAACCCAGGGGTTGATAACGCAGTTTGAATTTCTGCGGATCCATGTCCTTGTGGAAAGCTTCTATCCCATAAGAACCGTCCCCCTTGAACGGGTATGATCGCGCAATCTCGGCGATCTCCTCGGGTGTTTTATCCCAAGCGAAAATGATAGATTGGTAAGGGATCATTTCATATGGGGAGTTGGCAAATTCATCGCCATAATAAAAAACAACCACATTGTTGATTTTCTCGTGGCTGCTGTTGTACGCGGCTTCCATTGAGTGTACAAATGTGAGAATATAATGATTAATAAGGAAATCCAGCGAATGTTCCATGATTTCCATTATAGCCGGAGTTAATTTCATGAACATTAATTTTGCGAAACAATTTAAATATTACGGTAAGATAATTTTGATTACCATCCTGGTATTAAATATCATTTTGTTAATTACCTGGGGAATCAGTTCTTTACGGGCGCTCCCGATCGAATATTTGCTGGAAGATGCGGCCTCTTTGCTGGGCTATGACCAATTCATTGGTTTCCTGACACCCATTGGCGCGGTGGTTCTGGCTGCCGGTATTGGGGCAGTATTGCTTCTGGCAGTTGTAAAAAAGAAAGACATAAACCAAGGTGACCGTCAAATATTTATGGCATTGGTTTTTTTAGCCGGTGTCAGCCTCTTTCTATTAGTAGATGACCTTTTTCTGATGCACGAACGTGTTTTTACCGGTTGGTTCCAAATTGGGGAACGCAGGATTTTCCTGGCTTACGGGTTGATATTTGCCATATTGTTTTATGTCAACCGCAAAGGCATCCTCTCCGGTCCAATTGTCTTCTTGGTGATTTCATTTCTCTTGTTCGGGGCATCAATTGCAAGCGACCTTCTCACCGATAAAGTATCTCTCAGTGCTACCTTGACCGGCAGTATGAAAATGCTAGAGGAAGCCGCAAAATTGGGGGGATATCTTTTTTGGACGGTCTTTATCCTGATGAAGACCAGAAGCTTACTGGTGGAAGAAGAGGATTAGTTTACCTGGATAACTGCTGTGTGTTTTTGAGGATCCACGCTGATAGTTCCGCGCTCAAAATCTCGCCGCCATAGTTCGCCTTCCTGATAACGCGATCCCAACGGCTGCCCCAGGTCGATTTCGAATTGCGGGTACCACCATAATTCCCGGTAAGCCTGGTCGTTGCTGTAGCGAAAATATGCGCGGCCGTTGTTGACCAGCAGGAAGGATGCCAGCCCGAACTGCATACGCTCGACGTCGTTGACGTTCCCTTGAGTAACCAGGATGATGCTCTTACCTTGTGCCTGGGTTTTTTCTGCCAGGTCCAGCTGGTGCTGCCAATCTTCTTCGGATAGATAGCCGTTTTGCCAATCCGCCGCGAAAGCTTCCAGCATTGCCCCGTCCAGGCTGGTCAAATAATCCAGCCAGGCGCTTTCATTTTCGATGTAAGGAATATTGGCATACAGCAGTTTACCCGAACTGGCAAAGAAATTGCTGCGCAGATAGGCCAGGAAGTCCTTGACAGCGGCTTGATAGCTGTCATCGTTGGGGTAATCGGCCAGCATCAGGTTCATCTTATCGAAACGCCCTAAACTGCCGTCCACGTTGTCCAGGAAAATACCCGCCCAACCAGCATCGTTTTGAAAACCGCGCACCTTTTCAAGAAAGTATGTACGCCAGCCTTCGCTGCCGGGGTCCATCACAACATATTGGGATTGATCGTAACGGATCACGTTGCCGTTAATATCGCGCAGGAACCAGTCGGGATGCTGTTCCTGCAGCTGGCAGAAATCTCCTTCCAGGTGCGCGACCTGGTTCTGGTAAGGCTTGGCAGTGCAGCTGCCTGGATCCATGACTGCCTCGAAACGCAGGTATTGCAGCACCGGGGCGCTGCTGCCCATGTCCCGCAGGCTTTGGCGTTCACGTTCATCGTTGCGGGTCAGGATCAGCATAGAAAAGTTGGCTGCCACGGCGCCTAAATCGTTTGCTTGTTGGGGCGGTTTATAAAACCAGGCGAATTGCAGCGGATTAAAAGGCGGCAGCGGTGTGTTGTAAACCCGCTCAGGTGTAGCAGCGTATTCGGGGGTGGAAACACCACCGCCGAAGTTCAGTATTGTTTGGTCGATTTTTTGGCAGGCTGTAATTGCGACGAGTAATAAGGAAAATATGAGGGTGAAATAGAGGAACTTCTTCATTAAAAAATTTTTTATTTAGTTAGGTAGAAGTATAAGAAAACCAGAAGCGGCATCAGAATGGCCGCAATAGAAATCAGGATTAGTTCGATGGTGTCTACATTAGCGGGATCTAATTTATTATTTTGCCTGTCTACCCCATTATTGGCATAATCTGGAACGATTCGTGAATCCTGGGACGGTTTATTAACCGCGACCTTACGGGCAGTTTTCACGCCGAGCAATTCCTCACCCGCAGCTTGGGCGGGTTGTTGTTCCGCCTGGCTGGGCGTGGGTTCTGCTTCCGCGGGTGGCAGCACTTCAACAGGTTGTTCCATTTGAGGTTCGCTGGGAACAGATACAGGAGAAGAGGCGGGCGCTGCAGCCTGTATTTCTTCCGGCTGTTCCTCGGGAGCTTTGCTCTTTTCAACAGGCTTTTGCGTTTCCACCGGCTTTTCAGGCTCTGATTCTGCTTCTGGCGCGGGGGGTGTATCCACTGACTGTGGTACCGGTTTTTCTGAAGGATTTTCCTCTTGGATTGCTTCGGCAGCAACCGTTTCTGCGGTTTCTATCTTCTCGGAAATTTCAACAGCTTCTACAATATCTGCGCTCTCAATGGGTTCAATTTCTGCCTCTGGGATTAGCTTCCGAATCATCCTGAATTTCTTTCGCGTTGATTTTAATTCGGATACCTCCTCGGCCGGGGCAGGGGATTCTTGAGGAGGTTCTTCCGCTTTGGGATTGGTTCGCTGGCGCAGTTTGCTGCGAAAAGTTTCTTTATTAATTGTTGTAGAAGCTGGTTCTACTTCTTCCGCTTCTTCTATTGCAATCGGTTCCGGGGTTTCTTTCAGATTTCCTTCGGCATCCTCTATGGCTCCATGGGATAATTCAACACCTTGTTCTTCAGGAGGCTCTTCACCTTCCGTTTGCAGGGTCTCAGCAAATGGAAATTCTTCATCATTGAGATTCACTATGACTGCATCGTCGGGAATGGGGATGGGTGCGGTATCATCCAGTGGTTGGATGGGCAAGTCAGCCGGGGTCTGCGATTGCGCTTTTGACTCGGATGCCATTTGACTGTAAACCAGCCGGATAGCTTTGCGCGCTGCCTGGCTGTCCGGATTGATTTTAAGGGCGTTTTCGATATAAGCCATCGCCTGCGGCGGTTCACTGAGGGAAGCCAGGATTAACCAGGCTTGTTCCTCCTGTGCCGGATCGGCTGTCGCGAGCAGCGCTAATTCCCGCGCACGCTCCTCTTTCCCCTGAGAAAGGGCTTGCCGAGCTTGTTGTATAAAGGTTGTGGGTTCAGGCTCTTTTTCGGTTTTCATCATCTTTTTAGAAGTTCTATACTACAATCTTACAATAAATTCAACGGACTTACGAGTATAATGCAATTTCAGTGCCAAAATCCTGACCAGGAGACTCTTCATGGAATGCAAAAAAACCTCAAATCTAACCCACTGCAATTGCAGCTATGAACCCTGTTCACGAAAGGGTGTATGCTGCGAGTGCATCAGCTTTCATCTACGCAGCCGCGAATTACCGGCATGTGCTTTTCCGTCCGATGCGGAGAGCACCTACGACCGATCATTTGAGCATTTCGCCCGCCTGGTACAGGCTGGGAAAGTTTAAGAATTTTTAGAAGGGAAAATTATCGTTTATACTTGTGCGAGTTAAAAACTATGTTTGAGATAAAAGCCAAAACCAAAATAGCGCCGGATATTTACCGGTTGGAAATCGAAGCTCCTTTGATCGCTAAAAAGTTCAAAGCCGGGCAGTTTATTGTTTTGAGGCCGCTGGAGACCAGTGAACGGATTCCGTTGACCATTATGAAAACGGATCCGCAGGCCGGAACTATCACCCTGATTGTGAAAGCCATTGGTCTTTCCACGCGCCAATTATGCGCCTTGGAAAAAGGGCAGGCTGTGGCGGATTTGCTGGGCCCTCTGGGAAAATCCTCGGAAATTGAGAACTATGGCACGGTTGTGATTGTAGGAGGAGGTGTGGGTACGGCGGTGGCCTTTGCGGTCGCGCAGTCCCTGAAAGAAGCTGGCAACCGTATTATTACCATCAGCGGCGCACGCGATCAGAGCTTCGTCATCCTGGAAAACGACTTACGTGAAATTTCCGATGAGCTAATTATGGCGACCGATGACGGTTCTTATGGCGTGAAAGGTTTTGTTACGGAACAGTTGAAAGGCTTGTATGCGAGCGGAGAAAAAATTGATCGCGTGATCGCGGCCGGACCGCTGCCCATGATGCGCTTTATCTCCGATATTACCCGTGAACATAACACCCCCACGGTGGTCAGCTTGAATCCTATAATGGTGGACGGCATTGGCATGTGCGGCGGCTGCCGCGCGCTGGTGGGCGGTAAAATTGTTTTTGTCTGCGTGGATGGGCCGGAGTTTGACGCGCACCAGGTGGATTTTGATAGCCTGATGCGGCGCAACAATGCCTACCGCGGTATTGAACAAGAGAAAGAACATACCTGCAAGCTTGAGGCGGAAATTGAGGCGGTGCAGCATGACCAATAATCCGCTGCCGCTCAAAGACCGTATGCAAATTCAGCGCCATATCATGCCGGCGCAGGCACCGCAGGAGCGTGTCTCCAATTTCAATGAAGTCAACCAGGGTTTCAGCCCTGAATTAGCCCGCGAAGAAGCCCAGCGCTGTCTGCAATGCAAGGATGCGCCCTGCAGCCAAGGCTGCCCGGTGCACGTGCACATCCCCGATTTCATCGACCAGATCCTGGCCGGTAATATGCTGGGCGCCGCAGATGCCATTTTGCAGGATAACCTGCTCCCCGCAGTTTGCGGGCGGGTTTGCCCGCAGGAAAAATTCTGCGAATCCCGCTGCGTGTTAGGGAAAAAAGGCAACCCGGTAGCCATCGGCAGCCTGGAACGTTTTACCGCGGACAGCACCGCGGCCGACCGCGCCGCGCGCCCGCAGGGCGAGAAACCCGCTCCCACCGGCAAGAAGGTAACCCTGATCGGATCCGGCCCGTCTTCGCTGGCTTGTGCGGGCGACCTGATCCGCTTCGGCCATGAGGTGACAGTCTACGAAGCACTGCATGCTTTCGGCGGCGTGTTGATCTACGGCATCCCGGAATTTCGTCTGCCTAAATCCATCGTTGCGTATGAAGTGGATGTACTGCGCCGTTTGGGTGTGAAATTTGAAAAGAATGTAGTCATCGGCAAGACCCTGACCATCAATGAATTATTTGATGAGCAAGGTTATGATGCCGTTTTCATCGGCGCGGGCGCCGGTCTGCCAAATTTCCTGGGTATTCCGGGCGAGGAACTGATCGGTATCTATTCCTCCAATGAACTGCTCACGCGTGTTAATTTGATGAAAGCTTACCAGGAAAAGTCAGTCACGCCCATTTTTAACTTCAAGGATAAAGTGGTGGCAGTGTTCGGAGCGGGCAACACCGCGCTGGATTCAGCCCGTACATCCCTGCGCCTGGGAGCAAAAGAAGTACACATCATCTACCGCCGTTCGGAAGAAGAAATGCCCGCGCGGCACGAAGAAGTGGAACATGCCAAAGAAGAGGGTGTCAAATTCACTTTCCTGGCTGCCCCGCTGGAATTTCTAGATAACGGTGAAGGTTGGCTGAAAGGTGTGCGCTTACAGCGTATGGAATTGGGCGAACCGGATGCGAGCGGACGGCGCAGGCCGCTGCCGATTGAAGGTTCCGAATTTACGCTTGACCTTGACCTGGCTGTAATTGCCATCGGCAATGGTTCCAACCCGCTGCTGCGGGATACACCCGAACTGCAATTCACGCGCCGCGGTACGCTGGAAGTTAATCCCGAATCGCTGCAGACAGATAAAGCGGGAGTCTTCGCCGGCGGCGATATCGTCACAGGCGGCGCTACCGTCATCTCGGCTATGGGCGCCGGCAGGCAGGCTGCACAGTCCATTCATGCCTACCTGTCAGCACTATAATTTCGATTGAGCATTGGAGAAAATGCGGCCAAACGGCCGCATTTTTTTATTCGTCCTGATCGGTTACGTCCAGGAATTTTCCGTGATAGATAGCTTGCCGGGCGCGGATAAAGGCATTCGTGAGTCTTACGAACACTTCATCGCTGGGTTTTTCACTAAAGTAAGCCGTGCGCAGGTAAGCATAATTGACGATTTCCCAGGCCACTGCTGCGGTCATGGCACTGTCGTCTAAACCATCGGGTAAATCTGACATTTTTTCCTCCTAGAATTGTCGAATTGCAAGATAGTTTTATTGTAGCATCAGGGCTGGTGTGGTTTCAGGTTTATTTTTCATCTATAATCATAAAAAGAGCGAGAAAATATTCGGAATGGAGCGATAATATGACCATTAATGTAGGGGTTTTGACTGCCGGCGGGGATACGCCTGGTCTGAACGCAGCCCTGCGCGGCTTGGGCAAATCAGCGGAATACCGCTACGACCTGCAACTGGTTGGCTTTTACGACGGTTTCCGCGGACTGCTGCAGGACCGCTGCATCCTCTTGGATGAGTCGGCGTTGTCGGGCATTCTGACTCTGGGCGGCACCATCCTGGGCACTAGCCGCGATAAGCCGCGCAAGATGATCGTTGGCGGTAAATACCAGGATATGCGCGATGCGATGGTTGAGACGTATAACAAGCATCACCTGGATGTATTGGTTTGCATGGGCGGCGGCGGAACGCAAAAGAATGCTTTCAGCCTGATGGAAAAAGGATTGAATGTTCTGACCCTGCCAAAGACGATTGACAACGACATCGCCAACACAGACGTGACCCTGGGTTTTGACACCGCATTGGGGATCGCTACGGATGCTATCGACCGCTTGCACAGCACGGCCCACAGCCATCACCGCATCATCATCGTTGAAGTAATGGGCCATAACGCCGGATGGTTGGCGCTGGGCGCCGGTGTGGCCGGCGGCGCGGATGTGATCCTTATTCCGGAAATTCCTTTTGACCCGGATAAGATCGCACAGGCTATTATGGAGCGTAGCCGCAGCGGCAAGCACTTTAGTATTGTCGCGGTTTCGGAAGGCGCCATGTCTATCCATGACCACAAACATGAAAATGAGTTGAAAGAAGAAATTACTCTGGCCGAAAACAAAAAGGAAAAAGCCAAAGCCAAAGAAGCCTTGGAAGCCTTTTACACCGGACAATCAGGAAAGACCATGCGTCTGGCGCAGGAGCTGGAATCCCTGACCGGTTTGGAAGCGCGTGTGACCATTTTAGGTTATGTCCAGCGCGGCGGTACGCCTTCTGCGCGCGACCGTCTGCTGGGTTCACAGTTGGGCGGCGCGGCGGCTGCCTTGATCTCCGAAGGCGTAAATGGCGCGATGGTAGCGGTAAAGGGCCAGGAAATGAAGCCGGTGCCACTAAAGAGTGTGGTGAATAAATTGCGTACCGTTCCCACGGACCATATTTGGGTGGACACTGCCCGACGGGTGGGTACCTGTTTGGGCGATTAGTCTTTTCTTCTTGCGAATGCTTATCTTAGAGATTTATAAAATTGGGCCACCGGCCCAATTTTTTACTATTTGGTATGTTTTAATAATAAAAATTATAAAACGATTGAATTATAGAAAAGTAAGGTACATAGCAATGAATCTCAAAAGAAAAACAATTTTCATGTTGCTGGTTTTCCTGACAGCATGTTCGCCCCAAATCCCTGCCGCGGCCAGTGCGGAAGCGCAAGAGCTGACCATTGCTGCTGAGACACAGGCAGCCCCGCAGCTGGCACCTACGGTGGAATCGCTCAGTCCATACTCGCTGGAAATGTTAGCCAACCGTGAATACGGTCAGGGAGAGTTGCGAGTGGAATATGCCTGGCAGGATAAGGATGAATTCACGCGTTATTACATCACTTACGACAGCGACGGACTCAATATCCACGGCTATGTCAATATCCCCAAGGGCAATGGCCCTTTCCCGGTGATAATTGCGCTGCACGGTTATATTCCGGCCAGCGATTATGAGACCCTGGATTACTCCACGCGCTATGCGGATTCCATCGCGCGCAAAGGCTATATTGTGCTCCATCCCAATTTGCGCAATTTCCCGCCTTCAGACTCACCCGGGCGTACGCGCGATTACCTGGCCGGTTATACGGTAGACGTGATGAATTTGCTGGCCTATGTGGGCCAGATGGCCGGGCAGGACGGCATTTTCAAGAACGCGGATATGAGCCGCATGGGTATTTGGGGCCACAGTATCGGAGGCGGCATTGCGCTGCGCGTAGTCAATCTCGTTCCGGAAATCAAGGCGGCCGTGCTGTACGGCGCGGTCAGCCAGCGTTATACCAATGAGTCGGCCGGCTTTGATGTGTATAACCTGGACAGCGACACGGCGGCATTTAGCGTGCATCATGGCGAACTGGACGAGGTTATCGATCCGCAGTGGTCGCGCAAGTTATGCGCCGATCTGGAAGCTGCCGGCCGGGATTATGAATGTTACTTTTATGAGGATCAACCCCACACCTTTATCCGCAATGGGGATGCCGACCCGCTCCTTATCCAACGCACGGTTGATTTCTTTGCGAGGTATCTGGATAATTAGCGGTTATTTGCCACAGATAGACACTGATAAAAAATTATTTTTTTGGATAATACACACAGATACTGCGTCTCAGTTCTGTGATTTTCGATTGACGCGACTCCTTTTCTCTGAAGGGATCGCGGAGCATTCACTTGGGGAAGAGGGCTGGGGGTGAGGGTGAAAATTATGGCGTGGGAAATCGAACCCTGTTAATCACGTCTCATTCCAAAGCCTCGGCGCACTGCTGATACGCATCAGCCATTTCAAGCGCGTATTGGCGGGCAGCCGCCTTCAATTCATCCGGCTGCACAATTTCATATTCACCACCGGACTCAACCAGCCATTTTCCCATTACCGGCAGCGAATCGACTAACAAGGTGACCTCAACGCGAGCCTCGCTGTTCTCCGTTTTTAGAATGCAGCCCGGTAACAGGTGATTCCTGAATGTTTCCCAGGCAAACTCGTCCGGGAAGCGCAGGATCACACAATGACCTGCTTTGGACTCGAGCATGGTTCTCAGGATTTCATCAATGGGCGGGTGAGTATGTGTAAATTCCAGATCGGTCGGTTGTAAGTCCTCAATTTGGTCAACCCGGAATATACGATAGGCATCGCGCAAGTGACAAAACGCCACCACGTACCAATACATACCGGCGAAATACATGTGGACCGGTTCAAATTTCCTTTGGGTGCTCTGCTCCGATTTCAGCGAGCGATATTGAATTTCAAGTGTTTTCTTCTCATAAAGAGCGTTTTGCAGGTCCTGGATGAAGCGATTTGTTTGCGGCGTATCCATTGCCTGCGGATTGTACGCGGACATTTGCTCCTCTACTACGGAAGCCCAATCCTTTTGCGCGTCCTTAAGAACAGCCTTGATCTTCGTGAGCGCCGAAACTAGGCTGGCCTGTGAAGCCGGATCGGTGAACATCCCCGCGGTTCTTTCCGCCAGCAGCAATGAGCCGATCTCCTGCGGGGTGAACATCACCGGCGGTAAATAGTAACCCTCTACCAGAAAATATCCTTTGCCTGTCTCCGCGGCAATGGGAATGCCGGCGTTTTCCAGCGAGCGCATATCCCGATAAATTGTCCGGATGCTCACGTCAAAGCGCTGCGCCAATTCACGCGCCTGCACGACGCGCTTGGATTGCAGGTGGATAAAAATGGCCATTAATCTATCGAGCCGGTCGATGAGACACCTCCGCTGAAGGTTTTATTCCCCATTGGAAAAGAGTTTTAACTACTGACATAACGCTGTCGCACGCCCTTAGTATACTGTCGAAAAATCATTGTACTGGAAAGGTGTTTTATGAGACCAAAGATAATCATGCATACTCAAATCAGCCTGGATGGTTGTATCCGGGGGTTCCAGGATACGGGAATCTATTATTTGCTTGCCAATAATTTTAATTCGGATATGGTGTTGTTTGGCAGTGAAACGGTATTAATGGCGGCCGAGCAGTTTCCGCCTGAAACCGAAAAATCGTTTGTTAAGCCTGAAGTTAAAGAAGAGGACACACGGCAGGATTGGGTTATCCCGGACAGCCGCGGCCGGCTGCGCAACCTGCATGTTTTCCGTGATACGCCATACTGCAAAGACATCATCCTGCTGGTTTCACAGGCTACACCCAAGGCTTATCTCGAGTACCTCAAAGAGCGCAATTACGATTTTATCCTGGCGGGTGAAGATCACGTCGATTACCGCCGGGCGTTCGAGCTGCTCAATGAACGATACGGTTGCAAGGTTCTGCGCACCGACAGCGGCGGAATGCTCACCAATGTCTTGCTGCGGCAGGGTTTGGTGGATGAGATTAGCCTAGTAGTTTCACCCTGCCTGGTGGGCCAGTCAACCCTGAACGTGTTCAGGAGTTTGAGCTTGGAGAATAATATGGATTTGGAATGGCTGCGCAGCGACGTGCTAGAGGGCGGGTTTGTGCATTTGATGTACTGGGTTATTAGCTAGTCTTAGGTTTATATATCAAATCCTGAGGTTTTCTTTGCCACAGATGAACACTGATGAAAAACCGATGATTTTTATAATTGATGCACACAGATTGTGTTATTCAATCCTGATGTCTGCGATTGGCGCGACTCCCTCTCCCTGTAGGAAAATGGCCAGGTGTGAGGGTGTGGCTTGTTTTACAAGCCAGATGATCTTTAACCACAGATGGACTCAGATAAAAAAACAGATGATTTTTATAGGTGATGCGCACAGATAATGTTATTTAATCCTCATGTCTGCGATTGGTGCGACTCCCTCTCCCTGAATAGATCGCGTAGCATTCCCTCGGGGAAAAGAGCCATAGGTGAGGGTGTAGCCCCTCCCCAACTTTCCCCATTTCGCCTTCGTCGAAATAGGGTGGAGCAGGATTCTCGCTGAGTAGGTCGGTTTTCCCCCTGTACCCTGTATTATCGGGTAACCCCGACATGACACTGGTTGAAAGAGCGCGTAAGGAAGCGCGCCTTACTTCTTTCGTTTGGAGTGAGGGGACGGGCTGAATTGTCATCCTGAGCCCTATGTCTTTCCACGTTTTTGGAAAACATAGGGCGTGAGGATCTCGGTTGGCTATCAAGACCTGAATAATGGCCGAGATTCCCTCCCCCAGGGAGTGCTTCGCGATCATCCTCTGCGAGGGTTCGGAATGACACTGGTTGGGTACCTTTGGTAGGAATCAGTCGACATAGCAGTTCATCCCCCTCTAGTGTCATCCTGAACCCCGACAGGGGTGAAGGATCTCGGCCGGCAAGCCACGGGATTAGTCTGATCGGGTTTCCAAACGCGCCTACTAATTTAGGTAAGGGTCGGGGTGAGGGGCAGCCCCTCCCCAACCCTCCCCATTTCTCCTTCGTCGAAATAGGGAGGGAGCAGGATGATCTTTTTTCAGGCCGAGATTCCCTATCTCCTGCCGGAGATTCTGAATGACACTTGTTGGGCAGGTCGGGTTTTCACCTGTACCCAGCATTATTGGGTATACCCGATATGACACTGAAAGCGATTGCTTCGTAAAGTGGTAGGCACACCCAACTTGGCAGGCAAGAATGCCTGCCCTACCGGGATCGACCTCCCTCTCCCTACGGGGATCGCGCAGCATTCCCTAACCCGCATTGTCATTGCGAGGCCCGCTTAAGCGGGCCGCGGCAATCTCAGTTTTATTCCGGTGTTGGCCCTGGAGGTGGAATGAAGGGTTTGTTAAATAAAATTGCTTTCTAATGAGCGGATCAGGGGTGAGGGGGATCCAAAACATAAGAACTTCAAAAAAAAAGCTGTCTGAGAATGATCAGACAGCTTCTACTATTTATTATATTAATAATCAACCTAATCTTTGAGCTTGCCCTCATCCAGCATCTTGATGATGCGCTCCAGATAGCTCTTGTCGCGACCGGGCAGTTCCGGTTCGATGCGTGAAGCCTCTTCGAAGAAGAAGCGCCGGCCGCGGCCCTTCTTCTGGCCTTCGGCGGTATGCATGTCCAAGGCGTAATCGGGGATGACCGGCAGGGTTTCGCCGCTCTCCACGGAATTGATGATCCAGTTGATCATCTCATCGCTGGAGCGGTCCTTCTGGCAGGCGCACAGATAGCGCACGGCGTGGATGGCGTACAGCTTGCGCTCGCCCACGGAATGATCGCAGGCGCTGGTCATCTCGTACAGGCTCTGCACCAGCACCGGGGCCATCGGGTCGCCGAAGCCGATGTCTTCCACCGATATGACTTTCAGGCGGTACCACATATACTCTTCCATGGCCGGGCTGGTCAGGATCATTTCATAGGCCAGCAGGGCGGCGTTTTCGGTATGCCCGCGGCGGATTTCTTTCTGCAGCGCGGAAATGACGTGGTCGGCCGCGAAACCGTGAAAAGTTTTGACATCCACCCAGGGATCTCGATCAAGATGTGACATGTTCTCTCCTCAAATTTGGTTTAAATAATCGTGAATGATGCCCGTGTAAATCGCGATGGTTTGCGGCAGGCTGGATAATAAAATCCACTCGTCCGGGGCATGCGGGTTGCCGCCGGTGGCGCCGAAACCGCACAGCGTGGGGATGCCCGCGCCGATCAACATGTAGCCTTCGTTGCCGGGGCCGGCCCCCGCGATGGGCCAGGCTTTGCTATGATAGATCCGCGTGTATTCCTGCGCGATGGTCGCCAGCGGGTGATCCAGCGGAATAGCCGCACCGGGGATATCCACCTTCTTGACGATCTCGGTTTTCAATCCGGGGCGCTCCTGTTCCACCGCGCGCACGATCTCGGCCACGCGTTCCTCCACGGCCCCGCCGTCCTGGCCGGGCAGCAGGCGGATGTCGATGATGGCGCTGGCGGCTTCGGGTACGATGCTCTCGTACACCCCGCCGTTGAAGATGGTGCCGGGCGTGATGGTGAAGCCCAGGTTCTCGAAACCGGGAACAGGCGCCGTCTCGATCTTTAGCTTCTCCAGCCGCAGCAGGATATCCGCCAGGGCGGTGACCGCGTTCAGGCCGCTGGTCTTCTGGTGCCAGGCGTCGATGCCGGCGTGGATGGATTCGCCCTTGGTGCGGATCTCCAGCCGCAGCAGGCCGCGGTGGCCGATGCACACCATGTCGCTGGTGTAGGTGTAGATGGCGCCTTTGGCGCGCAGCTTGCCGCTGTCCAATAGGTAGCGCACGCCCAGCGTGCTGCACGCGCCGGCTTCCTCGTCGGCCACGCCGGCCAGCGTGACGGAGAATTGCTGTGGGTCGATCAGCTCCAGCTCGCGCAGCAGTTTGAGGGTGTACATGCCGATGGCGATGCCGCCTTTGTTGTCGGCTGTGCCGCGCCCCAGCATGCGTCCATTGTCGATGTGCGCCTCGAAAGGCGGAAATGTCCAGGATGTGTGGTCGCCTTCGGCGACCGTGTCAATGTGTCCAATCAGCGCGAAGCCCTTATCGCCCCGGCCGTAGCGAGCCAGCACGTTGGGCCGCTGCGGGTCTTTGGCGGCCAATTCGCTGTCGAAGCCCAGGCTTTGGGCTTCCTGCAGAATGCGTTCAGCCACGCGCACCTCGGGGTCGCGCTTGTTGACCGAGGGGATGCGCACGATATCCGCCAGGAAGGTTTCCACCTGGGGAGCGTATTCCTGCGCCTTGGCCAGCACCTGCTCTTTATCGAAGCCAGCCATGACTAGCGCAGACCGGCTTCGATCATTTCCACGTAACGCGCGTGGTCGATCTCCAGGATGATCTCGGCGTTGGCGGGTTGCCCGCCCAGGCCGAACCAGTCCACCGAGGTCATGCCGCGCGTGTCGCTGCCGTTCAACTCAACCGAGACAAAATGGTCCTCTTTGGCCGTGATGATGTTGGGGTTGAGCGCGCAGGCCACGGCCAGGCCGTCGGCCGAGAACAGCAGGTCCTGGTGGAATTTCTCGCGCAGGAAGCCGAGCGTGTTCTGGTAGATGTCATGGAAGAATTTGGCTTTGGGCGTGCCCATGCCAAAGAAACCCTTGACCTGCTCGCCGTTGAAGGGGTAGGCCATGGTGGTTTCCCAGGACAGCACGCGCACCTTAGGCCAGCGTTCGAACACCACGTGCGCCGCTTCCGGATCGGCGTAGATGTTGAACTCGGCGGTGACGTGCGTGTTGCCTTTGGCGTAAATGGCGCCGCCCATGATGGTCAGTTCGGCGAACTTGCCCGGCAGCTCGGGGTCGAGCGTGACGGCTGCGGCCAGGTTGGTCAGTGGGCCGATGGCGATCAGGTTGAGCTGGCCGGGGTTCTGGTTGGCCAGGTCGATCAGCGCCAACGCGGCGTGCTTAGTTTCTGGTTTACGTTTGGAGGCCGGAATACCGGCGTCGCCCAATCCGTCCGAGCCGTGGATGCTGGCTGCGTCGTACGTGGGGCAGACCAGCGGGCGCGGGCAGCCCGGATAGACCGGGATATCCTGCCCGACCAAATCCAGGATTTTTAGCACGTTGGCGGTGGTCTTGTCCACGCCCACGTTGCCGCTCACGGTGGTGAAAGCTTCAATTTTGACATCTTTCTGGCCGAGGGCCATCAGGATTGCCAGGGCATCGTCCACACCCGCGTCGGTGTCGATAATAAATCTTTTCATCCGGTAACCTTCTATTCCTTGATGCGCCGCATCAGTTCGTCGTGCTTGGCTTCCAACTCGCCGCGTACTTTCAGGTAGTCCATCGTGGTCCAGTCGTTATTACGGAACAGCCAGTCGCCGTTGACCATCACATCGCGCACGTGGTAACCGCTGACGGCATACACCAGCGCGGCGTAGAAGTCCTGCCCGCCGAAAGGCGCCCAGCCGATCTCGTTCAGGTCCAGCGCGATCAGGTCGGCTTTCTTGCCGGTTTCAAGCGAACCGATTTCTTTTTCCATGCCGATGGCGCGCGCGCCGCCCATGGTGGCCATGTCCAGGATGTAGCGGGTGGGTATGGCGTCCGCGTTGCGTTCCAGCAGCGCCATGATCTTGCCAGTGATGGCCATTTCCTTGAACATGTCGTAGCTGTTGTTGTTGGTGACGTTGTCCGTGCCCAGCGCCACGTTAACGCCGGCTGCCCGCAGCGCGTTCAGCGGGGCGATGCCGGCCGCGTTGCGCATGCCGGAGGAGGGGGCGAAGACAGCCGTGAAGGGTTTGTCCTTGACGGTGTTCAAATCTTCCAGCGGGATGCCGATGCTGTGCGCGGCGATGATGGGATATTCCAGGAAACCCATATTGTTCAACTGCTGGATGGCGGTGACGCCGTAATGCTCGCGGCAGTAATCGTTCTCTTCCTGCCCGGTGGCAAAGTGCGTGTGGAAGCCGACTTGGTACTTGTCGGCCAGTTCTTTTTCCAGGCCCATGGCGGTTTCGCTGTTATCCACGAAGAAAGCGTGCGGTCCCAGCCAGCCGGTCAGCACGGGATCGTCCTGCAGGGATTCCAGGAAGGTCGCGGCAGCCGCCAGTTCGCGTTTGCGCGCGGTTTCTTCGCCCAGCTCAACAATGCCGTAAGCCAGCACGGCGCGTAGCCCGCTCTTGCGTACTTCCGGGTAGATGTGATCCATCCAGAAATACTGGTCCACGAACGTGGTGGTGCCGGTGCGGATCATCTCCGCGCAGGACACGGCCACGCCCGGGCCGATCATTTCGGAGTCTATCTTCATTTCCAGCACGCGGATGGTGTTGAACCAGCCGTCCAGCGTGAAGAGTGTGTGGCCTTCCACATGCCCGCGGAAGAGCGTCATAGGACTGTGGGTGTGGGCGTTGACCAGGCCGGGCATAACCAGGCGCGGGCCCAGCTCCACGATCTCGTCGAATTTACGCCGGCTGTCCAGATCTTTCTGGTAGCCGATCTCGGTGATGCGGTCATTCTCCACCACCATGTAGCCGTTCTTGTAAATGTGATCGTCCGCGTCCAAACACAGGACGACGTCGCTGGTAATCAGTTTGCTGCTCATGCCTGCTCCTTCATTAATTGCATCAATTCATCGCGATGAGGCATGGCCGGCAGGGCGCCTTTGCGCGTGGTAGCGATGGCGCCGGCTGCGGCGCCCCAATGTACGGCTTCGGCCAGCGGCTTGCCTTCCGAGATGGCCACGGCCAGTCCGGCGTTGAAAGCGTCGCCCGCAGCGACCGTATCGATGGGAGTCACTTTATAAGGAGGCACAAAACCGCTCTCCTTTTCGTTTTCGTAGTAAACGCCCTTGGCGCCTAACTTGATGATGGCCGTGCCGACGCCCTTCGCGAGGAAGAGTTTGGCGGCTTTCGAAGCGTCTTCGGCGTTTTCGGGTTTAAAACCCACTAAAATCTCGGTTTCGGTCTCATTGGGGGTGATGAAGTCCATTAGCTTGAAGGCCTCGTCCGGCAAGGGAACCGCCGGGGCGGGGTCAAACACGACTTTCACACCTTTTTCCTTGGCGGCTTTGGCCGCTTTCAAGCAGGCATCCAGCGGCACTTCCAGCTGCAGCATGAGCACCTTGGCGTCCGTCATCACCTTTGAAGCGCGCGCCACGTCGCTGTCGTCCAGGGCGAAGTTGGCGCCGGAAATGATGATGATGGTGTTCTCGGCGTTCTGGTCCACGCAGATCACGGCGATGCCGGTGCCGTGTTCGGGGTCTTTCATGACCTGGCTCAGGTCAACCTTCTGCTCGCCCACGATCTTCAGCACTTCTTCGCCAAACCCGTCTATGCCCACGCGTCCGACGAACTTGGTGGGCGCGCCCAGCCGGCAGGCGGCCACGGCCTGGTTGTTGCCCTTGCCGCCCGGCACGGTGATATACGAACTGCCTTGCAGCGTTTCACCGGGTTGGGGAAGTTTGGGGACGTAAGCAGTCAAATCCATATTGATACTGCCAAATACCACTATACTCATGCGATCCTCCAATAAAATAAGTTAATACGGAAAAATGATACCCAAATTATACAGCCTAAGCATACCGCTCTGCTATAATTGTTGGACAATCTTAAAGATATTAAATGGAGGGAAGTTATGGAATGGCATATCAAATGTGACGCAAAGGACATCGCCCGCTACGTGCTCTGCCCGGGCGACCAGGCCCGCGCAAAAAAGATCGCGGATCACTTCGATTCACCCCGGCTGGTGGCCGACAGCCGCGGTTACGTGGTGTATACGGGCGACTATAAGGGTGTTCCCATGACCGTGATCGGCACCGGCATGGGCGGCCCGGTGGTGGCCATCGGGCTGGAGGAGCTGGCCCACATGGGCGCCGATACCTTCATCCGCGTGGGCTCCTGCGGCGTGTTCCAGGATTTCCAGCGGGTGGGCGACGTCGTCATCGGCAGCGGTACCGTACGTGAAGGCGGCACCTCCACGGCCTATTTACCGCTCAAATTCCCGGCCGTTCCCACTTTCTCCGTGCTGCGCGCGCTAGTGGAAGCCGCCGAGGCGCTGGACATCCCGACCACGGTCGGTATCGGCTCCGCCGGCGACGCTTTCTACGCCCCGAGCAGTGACAAATCGCGCAGCGAGCTGTTCCAGAAAGCCGGCGTGGTCTCTGTCGAGATGGAAAGCGACACGCTCTTCATCGTCGGCCAGTACCGCGGTTGGCGCACCGGCGCGCTGTACGCCTCCGACGGCACCAACCAGGCCATCAAACCCGAGGACAAGGAAGCCGACTTCCGCCGCGGCGAGCAGAACGCAATCGTCATCGCGCTGGAGGCCATGCTCAAGATCGCGCAAGGGGATAAATAAATAAGTATTTTTCAAAGCGGGCTGGATAACCTTCCAGTCCGCTTATTTTTTGTATTATCGAATATTAATATTTAATAGCCAAGAATTTCTAGATTATATTATCCCCAACCAAAAAAGGAATTTAAATAAGTCACTATTGTTTTTGATAAAACATCTATCCCGATTTTCCATGCTCCTTTACTAATTTCTTGTATTCCTTTTCCCAACCATTCCTTGACTTTTGGTCCAAATCCATCTTGTTCGTTTCTTTTCCCGTCAATTTTGATTGCAGACTCTAAGTTATCAATTTCTTTTTCTGGGACTTCTAATAATTCTAATGCTTCTTTTAGACTTTTAATATCACCCTTTGAGACAATGACCTTTGTAATATTATTAGCTGGTCCAATTCCAATTTGGTTGTTATTTCCAAAAATAAAAGTTCTAAACATTGTTGATATTTCTTTCCCCTCTTCTTCAGAGATATTTTTTGGATCACTGGGGATATCTAGCTCTCCAAGTTCTAATACAAAGGAAAGTAATTTATTTCGTATATTCTCAAGTAATTGATAGATTTGATGTGAAGAAATATGCCACCAAGCCTGCATACATACATAACCTTCATAAATATCAGCTGATATTGCTACAACATTATCAGCTGGCCAAGGGAATTTTAAATCTGGTTCATTTTCTTCGACAATTGATTCAAGCCCACTAACCCCCTGAATAAAGGTAAATCTAATTGGGTAGTCTTTTGCTTCTTTTGGTAGGCAAGATGGAGGAATATTTGCATTTCTTATATTTGCACCAAAAGGACCACTAAAATTGCCATAGGATTGAGTGTGTACAATTCTATAATCCGGAATCTCATCGTTGAAATCATACCCGTTGATCTCTTTGGCTATCCAAGTCTTTAAATCCTTATTACCGATTTTGTATGCTAAGACTTTAGCTTTTCGTAAGGTTGTCGAAATTTTTATCTCAGGATCAATTAGATCACTTTGAATTTCATCTATTATCGACATTAATATCTCCCTAATTGAATAATTTGATTATATAGTTTATCCAAGAATTGACGGATCAACTCCATATTCTTTACATAAATTCCAGACTTTATTAAAATTTTCTATGCCAAGTATTGACTTGCAATAAACGGAATTTTGAGCGAGAGCTTCTGCTGCGTCCCAGACAAGAATTTCTCGATTATAAATTTCCCCTTCAATAGCTAATGGATAATCTTCATCCTTGAAATGAATTATTGCCTCAAAAATATTAAATGCTGGACCATCATTATTTCCAAGGTGCAATTCTCCTTTACCCATTAAAAACCTATGAATTGGAGATTCATACGAAGGTATTAATCCTTGAGTTTTTATGCCTTCTGCAAGCACTTTTGATAGTTCATTAATTAGAATAGAAAGTCCCAATTTAGAATTTAAAGCATAAATTCCTACAAGACCGGGGTGGCGAGCTTCTACATCGAATTTTGAAACCTCATGCCAAATTTGTAGAATTTTTTTATTATTTTCTATTGATTGTCGAAGAAGTATATCCATTTCATAATTTGTCCACCCTTTTTTGAGATAATCCTTACTAATAAAAATTATTCCGTGTTTTGATTTATTAAGGCCTTCCTCAATGCAATTAAGAAGTCTATCTCCAACTTTTAAAACAAACCGATCATACCAAATATTAAATCCTTTGTATTTTAACGCCCCAGCGATTTCTGAAACGGTGTTTGCTTCTTCTGAAGCATACGAGATAAATGCATCAAATAATTTCATCAATTACTCCTGTTAGTCACAATTTCATTCCATCCAATTTTTTTAATTATCCCCTAGTATGAAAAGGAATTCAACAATTGGCAATAAGTCTAAACCTAACCTTATGTTGAAGAAATCTAAAAAAATCCATCACGAAGTAATTTCCAAGAATTCTTCTAGTAGATAAGTGTTAAGTATTTTTAAAGATATTTTTTATTTGCTGATTACATAATAGATAGTCAGACATTAATTTATTACCCTAGTATTATTATTTAAATGTTGTGTTATCCTATTTTTGTTGCAAGACAAATAAAAAGGTAATAAAAAGTGATGGGAAAATTTTCTACTTGCTTTCTAATTGTATTTCTCTTTACAAGTTGCATTGTAGTAATTAATCCCGAAACAATTAATATCCCTATCCCTCTTCAAATAGATCAACTTCCCCAATACACCTTCCCTGAGACAATCGATCCTTCTGCCCGCTACCTGTTCTACCTGCATGGGAAGATCATCGAGGATCAGGACTTGCCGGCGGTCAGCGATGAGTATGGGGAATACCAATATAACGAGATACTGGAGACGTTCAGCGAGTATGGCTTTACGGTGATCAGCGAAGTCCGGCCGTAGGACACCGACAGCTTCGCCTATGCCCAAAAAATGATCGCTCAAATTACAGACTTGCTAGAGGCCGACGTGCCGGCCGAACAAATCACCGTCGTAGGCGCCTCGAAGGGCGCCGGCATCGCACTGTTGGTCTCGCATTATCTTGCGAATAAGCATGTCAATTACGTGATCCTGTCGATTTGCACCCCGGAAGTGGTGCGCGACCTGATCGACCAGCTCAATAATCTTTATGGGCGGGTGCTATCCATTTACGACAGCCCGGATGAATACGCGGGTTCCTGCCGGGATCTGTTGGATTACTCTCGCGATAAGGGCTTGACAGCCGATCAAGAGATCGAGTTGCATACCGGCTTGCGGCACGGAATCCTGTACCAGCCGTTGGATGAATGGGTGCTCCCGTCCGTCGAATGGGCTTTGGAAGAGCATGTTGCGGAGTGATGGAACCGTATTACAATGCGTACAGTTCTTCTAAAGAGGGTACAACTATGAAATCCATCAAAGAGAAATTAACCAGCAATGACTTGCGGGTGCGGGTGGGTACGGCCGCTCTGCTCTTTTTGGTCCTGTTTTTCGGCCTCACCATCATCAGCTATTTCCTGCTTCCGCAAGGCATCTTGAAGAATAAAAACCCTTTGCAGCAATGGGAAACATCCCCCCATACGCCGGTGCTGGTGCTGCAGATCTTCTTCTACAACCTGCTCTCCGTTTTGGTCATCCTGGCCGGCAATCTGTTTGCCAGCAAAAAGGAAAGCGAAAGCTGGTATTTCCCCACCGGGTATCTTGCGTTTTTCTCGTTGCTGTGCGTCAACGGCATTGTGTTGGGCACATGGTCTTTTTCTGTTGAATGTGCAGCTGTGCCTTTGCTGGACAGGATCCTGCGCACCTTCGACCTCGTGCACCGGGCGGGATTGTGGGAGATGACGGGTCAGTTGTTTGCGGTAACTTCAACCGCGCGTATCGCCATCGTCCGGACCAGCGGCAGGGAGACGCTCACCCGGAAGTTCAGCGATATCCGTTTACAAAAATCGGAAAAAATCATTCTGGCGCTGGGCATTGTTTTTATCCTGGTTGGCGCATTGGTCGAAAGCATCGCGATCAACACACTTTAAGGACCAATCAGCCAAATCGGCGAGGCCGGTTCGTGTTTCTCTAACTATCCCGGATGGAACCGGGTTGGGTGCGCGTTGATTTGTAATTCCTCCCAAAATCCGCTATGATAATTGTATGCATATCCTAAAAAACCGAATCCTGACAATCAAATCACTCTTCATTATTCTGGTGGTCCTGGCAGCCCTGGTGATCTTCCTGATGTTTTCCGGTGATATGGGCATTCTGGCAGGTGTCAACATCTTTGCCCTGTGGGGAATGTTCACGCTGGCCGGGTTGGGATTGGTGCTGATGGTCTATAAAGCCAAACTGAGCGGCAAAATAAAGGTCTTCCTGCTAGCCAGCGGTTACGCGGCGGTTGGATTTCTGATCGGCGTCGTGCTGCACAACCTGTTCTACGCGCTGGCGAGCATGACCGCCTCGGTATTCCTGAGCGGCTTGCTGGGTTTCCTGGAAGGAACCTTCTTCATCCTGGCGGTCCTGGTCTGCCCGCTGGCGTTGCTGGTTGGCATCGCCGGCACGCTGATCCTGTGGAAAGTCATCCCAACAGGAAAATAGGTCCGTCAACTCCCTAATTGATCTTCCACACGTGCACAATCGGCTTGGCTCCGTCGGCGTATAACTCCAGCAGGTAGAGCAGGCCATTTTGGCGGTCGAAGGAGACTTCCCCCACGCGCGCGCGGCGCTGGTTGCCCCAGCCCAGGTATATTTCGTCCCATTCAGGGGGATCGAGGTAAAGGTATTCATCAATGTCGATGACGGCGTAGGGCTGCGGCTGCCAGGGCTCCAGCTCACCCGCGGCCACTCTTGCCAGTTCGGCCGGGTCGTACAGGATCATCTGGGCATCAAAACGGGTCGTCCACCAACCGCGGTCTGAGACACAGGTGCCGGCCTCCGCGTCGCAGCAGCCGCCCAATTCCTCTTCCCCGCAAAATGAACCGTCCGCGTAGCGGCACATATCCGCGATATCCGCGGCCTGTTCATCCACGCAGACATACTGCGGCCCATCCGGGTGGATGTAGCCGTACCAGTATTTGTCCCCGGTACCCTTGGTGCCGGCGAACAGCACCGCGCTGCCCTCGGAAGCTGTGGTGATCCAGGCACCGCCCTCCCATTCATCCGGGTGCTGGTAGCCGTTCAGGCTGTGCTCGATGGCGAGTGTGTCATAGGAGCTTTCGTACAACAGCAGCGTTTTTTCTTCGAGGCGCGTCCCGCCGGGCGGGGCGGAGCCATCTGCCAGCCAGGGAGTGTAGGCGATCAGCGCAGGCCCCATGCCGCCCATACCGCCGTCGCGCATACGCCCGGTCGCCAGAGTATACCCGCCCGTGTAGGCATCCGCCCACTCGGCCGGGATATCGAACATGTAGCCGGTGATACTGTAAGGATCCAGCTGGCCGATGAACCAGGGGCCCTGCACCTGCGCGTCATCCAGTTGCGGGTTGAACCAGCCGTTCGACGGGTCGCCGGGTTCCTGCAGGTGCTGCCCCCAGGTGAAATGGATCTTCGGGCCGGTTTCCGGCGCGTTCAGATAAGCCATGCCCACGCGCGGGATTTCTTCCAGATTGGTGAAGTAGCCGGCCAGCACGTTTTGGAAATCCTGAAGGAATTCCGCCGTGTTGAGGTCCGCGATGTTCTCCGAAATGACCGGCTGCGGGATGCTGACCTCGGCCACCTGGCCGCCGTCCGGCAGGCCGCCGTAGGCGATGCGATCATGTCCCATCACGAAAAGCGAGCCGGGGAAACCGTCACCGCCGTCGCCGGCATCCCCATCCGGGTTGAAAGTCATGGCGTTGCCGCCGTAGGCGAAAGTGAGGGGCGGATCCTCCCCGCCGGGCAAGCGGAAGGCGCCCAGATACTCGAAGGCTTGCGGGTCTACCACGTCCCCGGAAGCTTGCGCCAGCGGCTGGCTGTAGCTTGAGGATGAGCCACCGGATTCGGTGCGAGAAGCGGCGGATTGATCACCAGTGTTTGGCTCTTGCCCTGCCGAACATGCCAACAAACCCGCCAACAGACAGGCGGTACCGATATATAAGATTTTATTCATGCGCATCACTTTATCCTGTCGATTGATGACCGTTTTCCACTGACCGGATTCCCTGTCCTAATAACAGGGGAATTCATCCGTACCTCCCCAGGTAAAGCCGCAATACTCGCAGCATGCCTGGTCGGTGATAAAGGTGCGGTTGCTGGGGCAGGTGCAGGGCGGTTCTTCCTCTTCTTCCTCCGGTTCTGCGATGGTCGGCTGTGGGGTGGGTTCGGCCCGCTGGCACAGCCAGGAAGCGTCGCTGGTTTCTTCGTAGCCGTAGGCCAGGCGGCAGGTGTTGTCCGCCAGGAAAATGGCCTTGAGCGGGTAGTCCGCCGCGCCGCTGAGGGGGCTGCCGGCTTGATTGAGCGTGAACTGGTCGTTGTAATCGAACTTGCCCGGGTCAATGACGCCATCGTCCGCCCAGGCGCTCCACATGAAGGTGCTGGCGTTGCTCATCAGGGACTTCTTGATGGCCAACTGCATTACGTTGTGGTCGGATGGGTCCACCCGCTTCCAGGCGGCGTCCGGATCCCTCAGGTTTTCGGGTGAGAACAGCGCCTTTTCGTAGCCGTCCAACCCGCTGCTGGGCGCGTCCGCCAGCATGGCCCGGAGACCGCCCACATCGTTATTCTCGTCGCTGTACACGAACACATCCTTAATATTCCAGGTAGTGCTGCCGTCTCCGCGCGCCCACAGCAGCAAATCGCCGCGCCCGTCCTTATCCAGATCCAGTTCCACCCCGTAGAAGGCGGACAGCATACCGCTCTGGCTGTGCACGCCATCCAAGTGCAGGAGGAAGTAGTAAAAGGTGTCATCCTGGCTGATCTCCACTTTGCCCAGGTCCAGATCCTGCCGATAGGTCATATCCTGGGCGGTGAAGGGGCGTTCCAGCAAATTCTGGTTGAGGTAATCGCCGCCGTTGGCGCGGTTCTGAGAGGCAGTACCGGATGAATCCGTGTCCAGCCACCACTGCGATACCCAGCCGGGATTGCCGGGTGTAATAGCGTGGACCACCTCGACGGTGAGAGTAGGTTCTACGACGGCTTCTTCCTGTGGCGGGGCTGCTTCCGCCATGCTTTGCGCATCCAAGGTTTCCTGCAGGTAGATGGCCGTCAGGGTTTCCTGCGCGTCGGACGAACCGCCGAAGTCGATGGTGCAGGCCAGGCCGGCCAGCAGCAGCAGGGCTATGCCCGCCAGATAGGTTCTTCTCCTGAATTTCATGGATTCCTCTCTTTCAATAAGAATCTTTTATTTAATTGTTAGCGCTGGATGGAAACGAGGCTGGATGCAGGTCTGGATCGAAGTGAGACTGCGGTTTATTCCGTTGAATGGGTTGGTGACGGGGATGCGTTGGGGATGGATGCTCGCGCTGTACTCAAAAACTATTCTTATTATAGGGTATGAAAAAATTTTTTCAATGATGCGCAGGCGTTGGATGAGTTGGCAAGAAGGGCAAAAAGAGAAGGGAATCCACTCAGAAAGTTTTGCGGCTTTCCCCCTTACCATTGACCCGATAGAATTTGTGCATGGCGCTGAAGATCAGCAGCAGCGCGATTAGCGCGCCGCCCAACTCGCGCGGGATGCCGGAGCGGATCTGCAGGCCGACGATGGCTCCCGAACGCAGACCGCCAAGCAGGATGGACAGCAGGATCACCCCAAAAGGATGCAGCCCGCCGGCGAAGGCTACGATTAGCCCGTCGAAGTCGTTAACGGCCGAGAAGGTCGAGACGTAGTGATAATGCACGCCCAATACCTCCACGGCGCCGGCCAGCCCGGCCAGCGCGCCGCTCAGCAGCATGGCGGTAATGACAGTTTTATGGGTATTGATGCCCGCGTATTTAGCGAAACGCGGCGCCTGCGCGGCGCTGCGCACGGCCAACCCCCAGCCCGATTTCCACAACAAGAGATAAACCAGCACGGCAAACAAAAGCGCCAGGATAAATCCGGCGGTCAGTTTGGTGCTGACCACCAGCGGCAGCAGCTTGGCGCTGTCCAAAATGCGCCCCAGGGGGAACAAACCGACCAGGGCGCCCGCGATGGGATTGAGCAGCAGGGTCACGATAATCTCGTTAGCGCCTGTGAACTCGCGCAGCAGGGCCGGCAGCAGCCCCCACAAGGCGCCAAAGAAAGCTGCCGCGGCCAGGGCGGCTACCGGATGGGTCAGCGCGGGCAGGTTGAAACGGCTGCCGATCCAGCAGGCGCCCGCGGCGCCCAGCAGCATTTGCCCGGCTTGGCCGATGGAGAAGAAGCCGGCCCGCAGGGCCACCGCGGCGGACAGGCCGCTGAAGATCAGCGGGGTGGCGAATTGCAGCGTGGTCAGAAAGGCGCAGCGCCCGGCGCCCGCGCGGCAGGAGAAGCCGCTGTCGAACAGGTTGGCGTAGGTCGTGAGCGGGTTCTCGCCGGTAGCAAAAATCAGCAGCGCGCCCGCCAGCAGGCAGGCGCCCAGCGGGATGAACAGGTTGGCGGCGCGGCGCAACATTTTCTTTGAAAAAGCGGCCCTTCGCTCGGCTTCAGGGCGCTTTTTTTCTATCAGCGTAGATGGCTTCATGGATGCGGCTGCGAAACGTACTAGACCTTGCGCGTGATGCGGTGCAGGTGGTTGGGATGGTTTTCCATCACGCCGCTGCCCAGCGCGGCGGAAGAATGCCGCAGGGCCTTCTCGGCCTGGTGCGCTTCCAGGTCGGCGCGCCGGATCAGGTATCCGGTCACGCGCACGAATTCGGAGTTGGCGCTGCCGATTGACAGGTTGCGGATACCGGCTTTGAAGGCGCCCTGGATGATGTCCAGCACGGCGGCCGGGTTCTGCGCGGCGGTCTGGTCGAATTCCAGGATGGTGCTGATGCCGCCGTTGATCCACTTATGCGTGGGCGCTTCGGTCAGGATGTGTTCGTACAGTTCGGGTTCCTCGCCGGAGGGAATGCGCGTGGCGGGCGTGGTATCCAAGTCAGAGGTGATGCCCACCTGGGCGTGGTAGCAGGCTTTGCCGCCTGTGCCCTCGCAATAGATCACCGGGTTGTCCTCCAGCACTTCATGGATGCGCGTGGTGATGCGCTCCGCCAGGCGGTTGGCTGCCGGGTCGTGCCCATAGCCTGCCTTGTTTTGGAAGAAATGGTTGACGCCTTCGGCCAGCCCGAAAATGCCGGCGTAGGCGGAGAATTTCGATTGTTCCAGCAGCCCTTCCTCGATCCAGAAGTTGTCCTCGAACCAGCGCACGTCTTCAATGATGGTTCGCGCGCGGCTGGCGATGACCTCGGTCCAGCTCTTGCCAATGTGCGGCAGGGTCTCGTCCAGGAAGCGCTCGGGGTCGCCCCCGGCCATTTCCGCGGCCTTTTTCAGATTCAGGCGCACCAATGTGTAGATGCCGCCCTTGAGCGGCAGGGCGTTGTAGCAGCTGGCAATGACGTAATCCTGGCCCCAGTCGGCCGCCATGGCCGGATGGTTGAGGAAGTAAGGTTTGGTAACGGCCAGCGCATTGGAAACCGCCTTGAGGGCGAATTCCTGCGGGGTATGCCGCGGGTCGTAACGCAGGGTCAGGTTGGTGATGGTGCCCAGCTCGCGGTCCACATCCAGCAGCAGCGCGCCGGTCTTGCTGGCGGCCGGGCCCAGGTCGGCGTGCACGAATCCGCTGGGGTTGAGGCGGTCGACCAGCAGCCAGAAGGACTTCAGCACCTGGCGCGCGGTTTCGGGTGAGACGCTGTCGATGTAGGGCTCCAGCAGTTCGTCCAGGCGCCCGATGAAGACCGGCAGGCCGCCTGCCGGGAAGTACTTGTAAGCTGTCAGCAGGCTGACGGTGGCGTCGAATAGGTTCTGCGCGGGCTGCAATTCCAGGAAGGGGCTGCCTTCGCGCAGGATTTTGGCGTAATCGGGGGCCACGTAGCGCGGGTGGTAGGGCGCGGCGCCTTCGGCCAACAGGCACAGCACGCCGGACTCGATCAGCTCGCGCGCTTCGGCTGAAATGGGCGGGTAGGCCATACTGCCCACCGCGGCGGCGGCCAGCGCGTCACGCTTTTGTTCGAAGATCAGGTCGCGCGCGTGCAGTAAATCGGAAATGTGCCGCTTGAAAGGTGCGACCGTTTCAGCGGTCAGCCCTTCTTGCAGGTTTTCGAAATCCATGAATGGTTCAGGCAAACTTTGTTTATCCATAACAATAATTCCTTATTTAACGATTGTCTCAATTATAGCGAACGTTCCACGGATGTTAAGCCATTGCTGCGGGCAGTTTCCACCAAAACGTCCATGCGCTCGTCCGTGGGGGACTGCCATTGCGTGGCCGGACCGCTGGCGCCGTGGGGGCGGAAGCGCAGCAGCCTCAGACGGATGGACGCGTCGATGCTAGCCAGCAGGCCGGCGGTGCGCTGCATGTCCGCCGCTTGGTCGGTGAAGGCAGGCGCAATCACCTGCTGGACCTGCTGCAATTTGCCCTGGGCGGCGAAGAAGCGGATGCTTTCCAGCACCGTATCAAGCGGCTGCCCGGTCAGTTCAATGTGTTTCTCCGGGTCGCTGCACTTCAGGTCGACCATGGCCATGTCCAGCCAGGGCAGCATATCCGTGTAGGCCTGCGGCCCGGCAAAGCCGTTGGTCTCGATCAGGGTGGTCAGGCTGGAATTTTCCTTGACCAACTGAAAGAAGCGTGCCAGGAATGGCGCCTGCAGCGAGGGTTCGCCGCCGGACACGCTGATGCCGGTGATGAAAGGCCCAATGCGGGCGACTTCCTGCCATAATTCTTCAGGTGTAAAGGTATGTGTGCGCGGCGAGGAGGAATGCGGGCAGGTGCGGATGCATGCATCGCATTCCACGCAGATGTCCTCGTTCCAAAATATCTTGCCGTTGCCCAGGGTCAGGGCGTGCTGCGGGCAGGTTTCCACGCATAGCCCGCAGGCCGTACAGTGGTTGATGGTATAAGGATTGTGGCAGTACAGGCAGCGCAGATTGCAGCCCTGCAAAAAGATCACCGCGCGGTTGCCCGGCCCGTCCACGAAGCTCTTCTTGAGGATGTGGTTGACGATGCCGAGCGGTTCGTTCACGCCATTATTGTTCATGCGGGGGTAACACCCTGGGCGATCAGGCGCTTGGCCAGCGTTTCGATTTCCGTGAATGTGGGCAGGGTGGTGGCCGCGCCAACGTGGCCGACCTTCAGCGAGCCGGTCGCCATGCCCCAGCATACGCTGTCGGCCAAACTCAGCCCTTTATCCAGCCCAAACAGCAACCCTGCGCGGAATGCGTCCCCGGCGCCGGTGGCGTCCACTACCTCAACCTTGGGCGGGTGGGCCACAAAGGCGCTGCCGTCGCGGTCGATGGCGAAAACCTCATCGCCGCCGTCGGTGGTAATCACGATGCCCTTGCAGATGGCTTGCAGGCTGCGGGCGTGCTGGTGCACATCCACGCCCGGGAAGATGTTGCGAATATAGGAACCGGAATTGGTGACGATGTCGGTCACGGGCAGGGCTTCGTGTTCCGGCCAGATCACGTCGCCGATGGTGGTCCGCACCCCGGCGTTGTGTGCGGTCCTGGCGGATTGAATACGCTCCGGGCCGCCGTACAGGTCCAGCGCCAAATAACCGGCGCCTTTCAGCATATCCAGCGAGAAGGCGCTTTTGGGTGTTTGCGGGTAATAGAAGATCAGGAAGGAGCGTTCGCCGTCCGGGGTGACGATGGCGCGCGTGAAGGGCGTGGTTGTGCCCGGCACGATCTCGAGCGCCGCCAGGTCCAGACGCTCGTGCTGCCCCAGCCAATTTTGTAATTGCATGCCATACAGGTCATCCCCGATAACATTGCCGCTCAGCCCCACCGGCACGCCCATGCGCGCCAGCCATACAGCCGTGTTGGCGGCCGCGCCGCCGATGTGGTAGCTTTCGGCTCGTGGAAATACTGCGATTTCCGGACTGGGCAGTTGATCGGCCTGGATGATGTTATCCACGCCCACTTCACCGTAGCAGAACACCGATAATTTATCCATTGTGTTTCTCCTTATTTTGCGGCAGTTGGGTCGATGAACGACCAAATGAAATCCCGCACCATTTTCGCTTTGACGGTGCCGACCACCTGCGTGGTGCTGCCCTGCGAACGCGGTACCGGATTGATCAGGGTCGTGCCGACCGGCAGGCAGCTCCCGTCGGAAATTTCTACTTCTACAGGTACGGAATGGAAAAGATCAGGTTTTAACAGATAAGCCGCGGCTACGGCGTCGTGCAGGGAGCAACCGTCTTTTTCCCAGCCCATGCTTTCTACGCGCGTGATCCAGCCTTCAGCCTGCTGTTTGAGCAAGGTTATGGCCGGATCGCTTTCCGGCAAGGCCGCGAACCGGGAACGTGAAAAAGCCGCTTGGCGAGTGATATCCAGCCCCAACAAGGTCAGCGGCCAGTCAGCTGCGCATATTTTTTGGGTGGCGCTGGGATCACAGTGTACGTTGAACTCGGGCGCTTGCGGTTGGCTGCCGAAAGAGCCGCCCATGGCAACCACTTGTTTGACCTTAAAGGCGATATCTGGATCTTTTTCCAATGCCAGGGCCAGGTTGGTGGAGGGACCGATGGCGATCACATTCAATTGTTCGGGATAGGTGCGTGCCAGGCGCACCAGCATATCCGCGGCGGATTCCTGTGGTTCAGTGAACTCAAAGGGTAATGTGGCGCCGTAACCGGCCTGCCATTCGCCAAACCAGTCCATGCTGCCTTCCAGAGGGCCGGCGGCACCTTGTGCCAGAGGAATGTCTGTCCGTCCGATCATTTCCAGCAGGTGTGCCAGGTTGCAGGTAGCGTTCCCCACGGACACGTTACCGAAAACGCTGCCGATGCCGGCGATCTGAACCGCCGGATTGCGCAGCAGCATCAGCAGTGCCGCGCCGTCGTCAATTTCTGCACCGGGCGTGCCCAAGCTGAGATCCGTATCGATATAAATTAATGATTTATCCATAATGATTGCTTGAAAAAACAGGGGTGCGAGATGTCTGCACCCCTGTTTGTGTTACAGGTTCCGATTGATTTATGAAGCAGCTTTCTGCTGTTCTTCCGCTCTCAGTTCCGCGCGGAAGTGGCGGCGGGCGTTGTTCTCGCGCAGCTTTTCGCGCAGGGCGATGGAGATCAACACGATCAGGGTCGCAAAATTTGGCAGCAGCTCCACCAGGTTCGGCGGCAGGTCGGTGACGTTTTGAATGCGCACCGCGAAGGCTTCCGTCAAGCCAAAAAACAAACTGGCCAGGGCGGTGCCGATGGGGTGGTTGGCGCCAAAAAGAGCCGCAGCTACAGCTGTCCAACCACGGCCGTTGCTCATATTGCGGGTGAACAACTTCAAGTGGCCGATGGATAAGAACGCGCCGCCCAGGGCAGAAAGTACACCGGAGATGATCAGGGCCATGGTTTGGATGCGCACGGCATTGATGCCCACGGTCTCCGCGGCTTCGCGATTCTCACCGACCGCGCGGATGTGGCGGCCAAATTTCATCTTGTAAAGAACCAGGTACATCACAATGGTGATGGCCCAAGAGAAATAAACGATGATGTTGTATCCGCTGAGGATATTGCCCAAAACGGGGATGTCCTTGATCAACGGGATATCGATGTCGGGTATGCGGGTGATACTGGGGTCTGACCAACTGCCGACGTTGCCAAACATAACGCGCATGACGTACACGGTCAGCTCCTGAATGATCAGATTGAACGCGATGGCCAAAATGACCAGGTCCACGTCATATTTATGATACAGGAAGGCGAACACCAATCCCAGTAAACCGCCGGAGGCCATGGCAATCAACAAACCAATATATGAATTGCCGACGAAGTATGCGGAAACAATACCGACGAAAGCACCCATCAACATCATGCTTTCCAGAGCCAGGTTCAAAACACCGGCTTTGTTGCATAATGCGCCTCCCAGGGCTGCCAGAATAACGGGGGTTGCCAGGCGGATGCCGCTATTTAATAATTCAACAGTGAAGACACTAAAAAAGCCTGTCATTAGTCTCCTCCTTCTTTCGCTTTTACCTTTTTCGACTTGCTAAACCAGGAGCGGACGCTATCAATCGCGCCTTCGTAGAACTTGCTGGCGGCCACGAACAGGATGATGAACCCGATGATGGTCGCGCCCAACTCGCGCGGGATGCCCAGTTTTAACTGGAGACCTAATTGCGCACCCAGTTCCAGACCGGCAAATAGAATGGAGACGATGAAGACGCCAAAGGGATGGGTCTGGCCCAGAATGGCCGCGGTAACGCCATCGAAACCCAGCCCGGTCGAGAAGCCGGTCATGATGCGCCGGTGCACACCCATCACCTCAACTGCGCCGGCCAAACCGGCCAGGGCGCCGCTGATGATCATAGCGCGAATGGCCGCTTTATCGCTGGGAACGCCGCCGTATAAAGCAAAGCGTTTGGACTGGCCGGCCATGCGTTGTTCGTAGCCGGATTTTGTTTTCCACAGGTAGATAAAGACGACAATGACGGCCACGACTGCGATAATAAAGCCCACGCCCCATTTGGAGCCGGGCAAAAAGGTGGCTAATTGCGCGGTTTCATCGATGATGGGGGAATGCGCCGTGGTGGACACATCCGCGCGCATTGGGAATTGCACCATGTATTCGATGATCAAGGTGGCGATGGAGTTCAGCACAATGGTGGATAATAACTCGTTGACACCCAATTTGACTTTCAAAACGCCGGGGATAAAACCATAAATCGCGCCCACAGCCATGCAAGCCACCAGGATGACGGATTGATGCACACCGTTGGGCAGGTGGATGCTGTATCCCAGCCAGCCGGCGGCAATGGAAGCCATCAAGTACTGGCCTTCCTGCCCGATGCTGAATAGCCCGGAACGGAAGGCGACGACGGCTGATAGGCCGGTCAGGATGATCGGTGTGGCGCGCTCCAGAGTGGTCAGGATGGCACAATTGCTGACTTTTTCGCAGCCGAAGGCTTTGCTGAATAAGACTCCGTATGATTCCCAAACCGGTTTGCCGGTGAGGGCGATCATAATGCCCATCAGCACCAGGCCGGACAAAATTGCCAGGACCGGGATCAGAATGGCGTCAAGGATTTTCTGGAATTTCTTGTCTTTCATTTTGATTCCTTTCCCGACTTCGCTTGGTTGCTTTGCAAGTCCGAGAGTTTCCCGCCGGCCATCAGAATGCCGACTTCTTCTTCGGAGGCTGTCTTGGCGTCCAACTCTCCCTGGATTTGACCGCGGAAGAGTACCAAAATGCGGTCGGCCAGGGCCATAATCTCTTCCAATTCCACCGAGACCAGTAAAACACCGGCACCACGGTCGCGTTCTTCAATCAAGGTTTTATGCACGAATTCGATACTGCCAACATCCAGACCACGGGTGGGCTGGTTGGCGATAATGAATGATGGCTGTCCGGAAAGTTCACGTCCGACGACTACTTTTTGCAGGTTGCCACCGGAGAGCATGGAAATGTCCTCACCCGGCTTGGCGGCCGCGATGGAGAAAGATTTAACCACTGTTTCGGCGAACCTGTTGATGGATTTTCCTAATAAGAAACCAAATTTACTGAATTCGGATTGGTTGTAGCGCGAGATGATTAAATTTTCATCCAGATTGGTCTGCAAATTCAAGCCGACTTCCATACGATCTTCGGGGATATGCGCCACACCGGCATTGCGGCGGTCGCGCACATTGGCCTGCGTGATGTCCTGTTCATTCAGATATAAAGTTCCGCCGTCCAAAGGACGCATTCCGGAAATGACCTCAACCAGTTCGGTCTGACCATTGCCGCTCACGCCGGCCAGGCCGACGATCTCTCCTTCATGAACATCGAAGGAAACATGCGAAATGGCAGCCAGCCCGTGTACATCTGAGACGCTGACATCCTTTGCTTGAAAAACAGGTTTACCGCGTTGAATGACGTCTTTTTTAACGCGCAGCAGAACTTCACGGCCGACCATCATACGCGCCAAATCTGGAATATTCGTATCCGAGACTTTCTTGCTTCCAACATTCTTGCCCGCGCGCATCACGCTGACCCGGTCCGCGACTTCCATTACCTCAATCAACTTATGGGTGATAAAGATTACCGAATAACCCATTTTTGCCAATTCGCGGACCACATCCATCAGTTCTTTAACTTCCTGGGGCGTCAAAACCGCGGTGGGTTCATCCAGAATTAGGATTTTTGCTTCACGCAAAAGTACTTTTAAAATCTCAACCCGCTGCTGCATGCCTACCGGCAGGTCGCGGATGTGTGCTTTAGGATCAACCGGCAGATTGAATTTATCCGCCAGATCCTTCACCACTTTATTTTCGTCTTTTGGGGATAAGAAACCGGCTTTGTTGGGTTCCATGCCCAGGATGATGTTTTGGGCGACTGTAAAGGACGGGACTAATTTGAAATGCTGATGCACCATACCGATGCCGTTTTTGATGGCATCATCAGGGTGGCCGATTAGGACTTTTTCGCCATTAATGAAAATATCTCCGGAATCCGGTTTGATTAAACCGTACAGGATATTCATTAGGGTTGTTTTGCCGGCACCATTTTCCCCCACCAATGCAAGCACCTCGCCTGCTTCGACTGTCAAATTAACGTTGTCATTCGCCTGCACATCGGTCGAACTAAAATACTTGGTGATCCCTTTCATTTCTAATGCGAGTGCCATGCGATCATCCTCCATTAAAGACCCCGGGATTGTTTCCCCGGGGTCCTGTTTGTTGTTATCTATTAATATTTACTCGCCGATGACTGCAACGCATTCGGGGGTATCGGGATAGAGCGAATTGCAAACCGTATATTCGCCGGCCAAAATCTTGGCGCGGTATTCTTCGACGACTGCTTTCGCGTCGGCTAACTTGGCAACCATATCAGCGGGGCCATTTTCTTCAAAGGCGGTGGAACCTTCGTCCCAGGAAAGGCCGGCGAAACCGTCCTTCATACCTTTGGTGATGAACTGGCCGCCTTCAAAGGTGCCATTGACGACACTCTCGATGGAGTCGTAGGTGGTCTTGTCAACACGTTTGATAACGGAGGTGATGATGCTGCCGGGCTGGATGTAGTCCTGGTTGGAGTCCACACCAATGGCATATTTGCCAACCTGGGCGGCGGCTTCAAGAACGCCTTCGCCGGAACGACCGGCAACCTGGTAGACGATATCGGCGCCCTGTTCGTACTGGGCTAAAGCGGTTTCCAAACCGAGGGTCGGGTTGGAGAAATCAAAGCCGAGGTAGCTTATGAGCACCTTGCAATCCGGACAAACTTCCAAGACACCCTGTTTGAAACCATAGGTGAACTGGTTCATGGCGGGGGAATCACCACCGTTGACTACACCGAGGATCTTACTGTCGGTCATGGTGCCTGCGACTAAGCCGGCCAGGAAGCTGGCTTCGTGTACTTCAACCTGATAGGAAACCAGGTTGCCGGGCAGTTCGTCCAGGAAGAGTTCGGACGGGGATGAGAATTTCTGATCCGGGAATTCGTTGGCCAGGCTGGCGAACAATTCCGCGTCGATGGCCAGACCCAAAACAAGGTCATAACCCTCGGCGACCGCACCGCGCAGGGCAGCTTCGTGCTCGGAAACGCCATTGGTCTCAATGATGTCGCATTTCACGGGCAGTTCAGCGTTGGCCTGTTCAATACCACGGGCGGATGAATCAATGAAGGAGCGGTCGCCCAGGGGATTGGGGGTGATCAGCGCGCAGGTGAATTCTGCATCGCCTGTGGTTTCGTCAGCGGCGGGGGCAGCTTCTTCGGTGGTGGAACCGCAAGCGGTGAAAAGAAGGGAACCGACAACCAGGATTGCCAAAATGGCAAGTAATTTCTTATTCATTAAATCTTCTCCTTTATTAATAAACCATGTAAACATTATTTTGTTGCTCTCCATTAATTTTGAGGCTATGTATATTTAATACGAACAAAAATCACCTCCTTTTTATTAAGGTTTTTTATCCCCCAAATAGTATCAACGAGAATTTTGTATATCTTTTTATCTTTCCCTTTGATGGCACAAGTATAAAGCATTTTATTTTGCCTCTTCTTAAATTAACCTTTATTTTTTGCGATCACCAGGTAAGAATCATCATTATCTTCAATTTTCACCTGTACGAAACCGGCTTGTTCCAATAATTGGGTCATTTCATCATTGTCGGGTATCAGGTGATCCTGGAAGTCAGGGATATTTTTATGGATATCGTTGATGGTCTCCTTGCTGGCGGTATGACAGATAAATAAAGTACCATCTTCTTTCAGCAAATGAGTCAGATTGCGCAGCGCGCGGGGTTTATTATGGAAGTGTGGAAAAGTAGAATAACATACGGCTGCATCGAAATGTGCGCTGCCCAGATGCAGGGCTTCGATTTCGGCACAAATATAATTCAGGTTTGCGTTGTGGGAAAACTTGGATTGGGCTTTGAGCAGCATATTGATGGCGAAATCCATGGATATAATTCTGCCGCTGCCATTTAGTTTTTCGGAAATATACGGGATAAAGACACCAGTGCCGGTGCCTACGTCCAAAACAAAATCGGATTCCTGAATATCCAGCCGGTCGGCCATGCTGCGGAGCTTTTGCGCGTCGTTATTTCTAACGGTATCATCCCAATGCTCTGCCCTATCATTAAAAAACTTTCGGCTGATTGTTTTATCCATGGAAAGAAATCCTTGGCATATTATATCCAAATAAAGATTGTATGACAATCTTTATTAAGGGAATCGGATGGATAAAAATTAAAGAAAAGGGATGGAATTTAAAACATTTCGAGGAGATAAGGTGTACCTGACAGGGTGAAGCCTTGTTTGGGTTCCTGAGGTGAGGACCATTCGATCTGACTATCCCAAATTACCAGCGTGTTTTCTTCGAGATCAGAAAACTGGCGGGCAGAATTATACGAAGCCGGGGTCAGCAGCGGAAAACCTCTGACCTGCACGGTCATATAGATTTGCTGCTTCTGAATGGAAGTCAATTCATTTGGCAGCAGGAGTTGAAGATCCGCGCCAGGTGGATCAATATCCAGTTTGCCAAGTACTTTGGCCGTTTGTTCGCCTATCCGGTTGAAATATTGCTGACCTTTCAACTCACCCTGGTAAGCAGGCAGCGCGGCCAGATAGAAAACTGCCAGCCCCAGGGCTGCCGCGGCCAGAAGCGCGGGGATCTTATGCTTCAGGTAGAGCAGCAGGTAACCGCCATATAAGGGTAAAAGCAGGAGGAAGAAAAATTCTCCCATCAGACCGACCATGTAGCCGTCCACCGCCCCCAGTGCGTTCAGTGCGCCTGCGCTGATGGGGAGGATGGATTTGCGGATGAGCAGCAGGTAAGCGCCGCTGATCAATCCCGCCGGAATTATCAACATCGATAAACCGTACTGCCCTGCGGCGGTTGTCTCATCTGGTTTGCGTTCGCGTAAAGCAAGCATGGCTGAGATCAGGAAAATTGGCGCGAGAAAGATTAGATAGCGCCCCATGATCTTCATGGGAATTTCCGCGTTGTAGTTGGCCCGCCAGGAATGGCGCACCACTGCGGCGCTGTAAACAGCGGTCAGCGCAATGGATAAGATAAACCAGTGTTTGCTTTCCCGACTTAACCGGCTTGAGAAGAAATCGCGCACCAGCAAGATGAGGAAGGGCAGCACAGGGGCTGCCATTAAGACCAGGTAAGCCGCGTAAATTAAAACCCACAACATCAGGTTGGCAAAGCTGAGTTGTTGGGGATTTTCCACACTGGCGGTGATGAAAAGGCCGAGCGTATCTTTAAAAGTATATCCATGCGAAAGACCCGCATTGATCCAGGGCAGATAGCATCCCAATGCGCAAGCAGCCAACAACAGAAAACGCCTGATCCATTGAGAAGCGCGCTGCTCCGAGCCGGCTGAATTCCGGCTGATTTTTAAACCCCAACCCAGCAGGAAGACAGGCAGAAGGGCCAGGGTGATATAACGGGTTAGGTACAGCATTCCTAACAAAGCGCCGCTGAGCATATCCCAGGCAGAACGCCTGCGCTCATCTTGCGGGTCGGAGACTATGAAATATAGTGCCCAATAGAATAACGGGAAATATAAATTCTCGCTTTGTATTCGGCGTGGAAAGACCAGGTGAAAAGGCAGCAGGCTGGCCCCCAGCACCACCAATAGGCTTTGTTCCGCTTTCATGTACCGTCTGGAAATCAGGTAGATGGGAAAGACGATGCTGGAAGATAGCAGAACGTTGATGACTTTGATCAAATCAAAGGTATAAAAACCAAAAGGCAGCGTGGTTGTCAGAAGCAGGGGATACAAAGGCGGATAATGAATTGGGTCAACCGCCTGAAAGAGGTTTCCCTGGCTGAGGTAGTACGCCAGCGAAAAATATTCCATCTCATCGCCGTTGATGGGACCGTAAGCCCCCGCAGTCCCCCAAAAATATTTTAGAGCCGCAAGCGCAGCAAAAATTATCCAGATGCGTCGAAATTCATTGTCGCTTTCCGGTTTGAAATTCGTGAAGTGAAACACAATCCAAACCAGAAGCACCAGCACTGTTTGGATGGAGAAGAGGAATACCAAAGAAAGCACCGGTTGAAATTGGACGTAAACCTGGCTCCAATCGCCAAATATGTGTGGGCCGCGAGTAAAAAGGAAGATGACCGCCGCTGTCAACAGCAGGCTGGCTGCCAACATCCGCCAGCAGGTGCGCTCGTTTTTCAGGCAGGTGTGCACTAGCCTGGTGAGCCAATTGGCGTTTTTAAGGCTCAGAACTGCCGCACCCAGGAAAGCCAATGCCAAAATTGCCAACCCGCACACCAGGATCAGTCGTTCGGGGGAAAGGCCTAAGAATACCTGCTCACTGGGAGCTGAACCAGACAGGTAAAAGTAGACTGCCAATAAGGCGGTTTCAATTGCGTTGATCAGGAAATAGAGTGCGGTCATACCTGTCTTCTTCTGGCTGTTTGGGTGTGATCCTAATATGGTTGTATGTGCTTAAATTTACCATGCTATTGGGTAATTTCGCTTGAAGTAAAAAAAGGCCGCCTTGATCGGCAGCCTTTTCCTCCGTTCGATTTATAAATATGGCTGTTAGAACAGCACTGAATTTAACTCTGCACGGTAATCGCGAGTTTGCGGGTCTTCCTCACCCATGATTTCCAGGATAGCCAGGATAATCTGGCGTACCCGTCCGTTTTGATAGCGTTTATCTTCGCGCAGAATATCCAAAAGCCCATCCAACGCGATGGGGAATTTTCCCTGACCGGCCAGACGCAGGCTGTTCTTGAAAATGGCGTCCAGCGTGCTTTCATCGGGCAGCAGGTCATGCTGCGCGTCCAGTAGACTTTGCGCGTATGGGATTAATATTTCAGCCTGGGCGTATTCGCGTCCGGAAGGAATTTCATCTAGTAATGACTTTGCTTCTTCCGCCTGGTTTTGAGCCAGCAGCGCTTTGGCTAATGCGAGTTGAATGGGGAGCGAGTCCGGTTTTTGTTCCAACGCAGCGCGCAGGACGGATTCGGCTTCACTCCAGTTCTGTCCAAGCAGCAGTCCCTGACCTTTTTTGATGTCCAGCTCCAACGGGCTGGGCGGGGTCAGATTGCTGATAAACTCGCGCAGCCGGCTTTCCGGCTGCATCCCAACGAACTCCGCTACCACCTGCCCATTAATAAAGGCTTTCACGGTTGGGATACTGCGTACATTGTATTGTGTAGCCAGATTGGGGTTTTGGTCGATATTCACTTTGGCCAGGCGCAGACCGCCGTTGGCTTCGTTGACGATTTTTTCCAGGGCTGGTCCAAGGACCTGGCATGGTTTGCACCACTCAGCCCAAAAATCAACCAGGACAGGAATGTTCTGGGAATATGCGACAACTTCATACTCAAAATTGAGTTCATTGACATTAATTACATGGTCGGTTGCGTTCATAAGGTTTTACTCCTTTGATACTCCTGCAGATCAGGTGCTATTCATCACCTTCTGCCGGTAACGCAGGTTGTTCTACTCGTATTACTTCACCGTGGTAATTGACCACAATTTTAAAACCGAGCATTCCCAGATAAGAGCGGCCGGCTTCAGGCAGGCCATTTTCCAGGATCTTGTCCATTTGTTCATCCACGTTTTCGAGCTGATTTTGGATGATGGCATGCGTGAAAAGGTCATCCTGGCCAATCATTTTGACTGTTTGTTCGGTAATCGCTTCTTTGTTTTCTTCAATCTGGCCGAAGAGGGCGTTCAACACCTGCCGGTCAATTTGTTCGGATGAAATATGACGTAGAAAACCAGCATCATTGATAACATAGCAGGCTTCGTTTCCTACAAAGGAAATCGCCAGCTGTTGGTCTTCTTCATCAAATACCAGACCTTCAAATACTGCTTTTGTATTCATAGTTGTGTTCATCATTTCCGAACATTTTAACGACAATGGCGAAAAAAAAGTCTTAATAATTTCTATGAATGTTAATACACTTCCACGCGGGTGCCGGAATTGGAAACGTATTTCTTTTCACGCGGAGGCACCACCGGCTGGGTCCACAGGTAGATCCAGCGCGCTGCCGGAATGGGCAGGTTGATACAGCCGTGACTATTCGGCTGGCTGAAATCGTTATGCCAATAAGTGCCGTGGAAAGCAATGCCGCTGTCCGTGAAATACGATACCCAGGGCACGCCGTATAATTCATTGTCATTGATGCTGATGCGATCCGTGTGAACCATGTGACGCGAAGGGCGTTTGTAATTTACTTTGAAATTTCCCTGCGGCGTGGTTAAATCCACATCTCCGGTCAATTGCCCCGACGATAACGCGGACATGAAAACCGGGCGTTCGTTTTCGTAGGCCACCAGGTACTGCTCATTCAGGTTGATGCGGATGACTTTCTTGGTCTGATCTCCCGTTGTGGAAGTGGGCGCCAGTTCATCCTCCGCAATCAAACGCATATGGGTCGCGTCAACGTAAAATGAATCTTCCCAGCGATCCTCCTGGACCTTATAGTAGTACGTTCCGGCTTCATCTTTCCCCAATCCGTAAATCCAATGGGTAGATCCGTAAAAGAACATCTGGTCTTCTTTTACCCGTTGATTCTGTTTATATCGATCAACCACGGCGGTTGTAAACGGCACCGTAATCTCGGCCAATTGGCCCCCGGAGGAAATATCCAGCACCCGTTCGTTGATTAGATTTTCCACAGGCTGCAGGTATTTGTAAGGAACGTAGCCGCTGTCGGTCAGCCGGCACCAAATCTCCTTATGCGGATGACTATTCTCAACCGCTTGTTCGTAACGATACTCCACCAGATCATTAAACATCAGCGTTTTCAGAACCTGGCTGTCCGGATTGGGTTGGGCAAACACCGAGATATCATCGAAGAGCACCCGGCCCAATTTGGATGCGTCCGTTTCAGTTTTATGCAATCCCGCAAATTTAGAGCTTGCCCGGCTGCCGGCCATCCACAGTCCTGCGGAGTATAGAGCGGAATATTTTAGGAAATCACGACGGTTTATGTTTTCAATCTTCATCGGATATTTTTCTGTATTTTAATTATGGATAAATATGTAAGTACCAACCGGTGCGTTTTCATAAATCCAGGCAGCTTCCTCGGTTTTCATATTTACACAACCCCGGCTCATTTCCGTACCGAAATTGTGGTGCCAGTAGGTGCCGTGGATGGAATAACCTTTGTAGAAGAACATGGTATAAGGCACATCCGGAATATCATAATCGGGCCCGCGCATGGTGTACTGGCTGTACTTGGCGTAGATTTGATAAGTGCCGGTCACGGTCGGGAAAGCTTCTGTACCGCTGGAAATCAGGAAAGCGTTGATGATCTGGTTGCCGCGGTACGCAAACAAGGTTTGGGTGCTCAGATCAACCTCGATCCAGAAATTGTTGCCAGCCGAAGCTTCTTCCGGAATATCCCAGGAATGGGCAAAGTAATCGGCGAAATATTTATCGGGCGTTTGTGAGGGCGTTGCTTCTATCTGAAGGCCTGCCGAATTTTCGCCGCCGAGATTTTGCGCGTATACCATGGGGACTTGCAGGCAGAACAGGATCAAAGCGGCTGCCATGAATAGTATAACTGCGGCCGCGGATAGAAGAAATGGCTGCCGCCTGGTTTGGGCGCGGTGTTGGGGTTCAATCAATCGGTTCATTTTTAAATTTTATTCGGCATTCAGGAAGCATTGGATTCCGGCAACAATTCCCTCCGAAACCTGGTCGGAATGATTCATTAATATTGCGCGGTCGGTTTTCAGAGAACCCATCTCCAACCGCACCGCTGGAGTATTCACGCTGATATCGCGGAAAATATGATAAGAGGTATCTTCAGCGTTGATGACTTCGTAAGTAAAGGGCAAACCGGTTGCCTGCTGGTATTCCTGCGCCAGGCAGGTGGCCAGTTGGTCCACCGATTCGGGATTTTGGGCGGAGTAGCTGCCGCCAATGCTGAAACCGCTGGGAGGCAGCGGGCTTTCCGCACAGGAGCCGGTATACAGGGCGATGAACGCGGCGCCTTCGTAGTTCAACAATTCCAGGTCATATTCCGGAAATTCATCCACGATGTATCCCATATCTTCCAGTTTTTGGCTGACGAGTGTGGCGATTGCCTCGTTAATGTCCGATTCGACTGTACCATCCAGGCAGACTTCGCCGGGGTTGCTGTCTTCCAGGTGTCCCGCTAAAATGCCGATGTGCTGGCTGCGTTCATCTTTGTCTTTTTCCTCCGCTTTCAACGCAGATTCGGTCGCCCCGGCTTCCACCAGGGCAGCCAGGCTGGGTGTATTGAATACCTTGCGCGGATTCCACAACGTCAAAAGGGTAGCCATGACCAGCGCAATACTGACCACAGTCTGCACGCCGTTCATCACCGTGTAGGACGATTGCCGCCTGGGTGAATCGCTCTCATCACCGGCGTCATCTGCCGCTTCATCCTCAGGCGTTTCAATCGGTTCTTCCAGTGGTTCTTCAGGTAGTGGATTTTCCATTTACTGATTCTCTTTAACCATCAATCCATTCATCTTTACGGAATGTATAATTCCGCTTGGACGGTTATTGCTATTCCGTATTATGAAGATTATAACTGAAGCAGGCCATTGTGTTTGTAAAATTAAGAGTATGGAATGATGGGAAAGGATGGATGCCATGGAGTTGGAGCAGACTTTATGTGAAGCCGATCGCAAGACCCTGCTGGATCTTGCCCGGCATACGATTCAACTGATAGCTGCGGGCCAGCGCCTGCCGCAGTTGAACCTGGCTGATTATTCTGAAGACTTGCAGCGTGAGGGCGCCAGTTTTGTGACCCTTACGATTGATGAACAGCTGCGCGGATGCATCGGTGCACTGGAAGCTTATCAGCCGCTGGTGTTGGATGTGCAGGAGCACGCGGCCGCCGCGGCTTCGGAGGATTACCGTTTCAGGCCGGTCCGGCCGAAAGAAGTACCGCTGCTGCAAATCGAAATATCGCGGTTGACGCCCACCCAACCGCTGTTATATGAAGACTGGCAGGACCTGATTGATCAGCTACGACCCGGCCTGGACGGGGTTTTAATTAGAGACGGTGTCCGGCGCGCGACTTTTCTCCCGCAGGTTTGGGAAAAATTGCCCGACCCGCGGAACTTCTTGGACCACTTGTGCGTTAAAATGGGTGCTCCCTCTGATTACTGGCGCATCCACAAACTGGATGTATCTATTTATCAAGTGGAAGAATTTAAGGAAGAATAAAACTGAGTCGAATGGAAGATAACAGCCAACAAAATCCCATAGATCCGGAAGAAGAAACCCCGGCGCAACGGCTGCGCCGTATTCTGGCTGCATCCCAGCGGAAAGGTCAAGGCTTGCCTCAAGAACCGGCAAAGCGACGACCATTGGAAGAACCCGCGCTGGAATCCGCAGCGCAGCCTGCCTCGCTGCCCGTAAATGATGCGGTACCTGCAGAGAGGACTGAAGTTGCGGAGAGGACAATATCCGGTGATACGCAGCGAATTCTCATCCCGGAAGAACCTGATGCGCAGCCCTCCGCATGGGACGAATTTCTGGATAATGCCTCCGACTTCCTGAAAGATGCAGTGGATCGAGCGGCTAATTGGATTAGCAGCATTCAACTGCCCCGGCTGGGGAGTGGCGGCCGCGGCCGCCGTAAACCGCCGCGTTCTTCCGGCACCGGGAGATCCGGCTGCCTGGTAAGAGGGTTGGTTATTCTGGCATTTAGCTTTGTTATCATCACGATTCTGGGCCTTTCCTTTATATTGATCCAATATTTCACCATAGCGGCCGGTTTACCCAGCGTGGAGGACCTGCGCCAGTATGCCTCCCAATTCGAGACAACGCGCATTTATGACCGCAACGGCAACCTGATTTACGAGATCCTCGATCCGAATGCCGGGCGCCGAACCTATACGACGTTGGATGATGTCTCTCCCTTCCTGATCGCCGCGACGATTGCCACCGAAGATAAAGACTTCTATACCAACCCCGGTTTCGACCCGCTGGGAATTGTGCGCGCGTTCTGGCAGAACTACACCAGCGGGGAGGTGGTTTCCGGCGCTTCGACCATTACCCAGCAGTTGGCACGCACGCTGCTGCTCTCACCTGAGGAACGCAACCAGATCACCACCCAGCGCAAAGCGCGCGAGATTGTGCTGGCGGCCGAGATCACCCGGCGCTACAGCAAAGATGAAATTCTGGAATTGTATATAAATGAAATTTATTACGGTAATTTGGCCTACGGTATCGAAGCCGCAGCCGAGACCTATTTCAACACAACTGCCAGCCAACTAAACCTGGCCGAAGCTTCTTTCCTGGCAGGCCTGCCGCAGGCGCCGGCGGTATATGATGTATATACTAACCGCGACGCGGCCGAACTGCGCCAGTCGGATGTGCTGGGTCTGATGGTTCAACTCAGTAGCGAACGCAACTGCATCCGTGTGAACCAGTCCAACGTACCCATTTGTGTGACGCTGAATGAGGCTGTGGCAGCCGCGCAGGAGATTGACAATACCGTCTTTGAGTACCACAACATCAACATGCCTTACCCGCACTGGGTCAACTACATTCGCACCCAACTGGAAGCACAATACGACCCGCAAACCATCTACCGCTCCGGTTTCCGTGTGTACACCACACTGGATCCAACCCTGCAGGATTACGCGCAGGCCAGTCTGACTGAACAGGTGGAGGCGCTGGCAGCCAATAACGCCACGGATGGCGCGCTGGTAGCCATTCAGCCTTCCAGCGGGCAGATCCTGGCGATGGTCGGTTCGGCCGATTTCTTTAGCGAAGCCATTTCCGGCCAGGTCAATATGGCGGTCGCGCCGCGCCAACCCGGTTCTTCCATCAAACCCCTCACGTACACAGCCGCCTTTGAGAAGGGTTGGACACCGGCCACTTTGATTTGGGACGTACCCAGCGAATTTCCGCCTTCCGGAGACCCGGACGATACCCGCGATCCCTACAAACCAGTTAACTATGACGGTGAATACCACGGCCCGGTATTGGCGCGTACCGCGCTGGCGAATTCCTATAACATTCCGGCTGTGAAGACCCTGAATTTTGTGGGCATTTATGATGATCCTGCGACGGCGGAAAAAGAAGGCTTTATCGCCTTTGCCGAGCGCATGGGCATTACCACCCTGACGCGCGATGATTACGGCCTGTCGCTCACCCTGGGCGGCGGGGACGTTTCGCTGTTGGAATTAACCGGAGCATACGCCGTTTTTGCCAACCAGGGCCAGCGCATGGCGCCTTATTCCGTTGAACGCATCGAGGACCACAGCGGGAACATCGTTTACCAGCATGAGGCCCCTGCGGCGGAACAGACCATCAGCCGCGACCATGCTTACCTGATCAGCAACATCCTTTCCGATAACCAGGCGCGCACACCAGCGTTCGGTTCGAATTCCGTGCTGAAGCTGCCCTTCAGCGCGGCGGTGAAAACCGGGACAACCAATGATTTCCGCGATAACTGGACGTTGGGGTACACACCCGATATTGCCATCGGTGTGTGGATTGGCAATGCCGATTACACCCCCATGACCAATATCAGCGGTGTGACCGGCGCGGCGCCGTTGTGGGCGAATGTCATGCAGTGGGCGGTGGATTACTATTGGGGCGGCAGCCCTTCCGAATTCGTTCAGCCGGATACCGTTCAGAGGCAAACGATATGCGCTGCTTCCGGCGCTTCACCTTCGTCCAATTGCCCCAGCGAAACCAAAGAGCTCTTCGCCGACGGCCAGCCGCCGCTGGACAAGAAGGATGACCTGTGGAAAGACGTGGAAGTGGATACCTGGACGAACCTAAAGGCCAGCTCGGCCTGCTCCGAGTACGTTGAAGAGAAAAAGACGGTCAATGTCAGCGATCCCTGGGCCATTAAGTGGCTGACCGGGAATGACACGGGTAAAGCCTGGGCTAAGGATATGGGTTTTTCTTCTCCGTTGGTATTTACCCCGCAGGAGGAATGCAGCGGCGACAGCCCGCGGCCGACTATCATATTTGTGGGCCTGGATGAGGACAGCGATATCAGCGCACCTTATGTGGATATTTATACGGTGGTTAACGCGACCAAGAATTTTAAAGAATTCAAACTGCAATACGGGGTGGGCAATAATCCGACAAAATGGAAAACGCTGATGAGCAGTACCGAGCAATACGACCAGCCCAAGCACCTCATTAGCTGGGATGTATACGAGGCCGATGCCACTCGCATTACCCTGCGCATATATATGGAGAGTACCAAGGGAACTTTCGCTGAAAAACGTATTCATCTGAACCTGCTGGTGCCGACATTAACACCTACCATGACAGTGATACCCACACTAACGCCCGTACCACCTACTACGGAGCCGATCAATGCAACCGAAACGCCGGAATTGGTTCCAACAAACACACCTTTGGAGGGTTCCGGCGGGGATGAAGCCACACCTACGCCATAGGAATCCCATTCTTTCGCAACCGTGATAAAATTATCACCCGCAGGAACTATGCGGTTTTTTTTAATGTCTGGTACATACGAGCCGTTCGTCAGCTCGATAAAAAAATATTGGAGTGTGTGTGCATGAAAGAAACAACAGTAATGGTCAATAATAAGGTAGGACTACATGCCAGACCAGCATCATTGTTCGTTCAAGCTGCCGCGAAATATTCTTCCAATATCCAGGTTTCGTGCAAGGATCCGGATACGAAAGAACTGCGGGAAGCAAACGCTAAATCAATCTTGGGTGTTCTGACATTAGGCGTCTTCCAGGGAATGGACATCACCATCAAGGCTGATGGGGAAGATGAAGCGCAGGCGGTTGAAGTACTCGCCGAGCTGGTTAAGAATAATTTCGGAGAAGATTGATGAAAACCTTATCGGGCATTCCCGCATCTCGCGGAATTTGCATCGGCCCGGTTTTCCAGTTTTTGCGACAGGAATTAATTGTAGCTGAATGCAAAGTTGATGATTCGCAGAAAGAAATAAAGCGGCTGGAAGAGGCCATTCAGATTGCTAAAGCCCAGATTTCCAGTATTTACGAAAAAGCATTAACAGAAGCCAGCAAGGCCGACGCAGAGATTTTCCAGGCTCACCTGATGATCCTGGAAGACCCCGAACTCTTATCAGAAGTAAAGAAGAAGATCGAAACAGAACATTGCAGTGCCGATTTTGCCATGAAAGAGACTGCACAAACATTCTCTAACATGATGGCAGCCATGGCAGATGAATACTTCGCAGCACGCGCCACTGACATTATGGATGTCGGTAACCGGGTGCTGCGAATTTTATTAGGTGTGGCTGAATCGCCAACGGCGAGTTTAAAAGCACCTTCTATCATCGTTGCGGACGACCTGACTCCATCCGACACTGTTTTACTGGATAAGAGTCTGGTGGTTGGTTTTTGTACGGCTCGCGGTTCTGCCACTTCTCATACGGCTATTCTGGCACGCGGACTTGGTATTCCCGCAGTATCCGGCGCGGGCGATGAAGTGCTTGCCCAAACCACCGGTTCAACAATGATCCTGGATGGTACTAAAGGCCAGGTTATCCTTTCCCCGACTGAAAATGCGATACAGGATTATGAAAAACGGATCGAGACTGCCAAGACCATGCGCGATGCTTCCATGAAGCATGCTCATGAGGCTGCCTTGACTTTGGACGGCCGACAGGTGGAAGTGGTTGCCAATATCGGCAACGTGGAAGGCGCGCACAGTTCGGTGCAAAATGGCGCCGAGGGTGTTGGCCTGCTGCGCACTGAGTTCCTCTACCTGGAACGCAGCACATTGCCGACCGAAGAAGAACAATATCAGGCTTACCGCGCCATTTTGGATGTGTTTGGCCAAATGCCGGTGGTCCTGCGCACGCTGGATGTCGGCGGCGATAAGGAAATTCCTTACATGGGCCTGGAAGCGGAGAGCAACTCCTTCCTGGGCCAACGCGCGCTGCGCTTATGCCTGGTACGTCCGGATATCTTCAAACCCCAGCTGCGCGCTGCATTGCGCGCGGGTGTGGATCGCAACTTGAAGATTATGTTCCCGATGGTCGCCACAGCCAGTGAAGTACGCGACGCACGCAAGGTGTTGGAAGAATGCCGTGCGGAGCTGCGCGCTGAAGGCAAACCCTGTGCCGAGAACATCGAGATTGGCATCATGGTTGAGATCCCGTCCGCTGCTGTCGTGGCCGATCAATTGGCCAAAGAAGTGGATTTCTTCTCGATTGGCACCAATGACCTCTGCCAGTACACCATGGCGGCCGACCGCACTAACCCCAAAGTTGCCAGCCTGTCCAATGCCTTTTACCCGGCCGTGTTGCGCCTGATCAAGATGATCATCGACGCCGCGCACGCCGAAGGTAAATGGGTTGGTATGTGCGGCGAATTGGCCGGCGAACCGCTGGCGACGCCAATCCTGTTGGGCCTCGGTCTGGATGAGTTCAGCATGAGCCCGCCCATGGTTCCCACCGTCAAGCAGATCCTGCGCAGCCTGAACGCGGAGGAAATGAAAGCACTGGCGGATAAAGTACTGCAATTGGAAACCCCGCAGGAAATTCAGGAATACGTCAAAGAACAGGTTCCTTTCATCGCAGAATTGGTCAGCTAATTATCAACACGAAGGCCCGGCACAATGCCGGGTCTTTTTTATTATCTCGCGTGTATACTCAATACTATTGAGTACAGGTGGAAACGCACCGTAAATATTCGCATTTGTGAGTAGGTCAGGCATTCGCCTGCACCCTACGGGTGTGCCTGACGCTCAAATCTTATTTTCCTGCGATCCAACACCCCCTCACCCTTGGCCCTTTTCCCGGAGTGAATACACCGCGATCCCTTCAGGGAGAGGGAGTCTACCCCTATCCTCATCCTGTCATCCTGAGGAGCATTCGCTATTTGAATGCGACGAAGGATCTCGGATAGCAGTCATATCTTGATAATTAGCCGAGATCCTTCGCCCCCATGGGACTCAGGATGACAAGCAATGGATGCGAAGGTTTGGGTGATTTTCCATTTTTGGAAAGTCGCGCAAAAAAAACTAAAATAATTGGAACTGGTCGGAGGGTTCTTCCAGGGGCGGGTCGCCGTCCAGCAGGCTTTCCCAGCGTTCCAGGCTGTTTTCCTCTTGGGCAGCCAGCCAGCGCAGATAACGATACTTTATCAGATGCCAGCCGCCAGTTTCCAGCGCGGCTTTCAGGCGCGGATCTTCCTGCAGGCGGTGCTGCAGCCAACGTGAACGGCTGCCGGGAAAAACCAGGACCTTTTGGACAGGGTCGTTTGCGGAGGTGTTGAGCACCGGTTCGGAGAAGATGGCGCTGTTTAGCAGGTAGTAGCGGTGCAGTGCTTTGCCCTGAGCATTTTTCCACTCCATTACCCAATTATCTTCCAGCGTGAATTCCAACCCCAGGCTGCGCGCGCGTTTTTCAAGCAGCGCGGCCATTTCGCTGCGGTCCGCTTGGCGCACGGCGCGCTCTTCATTGGCGCGCAGGTGGAATAAAAAGGCCGTATCTTCATCTTCTTCCGCGTAGCTTTGCAGGCACAAGCGCAGATCATCCGTTTCAGGGGTCAGGCGTCCGGGCAGGCCGCGGAAAATGTGTAATTCCAATTCCTGCAGCAGGATGTCAGGCTGCTCCCATAGCTTGTCGCGTATGGCTATTTCCAACAGTTCGCTTAAAAGCATTTCTTCTGCCGGTTGGTTTACCAATCCCCATTTGCTGCCGCCGGCCGGTGTGGGATATTCTTGCGCGAAACCACCTTTTTTCAGGCTGTCGTTGACGGCCTGCTGAAGTTGGCTGAAGTAGGTCTCTTCCAGGTTCTCGATGTTAACCGGTAGACTGTTTTGCATGGCCAGCCTTGCCAGGTAGTCGCTTATGATGGCGGGCAGCCGGACGGGCTCACCGCGTGCCTGCATGTAAGCGCGCAGGTTGGATTGAATCTGCGGCCCGCTGGGGCTGGGAGCAGGTTCACCGGCTTGCCACAGGCATTGATACACTTCTTCGGACAAGTTGGCGGCAAATCCGCTCAGCTCAAACCCGGAAGCATGCGCACCGGCCAGCAATCCCAGCAAGTGGTTGGGCGCCGCTTGCGGCAGCAGCCCGAACATGGGGGTATCCACCGGGATCGCGTCGCACAGGTCATGCAGTGCGGCTTCCAGCGCCAGGGCAAACCAGCGCCAATCATAACGCCGGCGCGTCAACGCACTGCGCATAGGCGTAACCGCTTTGCGGCCCCATAACCAGCCCGACCACATGGCGCTCAGAGTCCAAAAAGCCTGGTTGGGGCGCGGAAAGACACACACAACTGCCGCAGGATTTTCCTGTTGGAATAAATTCCCTTTATCCGGCTGGCGCCGGTTATACAGACAGATACCGCCGCGATCATCCGGCAGCTTGGGCCAATAGGTTATCGGGATGGGGGTGGAATAACGGCCCCAATTTTCCGGGGCGCTCTCCAGGCTCAACCACAGGTTTTTCTCCAGGAATTTGGCCGGCACGCTGAGCTGAAAGTGATACTGGCCGCGGCCGGGCCAATGCCACAGCGAGGTGGCATCGTCAAATACCAGCAGCAGCATGGCTTGCACGAGCAGCTTATCTTCCTTGCGCCATTCCAGCTGCTCCATCCGGTTGGACAGGGACATACAAACGTACAGCGCCCGCGGCAGGTAACAGTCCAGGGCGGCTTCGATGCTGGCCTGTTCATATTCACTGCCCTGCAGCACCCGTTGGGAGGCGCGCGCGCGATGCAGCCGTAAGCTGCCCAGCCGTTCCAAATTCTGCAGGTCGTAGGGGCTGATTTCACGTTCGCCTTCGTCGCCGCAGTGCGGGCAGATGTAAACCCGGCTGATGGGCTGCGTACCGCCGCGCTCCCACACAAAGCCCTGCGGTTGAATCATCTGGCCGCAGCCGGCGCAGGGGGTGGCATACAACCCGCGCAGGTGGGCTTCCATGGATTCGTCCGCCCGGCGTGAGATGAGCAGCGGAGATAGCACTTTCCATAAGTGGTTGCTGCCGGGCGCGCGGCAAATGGTTTCCAGCATCAGCCAAAGGATGGGATTATTGCGCGCCATCAATACACGCCGCCCGGTAGCGGCTGCTTCGGTTGCCAAGAGGGGATGGGCGCCTAACGGATCAAGCATCAGGCTGCCCGGCGGAGTGTTTTCAGTCGCCCAGGCGCCGATGACCCCTTGGGGCAGGGCGGGCAGAAATAAACCCAAAGGGGGATTGTACAAACCCTGACTGGCAGGGAGATAAGGAAGTGGTTTCTCTGCCATGCACTTTTTTTATTAGTATACAGGAGTTAAAGCAAACCCGGCTGCGGATGTTAGAATAAATTGAAGCGTAAAGCATCGGATGCCTCCCGGATTTTGTGTCGTTAGCAATGCGGGTTGTTCATGAAGGCACAGCGCAAGTTCCCTGTTTGTAGCAGGATGGTTGGATAGGATGAGTCCGGTTAGAATTAGCACAGAACCATAAAAATCACAGGAGCAGTAAACCAGCCTTGAAATATACATTTAAGATTCGCGAGAAATACCCTCGCATTACTATCATCCATCACCGCTGCGCTGACGGAGCGCTGTGGGCGACAGCCAAACGGCGCATCCTGGTCAAGCGCGGGGAGGCGTGGGAACAGGCGGGCATTTTCCCGCGCAGCTACCCGCGCGACCTGTTTGACTGGTCGCGCCCCACCGCGCGCGCCATGCGGGCTGATAAGTGCAATCTGTACGTCAACCGCCTGGGAAACGTGCTGGGTATTCGCGGCGGTTGGGCCTACGCGCTGCGGGGAGAACGCTTGCAGCCGTTGTTCCAAATCAACGGCGACAGTGTCCTGCACCGCTCGTTTGGCGAGGATGCGCAGGGCAATATCTACTTTGGCGAATATTTTATGAATCCGGAACGCGTTCCGGTCAAGATCTGGCGGGTATCCCCGGACCTAAAGAGCTGGGATGTGGCTTGCGAACTGCCCGGCGTGCGTCACGTACATGGTATTTATGCCGATCCCTATAACCCCGGTACGTTTTGGGCCGCGGTGGGCGATTTTGCCGGTGAGTGCCATCTGGCCCGCACGCAAGACGGCTTTACCAGTATGGAGTTGTATGGCGACGGCAGCCAGATCTGGCGCGCGGTGACATTATTCTTTACGAAGGAGCACGTCAACTGGCTGACCGACAGCAACCTGGAGTTGAATCATGCCTGCCGCATGAGCCGTGAGAATGGCAAATTGGAAGTGGGGCAGAATATCGACTGTTCCGCCTGGTACGGCTGCATGACCAATGAAGGTCTTTATGTAGCTTTTACTACTGTGGAGAAAGGCCCGGGCATCCTGAGCAATGAAAGTACGGTGCTGGTCAGCCATGATGCTTTTCATTGGGAGCAAATATTCGGATTCAAGAAGGATTTTTGGAGGCCGGTCAAAGTTTTTAAATATGGCGTAATTGCCTGCCCGTCCGGCGAACTCAGCCTGGATGAACTTTATCTGAGTGGGGAAGGCTTGGTGGGGTTGGATGGCTGTAGCATCCGTGCTGAAATTAAAATTGAGGAAAACGACCTTGACCGGAAATGAGTTTAGCCGTTTTTTGGATCTGCTGGAAAGATCTGTCGACCGGGAGATGAGCGCCGCGGAGGTACGTTCTCTTGTTGAGGAAGGTTATCACCAGTTGGCCTGCAGCGGCGAATTTCCACAGGACAGCCGTCAAGACCTGCATTTGCTGGAACATTTGATGGCTGAATTGGGTTGGCAAACGTACGGATCTCCGGCTGCGCTTGAAACGAACCAACCCTGTATGGCTGAATTCGGAGACTTAACCGTCGAGAATTGCTTCGCGCGCGGGGTGCTCCGCCCCGGCTGCGGCAGCTATTTGGACCGCATCAGCAGCACCGGCACGCAAGCCGACTCACTCATGGAGAGCCTGCTGCGGCACGTGGAGGTCAAACGCCAAATGTCGCTGCGTAAATTCTCGCAGGAGCTATCGCAGGAGGCGCAGTGGCTGGAACGCTGTGATGTCAGCATCCTGTTCAGCCGCTATGCCCGCCGCCGGCATGACCTGCGTTTTCTGAACGCGGCCCTGAAGATGAATGAATGGTATCTGAAACACACGCAAAAGACGGACTCGAAAGCTGTTCATGTGCGTTACCTGTTGGCTTTAGCCGAACAGGAACTCAGCGCGAAGGAGCTGCTGGCATGTTGAAAGTTGTCCTTTTTGCCCCCATCGATAACAGCTTGTACGCGCGCCTGGTGGCCGGTGAGCTGAGCAAGACCGAAGGCGTATCCCTGGAAGCCATTGTGGTGCGCAGCCATTGGAACCTGAAGCGCTTCCGCAGCGAATTCGGCCGCGACGGTGCCCGCCTGCTGCGCAAAATCTACCAGAAATACGTGCTAGGGGACGCGCGCTTCCGCAATTCCGATAATCGCAATCTGAGCTGTTTCGCGCAGGAGAAAGGTCTGGATATCCAATCGCTTAAGGCTTTTGCGCAAACGAAGGACATCCCTTACTGCCTGGTCAAAGACCTGAACGACCCGGCCAGCGAAGATCTGCTGCGAAAGGTCCAACCGGATCTGGTTGCCTTCACCGGCGGCGGCTTGATTCGCGCCAACATCCTGGCGCTGCCCAAATTGGGCGTACTGAACTGCCACACCGGCATTCTGCCGCCTTACCGCGGCATGGATGTGGTGGAATGGACCGCGGCGGAAAATGCGATCGACACAATCGGATTTGGCGCCACCTTGCATTTCATGGATAAGGGTGTGGACAGCGGCCCTATAATATTAAAAAGAACCATTTCCACCGAACCCAAGGACGATTTCCATACCATCCGTGAACGTTTGGAGGTGGTCATGGTGGAGCTGATGTTGGAAGGCATCCGCGGGCTGCGCGACGGTACGCTGCAGCCGCAGCCGCAAAAAACTGAGGACGGCCGCCAATACTTTGTTATGCACGCGCGCGTGAAGCGTTTCGCGGAACAACAATTGGCCGAACAAATAGGACGTTTATATTCAGGAGGATAGAGAACCATGAATCGTGAGCAATTAACAAATACCTTACCCTTTCTGTATAAATACACTAATTTCGCGGCGGTAATCCTGTGGAAATTAGGTTTAGGTAAGTTCTTCAATCTATTCCCTGCTGTATTCGGCAAAACTTTGGTGGTGGATTTCTCCCGCCACGAGGTTATATCACCCGCGCAGATGCCGCTGGTTTATTACGCCCAGGGAGACGCGCTTTACTGTACCGCTTTTTGGGACGCGCAGCCGGATTGGTATTTGAGCATGATGGCCAACCCGCAGGTGGAAGTCTGGCTGCCGGATGGCTGGTATGCCGGCAAAGCGGAACTGGTGAGGGATGAGGAAGAACGCGCTCAGGTTCTGCCGAAGCTGTTGAAAAACGGCGGGGCGGCTTTTAAAGTTTGGGAAAGAGTGAATTGGTTGGATTTGCCTGAGGAAGAACAGACAGAGCTTCCAGTGCTGCGTATTAAACGCCAATCCCCCTGCACCGGCGCGGAAGGTCCGGGCAGTCTGGCCTGGCTATGGCCATTCCTGCTCCTGGTTTTCACGATCCGCCGCGGGCGGAAACGCAAATAGCTTCTTATATTTCCTTCAAGTCGAAGTGGATCATTTCCGCAACCGGCAAGAACTCCACCACGCCAATTTGGGTGGCGTGCAGTTTCACCGGCAGTTCAATATTGCCGCAAACGGAAATAGCTTGATCCAGTTTTGTTTGATCCAGATCCAAAGCCAGCGTGCAATGCGGTACCCATTGTCCGGGTTGATATAACTCCCAGGGCCCCCTGGTTTGGCGGTCCAGCAAGCTGTGGATGTGCGCGTGAAAATCGATCAGTTCGCGCGTGGGCGTGGGAGCTAAAAACAACACCTTCTCCGGTTGGGTGAAAACTCCCAGATGGTTGCATTCCAGATGTAAATGGGCGGTTTGGGGAGCAAAGCGTGAAAGTTCGCTGTCGCAGGGTTGGCAGGTCAATTCATCGTAAATTGCCAGGGTGATATGCGGACGAATACCCACATGATGGATTTCGCTGGGGATTCCATTCTCGGATAAATTGCTCCAGATATCGCGGATAAATTTCTCGGATGTTTTGTTGAAATAGAGCACAACGGCGTAGGGCATGCGCTAAGGTCCTTTAATTAGTGGTATTGTAGTGAGCTGCCGCCGATGAATTCCCGGATGACGGAATCGGAAGGCACGAAGGAAGCATCTTCCAGCGGTGTGATTTCTTTCAACACCTGTTGGATGCGGGCCGCGCGTTTGAAAGCGTCTTCGCGCAGCGGATCATCTTTATATACGTCCACCCATTTATCAAAATAAGGTTCCAGTTTGGTTTTATAAATGGACAGCTCGTACGGCATGGCGCTGTTAATGATGAAATCGGCATGCACGTGGTTGGGAATAATGTTGCGCATTTCGCTGTCGCGTACATAATGCCAATGGGTCAAGGTCTTTTCAGGGTCGTATGCCCGAAATGCCTGGTCGCGCAGCATGCGCCGCATCAGACGGATATCCGTCCAGCGGATGTAATTCCCGTGTTTGTCCTTCATCTGGAGCAGCGGTTCCAGGTAGAGTTTGAATTTATTTTCATCGGCGATGTCGGCTGTCATGGGCGGGTAAAGACCGTGCAGGCTGTCAATCAGGATGATGTCATTTGGGCCGATTTTCATGGGGGTGCTGTTATCCAGACGGCGGCCGCTTTTAAAATCATAGATGGGGAGCATGACTTCCTGCCCTTGGATCAACCCGTTCAAGTGCTCGTTGATTAATTCCAGGTCGAGTGCTTGCGGGGTTTCGAAGTCGTAATCGCCGAATTCATCCCTGGGGTGTTTGTCCAGGTCGTGAAAATAGTTATCCACGTTCAAAGCTACCAGGCTGATACCCTGCTGGCTGAGGATTTTCCCAATCTTAATGGTGGTAGTGGTCTTGCCTGAGGAGGAAGGCCCTGAAATCAGTACGATTTTGACTTTTCCGCGCCGCTGGGAAATCTTCTCGGCCGCCAGTTTGATATCCTCTTCGTAGAAGATTTCCGATTCGGAAGTGACTTGCTGCAGCTCGCCGTTGGTCAGGCGCCGGTTATATTTTTCAATAGTATGCAAATCGTGCGAGGCAGCCCAGTCCAAAACCTGCCAGATTTTTGCCCAGGGGATATTTTCAGAGGGGTGAATGGTTTGGAATTCGCGTTGATGGCGCATGCGGGCGCGTTCATCCCGGTAAAGGATATATGCTTTTGCAACCTTGGCATGGCCTTTTTCGATGAGCGCTTTTTCCACTGCGTCCTGAATTTCTTCGACGGTTGGAACTTTGCCTTCTGGCAGGGTTGTTTCCAGATGTTGGATTACATCATCAGTCAGGTCTTCAGCCATTTGACGATCGCGCCCGCCTACCGCTACTGCGGAACGATAGATGGCATTTGAAATGCGTTGAGCGGTGAAGGGCACTTTCGCCCCATTGCGCTTAATAACATATTTTAAATGGCCCATAATTTCCTCGCTTCTTCTGTTTTTATTATAGCAATAGAAGAAATGACACGGGAAATTATTACAAATTACCGAGATAGGAACTACAACGGAGGCTGTTCCTCAAAAGTTTGCCGGCGTTTGAGATAGCGAATGATAACGAAGGATCCCAGCAGCATGACAGCCAACCCGACCAGACCTGCTTCCGGGCCGAATGAACCGCCGGTCAACAGCTCGGGTCCCTGCTGGTTGATGCGGATCAGGTTAGCCGGGGATATTGTCCCGCTGATGGGAAAGCCGAAGATGACGCCCTGGAAGAAATTCCAGGTAAAATGCAGGCCGATGGACAGGGCGGCTTGCTTGCTGTAGATGAAACCAATGCACAGCATCAAACCGGCGAAGAAAATATTCAAAGTGGATATCCAGGTGGCATGCGGGTTGCCCATGTGAGCCAGGCCGAACACAGCCGAAGTTAGTCCGGCTGCCAGCCAGGCAACCAATTCCCGTTTTATCTTGATCTTTTGGAAACCTTCTAATAGATTGATAAACGGGTAGGCCCGAAAGAATAATTCTTCGGAGAATGCCGCTAAAAAGTAGAAAACCAGCGCCTGGAAGAATTGGCTCCAGAAATAAGCTCGGGTGGGAATAAAGGAATCCATGGTGTTGGTTCCAAAGAATTCGGTTATGCTGATCCAACCCATGGCCCATTCGAACAAAAAGATGACGGCCATTAATCCGGCGCCTAATGCCAGACCGAAACACAGGTCTTCAAACCAGCGGCGATTGAGATGAAAGCCAAATTCTGCGAAGGGGCGGCGATCCAGTAGCTTGCCCGCTGACCAGACCACCAATAGTGTCAGTACAGCTTCGATAATACCGGAGGCAATCAGGCTTCCGGTTAGTGAAAATGCGCCGGTCAGCCTGACCAATATGGATAACCCAATATAGCTGAGCAGGTAGAATAGCACATACAATATCAGACGCGGCACCAAACGCAGCCTGCGCAGCTTATAATTCCAAAAGATGTTGAGAAATTTCATTGTTTACCGGTAATCGGTGAAATAATCGTCGGTGATGGAAGTCCAGGTCTCCGATGATGCCGGCCGGAAGTAATCGGCAAAAAGGGGAAACCGAATTTCTAATTCGTCAGCCAGGCGCTGGGCTGCCCGGCGGAAGGCGAAATGTGCGTTGGGGGCGCTGCGCAGCTTGACAAAGTGCAGCGCGCTGCGCAGGTTCATGCACAGCAGCACACGCCGGTTGAATGCGTTGGGCAGGATATAAGCGGCTGCTTCAGGGTTGATCAGCGCCAATTCTTCGTAAATGGAGATGACTTCCTGCATATCCGCCCGGTAGGAGTTCAGCAATCCGGCATCCGCGATCAGCTTGGGTACGGCATACCCCAGACGGGCAGTGAAACGCTGCGGCGTTTGGGTCATCATGCGGTGGCGTTTCAGTTCAAAATATGCGCCCTGGTCCAAAACCATCTCGACCGTGAAGGTTGCGTACTCCAGTTCGCGCAGGGGAATATCGTGTTCGCCCAACCTGCCCAGAAACTGTTCAGCCATGGCGGCTTTTTCAGCCTGGGAAAGGCTTTTGACATAAGCCAGGGCTTGAGCGTAGGAAGCCTCGCCGAAACGCAGCAGCAGGGCTGCCAGTATGTTTTCTTCGCCGTGCGGATCGCTTTGAATGACCTGCAGCCAATCCGCGGCGGGTTCTTCGAGAAGCGGCATGTTCTCTGCCACAACATTGAAATCCGTGCCGATGCACTGCATGGATTCATTGCGAGCGGCATATTTGACCAGAGTGGGTACGTTGTCCTGGGCCACCTGCTTGATGTCCTGTCCGATGCGCTGTACTTCTTCCAGCGGGTGAGAAAGCATCTTGCATAACGCGTGTTCCAACGCGCGTGCATTGATGGTCATGCCCAGGTTGGCCAGCGAACAAGCCGGCAGGTAATAGCGGCAGACGTCGGCGCCTGTTGTGCGCAGGCGCATTTTAAACGCGCCTGTGGATTCATTTTCCTGCTGCGGGCAGGTGTTTTCAAGATAAGCCTGAACAACCTTTACCGCTTTTTCGTAATTGGAAAAAAGGCGCTGGCAGATTTGGGTATAGCGTGTCTCTACTGCTGTGCCGGTGAATTCGCTGGGAATATGAAAATAATCCATGCCCCAAATCTGGTAGCGGGAAGATTTCTCGGTGTAGGAAGCCAGACGGTTGGATTCCAGACATTCAACAGCTAATCTGGATACATTTTCAACCGCAATATGCAGTACCGCGTGTTCGGCAACGGAGGAATGGCCGTATCCAACCACCCATTTTTCATTGAAATCTGCCGACTTCTCATCAGAAAGTTCAGCTGCAATTTCGCTGAAAGACTGCGGTGAACGGGAGGTCTTTGCGAATGTTACGGCAATGGTTTCAGGGCTTAGTTTTTTGGGGTCAAGCAGGTAAATCTGTCGGTTTGGGTTCATCGGTCAATACCTCGCGTGTGAATTGAATATCTTGCTTAATTTGTACCATCAATTCCTCAGCTCCGGAGAATTTCTTTTCCGGACGAATACGCTGGATGAACTTGAGCTGCATTTGTTGGTCGTATATTTCCTGGTCAAAATCAAGCAAATGGGCTTCGACAGTTTGCAGAGAAGGTTTTTCGTAGAAAGTTGGACGGGAACCGATATTCACCACAGCCGGATAGCGCCGGTTGTCCACTTCGGCAAAAGCCGCATATACACCTGTACCGGGCAATAACTTTTCCGGCCAGATATCCAGGTTGGCTGTCCGCATTCCAATTTGCCTGCCGCGGGCATCGCCGTGAATAATTGCTCCCCCGGCGGAATAAGGGCGGCCTAATAAGCTATTGGCACTGCGAATATCACCCGCAAGAATCAATTCTCGAATCCGTGAGGAAGAGACAGGCTGCTCTGTTTTCATAAACGGTTCAATGGCTCTGACGCAATATCCCAGCTCTTTCCCCAAAGCGCTTAGAGAATGGATGTCGCCGTCGCGGTTAGCCCCCAGACGAAAATCATAGCCAATTAATAAACAGGAAAAATGAATGTGGTTGTGCAATATTCGGATGAAAGAATCGGCGCTCTGGATTGCCAGGTTGTGGGTGAAATTCAGTGTTAATACGGAGTTCACACCCAGTGAAGTCAATATTTGATTCTTTTCTTCCGGGGTAGTCAGGTAATAAGGACCTTTAATATCCCGTAACTCTTTAACGGGATGAGGGAAAAATGTGACCACTGTAGAGGGTTTTCCGGCTTGGTGGCTTTCTTCAACCAATGTTCTAATGAGAAATTGATGTCCAAGATGGACTCCATCGTATGAACCAATGGTAGCCCAGGTACCGGCATTATTGTTTGTGTGGTCATTTTCCCGATCAGGTGTCATTTACGCAAAAAATACTTTTCGAGGTTGATATTCGCTGGTTTCCACATCGAAGTCCATCAATGCAACCAGTTCGCCTTGTTCTGTGATTGCGCGAACCATTTTATCCGTGCCGTCTTCTCTGGGAACGCGGTGGCCATGCCGTACGGCATCCACTTCTTCGTTATTCAGGATAATGGAAGGCCAATCGCCTAAAGCTTCAGCGGCTGGAATCAAATATTGATACCAGCTATTGTTATCAAACGCTTCCACCAACTTGCGCAGCGGAATGGCGTCTTTCAATGTAAACCGTCCGCTCTTGGTACGGCGCAGACCGGTCAGGTTGGCTCCACAGCCTAATACCTCGCCCAAGTCATGAGCCAATGAACGCACGTACGTTCCGGAAGAACAGTGTACATCCACAACAGCTTCCGGTGAGTTCCATTCAATTAACTCTAAACTGTGTACGGTGATGATGCGCGGTTCGAGCTCGACATCTTCACCATTGCGGGCCATATCGTAAGCCCGTCGCCCCTGGACCTTGATGGCCGAATAGGGTGGGGGAACCTGCTCAATTTCACCCACAAATTGCTGCAGGGCTTCTTCAAATTGATCTGACGTGACATCAACAACCGACGTTCCCATAATGGTGCCATCGCCGTCATATGTGTCGGTTCGCTCGCCTAACTTGATTGTCGCCTGGTAACGTTTATCCTCTGCTGAAACATATTCGCTTAAACGTACCGCTGGACCGATAAGTACCACCAATACACCAGACGCACGGGGATCCAGCGTGCCCGTATGTCCAGCTCTTTTGATGTGTGTGCCGTTGCGAATAACCTGCACAACCTGGTGAGAGGTCATGCCGATGGGTTTATCCACAACCAGCACTCCCGATGCTGAATTTCGGGCTGGATTATGTCTATTTTCCATAATCGTTTTCTCCCTTTGATTGTATTTCCTTTAAAAAACTATCAGTAAATTCAAGGACCATATTTTGCACCTCTTCAAGACCACCTGTAATTTCCGCTCCTGCCGCTGGTGGATGCCCGCCGCCTCCGAAACGTTGGGCAATCACCGAAACATTAATATCCGCGTTGGAGCGCCAACTCACTTTAATTTTACAATTATTTTGCTCGTTAAATAATATACTGACATCAATTTCCTCAATAGCGGATAAGATATTGGTTAAGTCGGCATCATCACGGCCGGGGTAACCGGCTTGTTTACGATCCGCTAGTGTAATTGAAGTCCAGGCAATTCGTCCTTTCTTTTCCAACCGGCTAAGTGAAAAGCCCCAGAGTTGACTGGCGGAGAATGTCTGGCTAATTAACGCTTTCTCGTACAGCTCCGTCAGGTTGGCCCCATTTTCTATTAGATTAGCGGCTAGACGCAAAGTATTTGCCGACACGTTGGAAGTGCGAAACCCAATCGTATCGGTCAGGATACCTGTTAATAATGTTTCCGCCATATCGGGGGTGATGGGAAAACCCCATTGGGGTAAATATTGAGCCAGAATCGCTGAAGTGGCCGGTTCCTCCGGCAGCACCAGGTTCTGATGCCCAAAATTCTCATTGGTAATGTGATGGTCGATATTGATGTCGACGTTCAAGTCGGCAAATTCTGCGCCCATCCGTTTTTGATCAGAACAATCTAAAGCAATGACCAGATCATATCCCGGTTCAATTTGCGTATGGACTGTATCGCTGCCCTTAAGGAATTTGAACTTGGAAGGAATACCTTCAGGGAAAACCAGCTGCGCTTTCTTCCCGTCCGCCTGCAGCGCCAACCCCATACCCAACACGGAAGCAACAGCGTCACCATCCGGACGAATATGCGCAAGAATTAAAGGCTGGTTTTTGCTGTGCAGTAGGGAACGGATTTCCTGACTGCAAGTCTGATTATCCCTGGTCATTCTTAAGTCTTACTCGTTCTCTGAAGAATTCTCTTTCAAATTATCCAGCATACGTTCGATTTTATCTGCACGTTCTGGCGTCTCATCCCAAAAAAAACGTAACTTGGGAAACGAGCGCAATTCGATTTTGTCTGCCAGGTTGCTGCGCAAAAAGCCACTCGCGTGTTCAAGACCCTTTAGAATGCTTTCGGATTGGTCCTGACCATCCAGCGAAGAGACATAAATATTCGCGAAATAAAGTTCGCGGTCAACGATAACATCAGTGACAAAAACGGAACCTAAACGCGGATCACTGACTTTACCGGTAACTAACATTTCGGAAATTTCCTGTTTGATCCGATCCGAAATTCTTTTTAATCGTAATTTAGATGGCATTCAATCACCTCCAACTCCAATAGGTAAACCTATCGTTGAACTTCCTCAATGGTATAGGAGATAACAGTATCACCAATTTCAAAATCATTGAATCCACGGACACGCAAACCGCATTCGAAACCTTCGCGGACTTCCTTTTCATTATCTTTTTCATGCTTGAGCGAGGCCAGCTCACCCTCAAAGATTTTTTCATTGTTGCGCATCACCCGCACCATAGCGTTACGGCGGATTTCTCCCGAAGTGACACGGCAACCGGCAATGGTACCAACTTTGGTAATTTTGAATGTCTGTAAAACTTCAGCTTTACCAATGGCGGTTTCCTTCTTTTCAGGCGCCAGCATGCCTTTTACAGCTTTTTCTACATCCTCAATCAAACGGTAAATAATATCATAGGTTCTAATCGAGACACCTTCTTTTTCCGCCAAATTCTTGGAGGATGCGTCGGCATGCACGTTAAAACCCAGGATAATCGCATTTGATGCAGTAGCCAGGAGAACATCGTTTTCTGTGACATTTCCGGCTTCCGTATACAGCACGTTGATCTTGATTTCACTCTGGTCGATGTCATTTAACGCGTTGATGATAGGCTCCAATGAACCCTGTACATCCGCTTTTAAGATCAAGCGCAACTCACCCATCTCGCCGGCTTTCACTTTAGAGAACAGATCTTCCAAAGTTGTCATTGAACGGGTGGATTTTGATTCTTCGGCCTTCATCTTGCGTTCGTTGACAATCGCGCGCGCTTCACGTTCGGAAGCACAAACCTGGAAGATATCTCCGGCTTTGGGAACATCGTTCAAGCCCAGAATTTGCGCCGGGGTGGAGGGTTCGGCAGATTCGATGGCGTTGCCTTTGAAATCAAACATGGCGCGGATGTTGCCGCAAGTCATGCCGACCGCGATGGCATCGCCCGCATTCAAAGTGCCGTTCTGAACCAACAGGGTGGCAGTGACACCGCGGCTCTTATCCACGGCTGCTTCAATGACGGTGCCGATTACGGTTCCATGAGGATTGGCCATAATCTTGGAGTTGTCGGCTACCAGCACGATTCCTTCCAGCAGGTCGTCGATGCCCATGTTTTTCTTAGCGGAAACGGGAATGATCATGGTATCGCCATCCCACTCGTCCGAAACCAGGCCGGCATCAGCCAGCTGCTGTTTGACATAATCCGGGTTGGCGTCCGGCAGGTCGATTTTGTTCAGCGCGACCACGATCGGAACGCGTGCGGCGCGTGCGTGGGCGATGGCTTCGCGGGTCTGCGGCATAACGCCGTCATTAGCCGCCACCACCAGCACCACAATGTCGGCGCCTTGAGCGCCGCGTGCGCGCATGGCTGTGAAAGCCGCGTGTCCGGGAGTATCGAGGAAGGTGATTTTACGCTTCTTGTGCATAATCTGGTACGCGCCGATATGTTGGGTAATACCGCCGGATTCGCCCCCGGCCACATTGGTGTGGCGGATAGCGTCTAAAAGTGTGGTTTTACCGTGATCTACATGTCCGAGAATGGTCACCACCGGAGGGCGGTTGACCAGGTTTTTCGCGTCTTCGTCTTCAATTAAGCGCCGCCAGAGCGGTATTTCGCCAACTTGTTCTTCAGATATTTCGGGAATTTCCAGTGAGGCTTCATAACCCATTTCAGCCGCGACCACAGCCGCCGTGTCAAAATCGATTTGCTGGTTGATGTTTGCCATAACCCCATTGGCCATTAATACCTTAATGACCTGGATGGGACTGCTGTCAACTTTCTTTGCTAAGTCACGTACTGTCGTGACATTGGGTAAATCGATTGTCTTTGTGTTCTTATCGCTCATAGATGCCTCCATTTCAGATTGCCCCTGCGGTGAATACTTCTTTGAAACATTTGCCTCTCTCTTGGTAGCTCGGCGAGCGATTTGAACGCTTGATTCTTTACATTGAATTAGCCTTTGTTAGCAATAAGTGGTCAGTGTATCTCACTCATCATCCTTTAGATCTGAAATGATTTGAGCGATGTAATCTCTGTCCGCTTGTGTCAATTCTGTTTTCAATGCGTGTGCCAAACTACCTCTAAGTGCTCGCTCCCAGCATGATTTTTTATCATGCAGGTAGGCGCCCCTGCCTTCCGCTTTGCCGGTCGCGTCGTAGCGGACTCCATCCGGAGTGCATACAATGCGCATTAGCCCTCTTTTGGAGAGCGTTTCCCGGCAGCCAACACATGTTCGCTGCGGAATATGCTTCACGCGAGACTTTTGTTTATTCACCGCCTTTAACGTTTATAAAAAATTATTATTCTTCCCATTCATTCCAAGGGGTTCCATCGCGTTTGTGTTTCTTCTTCGCGACCACAACATCCCGCTCGGGATCGTATTCCAATTCACGGAACCGTTTGACTTTTTTCTTTCTCTTTTTCTTGCCGTCGGTTGTTCCGCCTTCTTCGCTGCTTTCTTCTTCGTCTTCGCTTTCCTCTTCAGGCTCAAATGCTTCAGGTTTTACCGTGAACATTTGGTCGAAGGAAAGTTCTTCTTCGCCTTCTTCTGCCGTTGGTTTTTCCGCTTCAGCTGCGGCAGTTTCTTCAAGTTGAGCTTCAGGTTCTTCCGGTTGTCCGGCTTCGAGGATGGTTTCTTCCTGCATTTCTACTGGAATTTCAACCTCTACTTCCGGCTGTTCTTCCACCGGCTGCTCGGCAACGGGCTCTTCTTCCTCAACGGGTTCGGGAATAAGCTCGGGAAGCACTTCGGCGAATTCCGCCACGCGTTCCAAAGCTTTCGGCCCAAAGCCATTTACTTCCAGAAGGGCACTCGGATTCAATTTACTGGTCAGCACTAATTTCCCGGCCGTATCGTAACCGGCTTCCACCAGTGCTTCCAAGATATTGGCTTGTAATCCCGTTCCGGACAAATCCATTTCGAAGGCAGCCGGAGGAATGCTTTCCATAACTTCATCGCGCAGCTTTTGCTGTTTTTCAAATTCCGCTTGATGTTTGCGGGTGGCATATTTCTCCAACCGGTCGTTGAATTTGGTGAGGAAATCATATTCTTCGGGATTGATGACACGGCCGTCAACTTTGCGAGCCATGATATCTTCGGCTTGCGCAATAGCCTCTTTTTCTTCCTCGGCCATTTCTTTCAATTCGGGTTTATTTTGCAGCGAGAACAGCCAATCCGAAATAGATTCGGGCAGGCTCTTGATGTCGATGCGCCAACCGGTCAGCTTAGCGGCCAAACGGGCATTCTGCCCATCGCGGCCAATAGCCAGACTGAGCTGATCTTCAGGTACCACTACCAGCGCGTTGCGCGAACCGTCCACACTTTCTTTTAAGTAAACGCCGTTGACGCGTGCCGGGCTGATAGCTTTAGCAATGAAGGCAGTCGGGTCCGGATTCCATTCGATCACGTCGATCTTCTCATCGTGCAGCTCGCGCACAATGGCTTGGATGCGTACGCCGCGCTGGCCCACACAAGCGCCCACCGGGTCGATGCCCTGCTGGGAGGTAGAGACAGCTACTTTGGCGCGATGGCCGGGTTCACGCGCGATGGAACGAATTTCAACCACGCCGTGGAAAATTTCAGGAACTTCGTTTTCCAGCAAGCGCCGCAGGAAATCGCGGTGGGTGCGGGAAAGGATGATTTGCGGTCCGCGGCCGGTTTCTTTGATCTCTGCGACCAAAGCGCGTACACGGTCATGAATGCGGAAGCGTTCAAAGGGGATCATTTCCTTGCGCGGCATGGTGCCTTCGGCGTTCAATTCCAGGCCGATGGTCATACCCTGTGAATTGGTAGCCTGAACAATGCCGCTGATGATCTCGCCCAACTGTTTTTCATAATATTCAATTTGAGCGGCGTATTCAGCCTGGCGGATTTTTTCCTGAATGACCTGGCGGGCATTTTGAGCTGCCACGCGCCCGAAGTCTTCCGGTGTGCTGTCAACCATGACCAGGTCGCCTAAATTGGCTTCGGGGTCAAACTGCCTGGCGACTTCCAGGGTGACTTCGGTCAAATCGTTTTGAACTTCCTCGACAACTTCTTTTTCTGCCAGGATGCCGAATTCACCTTTATCCAGGTCGATAATGGCTTTTACTTCCTGCGCACTGGAAACGTTCATGGATTTCCGGTATGCAGAAACAAGCGCAAGCGCCAAAGCTTCCAAAATGGTCTCTTTGGGCAGCCCTTTTTCTTCTAGGACTTCGTTGAAGGCCAGCACAAATTCATTTTTCATGCCAGAGTTACTCCAAAATTTACTTTTCTATTATAAGCAGAAAAGTGGGGACAACCCACTTTTCGACGGGAACGATAAAGCTTGTACTTACTTGGAAATTCTATCATGCTTTAAGATCAGTCGCAAGCTGATTCAAAAGCATTAAGAATAATCTGACAATTCGAAACTACGGAATTTCGGGTGAATTCTTCTCTATTGCGGATTCCAGATACTGCAAATCAACCTGAAATGACGGTTTTTCTACCAATAGACCGGCATTCACCATATCTGTAGCGGTGTTTTCCAGCGCGGAGATCAGCGTATCATCCAGAGTCATGTCGAAATTAACGCGTTTGAATACGATATGGTATGCGGCGGCAGGGACGTCCAGCCCATAAACAGCTGCCTGGGCGGAAGCGGTGCGCGCTGCCAGAGCGGCGTCGCTCCGGATTAGGGCAGCTTTATCTAATTGGCCTTGCAGGAAGGCGATTAAAAGCTGGCTGTTTTGCCGGGCGTAATCGCGCGTGGTCACCAATACCAACGGTGCGGGGCAGCAGTCTCCGTAACTTAGCATCACCCGCATGCCGCCGCCTGCTTGCGCCATAGCTGGGATGGGCTCTGTGGCCGTGATGGCGTCGACGGTTCCGCCTGACAGGGCTGCGGGCATGTCCTCCACCGGCAGGTTGACCCATTCAATTGCATCCCAATCCAAATCGCTATTCAAAGCGAAATATCTTTTAAGCGCCAGTTCAGCGCCGCTGCCGCTGCGCAGGGCAACTTTTTTGCCCGACAAATCGGCCCAACTTGTAATTTCGGAATCCGCACGCACAATAGTGCTGACGCGGTTGCCGCTCTCAGAGACGGCGATGATAAGTGCGTCTTCACCCATCGCGCTAAAAACCTGCGCGGTTTGAATGTCCGAAAAAAGCGCCACTTCCGCTATCCCGTTCTGGAATGCCGTAATCAAGTCGTCAGGGTTCCTGTAAAGGACATGTTCCACCTGGCTGCCATGAGCTGCCCAGACATTCAGCCCCTGTAAGAGAAGTTCATCGGCGTAAAGCTGGCCGCCATAATGCAGCGGCTGTTTGGCCGGTTGGCAGGCGGAAATACCGGTGGTTAATAAAATGAGTATGAGTGATTGAAAGATTTTTGGGAAAATATGTGCAGGTTTCATATAATCTATTTTTAAGTGTATTTTTTCTAGTATTATCTTCATTATAAAGGAATCCAGGGAGGCTTATTATGGCTGATGTAGTGGTTAAAGCCAAAGCGAGATTGTACGATGGATTCACCACCCATTGTGAATCCAGAGGCTTTTCATTTATTCTGAATGGACCGTTATCATTGGGGGGTAATGAACTGGGTATGAATCCATTGGAGGTGCTGCTTTCCGCATTGGGAGCCAGTAAATGTCTTGTAGCCAGGGTGTTCGCGGAAAAGTATGGCATCGACCTTAAATCAGTGCAGATCGATGTGAACGGTATTTTCGACCCGGATGGCTTTCTTGGCAGGAATAAAGACGCCAATATCGGTCTTTCCAAAGTAACGACTACGTATTACATAAATGCCAATAATTCGGAAGAAGAAGTTCGCAAACTGGTTGAATTTGTTGAAAAAAATTGCCCGGTCATGGATACCATTTCCAACGTACCGGAGTTTACTGTGGAGCTGCACTGCTGCAATTTATTAGGGGAGGATTGGCCGAATTATCCGAATCCCCACCAATAAAGAATCCAACAAAAAGAAATTCCGGATTGAATCATGCCGAAGATTTGCTTACAAGATATGAAAAACTGGTTCCTTGTATGACCTTTGCCCAATATAACTGACGTTCCAGAAAATTATGTAATTATTTATGGAGATTCCATTGAAAATACAGCGAGCCAATTTAGATACTTGCGGTTCAGAAACGGATTTCGTTGTGGTGATTGACGTCCTGCGGGCGTTTACCACTGCCGCGGTCGCCTTTGCCAATGGGGCAAGTGAAATCATTTTAGTCAGTACGGTGGATGAACTATTTAACCTGTCCAAGACTTACCCTGGTTCGCTGTTGATTGGCGAAGTAAACGGCATACCGATTGAGGGAGTGGATTACGGCAACTCTCCCTCTGCATTAATAGATGTGGATTTATCCGGTAGAAGGTTGATCCAGCGAACGACAGCCGGGACGCAAGGTATCCTGCGATCCTCAAACGCCAGATATTTATTGGCGGCTTCACTCTGCTGTCTCAGCGCTACGGTTTATTATATTAATCAGATACAACCTTCGTCCTTGACTCTGGTCGAATCCGGCGTTATCAAAGGAGGTTGGGGAGATGAGGATAGAGCTTGTGCGGATTTGATCGAAGCGCGTTTAATGAAAAAAGAAGTAAAGCTTGACGAGATTTTAGATCGAGTGGCGAAATCGAAAAGCGGTGAGAAATATTATGATTGGGAAGATCGAATCTTCCCAAGAGATGACCTGGTTATCGCTTCTACAATAGACTGCTATGATTTTGTCATGAAAGTGACCATCGAATCCGGAATCCATTTTTTAAGGCCGATCAAATAAAAAGTTGTAGGGTAATAACTGCATTCTTGCATAGAGAAATACTTATAGGCCATTCATTTGCCTGCACCCTTAGGGGTGTATGACATTTAAATCTGCCCGGCCGGTTGGCAGGCGTAGAGAGCAAGGAGTAACAGGACCCGCAGCAAATACTGTCACTGTTTTCGGGATACATTGGTAATTAATACAAATAAGATAAAAATACTCCTGTATTGATGGTAATATAAATTGAAAATAATTACTATCAGGAGGTTTTACATGTCAGATACTGTATTTAAAGCCAAAGCAACTTTATTGGATGGATTGACCACTCAGGTTGAATCGCGCAGTTTTTCCTATAAATTGGATGAACCGCCATCATTGGGTGGCAATGATATGGGTATGAATCCGGTGGAAGCCCTGCTCTCCGCTTTGGGAGCCTGTAAATGCATTGTGGCCCGGGCGTTTGCGGAAAAACATGGTATCAATTTAAAATCTATCCACATTGACTTGGATGGCGTCCTGGATCCGGACGGCTTTCTGGGAAAGAATCAGAATGCCAAAATCGGCTTTTCCAGGATCACAACCAAGTTTTATATCGATGCCGATAACACGGAAGCGGAAATCCGAAAGTATGTTGAGTTTGTTGAAAAAAACTGCCCGGTAATGGACACCATTACCAACACTCCGGATTTTGCCACGGAAGTTCACGTCGGGAAGTAAGTCTCTCTAAGCGGTTCCTATCGAGAACCTGAAATTACTAAAAAAAAGACCTTCAGCGAAATAAATGGAGGTCTTTTTGATTAGCTCATTCCTCAAAGCCTTTTTCCACTTCCTCTTCCAGTAATTCCAAAATTTGTTCGCGGTAGTGCAGGTAGTGGTCTTCCACGTAAGAACGTTTGCGTGGCAGGTCGATTTTAACCTTGCCTTTGACCTTGCCGGGGCGGGCGGTCATGACGATCACCAGATCGGCCAGGAAGACTGCCTCAATTACACTGTGCGTGACGAAAACCACGGTTTTTTGTTCTTTTTCCAGAATCTTGACCAGTTCGCGCTGCATGTGCTTGCGGGTTTGGGCGTCCAGCGCGCCAAAGGGTTCGTCCATCAGCAGCACTTCGGGGTTGTAGGCCAGCGCACGGGCAATAGCTACACGCTGTTTCATACCACCGGAGAGGGTGTGTGGATAGGCTTCCTCGAAACCTTGCAAATGCACCAGGTCGATGTACTCGCGCGCCTTTTCCTCGGCTGCTTTCTTTTCCCAACCGTTATGCGTCAGGCCGAAGGTGGTGTTGCCCAGAACGGTCAGCCAGGGGAACAGGGCGTAATCTTGAAAGACGTACCCGCGATCCGGGGCGGGCTTTAGGATGGGTTTGCCATCTAAAAGGATCTTTCCGCTGGTGGCTTTTTCAAAACCGGCAATGGTATTGAGCAACGTGGTCTTGCCGCAGCCGGATGGGCCGATCAGCACGGTGAATTGGTTGCGGGGAATATCCAGATTGATATGGTCCAGCGCTACCAATTCCTTTCCGTTTTCAGTGAAAGTTTTATATAAATCCTGAATTTGAATAATTGGGTCCATCATATTTTCCATACGTTCTATTTTCTTACCGTCATACCCCATTTTTCCACGGTATTGCGTTCCAGAATGGTGAGGAATGCCTTATCCAAGAGGAAACCGGTGATACCGATGATTAATAAGCCAAGAAGCATGACCGAAGCGTCGTTAAAATAACGTGCCTGGTAAACCATTTTTCCCAGACCCCATTCGATCATGGCGGCCAACAGTTCGCCGCCGACCAGCGCGCGCCAGGCGTAACCGATGGCCAGGCGCAGGCCGTTGATGATGGAAAGCATGGAAGCCGGCAGCAGCACTTCCAGGAACAGACGCAGGCCGCGCAAGCCCATCAAATGAGCGGCGTTGACGATGCTTTTGTCGATCATCTCGATACCGCGCATGGTGTTGTAAGTGATGGCAAAGAAGCTGCTGGTGAAAATAGCCATGATGACGGTCTTATCACCCAATCCCAGCGTGATCAGGAAGATGGGAATCCAGGCGATGGTTGGGACGGACATCAACAGATTCAAGGTCGGCTCGAACAGGTCATGCAGCAATTGCTTTTGCGCCAATAGAGCGCCAACGGCTGTGCCGAAAATCACGGCCAGAATGTAACCCGCGAAAAGGCGATAAAGGCTGCTAAAGAGGTGTTTCCACAATACACCGTTTACGAACGCCAGATTCCATAATTTGGCCAACAGGGCAGAAGGAGCCGGCAGCGAATGCAGCTGCACGATGCCCGTGCGTACCAGCAATTCCCACACGACTCCAACTACCAGGAACGGAAAGAGGAAGTCGAACGTGTTTTTCATCCGTGCAGAAAGCAGTTGGACCTTTTGTTTGCGTTCAGCCATGTGTTTACCCATCCTGCTTCTGCGAGATCATGCCCCAGCGGGCGATGGTGGCTTTTTCGATGTTCTTGATCAGTAGTTTGTCCAGCAGGGCGTAGATCAGGATCATGACCAGGATACCGGCATATACCACGTTGGCCTTCAGTTGTTCGGTGGCATACCAAATCATGTAGCCTAACCCATAATTACTGGCGGCCACAAATTCCACTGCGATCACTGTCATCCATCCACGTGCCAGGCCCAGTTTGACGCCGTTGAAGACAAACGCGGCAGACCAGGGAATGTATACGCTCGTGATGACCTGCAGGGGTGTGGCCCCCATGATCTGGGCGGCTCGTACCATTTGCTTATCCACGCTGCGCACGCCTGTGGTGGTGGAATAAACGACCGGGAAAAAAGTGCTCAATGCGCCCAAAGTGATGATAGTGGGGTCGCCAAAACCCAGCCAGATGATGAACAACGGGGCCAGGGCAATGCCGGGGATAGACATTAGCACCAGGATGAGTGGGTTGAAGAAGTGAAAGAGCGGGTTGCTCAAGCCCATCAGCACCCCCATGAAAATGCCGGCCAAAGCCCCAATGCTGAAGCCAATGCCCAGGCGTTTTAACGTGGCCAGCGTGTGGGTCATTAATTCAGAGTGAACCGGCAGTCCTTTTTGAAAAAGGTCCACCAGTTCGGAGATAATAGCTGAGGGGGCTGGAAATAGAACCGGATTGATCCATTCCAGCCTGGCCGCTACTTCCCATCCCAACAGGAAGATAACGATGGGAAGTAGGGCAAGGATGATTTTTTTATTCAATAAATTTCCATTTATCTGGATTGCTTGGCCTCTTCGAGGAAGCTGGTATCAACATAGAACTCAGGAATTGTATCAATTTGGCCTTGATCCAGCAAGAACTGGGCTGTGTCGTTGAGGGCTGAGATTACCTCGTCGTCCACATCCAAAGAGAAGTCCACGCGCTCGAAGATGGTCTTGAATACTTCGGGGGCGACTTCACTGCCTTCGGCGGAAGCGGCTTCGGCTGCGATGCGCGCGGCTTCGTCGGGATTGTTTTGGATCATGTCCACTTTATCAAGCTGGCCTTCCAGGAAAGCAACCAATTCGTCGTGATGGCTTTCGGCATAGGCTTTGGTCGTGTGGATCAGAACGGGTGTGAGGGCGTAGTCGCCGTAGCTCATCATAACCTGCGCGCCGATGGTGGCTTCCGCAACGGCAGGGGTCGGCTCCCAGGCGGTGAAAGAGGCGATGCTGCCGTCGGCCAGGGCCGCGGACATATCCTCAACCTTGAGGTCCACCCAGTTGAAATCGTCCCAGGAAAGGTCGCCGACGGTTTCAAAATAGCGGCGCACGACCTGTTCCGCGCCGGTACCCAGACGGATACCTACGGTCATACCCTTCATATCGTACCAACTGGTGATGTCAGAGCCGGCTTGTATCATGGTGGAATAACGATCGCCGCGCTGCGAAGCCGCGATGATGACTACTTTATCACCCATAGCGTTGAAGAGTGCCACGCTCTTGCTGTCGGAGCCAATGTTGATATCGATGGCGCCCGAAATGAGGGCCTGATTGTTCTCTCCGCCAGAGCTAAAGAGGGTGTGTTCCACGGTCAGGCCGTATTTGGACCAGAAATCCTGGCCTTTGAGCAGGTATTCTTCCGGATACAACTGGCCGCCGTACTTTACGGTATCCATTTCAGATTTTGCGCTGCCGGAGGAACTGCCGCAAGCGGTCAAAATCAACATGCCAACCAAAATGATCGCAATTGAAATATTCAATTGACTGGATTTGTGTTTAAACATATCTTCTCCTTGGGAAAATCAAGTTAAGCCACTTTATAAATGCGGCTGTTGAGTGTAAGCAAATAAAGAAATTTTATAGGAACAAGCGTCGAAGGAAAGAATTTAGCGGTTGATCAATTCTTTGGGCAGATTGCGCGTCTCGTTGGCTAATTTACCGGTGAGGGCAATGGCGACAGTCTTGAGAAATCGTCCCAGAAGCGGTCTGAAGTCACCCAAGTCCACGTCGCGGAATTTTCGCGTGATGCGGATGGGTACCGGGGGATTATCTTTCCCGAAAGTCATCCACGATTGCAGGCGCGCCAAAGAGGTCTGCGGGTAGAGGAAATAATAACAATTGCCTGCATCATAAGATGGCTGGGTGACTTTCTCGCCCATTAAGAGGTCGCGGATCAACACTGGAAAACTAACTCCGGATTGAATGGAAAGGTCCAATGTTCCCCACAGCTTGGGATTAATTTCAATCAGTTTGTACTTCTTATCGCGCTCATCATACTTGAATTCCACCTCTGCCGGCCCGGTCCAATCCAACGATTCCATCAATTGGATCGAGACTTCCTTAAGTTTGGGATCATGGGTAGTGTAATTGATGGCGCCTACGCCTCCGGTGATGGGGTACATCAAATGGCGGATTTGCGTCAGCGTTACCAATGTTTTTCCATTTTCCAGTAGCAGGCAGGCATCATGCACGTAGCCGGGGATGAATTCTTGAATTATGGGATTGGCATATTCTGCGTGGTCGTTGGCGTGGATGAGGTCGCTCAGTTCGTGATATTTGGCCAGCAGTTCGGTTTGGTTGGTAGCGTAGCGCAAGCCGGATTTCACGCCGGAACCGCTGCGGGCTTTGATAACCACCGGATAGCGCAGATTGTTGGCAATGGCCGGCAGGTCTGTTTCTTCGTAATCAAAAAACGTGGTTGGGGCGTCGATACCCACTTCACGGCAGTGCTGCGCGGTAGCCTGCTTGTCGTAGGCGATTTCGTGCGTGCGGCGCGAAGGGGTTAGGACACGGGTATATTTCCGGATTTTGTCCTGGGCGCGGTTAACCGCGTGGTTGGCGTCGTTGCCGAAGGGGATGATCAGATCGTACGGATGCGATTGGAGCAGTTCAACCAATCCATGCGCGTAATCATCAGAATCCTCACGGGCTGGGGGAATGGAATAAAGCTCCCGGATATATTTGCTTTTGAATAATTGGTCGGTCTTTTTAATATCCCAGGCCAAATCGCAGGTATCTCCATGAAGAGAGAGCGACTTAATGCCGGCAATGACCTGCTGGCCTGCGTAATCTGGTACAAGGATGTTAGCCATAGCGTATTATCGAGTTTCCTTTAAGTTCTATTGGTGCGCCATTTCCGTCAGGGTCTTTACCCAGTCCGGCAGCTGCCGGCCCCATTCCTGCCATTCGCGATCCAAACAGGTGTTGTGCCACAACATGGTAAAGGTGCCGTTCACTTTTTGGCAGGTGCGAGCCAATTTCATGATGCTCTCAATGCCCTGCGCGGCGCTCAATTTACGGTAAACCCGCAGGCTGGTTTCCATCACAATTAGGGGCAGCTCGGTAAAATCCAACTCGCGGTCCTGCTGGACGTCGAAAACGGTATAAGGATAACAGGTACCGCAGCGAAAGCCCTCATGCTCTGAGAAGCAGTAGGATTCATCGTATTCCAACCCGGCTGCCTTCATCTGGTTCCAAGTATAAGGTGTGCGGATGCGCAGGTAGTGCTGGCGCGAACCGTGGCAGGTGCGGCCGATGGCCGTTTCCAGGCGCTGCTTTTCTGCTTTATACAGCGCAGGTTTGTCATATGAGCGGTAACTGGCATGCAGGCCGATTTCCATACCGCTTTCTTTGAGATATTCCAGCACAGTCCGGACACGCCGGGCTTTCAGCGAGTAGCCGTCGCGCGCGAAGGGTTCCCGCGAAGTCAACAGGTAGAACACCTCGTGTTCTCCGTTAGCCTGGGCCATTTCTACCAGGCGGCGCAGATCGCGGTAATAGGCGTCTTCCGTGTAGCTTTGGAACAGGCTGGGAAAATCTTGCTTGAAAAAATCCAGGCGGCCCTTAGCCAGGTCGCGCACCATCACATCCAGCCATTTGTGGATAGGATGCGACAGAAACATGAAGTCCACATCGTGAGAGAAATGGAAGGTAAAGCGATGCGGCGGGGTGATGTGTTCGCCGGTCAGGGCTTCCAGCCAGGTTTTCAACACCAGGGCATAAATGTCTACGATGGGCAGGTCGATCAATCCGTAGCGGCTGGCTACGCTGGCGCTGTAAAGGTAGCGTCCGTGCTTGTCCAGGTGCGGGCTGTCGATCTCCTCGTAGCGGGAGAGCATGAAGAATGTCGCCGCCAGGATGTCCGCGTGCAAGGTCAGTTTTTTGCCCTGTATTTCGGCGAATTTTCCGGTGGCAGCATCTCCCCAGAAAAGGATGGGGAGGGTATTGAAAGGGAAGTCGGAAGCGCCGGCGGGTAGGAATTGGGAGGGAGACAGGCTGGACAATTTTTCAGGCTTCCCGGCGGCCATTTCGTCCAAGGCGCTGTCCGGACAGGGTTGAATGTGCAGGGTAAACGCTACCGAATCTTCCGCGCTGGAAGCTTGCGTGTCATAAACACAACGGACGCGTTTATGCCCAACAGTAATAAATTCCGCCTGATACTCCAATCCCAAACGGTAAAAAATCTGTTTCCAGGTATAAGCAATAGCTGCGGAAGAAAACATATCAGAGGCCCTTGTTGCGGATGGCAAAAGCTAAAAATTCCTTGGTAATATTTGCCAACGGCAGCATGCGATTATAGCAGATAAAAATTTGGCGGTATAAATCCAGCCCTTCCACTTCAATTTCCTGGAGTATACCGGATTCAATTTCCTTTTTAATGCCTAAAGAAGAGATAATGGCTGCCCCGTAGCCGGCCGCCACCGCGCTTTTGACCGAATCCTGCAACCCCAGTTCCATCAGGATGTTCAAGTCGTTGAAATTCAAACCGCCTGCGGACAGGGCCTCCTGCAAATTGATGGTAGCGCCAGAACCGGGCTGCTGCATGATGAGCGGCACTTCGAATAATTCCTGGAAGGAAATGCGTTTTTTTTGCGCGACGGGGTGGTCCCTGGCGGCTACCAACACCAACTTGTCTTCCAGGTAAGGTTCGAAATACAGGTTTCCATCGCGGCGTTTGGTCCCAACGAAACCTAACTCCAACGATTGTTTGAAAACTTTATCGATGACCTCGCTGGAATCGCCCACCTGCAAATTGATAGTGCATTCGGGGTGTTCGCTCTTAAACTTCCCCAGCAGCAGAGGAATGGGATATTCCGCCGGCCCGGAACTGGCACCAATGGTCAGGTTGCCGCTGAAGTCCCCACGATTCTGGTAGACCGCCTGGCGTGTCTTTTCGTACAAGGCCAGAATTTTTATTGCGTTATCGTAGACGATCTTACCCTCGCTGGTAGGCATGATGTGATGGCTTTCACGATGCAGCAGTACAGTACCGAATTCGCCTTCCAGCGCTTTAATTTGCAGGCTGATGGTGGGTTGGGTGATATTCAACCGTTCCGCTGCCAGTGAAAAACTTTTCAGTTCCACTACTGTACAAAAGGATAAGAGTTGGTCTATACGCGCCATGGATAGTTTTTTCCCTGAGAATTCCTATTTAATTCATTTTTACCACAAACACATGTATATTAATGAGCAATGTGAGTGTATTGAAATAAGTTTTTCAATCACCTCCGGTAAAAAATGCTAGATAGATTAGGAGAAGTCCTTCACCTTTGACTCTCTCCCCGGAAAAAGAAAAACAATTTCCGCGTTGCTGTTCCTACTTTGCAATTATTCAGATTCCTACTGATGGTTGATTTAACTCTGACCAGTCATATGCGGCTTGCCGGGCATCCGCCGCTATATTAGAATAAGCCATACTTAAGAATCAGGATCTGCCAAATTATGCTTTTTCCGTCACTGGTATTTTTATTTATTTTCTTTCCCATCGTCCTGATCCTCTACAATTTAAACTGCTCCGCTGCCTACCGTAACGTCATCCTGCTGCTGGCTTCGCTGTTTTTTTACACCTGGGGCGAGCCTGTTACCGTATTCTTACTACTCCTGCTGATCCTCTATAACTGGGCAGCCGGGCGCTGGATAGGCAAGAAGAACATTTCCGGCGGCGATGCCGGTGTGCTGACCGGCATTTCCATTGCGATCAACCTGCTGCCGCTGGTGCTGCTGAAAGTGGTCACTACGGCGCAGTTCAATCTGCCTTTTCTCAACGCCATCCGTGAGCAGCACCCCAACTTGAGCTTTCCGCTGGGTATTTCCTTTTTCACGTTTTCGGCTATTTCTTACCTGGTGGACGTCAATCGCGGGGAGATTGAGGCAGAAACAAACCTGCTGCGGTTGGCAAACTACATGGCCTTCTTCCCCAAGCTGCTGCAGGGGCCGATCACGCGATTCAAGGATATGCAGACAGACCTGGCCTCTCCCCGCACGAACCTGGATGATATGGCCGATGGGCTGCGGCGCTTCATCATTGGCTTGACCAAAAAAGTACTGATTGCCGATAACCTGGCGGTGGTGGCTGATAAAGTGTTTGGGCTGCAGGGCAGCGACATGGCTGCCGGCCTGGCCTGGTATGGGCTGCTGGCTTTTGCCGTGCAGATCTACATGGACTTTTCTGGCTACACGGACATAGCCATTGGCCTGGCGCGTATGCTGGGTTTCAAGCTGCCGGAGAACTTTAACTTTCCTTATCTAAGCCGCAACATTGCAGATTTCTGGCGGCGCTGGCACATGTCCCTGATGAACTTTTTTCGCACCTACATCTTCATGCCGCTTGAGATCGCGCGCCGTAAACAGAAGCATTTCCGCCAGCAATCCAACCTGTTGATCGTCTTTCTGGTGACCGGTTTTTGGCATGGAATTACGCCCAACTTCATTTTGTGGGGTATTTACTTCGGGGTCATCAGCGTGCTGGAATCCAGTTTCCTGGGACGCTGGCTGAAAAAGCTGCCGGTTTTTCTTCAGCGCGTGTATGCGTTGCTACTCATCCTGATTGGCTGGGTGTTCTTCAAGATTGAGGACGTAGCCAATTGGGGGCCGTTCTTTAAAGCGCTGGTAGGAGCCGGACAGCCTTCCGGGCTGAACACGGCCCGCACCCTGAATATCCTGATGTATTTCCCGCTGCTGCTGCTGGGTATCATCGCCAGCACACCGCTAATTAAAGAAATTTATGATCGCATGCGGGAAAACAAAGTAACGTCCCTTGTATTGGATGCCCTTCTGGTTGGTGTATTTCTCTTATGTACGGCAGTCACCGTTTCCGGCAGTTACCAGGCATTTCTCTATTCGGAGTTTTAGGTCGAGCATGAAAAAGAATATTCAAAATTTGGTTTTCATCCTTATCATCTTTGCCCTATTGATCAGCCCGTTGATTTTCTGGCTGTCACGTAATGGGGCATGGACCGAAGATTCCATTTTAGAGGACCGCAAGCTGGTGGTTTTTCCGCAGGTTTCTGTTCAGGAATTTAAGATCGGCCTGAAGCGCGTTTATCAGGGCTTGTACCCCGAGGCGGGCGAGGTATTTTTCAACCGGTTCATCAGTGGCTCTTTCCAACGTACGGTTAACAAGGCCGCAGCGGAGCAGATGCTGCTGCGCATCCCGCTGGTCGAGCTGGCCAAGTCTTTCGACCGCGCAGTCATCCATAGTGCATACGCCGCCCTGCCGGACGAAGCTTACCCGGCTTCATTTAATTCCGGCTTATACGTCGACCGCCGGGGTGAGAACCTGATGCAGGACCTGGCTTTGTTCAATCAGGCGGAAAAAGAGGTGATCGACACGCGCATTGCCAATTATGAAAACCTGCTGGCGGAATATCCTGATATTCACTTCTACGTGTACAACATCGAAACGCTGCCCTATTCGCGCTTCCACCCACTGGCCGACTACTTCCTGGAAGCCGACAACGGCCAATCGCTCGATTACTTTTTGGCAAACAAGCCGGAAAACCTGGCCTTCGCGAACTTTGCGTTGAACAGCTACACGGATTACCAGAACCGCTTCTTTAGGACCGACCAGCACTGGAACATCCGCGCTTCGTTGGACGCTTATGAACAGATCTATGCCTTGCTGAAAGACCAATATCCTGATATCAGTCCCATGCTAACGGCGGATGTGATCAAGAAAATTGATGGTCTGGAATTTCAGGGTTCCATGGCGCGCAAATCGCTTTATCCGGTCGAACCGGATATCCTTGAATATGCCAACGTTTCGATGCCTGCCTATGACACATACGTGGATGGGAAGTTAAGCAACTACAGCGGACGGGAAAACTATCTCAATGGGATCTACAGCCGGGAAAAGTTCTTCAATCATTACCGGGGTTTCTACGGCAAGCAGCAGATCCTGATCCAGTTCCACTTTAATAACGAAACCAGGCGTAACTTGTTGATGGTCACATCCTCTTACTCGCGCACCATCCAGATGTATCTGGCTTCGCACTTCCACGATACATACGTGATCGACATGCGTTTCGAGGAGAACAGCTCCAAGAGCCTTCAGCAGTTCATCGATGAATATGGCATCACGGACGTCTTGGTCTTTGGGCAGCCGTCCGTGACATATTATTCCGCTGAAGACGCTATCAAACCCTAACTGCCAGGGTGTTATGCGTTCAGTTTGCTTTCAATGCAGGCGATCAGCTCGCCCACGTTGGCAAACGAGCGGATTTCTTTTTGGGTAAATTCAATCCCGAATTTCATTTCCACCGCGATAATCAGGTTGACGTGTGAAAGCGAATCCCAACCCTCAACGTCGTCGGCGGTCAATTCAGGGGTAAGCTGAATACTGTCATCATCAAATACTTCGCGGAAAACCGCGGTCAACTCTTCGGTTACATTCATTATTCCTCCATGGTGGACAGGTCGCCGGGGTCTTTGCCCTCATAGCGGGCTTTCAATACCCGCCGCAGAATTTTACCGCTTTTATTCTTGGGAATGCTATCGACCAGGTGATATTCCTGGGGAGTAGCGGTAGTGGAGACCTTGTTGGAGATGTTTACACGGCATTTCAGCTCCAGCGCGCGCGACCATTCGCAATCTTTTCTGAGGCACAGGAAAGCGATGATCTTCTCGTGCAGGATGGGGTCGGGCACGCCGATGACGGCCACGTCCACGATCTCCTCGATTTCCAGCAGGGCGCTCTCGACCTCGAAAGGCCCGACCAAGTGTCCGGCGGTGTTGATCACGTCGTCGGCGCGGCTGACGTACCAGAAATAACCTTCCTCGTCCCGGTAGGCCAGATCGCCGGAGATATAAATATCGCCGTTGAATTTCTCCTGATAGAGATCTTCCTTATTGATATAAGTGCGGAACATGGAGCCCCAGCCTTTTTTCAGGCACAGGTTGCCCTGCTGGCGCACCGGCAAAGGATGCATGTCGTCGTCCAGGATCATGGCCTGAATATAGCTGAGCGGTTGGCCCATCGAGCCGGGTTTGACCGCCCGCCCGGGTTTGTTGGTGATCATGATGCTGCCGGTTTCCGACTGGAACCAGTTGTCGTACACCTCGCAGCCGAAGACTTTCTTGCCCCAATAATAAACTTCCGGGTTGAGCGGTTCGCCCACGCTGTACATGCGGCTGAGTGTGGAATAATCGTACTGCTTGAACAGGGCGGCTTCTTCCTGCATCAGCATGCGCAGGGCGGTGGGGGCGGTGTACCACACGGTCACTTGTTCGCGCTGCAGGATTTCCAGCCAGGATTCGGCGCTAAAGTTCCCGCCGAATTGGATTTGGTTAGTCAGCAGTGCCAACGGCGAGATCACGCCGTATACCAGACCGGTGATCCAAGCCGGGTCGGCGGTGCACCAGAAGCACTCATCCGGTTGTATTTCGAACACTTCTTTAAATGAAGCGAGCATGGTGTCCAAGCCGCCGTGCACGTGCAGCGCGCCTTTGGGTTTACCGGTGGAGCCGGAGGTGTATTGGATGAACGCGGGTGTTTCGGGTTCGATCTCCGCAGAGAATGCAAAGTTGTCCGGTACATCTGCCAGCAATTGCGGTAAGCTGAGGATGGAGTCGTCCTGGTGCGTTTCCAAATCTGTGACCAGGATAGCTTGCAGGTCGTTTAACTCGCCTTCAATCTTCTGTACCTTTTTCAGCAGGCTCTTACGCGTGATCAGAATACGGGTCCGGCTGTCAGAAAGCCGATCGTAGAGAGCGCTCTCGCCGAATGTTGAAAAAAGAATACAGGAGATCGCTTCATTTTTAAGAATACCGAAGAAACTGTTGAGCAATTCGACCGATTTAGGCAGGTAAATACTGACGCATTGGCCTTTTTTAATACCCAAGCGGTGGAGCACATTTGCCATGCGGTTGGAAGCCGTATCCAACTCCTGGAAAGTAAAGATTTGCTCAGTCAAGTCATTATGGATCCATTTAAATGCTTGCTCGTCCGCGTGTCCGGCTTCGCATGGCCGGCGCGTACAGGTGTAGGCAATATTCTTCGTTAATCCCATTTATTCATTCCTGTAAAGTGTCTGAACTGATGTACGAGGCTTAAGCCTCGGTTATGTGAATCATTATAGAGTCCCCAAAAATAAAATGCAAGAAATTATATCCGGCGTTGCCGCCGGCCAATCATTGTATAGGAAATGGAATGGGACGGGGCACCAATTGCAGATACGGCTTGATGCTTTGTTTGGTAAAATCTCAATCAAGCTATTAGCCGGAGGAAAGGTCGTTCCACTTATGCAAAATTTCCCAGGGAAAATGCAGAAAATCCTGAATACAAAAAGAGGAGCGGCGATCGCGCTGGTATGCATCTACGTCCTGGGGGTGCTATTCACGGTCTTTGTGGTGGACGCCAATGTTTACGGCCCCATGCACTTCAATGATGAAGTGCGCTACTGGGATATTGCGCGCGCTTTTTATGAAGGAAATTTCTCCTTCGCGGCGGATGCCGATTACCCGCCGTTCTACTCCATTTCCCTGCTGCCGGCTTTTTACCTCTTTTCCCCCTTTACGCGCTACGCGGCGGCTCGTTGGCTGAATGCCCTCTATCTGACCAGCGCTATCTTCCCGGCGTTTCTACTCCTGAGGAAATTCCTGGACAGGCAGACCAGCCTGTTGGCGGTTTTCGTGCTCCTGTGCGGGCCGATCCAGGTGGTGATCGCGCGTACGTTGATCAGCGAGAATGTCTTCTATCCCATCTTCATGTGGCTGGTGCTGCTGGCATTTACTCATTTGTTCCCGGTCAACCATAAGGCCCATATCTTGGAGAATGTCCTGTTTGGCGTACTGCTGGCTTTGCTGTATGCCACACGCTTCATTGGCCTGGTGCTTATCCCGGCTTTTCTTTTGGTCTGGTGGTTGAAGCCTTTCGCGGAGGAAAAACTTCCGCTGCTCTTTTCATGGAAAAAATTCGCTCACCTGTTGATGGTTTTAGCGCCCATGCTGCTAATCCTGGCTGTTTGGCAGCTGGCGGGGGTACGCGAGGGAGTATCGTTGAAGACCATGCTGGGTTTTTCGGTGGCCGACCATCCCGATCCGGCCCAGTTAGGCAAGCGTCGGCTCTTGATGTGGGCCATCTTCTACCTTTCCTATACTATCCTGATCGCGGCGCCTTGACGCTGCGCTATCGCTGGTGGTATGAGGATTATCTGAAACCCCAGGGGCTGGTGATCCCGCTCATCATCACCGAAGCGGGCATTGACGGGCAGGTGGGCAATCGGCCCGGCCCTCAGGGCCTGGGCTGGCGCGATTTCGATGGCTACTGGCGCGATGAGGGTCTGGGCGGCGATCCGCTGGTGGTGTACTTGCAGCAGCTGGCCTGGTATGATAGCGAGCTGCGCAAGGATAGCTATGTGCTCGGCTGGACTGTGTTCACCGTGGGGCCGATGAATGATCATTGGCGCAGCTTTGACGTCACCCCCTACCTGCGCGAGCTGGCCACCACCGTGGTGCTTCCGACCACGCGCTAGCTTGATCGGCGCCAGACGGTTTGCCTGGGCGAGCTGGACAGTGGGGGCGCGTTTGACAAGGCTGGCGGGCTCCTTATGATGTGAGCGTATCATGTGAGAGGCGCGACGCCTGTCTGCTGCTCTAGCGAGTGCCAAAGACGGCCACGGCTTGTAGCCTGGCCGTCTTGCATTTTGGGCTGGGCTGCCTGGGCCGAACCTGGCACGGGTCGGTGTGTCGCCAGAGGAGAGGAAGGAGAAGGAGGACGATGAAAAGGCAAAAGGTTTGGGTGGCGTTGTCGGTGCTGTTGGTTGCGGCCATGCTGCTGAGCGGGTGTGGCGCTGTGTCTGGCAAGGAATTTGTCTTTGGCGTGGTGCTGGTTGGCCCCTACAACGACCATGGCTGGAGCGAGGCTCACTACCATGGCGCCCAGGCAGCCGTGGAGGCCGTTTCCAACACCAGGATGATCTACCTGGACAAACTGAACTCGGCGGACCGCGAAGGCACGACGCTCGAGCAGGTTGTGGATGACATGGTGTCTGAGGGCGCCAAACTGATCTTTACCACATCCGACGACTTTGCTGTGGACACTGACAGCGTCGCTGCCAAGTATCCTAACGTGCAGTTCGTGCACATCTCGGGAGATC